>Ga0255780_10004224_pt1 | contig 12388 bp, 25 predicted proteins | sample 071ome_32_FD_179978 | JGI IMG/M metagenome (GOLD analysis project Ga0255780, IMG submission 179978) | Coastal salt marsh microbial communities from the Groves Creek Marsh, Skidaway Island, Georgia - 071405AT metaG (version 2) | ecosystem: Environmental > Aquatic > Marine > Intertidal zone >...
AGAGCGCCTTGGTTTTGGTGCAGCGGAACATGAAGCGATGAAGCAATTGGTTGACGCGTTCAACGGCACAACACCATGGGGCGTTAGCTTGATTAAACTTGACGAGAAGAGCGTAAACGCTGCGCTAGATGTATGCGAAGAATACCTTGGATATCTTTATGAAGTTTATTCCGGTCATAAATTTGGTGAAGAAAAGCCAGAGGAAAAGGTATCTGCGCCTAGCGAAGATGAGCAAGGTATGATCGTAGCGGTTCGTAAATATGCGTATGCAAATTATGAGAAAGACGGTTGGGATACTGTAATTGAGTGTATGGAAGACGGCGATATTTTGGAATTGATCAGTGACGCTAAGGCGACAAATTCGATTGATGCAATCAATGCGGTTTATAAATTTGTGAAATTGCGTCACGATCATGAACGCGAAATTGCATCTGGTTTTGATTTTTAAGAGAGGAAAGAAAGATGATCTATGTTGAAGAGACAATGTGCGTGAGATGCAATGCAACGGAAGGACAACGCCGCCCAAATGGGTGGCGCCTTTGCGGCGATTGTTACGAAGAACACAAGCGCGAGGAAAGAACAATGGAAACTATCACACTAGAATTGCCAGATTTTTGGGCAACTGCTTTGTTTTATGATGATACTAGCGGTTTTGAATATGAAGATGAGATGCAATTCCAAGAGTTTTGCCAGTGGGCATTGGAAAACTACGGCACGTCTGAACCAGTAGATATGGAAGAAGACGGCAATTTCATGACCTATCATGACGCGAAGCAATTTGGCGTTTTGGCATGCAATGTTCATCGCTATACGTTCATTGTTGGCAATGGCAATCCCACAACTAGCGCGAACGTGACGTTGGCGCATACTATGGAAGGGGCGGCACAATGACATATGATCCAAAGAGAGCGGCGGGTTTAATGATTAAAGAGTTAAACGAAGCGATTGATCGAATAAACGCGGGGGAACCGTTCAACACAACAGCGGCGGAATTGGGTTTTACCCCTAAAGAATTGCGCGAATTGCTAGATCACGTTGAAGGGATAGAACAATGAATATTGAAGAGAGAGCATTTATTGCCGCTAGTTCGCATGTATTGACTGAGCAATTTCCAGATAGCGTTAGCGCGTGGAAAGATGAAACAATCAATGCCTTTTGTGAAGCAAATGCATGGGAACCGTTCCAATATTGGGACGGCGCCCAAATTCACGAACATATCAATGACCTTGCGGCGGGGTTCATTATATTCGCAACAACGGGGGAAGAACAACAATGTGGAAGGTAACGTATGCAATTGATAGCCTTGACCCGAACCCCGTGGTTGAGACGTTCGAAGAAGAATATGAAGCGATTGATTGGCTGAACGACGAGACCAAACGCCGAGTAGATCATATTGTTGAGCATAGCCCGTATAACGTTAGCGAAGAAGATTTAACGGGATTGTTTGAGCAAGAGTTTTCATTGTCTAGAATTGAAAGGATATAACAATGACACAACGTATAACTGCAGCAATGCTTGAGAGTAAAATTAAAGATATCAACGGGGCGTTAGGGCGTCCCAATGATACCTATGCATATAATGAAGACGGCACATTAAAACGCGACGAACATGGGCGCCTTACGCCGAACGGCGGGGTTTATTATATCGGGGGCGCGTATGGTGGTTTTCGTATTGAGCAGATGACCGAAGGTGGGGGTGCCCGAGATATCAGCCCCCGAGGAACCCGAAGAGAAACATATGATTTTGCGAACGGTATTTTACATGGCATAAACGCATTGACCCGAGCGCAAAACGGCGATAGGGTTTAATTGTTGTTTATACGACACCTTTCATAATACACTGACTGAACCCCCGTAGTTATTCCTCTTCTACGGGGGTTTTTCTTTGCGTAAATTTTTTTGCACATTTTAGTTGACCCGAAGAGTAAATTATTTTACGGTCAAAATATCTAGAAAAAAGGAGAATAGATATGCCTATGTATAAGGTAGAAGTGAAGGTTGAGACTGTCCGCAATGTGGTGGTTGAAGCCCCGACGATTGACGAGGCCGAGGTTTTAGGTGCGCAAGAAGCGATGGCTTTGGTTGGTGGTGTTGATAGCACCGTGTTGTCTGTAGAGATGGAAAACCCCGAGCAGCGATTAAAAGAGCTTGCGATTATGTTGGGTGAGCGCACGGGGTTTGACATAAGCCCGAGCGAGGTTTCGGAAGACAATCATTTTATTTACTATCGCAACCCCGAGTATCCCGAAGAAGTTGAGGTATATGAAAAGCCTTTGTCTGTTTATGCGGAGCCGTGGGATCATTTGCCTTTGGCTGATAGCCCGTTCGGGGGTGCGTCATGAAAATTGATGAAGGTTATTATGACGCGACTGTAGTTCGCAGCGAAGATTGTGACCATGGCTTATGCACAGGTTACGAGGTTAAGGGCGAACATGGACAGGCGTCTTTTGTTATTTGGGTGTACGATGATCACCCGAGCATGATTTCCATTCATGAGGAGAATTTTGATGACTGATAAATCGCTTTTTGTGGAGTCGTTAGAACATTGGGCAGAGTTGTTCAGAGATGGCACTTTGTCCGATACTTTTGCGCAAGATATTGCGCACTTGTTGGAAGACAAGGCGCACGATTTAAGAGGAGATATGGAAGATGCCGTATAAGGAAATCAAGATAACAGAGAGCTTGCACAGAGATATTTGTGCATTGCTTTCGAACTATGAGGGCGACTTTCGCTATTGGATTGGGACTATGGATGTTGACATTCTTAATTCTATTACGGCGGGGACGCCTGAGTTTGAATTGATTGAGGACGCCAAGGCGTACCGAACCCGAATAGTCGCGGTATTGAAGGATTTTAGCGATGCGTGAGTTGATTAAGATGATCGAAGAGATGGAGCGCGACTTTGCGCGTATTGATTGGCAGGACGTTGCGATTTTCTGCATCAGTGCGGTTTTGGTTGTCGGCTTTGTTGTCGGCGTGATTGTGGGGTGGTTCTGATGGGACGTATGAGTGACTTGGCTATTGAGGCCATGGAAACCCCAATCATGATACCATGCCCCGATTGTTATGGTGATGGGTACATTTTTTACGATGTGCCCAAACGCCAAGACTTTGGGCGTGACGTTGGTTATCTCGAAGAAGTGCGCGAGGTTTGCGAGAGTTGTTCCGGCGATGGTGAGATGCCGCGTTTGTGTGACTGTGGTGAGGTTGTAACTGTAGGCATGGGAGAAGATGCCGAGAAATGTGAGGAATGCGTTAATGAGTAATACAATTGAATTAACCTGTACCGAAGGTGAGTTTTACGAAGTGATGAGAGAGAGCGCGTTGGGGCGTGAGTGGATCAGGTGGCACAGCGAAAACCCGAAGTTCTTTGAATACTTTGAGGACTTCACTTTTGAAGCGATCAACAAAGGTCATGACCGTTTGAGTGGTTGGCTGATTGCAAACCGTGTTCGTTGGGAAACAATGATTGTGACGAAAGGGAATGATTACAAAATCAAGAACGATTACATTGCTTTGTTTTCCCGATTGTTCATGGTTCGAAACCCCGAGTATGTGGGCTTTTTCCGCACGAAGAGAATGAAAAGATTACAGAGGGATGTGTTTTAATGAGTGGAGATGGACGCGTTGATATTTGGTATGTTCTGGAGCGTTTGGAAGATGTCCGAACGCAGACAGATTTGGATGAGTTCATGCAGGAATTGCGTAATGTTGTGATAGCTTATGAAAAGAGCATCGGGAATATTACCGAGGATTTTGATATCCACGCTGCGCTGAAGGATGTTAAGGTTGATTACATTGAAAGGGCTTTGCGTAAGTCTGGCAATAACTACACCCGAGCGGCGGAGATATTGGGCATGAGCAATCGCCAGACGTTAAAGAACTGGGCGAAGGAGTTGGGTAAATGATTTATTACTTTACCGCGTTGGTGATTACTTACAGCATGGACGCTGAGGGCGTGACGACTTCATACATTTGGTATGATCGGGAGCGGCATTGCCGAGAGGCACTGCAGGGTCTTGCTGACCCGATTTATGACCAGATTTATGATTTATATGAGGACACGAGTATGCAGTGCGTTGTGTCCGATAAAGTTTCGTATGTGTTAAAACCGAAGTTGAGGCCCGAAAATGGATGATAGATTGGCAGTTGTGAGCGATGAGATTAAGCGTTTGCAGCGTGAGTATGACGATGCTGAATGGGAAGGCGACCCGAGGTCAACAGAGTTGGCGAAAGCGTTGAATTATTACAAGAGGCTGCACGAACAAGGAGTTATTCTTGAGCCTAAGTTCTGAGGAAATTGAGTTCATTGTTTCGGGTTGGGTTGAAGGCTTGCCCGAACCATTGTCGCGCGTGAATGTCAGGGATATTATATGTGAACTTTTGTATAATTTGAATGTTCCGCCGAACCAGATGGTTTTGATTACGCTGTTGATTTTAGACAAATATTCTTTGGAAAATCTGGTTGAAAACGCTAGTGAACTTTAGTAGAAAACCGTGGGGGCGTTATATATCCGCCAGATATTGCGTTTTTTGCCTATTACGCCGCCCCCACGATTTTAAGACTTAAATTCTTTCACAGATGCCCGAAGTTTGGCTAATATTTTTTTGCCCATCGCTGGCATTCGTAAAAACTCTTCATCTGAAGTTTTATCGATTTGCTCAATTGTTGTTATTCCATTGTGCAGCAGAACCCGAATAGCTTGTGTATTTATGTTCAGATAACACTGGTAATCTCTTTTATCTATCCAATGGTTTTTTCTTTTTGTGTCGTCCAGAAAAACAGAAAATGTATCGCCTTCTTTTTTATACCGTCTTTTTGCCCGTTCAACCCGATCAAGGTGCCGTTCTTTTTCACGGCCTGACATATAAATGACCCAAGCGCGATTGGGACTAACGCCCAATTCTTTTCCTAATTCTTTGTAATTCAGTCCTTCTTTTTTTAGCTCAAGAGCTTTTTTCTCTCTTTCATTCAGGTTGTAAGTTTCATTTATGTTCATTTTTTATTGCCCTTTCTAATATTTCGACTAGACGCTCTAGTTCTTCTCCATGTTGTTGGGAATGTGGTATTCCCATTCGTTTGCCATCATATTGTAAAATATTTGCCTTGCGTTTTATGGCGCCGAGCGCGGATTTTACATCTTGGTTCATGGCAAATCATCCTCTTCTCTATTAAGTATACCCCCGACGACCCCGAGCCATTTACGCGGCCCGTTTCTTGTACGTTTGAATTGATCGATGCGTCCATCGTTTTGCAGTTTTGTAACTGTGTCTTTAATTGTGCTTTCCCCGAAGCGAACGATGTTTGCTGCGTTAATATCTTCTACAGGTGCAGTCCGAACGGCTTCATAGATGCCGTCATGCTGACCACCTTTTGTGACTGGGATACCGCGCTCTTCACGCTCCCTGATAAAGTTAAAGACGTATTCGGTACGATCCCGAACCACTTGTGATCCTTTGATTGATCTTATGTCTTGGCTGCGATCTTCGAGCAAACCTGTATCTGGGTTTCTAATAAAGTGTCTGATGTCCCGATTGGCAGGGCCGTTAGCTTTTACGACTGCACCATCAAACACTGCGTTGCGCGTGTATTTTATATTGAGTTCTTTGCAGCGTGATTTTGCTGTGCTTTCGTCTACTTGCCATACAGAGAACGCAGAGCGTACACCGTCTACGATAGCTGATGTACCCCGAATTTTGTTTCTAGCCTTTTCTGGGCTGTCTATGGGGCTGTCATCGCTAACTTTAGCCATATGGTGGTTTACCATAACTGTGGCGCCCGTTTCGGTTGACATTCGCGCCAACAATCCCATGAACGCCGCTCCTGCTGCGGGGTCAGCATTTACATCTGCGTGGACAAAAGATGCCATGGGGTCAATTACGATCAGCGCGAGATCGTCTATTTCTTTAATCTCTTCGTAAATTTTATCGAACTGCTCAGATATCCCATATGAGTTGCCATCTTTAAGCATAATGGGGAATACACCGCCTTCGTTTGGCAGAGGTACAACGATTAGATCGTGTTGGTAGGTTGCACGTTTATTCATTGGATCAAGGCGAGAGACCCGGCGATGGAGTTCATCTCTGTCATCTTCTGCTGAGAGAATGATTGCAGAGCCGTGTTGAGAAACAAGGCCACCAAATGAATTTTGCATACCTTCGCCCGATGCGACTTTCATTGCGAGATCAAGCGTCATCATACCTTTACCGCTGTCACCTGCCGCTGCGAATACAACTGGTACACCGAGCGGTATTGTATCACCGATTAGGTACTTTTGATCTGGCGCCCGTCCTGTAAATTGGTTGGCTACGAGTAAGTGTTTGCTTTTGAGTGACAGCGTTTTCTTAACTGTATGCACTGGACTGTTAAGAAACTTGGGTATGTCGAACCCTTCGTCCACTGCGTCTGCCGCATCCCACTTTTTAGGTTTACCTAGGGGAATGTTCAGCATTGTTACGGATTTTGCACCCGCATTTTGCGCCAACTCTTGTATCATCTTGGCGTATTTTTTACCCGCATCATCGTTATCGGGCCATATGATTAGCTCTTTGTCTTTAAGAGGCGAAAAGTCGTATTTTGTTTTTGACTTTGCTGAAAGCATGCCCTCGCCACCAATTGTGCATGTGGCGGTAAATCCGAGCTTGGTCAGTGCATCTGCGCATTTTTCTCCTTCGACGAAAACAACACGGTCACTATCAAGAATGTCTGGTAGATTATAAAGTGGTCTGATTCGATCTCCGAGGTAAGGAAATTGCCTGAATTGCTTCTTAGCTTTACCATCGTCTCCCCGCAGAATTTCACCCGCTTCGTCTCTATCTATATAGCGGCGAACCTGAAAAAGAATTTCACCTGCCTCTGATAGATATAAGTATTCTCCATCATGCGGGGAGTTGATGTCAAAGCTTCTTTTTGCAGGTTTTGGTAATTCTTCACTTGACTGGGGTTGTGGTTGAGGTGTGCTTGGCTGCACTGGGTTTTTAGGTGCTTGTATTTGAGGCGTGTCTAGATATTCTTTGAAGTAATCTGCTACTTCTGGAAGCGTCCACCCACGTCCTTTCATTAGGATTTTTGTGATGCCGCCAACGCCTTCGCCTGTGGCAAAATCCATGCCTTGCATGAACGTTGGACTAGATGGGTCTATGTCTATTTTTAGGGATTGACCTACTTCGCCCTCAAATGATCCGATTAGAAATTCGTTTCTTACGACTTTGCCGTTTATGAATGTTTGCTTTAATTCATCGATCTGAACATGGTGTGGCACTTTGTCAGAAATCTCTTTAACGATGTCCCTACCACCATATCTTGAGTTGCCAACTACTGTTAATCGCATTATGTTGTTCCTTGTATGAAACTTCTCTACTGTTAGGCCGTATCTCAATGCATCTGAGTGCGGCCCTTTTTTTACTTATCTTTCCAGCATGTCTCCCTAAACTCGCAAAACTTGCAAAGGTAAAAGTCTTTACTGTTTGCGATGCGAGGTAGAATGTCACCCGCTTTAGAAGCAGTCAAGATATTTACGGCCCTGTCGCTGGATGACTGAGCCAACTGCTGATCGAACTCTACTAGCTCATAGTATATTTCACTGGTGTTTTTATTCACGACAGTAAACAGAGCCGGGTTTTCTGTTAAATCCATGTATGCCTGATACAATGCAATTTGCGTTGCATACACGGGATTTGCCTTTGCTACGCCCATACGAACGAATGCTTTGAACTTAGCATCGTTTGCTGACTTGTTTTCCCATAACGCGGGGTATGCCATATCAACTGGACCGCCGCATAAAACGCCGTCTATGTGGCCCCTGATTTCCCCATCTGCGATGGAGAACCCAAACTGATCGCCTTGCTTATCTTCTGTGCGTAGGTCAAATCCTGCGTCTCTAAACCACTTTGCTACATAGTCTTCGATGTTGTGACCGAACTCAAAAATGCGCAGTGTTTTTGCGCTAAAGCCAGATGATTCGTCTGGAGTGTAGTTAAGATAACGGTACTGCACTTTGCGTCCGCAATCTTCACCGATGCTAGATGCACCTAGATACTTTCTCTTTCCGCGCCGTTCGTTTTGTCTTTGTATTCCAGCATCAATCGCTGCAGAAATGGCCTCTGTCACTGGATTAGAACGGGATACTTGTAGATGGGAAAGTGCCTGTTGACTTAAAGTACTTGTCTTCGAGCGTTCCAACGCTGATCTCCTCAGATAGTGGTTTTGCCTCTTGCAGTGCGAATATTAAAACCTGCACTTGATCTTCTGATAGGTCACAGAAACGTGTGTCCCATCCAAACTTATCTAATATAAATGCCAGTTCTTTTATTGGCTCTGGTGCTGATAGTACCGTCAATTCATACTCTCCTCTGATGTCAGTAGCAGATCAAATATTTCGTCTGCGTCTATGTTTGGTTCTTCTTTATTTTTAAAATTCATAACAATCTGATGCGAATCGCTCATCGTAACTGTCACGCTTCCAAATAACATTATATCTTTAGACTTTCTTATTTCGGCATCGATTAACTCTGATATTTTGTTTTGTATATCTATGTATTCAGCGTTATCTTCGAACTCAATTTCCATGTCATATTCTTCAGTATACGTTTGTATTTCGTCTTTTTTACGCGCGATAAGAACATTGACATCGTAGTATTCCACAGAATCACTCCTCAGAATTGTTGTGCCTCAACCATAACGCCAATTCTGCCATAAGATACTTAAATTCTGACGGATGTATTTTGGCTACAAGTTCCCCGTCATACCACACTTTTAGGCAATCGTCATATACTGCCCATCTTGTTCTTACGTCTTTCTTCATAGGTGCTTCTCCACTGCTTTTTCGATTACAAATCTATTCCACATAAAGTTAAGCATGCATGCTGCTTTGTACTTTGTCCAAGAAAGGTCAAACGCGCTGACTTCAATGCCTTGTTTGCGCAAGTGATCGACCTGCTTTTGGCTTGGAATTTGATTTAACCAACGTCTTGTTTTCTTGGCTGCTTCCCCTTCTTCTATTGCGCGTAAGAAGTCATCCGCCGCTGCAGTGGCTTGTGTTGCTGCGCCAACAGAAAGAACGCGCAACCGACCGCCTCGACCTGTTACTTTTCCGAATGCAATGCTTAGGTCTGATGTGTTCGCAACGCCGACAAAGCCATCGAAGCCCATAGCCATGCGCAAAGAGTTGTCACCAAATAGATCAATCCAACGGAATGGTGACATCTTCATGAGGTCATACTCTGACATTTCGAAGTGTTCGAGCGTGTGCTTTTCCTTGTCTGCAGGTGGTATTTCGTATCCACAGACAGGGCATGTCATAACGCTCATAGGGATTTCGGCTTCGCACTCTGGGCATTCTTTTACAGGCGCAATGCCTTTCTGCTCTCTATCGTCCAGATTAACGCTGTCTTCGAGTGAGCCGTGGGTTAGAATGCTTGTGCCAAAGTCTAAGACAATACAGTCTTTCTTTTTAATCCCGGGAAACTCTTCTGGATCGACTGTGCGTAGGCCACGCCCAATCATCTGTACCATTGTGCCCTTTTGTGAGCATGGGCGTGTTAAGACAACACACGACACGGGCGGACTGTCGAAGCCTTCGGTAAGAACTGCAACATTCACGACGACCTGTATGTCGCCATATGTGAGGTTGTGCAGCAGTTCAGAGCGTTCTTCTTTTGGCGTTTCACCAGTGACCATTCCTGCACTGACGCCTTGACGCACAAATTCTGCAAGCAAATCTTCTGCGTGTGTAACTGTGCTGCAAAACACAACGGTCTTACGATCCCCTGCGTGGCCCTGCCATTCCTCAACAACGCGCTTGTTGATGACATCACTGTTCATGATGGCCTCAACCTGCTGCATGTCGTACTCTTTACCCTTTATGGTGACTTCGCCTAAGCGTTTGCCGACACCAAGGTCCATTGTGAAAGAGCGTGGGGTTACGAGAAAACCTTCACGTATGAGTGATGTGATTTCTATCTGATGTGCGCAGTTGTTGAAGACTTTGCGCAAGCCTTTACCATCGCCACGATTAGGTGTGGCTGTAAACCCTACGATCTCTGCGGTGGGGTTATCTTCTTTAACTGCGTTAATTACCTTCAAGTATGTGTCGGCTGCGACATGATGGCTTTCATCTACCACAATCATGTCGAACACTGGGCGATCACGCAGATTGCGTTCTCTCGAAATGGTTTGCACCATTGAGAATATTGCACTGCCGTCCCAGTTTTTCTCTGAGCCGTTTACAATACTTGTTGTGATGTCGGGGTTGATGCGCTCAAACTTTGCTTTGTTTTGATCCACGAGTTCATCGCGGTGCTGCATCACTAAAACTTTTTTACCGTCTTTGTGGCGCTTCCCTACGAGCGCAGAAAGCATGATTGTCTTTCCGGCTCCAGTAGGTGCGACAACAATTGTATTGCCATGTTTGTCGAGAGACTTGCATGCATCATCAATTGCCGCCTCTTGATAGGGGCGTAACATCATTTTGGGAAACTCCGTTTAGTCTAGAAAGTGAGGGGGGTTTTCGCCCACGGCCCCCCTATCCGTGGTCTAGCAGGTAGGATATCACCTGTGCGCTAGATTACCTGTTTGCCCAAGATGGCGCTACACCGCCGGATGACGCTTGTTGCTGTGCAGGTTGACCCGCTGCAGGGGTTTGTTGCACTTGCGCTTGTCCGGCACCTATATAGCCCGTCTGGTTGGGTGTCATGGCTGCTGTCAGCTTGTTGCTATCAGAATAACCATTTGTACCCCGCTTAATACCAATTTTAGCGCATATCTCCATACCGTTCAAGTCCATGATACCTGAGATGTTTCGACGCTGCTGCGCTGTTTCTGACATATCAGTTGGATCAATGCCATTTGCGCTTTCGATGATCTGGCGCAATGTGCTTAGACCAATCTCTTTAGCTTGCGGTATACCGCTCTGGCCCATTTTGTCGCCATCGACAAAAATACGGTCCCAAAACTTACGGCGGTCAAACTCACCACCAAGCACTGTGAACTCAAGCTCCATCCACTTGGCTTTTGATGACTGTGATTGCTTGAACCATTGTCCTGAGCCAAACTCAGGGATTTCAATGTCACCCATTTTGACGATGATGACTGCACGAGCGATTGTACCTGCTGGAATTAATGAAAATTCTTGGGGTCCATCGTTAACTGCTGCTGTATTAAGATTGATCATGATTTACTTCTCCTTGGAGTTCTGTTTGTGGGTTCACAAAAGTTAGTTCTGACTTGCGCTCAGTTGTTTGCATCTTGTGTATGAGCTTACCCAAGTCTGGTTCTTCAAGAGCATCAAGGCGCCCAGAGCGATCCTTCGCAGGGTAGCCATACTCGTTTAAGGCATCGCAGACAAACGCACGAAATGTGCCGTTTTCTCCAGACATGACTGCCATTGTGATGACTTCATCCACAATGCCGGGCAGTTCCCGTCCTGTCTTTGATCCTTCGATTTGCAGCGTATATTGCTTGCGCCCGTAATCGTCTGTGACTTCATCAAGAATGCCAACAAAGATTACGTTCTTTTCACGTATATGCTGCAGATGGGTTAGCCAACCCATCATCTCTCTTGCATGCATGCCGTAGGCTGCACGAGTGTCTAGCTTTCCAGTGCGGTCAGAACGCGACTCTGGTTGCTGCTGACAGTAAGAGAAACACAGACGACCTGCGACTGTGATAGAGTCCACAAAAATTGTGTCATACTTCATCATGGACTGATCGTTGCTTGGATCACCATAGGTTTGGCAAACGTAATCATAATGCGCTTGGCTGTATGGTTGATCTTCTGCAAGGGCAGGGTTAGGACCGCCGACATAACACGCGAGGTCACGACATTCTGCCCAAGTATTTGGGCGCACAACGTCGATAGGATGCCCTTCCAACGCTGAGTCACCCGCTTCCAAATCCATAAACAATGTTGTCTTAGGATTAAGAGTTTTGGCGAGGGTTGTTTTTCCAACCCCACTTGCGCCCAAAACAACGATCTTATGACCGCGTTTTTCTGCCAACCTTTCGTCGGCTGATATGATTTTCAAAGGCATTTAACTCTCCACTGAAAAAGTTGCGCCACCCAATTCTACTGTGCGGCATTCTTCGAGAAGCTCTTTCACACGAGGTGGAGCTTCATTGTATTTTCTTTCTTCTACTGAGAAAGTGAGTTTACCGTAGTGACGAGCGTCATCTACTGGCATTGTATCAAGTGTTTTACGCAAGGCTTCTTGATCCCACGTTACCTTCTTGCGTAAGACCGCTTTGATTTTTCTGTTCCCTGCTAGAATATGCGCAGTTCCAAAATCCTTGCCCTCAGTCATCAAAGACTGCTTGGCACGATCAAGAAACGTATCTGAGATTTGTTGTTCGATGTCTTTGAGTTCAGCTTTCAGACCATCCATTGTGGCC
>Ga0255780_10004233_pt1 | contig 12366 bp, 8 predicted proteins | sample 071ome_32_FD_179978 | JGI IMG/M metagenome (GOLD analysis project Ga0255780, IMG submission 179978) | Coastal salt marsh microbial communities from the Groves Creek Marsh, Skidaway Island, Georgia - 071405AT metaG (version 2) | ecosystem: Environmental > Aquatic > Marine > Intertidal zone > Salt...
CACGGCACGATGGCCGTGCGCAAGTCGCTCGCGTCGCCGTTCTCGACCCCGACCCACCAAGTGGCCGACGTCGACGTCCTCGGCTCGACGGACTTTGCCCCGTCCTCGCGATCGCCGTCGCCATCGTCATCGCCATCGTCATCGCCATCGTCATCGCCATCGTCATCACCATCTTCATCACCGTCTTCATCCTTTGATCGCGATGAAGAAGACGTGTACTCGTTCGAGAGCTGCGAGATCATCTACGAGGGCCTCCCGACCACGGAGAGCGTCGACTTTGACGACATTCCCTGCGTGCCCAAGTACCTGTCAGACACGATGACGGCCGAGGAAGGCTCGGCGCTGTATCAGACCTACCGGAAAGACGAGGACGCGCTTGCCGAGCAGTCTGATATCGGTTTCCTGTCCGAACCGACCCTGGCCCGCGTCGCTGCCCAGGCCGGCGTGGACATTTCCAGCGGCACGGCCACGGGCCGGGCCGAGGCGGGCAGGAAGCACAAATCTCCATACTCGGGCCACTTCATCCTCTGTGGACACGTCGGAAGTTTCATCCCGTTCATGAGATACCTGCGCGCGGCGGAGCCGTCCAAGGACGCCCGCATCGTCATGCTGGCCGAGGAGATGCCAGAGGGGTACGCGGCGGCCGATTCCGCGTACGGACCGCTCGACTTTGTCACGGGATCTCCGACGCACGCCGAGTCTCTGAGACGAGCCGGTGCACAGACGGCCCGGGCTCTCGTGTTTTTGACCAAGGGGAGCAGGGACGTGCGGACTGCGCAGGCGACTGGCGGGACGGTCGAGGTCGTCAGAAACACGCGCGAGGCCGTGCTGGCCGACGCGCCCGCGCTCCTCGCCTGCTACGGTGTCGGAGAGGAGAGTGGTGCGAGTCTGACGCATGCGGTGGTCGAGCTGCTCTTCACGACGTCGATCGAGTTCCTCCAGCCCGGCCTCCTTCTCAAGGGCGTCGGCTCGATGTACGACGAGTCGAGCGTCCGCAAGGGCGAGCCGCGCAAGTCGTGGTCGATGCGCGCCCTGCAACAGCGAGAGGCGGTCGCAGAAGGACTGGCCGAGTGGCAGGCCAACCCGTACTACGCCGCAGGGCGTTGCACAGTCCCGGCCCTCATGGACTCGTTCGGTGTGAGCACCTTCTTCTCGAGGGGCCTGTTGGCGGACGTGTTGGCCGAGCTTTGCGGCGACTTTGGGTCGTCTGCTGCGATGCTCGTGCAAGTCAAGCTGCCCTCGGGGTGGGCAGGTCGCACGTATGGCGAGCTGTTCAGCGCGGTCGCACTGAGCCCGGGCGGCGGGATCCTCCTCGGGCTGTACCGCCGGAAGCTGGAGAACCAAGCGACGAGGCTGTCATACGTGATGACGCTCCCCGGAAGGGCCGAGATCTTGCAGGCCACGGACAGGCTGTTCGTGCTGAAGACAAGGTCACCTTCCGGGTATCTCTGAAGGACGTCCTTCACTCCTTCCGAGGAGAATCTGCACAAGATCGCCCCTCCCTAAAAAATTTAACCACTTTCCTCCGTCCGGCGGACAACCAACATAGAAAAGCCCACGCGACTGACGCTTTGGCGACGACCAAAAGTTTCCGTTCCTCCGAATCGCCTCCTGCTGAATCGCCCCCTCAAGATCTCCCAACATCAACATGTCATACTATAGTGTCCCGAACGACGCGGGCTCAGCGTTCAACTCCCTCTGGCGGTGCTGCCTCGACCAACAGGCCAGGAGGGCGAGGGCCCACATGTTCGACCATAAGGCGGACAGGGTTCAGAGCTGCGATTCGCTGCCGAGAACCGTCGAGGAGCTGCGGGCCCTGCGCGACCAAATCGCCTCGACCCCACAGGGCGGTGCACTCGTCTTTATCATCGCCCTGATCAACTACTGCTCGCCCGACAACCGTGCCGAGGGCGTGAAAATGTGCGTGCTCGCGACCTCGGAGGATAACGTCGTGAAGAGCGACGCTGCCGGCAACTTGAACGGCTACGTCCTGCACCGCTCGGACGTCGAGCGGCTGAATCGTGCCAACGCCCAGACGGCCAACAGCTACGTGATCGGAACGAGCCCGGATACCGACTACGCCCTGCCCACCGGCAAGCTCGAGATTGGCTTCCGCAACCAGAACAAGGATGCCGGCAGCGACGCATCAGGCAAGCGCAAGGTCTTCGTGTGGTCCACGGGCGCCGACACGGCCAGGCCGATCGCGCTCACGCGTAATGTCAAGGGAATCTGGAAGGTGAACGAGTTCAGCTCGATCGTGACCGGCGTCAGGCCCGGGGCGGGAGCGGGGGCGGGGGCGGCCGCAGACGCGCTCTGACGAGGTCGATGGGATCGTGATATGGAATATATATATATATGTATATATGTAATCGACTGAGGTCGATGGGATGGGCATGGGCTGGGCATGCGTGGCGTGAATGGCGTGGGCGGCGTGGTGTGAACGGGGCTGAGCAGGCACCCGCGTACCCAGGTCGCGGGTGCAACTGTCCCGGGACGGCACCCACAACTGACTCACACACAACGTACTTTTTTCGCATCGGTGCTTCGCCTAGATTATCGTGTTAGTTAGTTAACTCCATTGACACTCCGCCAGTCCAGCTACGCGCGCGCGGGACCCGAGATTCAGCAGCAAATCTCTATGTGGAGCGAATTCCTAAACGACGACCCGTCGTGTAGGAGGACATGCTGGACGCCAGAAGAGGTGCGTTATGGACGACCTATGCCGACCCCGCGCCGCGGTGGGTGCCAACGCACCCGCAAAGTGCGAAATCGTCGGAGCCTCGAGGGACCCACGTGGTCGAATCTCGCGGCTTAAAACCCGCCTGCGTGGCCGCCCCCGACCCCCTGCCGCGTCCATGATCACCATATATCGCCCTCTCCTCAAGTACCACCTCGCGGTGCCGGCGGTCGGGCCATAACGGGCGTTTCTGCTAAGACCCCCAGCATCGAACCACCTCGAACTACCGCTCGCGGTTGCCAACTGACACTCTCACAAACTCGGTCCCACCCGCCGCGCCCGCAGGACGTCAAGCTCATACAGCTCGTCGAGACGTATGGACCCCAAAATTGGAGTCTCGGTACGTATTCTTGGCTCGGCGTGTTTGCTCACCGTCCCGCTCACCAACCCGCTCCCCTTCCCTCGACAGTCGCCAAGACGCTCGGCACAGGACGCAACGGCAAGTCTTGTAGGCTCCGCTGGTTCAACCAGCTTGATCCGGCGCTGCGCAAGGACCCCTTCACCCCCGAGGAGGAGGTTTTGATCATCCAGAAACACCAGGAGCTCGGGAACAGATGGGCGGCCATCGCAAAACACCTTCCAGGGCGGACCGACAACGCGATCAAGAACTTCTGGAACGGACACTTGAAGAAGAGGGCGCCGAGCCTCTCCAGGGGGCAGTCGGACGCGGAGCTGCACGCGAGCAAGAAGCTTCGGGCCCTGTCCGAGCTCGCCCTCGAGGACGCGATCGTTGCCAAGAGCGATAGCGCGGTCCTGGAAGCGATCGTGGCCGGTGCGGCAAACGGCATGACGATACAGAAGGAGGAAGCGCCGACCATGACCATGGACGACCCGGAGCGCACGCTGCCGCGGCCTACAAACAAGCAGCCCCGGTCGCAGCTCAGCTTGCCTGCCAAGGTGCTCAACATCGTCAAGCACTTGCCGACGAAGAAGGAGATCAGCAACAATGACTGCGGGAAGGAACAGCGGCCCCACCCCTCGCAGCGGGTCCACAGGCTGCCGAATCCCACCAACAGTCACGTCACCCGAGCGACGACGGGCTCTCTCAAGCCGTCCAAACTCATCGACGAGGACGGGGACGGGTCGGGCGACGAGCAGGCGAAGAACTCGAACGACTCGTCGCAGCACACGCGGGTGGTGGAGGATCGCCGACCGTTCGGCTACGAGCGGTCGCTCTCCTCCGCCGGTTCAGCGCTGCACTTCCCGACTGTCGATCCGGCGCTCTTTGCGAGCTTTAGCACCCTTCTCACGTCTCTATTCCCTGCCCCGTCGGTCTACGCGGCGATGGAGGAGGAGAAACGGCTCTCGCTTGCGTATTTGCATAGCACGCTTGGGAAGCTGGTGGGGTCGGACACGCCAATGTCCCGCCCGCAGAAGGCCTCGCTGCTCGGAGACATCCTCCTGACCACAGCCGAGCTATTCCCTCAAATGGGAGCGTCCATCGACAGCATGACGAGGGGCAACGCGTTCGTGGCGACGGCGACGGCTTCCCTCCCGACGGCGTCCCACCTCACATCGCCCCCTCGGTCGAACGCGACACAGCTGCTGCAGACGAGCCTGTCGCAGCTCCTCGCCGCGCGCATTGCCAAGACCAAGCCCGAGGGAACGGTGATTAGTGCGTCTTATATAGAGCAGGCAACGCCGTCTAAGAGCTTGGTCGGCGAGACGCAGGGGATGGCGACACCTGGCTCGGGCCGGAGAAAGACAAAGGCGGCCAGCGACGACTCGGCCCTCGCCTTCCTGGCGATGGCAGCCTCGAACCTCGAAGAGTAGACGGAGGGACGGGGAGAAACAACTTGATGAGAGACCATTTATGACAATCATGATGCATCAAGCCATATGGCTCGATCAAGCCTCATCGATGACCGACACCTGCCTCTGACCGAATTTGTAAATAGCAGCGCAGCTCAACCCCGACACACGACGAAATATATCAGCAGAGCGTGCGGATCTCGGCGTGCACAGAGAACGCGGGTGCGGAAGGTTTTTCGAACGGGCCGAATCCGGTCGACCAGCCCCCAGCGATCGGTGCGGCGACCAGCCCCAGGCATGGACAACAGCTCGTCTGGCCTGATTGGCCTTATCACCGACGAGGATACGGCGACTGGGTTGCTGCTGACAGGCATCGGGCACGTGGACCTGAAGAAGCAGACCAACTACCTCATCGTCACGGACAAGCCGCCCACCAGCCTGGCGGAGATCGAGGACAAGTTCAAGGAGCTGACGAATCGGGACGACATTTCGGTCGTCCTCATCACGCAGTCAATCGCCCAACAGATCCGACACCTCATCGAGCGACACGACAAGCCCATCCCAGCCGTCCTGGAGATTCCCTCAAAGGAGACTCCCTACGACCCGTCGCAAGACTCCATTCTCGCCAGGGTCAAGTTTTTCGTCGGCGAGTAGCGAACTGTTTTCAGTTATCGTGATGTGCAAGGATTACACGTCATCGTCGAGCACCCGAGCTGCGGTGACTGCGGTGACTGCGCCTGTCGCCAGCATCACAACGTCGCCTCGGAACGTTTCGCCACCCGGTACCCTCTGATCCGATACACCTCGTCGCCGTCCGTAACCGGCTCCCACGTCCACCCGTCGTTGTCCACCACGACGTCCACGACAACTTCGCCCTCCCCCTCAGCACCGTCGCCGCCGCCGTCACCACCCCCGACCTCGAGCCGACCACGCTGCAGCGCCAGCCTCTCCACCCGCACGCCCCGCCCGATGTACATGCTCGTGTTGCTGCCGATGTGCACCCGAGACGGGTCGGCGATGCGAGCCTTGAGAACGTCGAACGTGAGCGCGAAACGCGGGGACCACGACACGCGCGGGTACATGACGTACTCCATGCCGTTGAACGTCTTCACCTCGCTGTCGACGTCGACGGTGCAGCCGATGTGCCTGAGCATTTCGCAGTTGGTCCTGTACACGTCGAACTCGCCGCTCGCGGCGCTGTGCTGCGGGTTGCCGCTCGCCGCCTTTGCCTGGGCCTCCTCCACGGAGTTCTTCACCGGCGAATACGCCGCGTGCACCTGGTTGATGGTCGTGAATCCAACCTTGGCGGTCGCCGGCAGCGACTTTGGGAAATCCTGCATCATGCACTCGAGCCTCGTACTCTTTTTGAACTTGGTCCGGGACTCATCCGCGTACTTGGGATTCACGAACTCGGCAATCACGCCGCCGTGCCGCTGCAGCTCGGCGCAGTAGCCGTCGAGCTTCATGACGAGCTGATTGATGTTTCCCGGGAACGGCGAATACCCCGTCGTCGGGTCGTTCACGTCCCCTTCCGGGTTACACGTGGCCCGCAGGAGCGGGTCGAGCTGGTTGTACTCGACGTTGATGGTCATCGACGACCCGTCGGCGCGCCGCAGCCTGGTGATGGCCCCGATCGCCTCTTTCGCCTTTCTGGGAACCGCAACCGAGTTCATATCGAACCCGTTCGCCGCGGACACGCCCAGCGCCGGGAGCAGCCCGTGGAAGGCCTGCGCGTTGGTGTCCTGGAAGAAGGCCACCCACTTGAAGCCCTCGCGTCGCCACGCGTCCGCCAGCCCGAGCGTGTGGAGCAGCATGTGCACATCTCCATGCCCGTGTGGCTTGGTCTGCACCGTGAACGGGCCCTCCATGGCGAGTCCAGCGTTGCCGTCCGCCAGACACGCCACCTTCTCCTGCTTCATCAGGACGACCTGTCCGGCGTCCATCCCGAAATAAGCATGCTTTTCGAGCAGGGCAACTGTACGATCGTGCGTGTCGTCCGACGTCATGATGGCGAGCGGGAGCTTTTTCTCCGGGGCGGCCCTCCGCTGCAGCTCCAAGATCGACTCGATGTACAGCTGCAGGAAGCACGTCTCGTTCGAAGACAGGTCCACCGGCAGCGAAAGTTTAATTCCCGAATATCCCAACCGCTCTCCCAGCCCGCCGGCCACCAGGACGAACGCGCAGCGCCCGGCCTCGACCGCCCCGCTGGCCTCGGCCTCCCGGTACTCGTCGCTGCAGAAATCCAACGAGATGCCCTCTGGGACCTCGGGAGCGTATCCCTCCAGCGGATTCGTCCCTTGCCGACTCTCCTCGAGCAGCCGCTTGGCATTTCCGATGTACGTCGTGATGCCACCCGAGTAGTTGGCGTCGAGACGCCTCAGCTGCTCCAGCAACGTGCGCTTGTCGGCGTCCGAGGCGCCCGGCGAGAACCACCCGTCAAACACGTGGTCTTGGCCCGCCTGCGTGACCCTGGCGAGCAGGTCGGCGTCCTGGAGGCGAGGGTGCGAGGGTGAACGTGAGCGGGTGGTCGTCGAATTTTCCGTTCGAGTGACTGACGATCGGGACGAGGGAGACGAGGGAGGCGTCGCAAAGTCGCACCTCCTGGGTCAGCCACGCCTCGGCGAACGTCCTAGATGTCGTCGTCATGCTCGCTCGTTCGCTTCGGCTGCAACGGAAGTGAGAGAGATCTCTTTGCTTTCACCGAACGGACCTGCCGTTCGGTGAACCAGGATAAGTCACACCATCATCGGCCGAATGCGGTCTGTGTAGAGCCCGTCGTCACCCCCGCGGCCATTAAATATACTCTATTTATATCACATTCATCATGCAGACCACGATCGCCACCAGGGCCACCGCCGTGTCGGTGCAGGCCACCGCTGCTCGGGCCTCTGGAGCCCGCGTTGCCCCGCGCATCACTGCCAGGTACGTCCCACATCGCCTCTCGCATTGCAGCGACGGTGATCTTGTGATTGCTGATCGTCCGATGGCGTGTAGGTCGCGCCAATGGAAGGCGATTCGGCGAAAATTGTCGCCAGCATCTTCCGGGTCGGTCATCACGTCAGAGAGCCACCACCCAGTACAGATAACTGAGACGGGAGAGGAGAGGGACGAGATACGAGATACACGATACGAGATACGAGATACGAGCACAGACTCACCTGTCGAACCGCAAACCCACCCGTAGGTCCGCTGCCAACGCCGTCTCGAGGGCCGCGTTCGGAGGAGCCTCCATGGCCACCGCCGGAAAGGCCGTCTCCAAGAGCCAGGTCGTCGCCATGGCCGGGTCTGAGTACGAGATGCAGACCCTGACCAACTGGCTGCTCAAGCAGGAGGCTGATGGCAACATCGATAACGAGTTGGCCACCGTCATTTCCTCCATCGGAGTCGCCTGCAAGCAGATCGGGTCCCTCGTGAACCGCTCCGGTATCTCCAACCTCACCGGTCTCGCCGGAGAGCAGAACGTCCAGGGTGAGGACCAGAAGAAGCTCGATGTCATCTCCAACGAGGTCTTCTGCAACTGCCTGCGCAGCTCTGGCCGCACCGGAGTCATCGCGTCCGAGGAGGAGGACCTCCCGGTCGCCGTGGAGGAGACCTTCTCCGGCGACTACGTCGTGGTCTTCGACCCGCTGGACGGATCGTCCAACATTGACGCTGGAATTTCCGTCGGATCCATCTTCGGTGTCTACGCTCCGTCCGAGGAGTGCAGCATCGAGGACATGGACGACCCGGAGACGATGATGAACAAGTGCGTCACCAACGTCTGCCAGCCCGGAAGGAACCTGCTCGTCTCTGGATACGTCCTCTACTCTTCCTCGACCGTCATGGTCCTGACCATCGGAAAGGGCGTCTGGGGATTCACGCTCGACCCCCTGGTCGGCGAGTACGTCCTGAGCCACCCGGACATCAAGATCCCGGAGACCGGCAAGATCTACTCGTTCAACGAGGGTAACTACGGGGGATGGACGCCGCAGCTCCAGGCGTACATGGACTCCCTCAAGGATGCCGACAAGTGGGGCGGAAAGCCGTACAGCGCCCGTTACATCGGAAGCCTGGTCGGAGACTTCCACCGCACCCTGCTCTACGGAGGAATCTACGGGTACCCGGGAGATTCCAAGAACGTCAACGGAAAGCTGCGCCTGCTCTACGAGTGCGCGCCGATGTCCATGCTCGCTGAGCAGGCCGGCGGCCTCGGCTCGACCGGATTCGAGAGGGTGCTCGACATCATGCCGGAGCAGGTCCACCAGCGTGTCCCGCTCTTCGTCGGATCCAAGAAGGAGGTCGAGTACCTCGAGTCCATGCTCAAGGCCTAAGCTGTTTTGTTGTTGCTGATTTTGTAATATGGCTTCCTCTCCCTCTCCTCCCCCCGGGGAGGAGGAGGACCAGTCGTCCTGGTCGCATGTATTGGACCTGCTGAAAGCGAAGAACGATAACAAACGGTTCGCCGGTCTCCTCCTCGTGACGAAATGCGTCCGGAGCAACGACGATGCGAAGCGGCGAGAGGTGTTCGAGGCCGTGGGAGGCGTCGACTTCCTGCTCCGCTTGTTGCTGCCGCTGCGTCAGGCGCGGGTACATCCGAAGCCGTCGCTGTCTCAGGATGAGGTGGATGGGCAGGTCCAACTGGCGGCACTCGGGCTGTCGATCGTGTCGAACCTCTGCATGTCCGAGGCGGTCGCCCGGGCCGACGGCATGGCGCGGGTGGCGGGGGTCGCAACGGACGCACTGCGGATCGGACCCGAGCGACTCATACGACAATATGTGCGGTGCGAGGAAGCTCGCGACGTGCGGTTGCGCCTTGAGCCCGGCGTGCATCGTGGCATGATCAGGGACGCATGCGATTGTGTCTACCTGGTTTCGGACGAGGTTGACCGGCGCGCGGCGGTCGCGGGGATTAGTTTCGTGCGATCCGTGTGCGAAGACGTCGTCGGCGTCGATACCGAGCAACGGCAGGCCCTGTCGTGCCTTCGGTCGGTGCTCCGGTGCTGTCTCAAGGTGCCGGGCGGGCTGACTGCCGAGGTCGTGTCGAAGCTCTTCGTCGTCGACGACGCCCAAAAGAGTGGTGTTGCCGACGGAGTCGAAGGATTAGATGGAGTCGACGGTGATGCCAACGTGGGAGTACCGCTCCGTCGTTCGCTCGAGGTGCTCGCGTTCCTGGACGAGGCGGCCCAACGAGCGCCGTTGGTCCTTGACGATAATGAAGAGTCGGACAAGGAAAGTGCGCGGACCTGTGAGCTTCTGAGGCGGGGTCTCCATGTGATACTGGCGTCGAGGCCGCCCGAAGCGCCACGGTACCAGGCGCTGCGTCTGTCAAACGCGCTGGCGAGTCGTTCGATCGAGTGGCTCGTCGAGGAAATGCCGTTCTTCGAACTTCTGGTCCAGACTGTCCGCGTGGAGATCGGTGTGTTGATGCTGGACGCGGTGCAGCTGGACGCTGCCGTATCGGAACTGAGAAACCTCGAGATCGGAGGCGGAGAGGGCGGCAACGAGGGCGGCGGCAACGACCGGACGAAGGACGGCGGCCGTCGGGCCAGGGACCGCGCCCTCGAAAATCTGCCCGCTTGTTTTGCCCTCTTCGAGCTGCTCGTGGACGGACTGTGCGATGCGTCTGCGGTGATGGAGACGAACCCAGCGGTCGGCCGGATCTTCGAGGCGCTGACCGAGTCGGCCGAGCTCATGCTCCAGTACGTCGAGCTGGCAGACAATGACGCCGAACGGAGTAGCAGCAATGACACGTACCGCGCGCTGCTCAAGCTGGGGGCCTTCCGAGGGTTTTGCGCGTATGCCAGCCAGAACCCGCTGCAGTTTCAGGACAGGATGCTGCGTGCGCTGGAGGTCAACGACTTTCCCGTGCGGCTTGCGCTCCCGGCGCTGTATGGCGTGGCCGTCGTGCACGGTCGGCCCATCGTAGAGACACCCATCGTGTTGAAGCTGATGGACGAGGCCGCCCGCATCAACGACCTCGACGACGACCTCGACGACGGGGTGTTGTCGACGGGAGCGAACGAGGTCCTGATCGAGGTGCTACTCCATGCGCTGCGCGACGTGACGGATCCGTCGGTGCTGGTCCGCGCCAGATCATATCCCCGGGAGTTTGGCGTCGAGGCGGCGCTGGCCACGAGCAGCAGCGAGGACGAACAGGTGGCGGCGTTGGCCGTGACATGCAGGTGCTTCCTGTTATGTCCCGAACACGAGCCTCTGTTGCGGCGGCTGATCGAGGCGTGCGTTCCCAACATCATCGAAGAGATTTTCCCCGCAGGAGGTGGCGCCGGCGACGGCGACAACGGGGCCGAAATGTCTCCGCTCGTCCAGGAGATGTTCGACGGCCTTCTGGCCGCATCGAACGCGTCGAACGACATCGCGCGCATCGAGGTCGCCGGCAACACCCTCCTGGATCTCTGCAACATGTTCGAGAGCCGAGGCTGTTGAGCGTCGACTGGATCGCTGGGTGGCACCAGCTCGGTTTAAACGCGAAGATTCGAGATACATTCATGCCAGAGCCACATTCATGTCCACTCCTACTCTTCTATTGGGGTAGCCGCAGCCTGAGGAGGTTCTCTGCGCTGTCGAGCTCGAGCGTCCCATGGACGAACCGGCCGATGGCGAACGACCTGCCGCCAGTCAACCGACACGCCAAGCTTCCCCCGTTGGCCGCATCCCGCTCCATTTTCGTGATCTCGGAAAGGGGAATAACGATCGCCTTGCCGTTCGTAGGGTTGTCGAACTCGAACGCCAAGTGCGACTCGAGAATGTGCGCCGATCCCTGGCGAACGAGCGAATCGCGTAGCGCGAGTGAGCGTCGAGTCAGGGCGCGCGAACCGCGGGAGCACGTCGGTCGAGTTCAATACCCACCGTGAATCCGATCGCTTTCATCGGCGTGAACGTATTGTCCGCCGGCGCATACGTCTGAATCAGGGTGCACCGGAAGCTCTCGAGCACCTTCTCCGGTCCGACGAGCCCGAACCGCTCACTGACGTCAATCTCCTCGCGGTTTCCCGCCGGCTGCCCGCTCTGCGCAGCAAGTGGATCAAACTGGCTCCACATGTTGCTCAAGAACGACTGTGCCTGGCTGCTGATCTTGGTAAACTCCTTGGCGACGTCTGCGGCGGCTTCGCGAGTCACTGTCGCGGCCATCGCCGCCGCCTCCTTGACCTCGTCCGGGATGGCCGGTTGGCGCTGTGTGGGTGGCTGTTGCGTGGGTGGCTGTTGCGTGGGTGGCTGTTGCGTGGGTGGCGGTTGTGTGGATGACGGCCGCGTCGTGGCCGTCTGCGTTATGATTGGACCCTGCGAGTCATCCTTCTTCTTCTCCTCGTCGAGATCGTCCTCCTTGAGAGACACGCTTTCCAACGGAGACAGCGTGCCCTCCTGTGAATCCTCGAGCTCTATCTCAGCCAACAGCTCGTTGATTTCCTCCTCCTTGTCGTCGCTCATGTTCAAAATCTGTGTCACCTCGTTTTTCCTCGTTGTTTCTTCTTTCAACCCAGCAAATCAGCAAAAGGGTCGCCTTTCGTGGTCTCTGTCTTTGGGCTGGGCGCGGCCACCACGGCGGCAAACGGATCGACCGCCGCAGCTGGCTTCGACGGGGCGTCCAGGACGGCAAAGGGGTCAAACACCTCCTCCTTCGCCGCCGCCGCTGCCTGCACCGGCGCCTCCGCCTCCCCGAAAGGATCCCACGCCTCTGCTTTGTTCTCACCCCGCCCCGTCGCCACGTCCGCACTGCCAGTCCCCAGAAGATCGACCGCACCATGCCCGGCCGAACCCGTCGCCGTTACCTTTGGCTTTGCACTGTCCACACTCGCCGGCGCAGCGGCCACCTTCAACCCCAGGCTCGCCGCAATCTTCGGATTCGCACGAACGTCCGACAGCTTCTTCTTCGCCGGCTT
>Ga0255780_10004239_pt1 | contig 12347 bp, 8 predicted proteins | sample 071ome_32_FD_179978 | JGI IMG/M metagenome (GOLD analysis project Ga0255780, IMG submission 179978) | Coastal salt marsh microbial communities from the Groves Creek Marsh, Skidaway Island, Georgia - 071405AT metaG (version 2) | ecosystem: Environmental > Aquatic > Marine > Intertidal zone > Salt...
CGGCAACACGGTGCGCGACATGGAGGACTTTGGCGTTCCCAACGGCGTCGTCGAGATCGTCGAAGACGATGGTCGTGACGACCGCATGGACGCCGGCTGCGAGGGGGGCGCCGGAACCAGCGCCGGAACCGGCGCCGGCGCCAACGCCCCGCAGGCCGTCGTCGACCCGCCCGAGACGCCCGTCCGGGCCAAGGGCTACTCCAAGTGGCTCGAGTGCCGCAAGGCGGCGTGGAGGAAGGCGAGGATCGAGCGAAAGCGCAAGCGCCAGGCCGCCGCGGCTGGCGCCTCGCAGAAGCTCCGCAAGGGCCTCCAGGGCATGTTTGAGCAGCACTCCGAGTCCCTCACGGCCAGGGCGTGGAACGTCGTCTCGCTCACCAAGACCAAGTTGCCGGGCGTCCACAAGGCGTGGGTCGTCATCAACGGCGGTCTTCACAGCGTCAACATCTCGGTGCCCCGCGTCTTCTACGTCAACTCGACCCTCCCGCCCGACGACCCGCTCATCACCGGCCTCGGCGGCGCGCTCGTCTCCAAGATCCCCATCAACTGCGACAGCGTCCGCTACGTCTACCAGTTCATGCTGACCGAGGAAGTGTACATGAGGCAGTTTGTCGACCTGCAGGCCCGCCTGGTGTCGTCGCCGAGGGTCTTTGACGTGTATGAGGCCCAGGTCCCGCCCGAGTGGGTCCTGTCGGTCGCGCTCGGCTGCGTGTCGAGCGTCGTGCCGTCGTCCAGGGACAAGAACATCGGAAACGGTCTCGACATCAGCGACCTGCACACGGAGGCCATCCAACAGGAGGGCTACTTCAAGAACGGCGCGCGGCTCCGGCACAACCTGCTCTACCACTCGGAGGACTCGTCGACCGGCAGGGCGCTCGTCGGCTTGCACATCCCGGGCGAGCGCAAGTCGTACGTTTGGATCATCAATCCCGTGCGCAGGGGCCAGAAGGAAGTCAACCCCGCCGTCATGAACCGGTCGTGGGAGGAGACGGTCGCCTGGAGCCTGTCGGAGATGGAGGACGTCGTCAACGTCGACGCGGAGGACTTTGACGCCGACGCGCCGAAGTTCGAGCTCACGTACGCGACACGCAAGCAGGCGTTCAACGATCTCCAAAAGATCCTCAAGACCCTGCGGACCCGGGCCAAGGCGCCGACGCTGCTGCTGGTCTCCTCCCCGAGCATGACGCTCGCGGGCCTGTCGCACCTGCTCCCCGAGCTCGCCGACACGCCGCACGCCGTCATGTCCGCGGCCGACGAGCTGTCATACCCCTCCCTGGGGTGGCAGGTGTTCGCGCTCAAGGACTGCTTCAAGCAGATGCTCACCTGCAAGACGTGGCTCCGCATGCGCCTGGACGCCGCCCGCTACGCCCACCTCCCGGTCGGCTCGTTCGGAAACGACTGGATCATCGACACGTGCGACGCCCTCTACACGCGTATGCTCAAGGATGCGGGCATCCTCGTCTGGACCAAGGACGAGTCCCAGCCCGACCTGTCGTGCCGCCCCGACGACGTCGCCAATAGGCTCGTCATGGCCGAGCATAAGGAGCGCCTGCAGATCTCCTGGCCCGGCGTATACAGGAACGTGTGCATCCAAGTCCGCATCAGCCATCTGGCCGTGAGCGCCATCCTCGAGTCGGCCACCCTCGGCGAGATCGAGGGCGCCATGCCCCTCGAGGACCAGCGCGACGGCAGCGGCCCGGCCTTCAAGGTGCTCAAGAGCCTCGCGCTCATGTGGATCGAGGACGCCTCCAAGAGGCACAACGTGTGCGCTGATACGCTCCTCCGACACATGTACAGGTGGCTCTGCAGCGAGAACTCGAGGCTGTACGACGCCAGGCTCATGACGGCCGTGCAGGAGCTCATGAAGAAGCTCCTGCTCTGTCTGGTCGGCGAGCTCAAGAAGCTCGGTGCCAACGTCGTGCACGCCGACAACTCGTGCATCATCCTGGCGACCGGCAAGCACGCCATGAAGGACGCCCTGGGCTACACCGACTACATCCTCGACACGCTCCGCCGGAGGGAGCTGTTCCAGTGGATGTCCCTGTCTCCCGAGAAGGCGTGGAGCACGCTCATGTTCCTGGACAAGTACAACTTCATAGGCCTGAGCGCGCCGCTGCCGGCCGCCGTCGCGCAGTCCATGTCGCAGGCGCCAGGGTCGCTCGCGGCGGGATCCCAGCTGCTCGACGACGAGGAGATCGACGGGGCCGTCGCTGCGTCCATAAAAAAGCCGCAGTTCGGGCACGTGCTCGTGGACATCGACTACCTGCCGGCCGCCATCCGGGAGGCGACGCTCTCCGCGCTGGCCGAGTTTGTCTACCTGCCGTGGAAGGCGAGTCTGCAGGACGGCGTCGACCAAGACGAGTGGGTGGCGTCCCACATTCCGGGAAGGATGACGGAAAAGCTTCTCAAAGTGACCAAGCACATCTACGGCGAGATCGGGTCCATGGAGGTGGAAGACCACCAGTTCCCCCTGCTCGCCGGGTCCTACCTCACGAAGCAGGAGCTCGGCACGCCGGCGTTGGCGTTCGTCAAGCTTGTATCGCACTTTTACGGATTGGACAAGGCCCACGCCGAGGCCGTGACGACGCTCCGGAGGCAGCTGCTCCGCCTGATCCACGTCAAGGAGTTCAGCACGGAGGCCACCTTCAGGGCGCCGGCAAAGTCGCTCCTCGTGCACGACGTCTTCTGCAAGGGGTGCTTGGACGTGAGCGATTGCGACGTCTGCATGGACCCCGCCATGCAGGAGGAGACGCCGTGCTGCCAAATCTGCGGCACGGAGCGGGACAGCGACGAGCTCGAGCGGCGCCTCGTCGGAAGGCTGCAGGGCGTCGTGGACTCGTACCTGCTGAGCGACGTGCGGTGTTCCAAGTGTGGGTCGATCAACTCGGAGCATCTGCGGCGTGCCTGTCAGTGCTGCGGCGGCACCGAGTTGAAGGGGATGCGGGAGAGGGGCGAGGCGGTGTCCGAGTTGAGGACCTTGGAGAAGGTGGCGGGGGTGCAGGGGATGGCGGTGCTGGGGGACATGGTGCGGGAGGTCTTGTCGAGAACGCCTCTCTCACGCTGACCTGCGCACGCGTACATACTCGTTGTTTTGATTTTCTGCTCCGCTTCTTGTTTCTAGCATTCATCGTTATAGCTGCAAGCTCCGAAGGGTCCAATGCGCCGCTGCCAGTGAGGGGAACAGGGAATTGAATCACCTCCAGTCCAGAATTCTCCCACTTCGCCACGCTCTCTCTCTCTCCTCCACAATGCGCGTTGCATTCGCGAGCAATGAGCGCTCTGTGGTCGCACACTCGCAGTCTCTGCGGATCTCCATTAATTCGCCCTCTCGACGCCCTTCCTCGAGCGTAGGGAGAGGTCCTGGGGATCTGGCAGCCCCACTCAACTTCCCGACCAGAGAACGCCGCGCGTCGTTCAGCGTCGACACATTCACGTTCAGCCCACCCTCTCGGCCGCACCGAGCGGTCCAGATGGACTCTGAGCTCTCCGTGACGATCAATCCCGAGTCGTGGAGCCGGCCAGCCGAGGCGTACCAGACACCGAGGCAGCTCAGCGAGTTCACGTTCAAGCGCTGGGAGGAGCACCGGTCGTCGCAACGGTATAACAGACACATCTTCCAGCTGTTCGGCTCGAGCATCTTCAAGCAGCTCACGAATTCGCTTTTGACGGTCGGGGCAATCGCGTCCGCAGTCTGTTGGTACGAGTCGCAGATCGTACCCGAATACGACGTCGCGCCGTCGCTGCTGATGCCGACCGCCCCCTTCGACCTGACGTCGTTCGCTCTGGCGCTGCTGCTCGTGTTCCGGACCAACTCGTCGTACGATCGCTTTGTCGAGGTGACGACGGTCTGGTCGGGCCTCGGCAACAGGGCGCGCGACACGCTTAGACAATGCATCTCCCACATCAAGAAGGACGATACCATGAGCGACGAGGAATTGCACCCCCTCGCCGGCGCGATGTGCCGATGGGTCGTTGCGTACGTGCGAGCGCTCAAGTGCGACGTGTCGAAGGACTCGGACCTCAGAAAGGAGCTGGCGCAGGTGCTGACTGACGAAGAGGCGGACGCGCTGATGGCGGCGCGTTGCAGGCCGGCGTTCGCGGTGAGCATTTTGACGGAGCTCGGCGCCGCGGCGCCGCTCAACGAGAGCCACCGGATCCGGCTCGACGAGAACCTGACGTACTTCGAGGACGCGGTTGGATCCTGCGAGCGGATCCTGACGCAGCCGATCCCTCTCGCCTATAGCCGACATACGAGCCGCTTCATGGTCATCTGGCTGGGGTCGCTGCCGTTCGGTCTGTACTCGACGTGCGGCCTCGCGACGATTCCCATCTCGATGGTCATGGCGTTTCTGTTGCTCGGTATCGACGAAATCGGCGTGCAGATTGAGGAGCCGTTGGGACTGCTTCCCTTGGATGGTCTCTGCGACGAGATCGAGGGCGACCTGTTCAGCATGCTACAGGAGGGCGGCGAGGTGAAACGGACGGCCAAGCTGTCGACGGCCGCCGGGTCCGGGGCGTACAGCCCGCTGCTGAGCTACGGTAGCGAGGACGAGGCGCTCGATTCGGACCACCGCGAGTGGCAGGAGACGGTCGCGGCGAGGCCGGTGAGCGACTGGTTCGCCGAGAAGTAGAAGGAGTGGTCACGATATATATAACGACACGTTTGATTTGTTTGCAATTTTGAATCGCTCAGCAAATTATAGCATCTGCTTGTAGATCCGCTCGACAAACGCTTTGGGGCTCCCGAGCTCAAACCCGCCGACCAACAGCGCCGACTCCCACAGCAGCCTAATCCTGTCGGCGGTGGCGTCGTCGTCCGCGGCACCTGCCAGCGACTTGATGATCGGGTGACTCGGGTTGATCTCGAGGCTGCGCCGCCCCTTCATGTACTCGGCCTGCTGTGGGTCGGACATGGCCTGCGCCTTCATGATGCGCTCCATGTTGGCGGACCACCCGAACTTGCTGGCGACCACGACGGCGGGCGTGTCCGTCAGCCGGTTGCTCACGGTCACCTTCTCGACCTTGTCCTCGCCGATGACCTTCTTCATCATCTCGCACAGCCCCTCCAGCGACTTGGAGGCCTCCTCAAACGCCTGCTTCTCCTCCTCGGTCTCGCCCAGCGCCAGGTCCTCCTTGGTGACGTCGACGAGCTGCATGTCGTCAAACTGCTGCAAATTGGCCATGGCGATCTCATCGATGGGCTCCATCAGATACAAGACCTCGAATCCCTTGGAGGTGAGCTGCTCGACGTAGGGCGACGACTCGGCGGTGGCCTTGGAGTCGGCGGTCAGATAGTAGATGCCCGTCTGGCCTTCCTTCTTCCGGCCGACGTACTCGTCCAAGGACGTCATCTCCCCGCTGGAGGACTCGAAGCGGAGGAGCTTGGCGAGCATCGGGCGGTTGGCCTCGTCCTCGAGGACTCCCAGCTTGATGTTGCGTCCGAACGCCTCCCAGAACGTCTTGTAGGAGTCCGCGTCGTTCTCCGCCATCGACTTGATCGCGTCCAGCGTCCGCTTGATGAGCTGCTTGCGGATGGCCCGCACGACGCGAGACTCCTGGAGGATCTCGCGCGAGACATTGAGCGGGAGGTCGGCCGAGTCGACGACGCCCTTGACGAAGCCCAAGTACCGGGGCAGCAGGTCCTCGTCGAACGAGTCGCTGATGAAGACGCGCTTGACGTACAGGCGGATGTTCTTCGAGCCGGACCGCATGACCTCCTGCGGATCAAACGGCGGCATGGCGGGGATCCCGAGCAGGGCCGAAAACTCGATGGTGCCCTCCACGTTGAAGTGGATCGTGTCGAGTGGCGGGAGGAATTCGCGGAACGTGGACTTGAAGAAGTCGTCGTATTCGGCCTTGGTCACCTCCTGGCGAACGAGCGAAGCGCGAGTGAGAGAGTAGTAGTAGCAGGGCGTGCGAGCACACGTCGGTCGAGTTCAATACCCGCCTTCGGGCTCTTGGTCCACAGCGGCTTGCTGTCGTTCTGGACGACAAAGTCCTGCTTCGTCTCCCAAGACGTCTTCATGCGCTGGGGGACGGTCTCGGGCTCCTTGCCCGCCTCCTTGGCGGCCGCGTCCGCCTCCTCCTGGGCCTTCTTGGTCGCCTCCTCGTCGACGACCTCGACGGCGACCTCCTTGGTATCGAACAGGTAGATCGGCACGTCGATGAACTCGCTGTACGTCTTGATCAGCGACGACAGCTTGCTGGACGAGGCAAACGCCTGCGAGTCCTCGTCGTCCTTCAGGTGGAGCGTGATCCTCGTGCCGCGGGCAATGTCGCTGGCGTCGCTCTCGGTGATAGTATACTGGTGCGAGCCGGCAGACGACTCCCACGTGTACGTCTTGTCGTCCTTGTTCGACTTTGTCTCGACCGTCACCCGGTCGGCCACCAAGAAGGCGCTATAGAATCCCACGCCGAACTGCCCGATGAGGGACGCGTCTCCAGACTCCTGGCGAGCGAACGAGCGCGCAGCGCGAGCGAGCGAGTGAGTCATGCGAGCGAGTCGGGAGGCCGCCGGACGTGTCCACCTTCACCCACCTTCACGATCTGTTCCATGAAGCGCTTGGTGCCGCTCGACGCGATCGTGCCCAGGTTCTCCAGCAGCTCGGTCTTGGTCATGCCGACGCCGGTGTCCTGGATGACGACCGTCTTGGCGTTCTCATCGGCGCGGATGCGGATCTCGAGGTCGGCCCCGGTGGAGCTCTCGCTGGGGTCCTGGACGGCCAGGAAACGCTGCTTGTCGCAGGCATCCGAGGCGTTCGAGATGAGCTCTCGTAAGAAAATTGCGGGGTTTGAGTACAGGTGTGACGTGACCTGGCAAGCGAGCGAAGCGCGAGTGAGAGAGTCAGGGCGCGCGGGCGCACATCGTCGGCCGGAGTCGATACCCACCAGCTGCATCAGCGAGTCGACCTTGGCCTCGTATTCGAAGGACTCGGCCGCGGCTGCCCGGACGACCGGCCGCGCGGAAGTGGAACCTGGAGGAGCGACCGTGCGTGAGTGCGTGCGTTGAGAGCCATGCGGGCAGCAGAACGAACGGCTGGAAGGCGCGATCGCGCCGCGCGACTTGGTAGCGGCGACCTGAGGTGTCCTGCATGGCCTGACAGGCGACGCCAAGGCGGCAGCGGAAGCCCCGGACACAACGGTGGAGGAAAAAACAGGCAGCATGATGAAGAGATGAAACTGGGGGGGGGTGCAGTTCAGTACAGCGACCTCGTGACTTCGTGGGGACTGCTATGGAGGCAGTATTGCAGAATATAATGTAATGCACGGGAGTGTGGTTGTGGCGAAACGAGATCGTCGAAACGAGATCGTCGAAACGAGAATCGAACTTTCCAGAGCAACGACCCTCTCACTTCACGAGTGGGACGTACCTCACGTCAAGTCCAGCCTGCATCGTGACGCGGCCCTGCCGCTTCTCGACCAGGTACATCGTCTGGACCCCGTCCCGGGGCCCGACCGGAATCAGCATCTGTCCGCCCTCGGCGAGCCGCTCGACCAGCTCGGTCGGCACCGCCGCCGCCGCCGCACCCACGTGGATGTAATCAAAGTCGCCGTCAAACTCGAAATCGTACGCCGAGCCTGAAAACATGCGTATCTCTCCAGAATCCAGCAGGTGGCCGAGCCCACACGCTCGCAGGTTGGCGATCGAGCGCTCCGCCAGGCCCTTGACGACTTCAACGCCCACGACCCTGCCGTGAGCGAAACCCATTTCTCTCAACACGAGCGAGAACCCACCGCACAGGATCCCGCTCCCGCTCCCCACGTCCAGCACGGCCACCGGCGCGTTCCGGTCGAGGCCCGCGAGGCGAGTCTCTAGCGACTGCAGCGCTTCTACGTGCATATGCGGGGCGCTGAGAGTCTGGCCGTATCCTATTCCGACTGGATGGTCCTCGTATACGTTGGGGTCTCCAGGAAGGCCGAAGAAGCGCCGGTCCATGGCAACGAAGGCCCTGCGCACGAGGTTGCTCTGCAACACGTTGTGCCGCGCGAGGCTGGACGCGAGCGCTTCCATGTGTGGGCTTTGTGGTTTAATGTCAAGCCGACGACTCTACAGCGTCATAACAAGAAATGGGCACGACCTGTTCGGGCCAAATGGTGTGCCACGTGGCCTTCTTGGACTGAATGTCGTCACGATTTCCGCCTTCCAAGGGTTTCACTGTGATTTACTGTGAAATTGTTCACACACAAACGAACCATGAACGTTTCATTGCAACGTACCATCGTGCGCCGAGGCAGAGCGCGCCTGGGAGAGAGACTCCGGAACTACCGGAATCTCCGACACCACCCTCTGGCCGTTCAACGCACGCCCACGCTCTCTCCACCCAACGCCTCTGCCTCCTTCTCTTCCATGGACGACGTCGTCAATCGCAACGACGTTCCCGCAACGACCACGAGCGACTTCTCAGACACGCCGCTGGCGTCGAGCTCCCGCTTGCTCACAGACGTCCTTGTGAGCCTCAACATCCTCGTCTTCGTCCTCCAGATCGCCTTTGCGAACGAGTTCCACCTGACCGAGCTCGGGGTCAACGTGCACGCGTTCGTCGACCGTGGAGAGCTTTGGAGGCTGGTCTCAGCGATGTTCTTGCACGGGAGCTTCTTGCACCTGCTGCTCAACAACGTGTCCCTGCATGCACTCGGGTCAATCACCGAATGGACGTGCGGCAAGTCCCGGTTCATCGTTATCTACGTCCTCAGCGGCATCGGGGGAAACCTCGCCAGCTACGCCGTGACGTCGGGCACGTCGGAGGATCAAATTGCTTCGCTCGGCGCGAGCGGCGCCATCTTCGGCCTGGCCGGGGCGTTGATCGTATACTTTGCGCGCAACCAAGTGCTCTACAGGGACAAGGGCGTGCCGTCGGGGATGCTGATGCGCCTCCTCCTGACGGTGACCGGGAACTTCGCGCTGGGGAGCTTGCTACCGAACATCGACGAGGCCGGGCACTGGGGCGGGTTGGTGACCGGCGCTGTGCTCGCATTGATATTGGGTCCGTCATACCAGCTGGTGAAGCTTAAGCACCACAAGGAAAACGAGGTGTACCTCGTCGATGACTCGGTGCGTGGGTGGACGATCTCGACCGACGTGCGCTCGCACGCCCCGACGCGCTCACTCGCAGTGCGCTGCGCTCGCTCGTTCGCTCGCTCGCCAGCCGATGGGAGACGGGAAAGCCAGACTGGTGTACACTATACCGATGGAGGGCCAGACCCAGAGAAGGAGGGGCGGATGAGTGCAGTGCAGGGCGGGAAAAAAGGGAGGGCCAGAGAAGGAGGGGCGGATGAGTGCAGGGGAGGTTGTCCAGGGAGCAGTTCTTTGTACACTATCTACCACCATTTTGTGACAACCGAATAACGCCCGGGCGTCATTTCGGGCCCGAAAAACGTGTCACACACTCTAACGGAATTGGGATTCACAGATTCCCTCCTCCTCCTCTCGTGCCTGCCTTCCTGGCGTCGGGTTTGGCGGTTCATTACACACACACACACACACAAATGTGGAGATACGGAGCCCTGCTGGGCGTGCTGTTTTACGTCGTCCTCAAAGAGCCAGCAGATCATTCGATCGACGGACAGCCCACGACGACCCTCACCACCCTCGTTCACAAAGCCTCCCGGCGATCGCACGACCGCCTGGTGAGTCACGTGGAGTCGTGGTTGGAGACGCAGGACGACGCGATCCGGCAATCGTTCGTCGTCTACCTCAAGGGGTCGACCGCCTCGTCGCTGGTCGCGTCCGTGGAATGGTGTTTGGACTGGGTGCTGTGGGCGTACAAGATCGTCGTGCCCATCATGGTCATCGGCAAATTATCCGAAATGTCCGGCGGCCGAACGCGTAGGTCGCCGTCGTCGAGCGAGCCTGCAGACGCGTGGCCGACGAGGCTCGAGGTGGTCGACTTGGACGGGCCAGAAGCGGCGGCCCCGGCCACGACCACGACGACGACGACGACGACGACGAGCTCGCCAGCCGAAGAGCGGCGGCGTCGGGCACGGCTCGCGGCGGCCCTGCGCGATTTGCAAGCGGACGGCGACGGCGAGAGGACGACGCGGAAACCCAAACATCACTCAGCGCTCCTTTCCTCCCCAGAATCGGTCTCAACGCCTTCCATCTCGTCCGAATGATTGAATGAATGAAACACTTGTGATAAGGTATACTCGGCGAACAGCCTATAAGCCAAGAAGGAACTCGAAGGAATGCAGACGACTGACGAACACGACCTGACCCTGGCCGAGGTGCTCCGGAAGGCCATGGAGCTCACGGTCAACGAGGACGGCGAGCGCATGTTCGACAACATCCCCGAGGAGGAGGACCTGGCCATGCTCGATCCGGCGAGGCCAGTCCCCGAGGCCGACGGTGTGGCTGAGGCCGACGCGACCACCGTCTACGCGGACGCCAACGACGTCGACGTCGAGATTGATGACGACGACCTCGAGCTCTTGGACCGATTCGAAGACTTCGACGACGAGGCCTTGGAGGGCGCCATGAAGCGGCAGGCGGCAGAGGGAAGGCGGGAGGGAAATAGGGAGGAGGAGCAGGGGAAGCAGCGGGCGTTTGCGGGGATGAAGAAAGGATTCTTAGGTCCCTCCAAACGACCATCACAACCAGCGCAGCCGACGCCACCAGCACAACCAGCCAAACCAGCACAACCACCCGTCGTCGGCGACGTCCGCGAGCGGACATCGTCGGCGGCGCCCACCACCACTACTACCACCTTCCCCACCCCCTCTGAGAAGAGAAAACCGCTGTCTAAGTTCAAACAGCAGCAGCTCATGAGCTGAATGATCATTCGGGAATCGTTAAAGAACAAAGAATCAGCAATCAGCTTTCGAATGTCAAAATCGTCGGCAAACTGGTGGAGAGGCGAGGTGAGGAGAGAAGAAGAAAACTTTGGGGCCTCCACTAACCTCCGATGACCGCCTTGGCGATCTTGTCCGTGATGCCAGACTCCTTCCACTGGACGGCGGGCTTGATCAACTCCAGGTTGCAGCGGTCCTTGTAGTCCATCGCAAACGTCAACAGCGAGTCGATCAGGTTCTCGCTGAGCAGGTGCGGCTCCAGACCCAGCTCCTTGAGCTTGTCGCACTTCACGTTATAGTAGTGCTCCTCCTTTTCGGTACGCGGGTTCGGGATGTTGACCTTCTGCACGTCGAGGCCGAGCTTGTTGCCCTGGGCGACGACAATGTCGGCAATCTCGTTGACCGACCAGGTCTCGGTGATCTGGTTGAACACGCGCATCTCACCCTTCTCGGCCGGGTTATCGATGGCGATCTGCAGGCATCGGACGGTGTCCCTGATGTCGAGCATTCCCCTCGTCTGTCCTCCCTTTCCGTAGACGGTCAGCGGGTGTCCAAGCGCGGCCTGGATGCAGAACCTGTTGGTCAGCGTTCCGTAGATACCGTCGTAGTCGAAGCGGTTGATCAGCATCGGGTCGGCCATGGTCTCCTCCGTTCGCACGCCGTAGACGATGCCCTGGTTGAGGTCGGTGGCCGCGATGTTCCAAGCGCGGGCGGCGAACAGGATGTTGGCGCTATCGTGGCACTTGGAAAGATGGTAGAAGGAGCCTCCCTGCTTCGGGTACGGGAGCACGTCCTTGCGCCCGTTGTGCTCGATCTCGAGGTATCCCTCCTCGATGTCGATGTTCGGCGTTCCGTACTCTCCCATGGTTCCGAGCTTGACCAGGTGGCAGTCCGGCGCCAGCTCCTTGATGGCGTACAGCACGTTGATGGTCCCGATGACGTTGTTCTGCTGCGTGTAGACGGCCCTCGCCCTGTCGATCATGGAGTAGGGCGCCGAGCGCTGCTCTCCGAAGTGGATCACGGCCTCCGGCTTGAACGAGGTGAACGACTGCTCCAGGAAGGCCCAGTCGCACACGTCGCCGACCATCAGCTCGATGTGCTTCCCGGAGACCTCGGCCCACTTCTTGACGCGGTCGTGCGGCGAGGCGATCGGGGTCAGCGAGTCGGACCCGAGCTGCAGGTCGATCGACCTCCTGACGAGGTTATCGACGATGGCGACCTGGTACCCGCGGGCGCTCAGATGGAGCGCCGTGGCCCATCCGCAGTATCCGTCTCCTCCGATGATCATGACGCGCGTTCCAGCACCCGAAGAGTGCGCGGTCCCCGGCATCGAGGCCTCGGCGGCGACGGCCTTGACCCTGAGCGCGGCGGCCCTCGACGCCTTCTTCGTGCCATGGACCGTCCTCTTGAGCTCTGCAGGCGTGCGCGAGCGAGCGTGCGACGTTTGGCGGTGAGGGCAGGTTTTCGGATTTAAACAGAGCGAACACACGCTCGCGCTCAGCTCAGGAGGCGCAAGAGGCCATCCGTCCGTCCGTCCGTCCGTCCGTCCAGTCAATACATAG
>Ga0255780_10004242_pt1 | contig 12340 bp, 11 predicted proteins | sample 071ome_32_FD_179978 | JGI IMG/M metagenome (GOLD analysis project Ga0255780, IMG submission 179978) | Coastal salt marsh microbial communities from the Groves Creek Marsh, Skidaway Island, Georgia - 071405AT metaG (version 2) | ecosystem: Environmental > Aquatic > Marine > Intertidal zone >...
GCGGGGTGTCGCGTCGGCGGCGCGAACGACGACGCGCGGTGCGGCGACGACGGTAGATATCACTCGCATCTCGTCCGTCGACCCGTCGTCGTCACGGTCGTCGTCGTCGGCGTGTGACGATGATCATCATCCATCCAGGGGCACCCTTTCGGGGTCCGTCGTGTCGACCGACCCGATCTGGATGGATGGAAGGAAAGGGGTCGGGGGGTCTTTTATTTTGAGTCGTGACTCGTCGATCGATCGATGTATGTGAATCGGGACGGACGGACATTGCATTGCATTGCATCCACGCGGGTGTGCTTTTTTCCATTGAAAATTGCGCTTCTAGTGTACTCCGAGGCGGCGAAAAAGCGGCGACGGGCGGTTTCAGCCCTCGCGCGAGGTCGCTCGCTCGATTATGTTTCCATCTGAACCGGGAAAAGAACGTCGTTCGTAAGTACGTACGTACGTACGTACGTACGTTGCCTAGAGTGAGCGAGACGGCGCGTCGGTCGACGCGTCGGTCGGTTTGGACGACGACGACGACGACGACGCTTCGTCGATCGAACGCGGGTGGTGGTTCGTTTACTAGCTCACGGTTCGACCGTAAGCGACGGCGCTGATGTAGAGGTTCTTGGCCCATTTTTCCTTGACGTGCGTGGACGGAAAGGCGGAGGTTCTGAGAGTCTCTTGCGTCTCGTCGCCGGGACGGCGTCTCGGAATGGAGAGGACGAACGCCGCCTGATCCATGGTGGCTGCGCAGCAGGTGATGCGGAAACCGCAGTCCCAACGGCGATGAATGCCTTCGCTCGGGTACATGAAGTCGAGTTCGACGCACTGATCGACGAATCCAGCGTTGCGAGACATGACGACGGCCCAGCGAGTGCCGCACGTAGCCATGGACGTGACAAAGAAACCTTCCTTCCACTTCTTGTTGATCCACTTGAACGGGAACGAATCGCTCACCTTGTACGACTGCTGGGTGTACGTCGAGCCCTTGGACATGACCACCATGGAGTGTCCGGTGGACGTCCCCGCGAGGGCTGTGACGTAAAAGCCGTCATCCCACTGCTCAAGGATCCACTCCTTTGGCAAGAAGAGATTAGACAAGTTCCAGATTTGCTGACTGTAACCAGTACCCGCGTCCATGATGAGCGCCCAAAGTTCGCTAGAACACGAAACGGAGGAGATGAAGAGACCGTCATCGTTACCCTTGTCGACGTGCTGTTCGATTCGCGAGTTGGCGACGTTGTAGTGGTAACGTTGCTTCATCGGACGATGCGCATTGTAAATCGTAATCCACTGTTGCGCGGGCAAGCCGACGCGTACCTTCTTCTTGATGCGCTCATCGTCAGCCAAATCAAACTGCATGTCAGATATCTTACGCTTCATACCAACCTTCCTCGCTCCGTCGGTCAAGATTGGTCGACGACCCATCGCGCCGCAAAGCGGTTCAAAGAGATTGGCCATGGCGCCGTACTTGGGCTCTTCGTCAAACTTGAGGTTGATGACGGCTTCCATAAACTGTCTGAACGCGCTCGGAGTGTATCTACACAGCGATTCCGGGCTCGTCGCCATCTTCTTCTTACACACCAAGAAACCCTTGTTATCGCCCTGGTAACCCTGCCACGGAAGTCGTCCCTTGAGAAGGAACAAGAGCGTGTACGCCAGCGACTCCAAGTCGTCTCGTCTCGAAGCCGTGCGCCCGAGATGGGCGTGTACAGATGCGTAACGCACCGTTCCCCGGAAAACATCCGGTTTTTGATCATATTCTACATGTTGCGATACGATGTTGTCCTTCCATCTCGTCGCTAAACCTAAATCAACCAAATAAAGCTTCTTCTCCGTCGGCGTTCCGGGAGGTCCGAGTAAAAAGTTTTCGGGTTTGATATCCCCGTGCACGAACCCCTTGCTGTGAAAGTTTTCCAAAATCGCCAGCGACTCTACGGCGATGCACGCAACCATCTCTTGCGACATGATTTGTCCGTTCGCGTTCCACTTATCCCACAGCGACGGGCCCAAGAGATCCATAACCATGACGTAATAATCGCCTTGACTTCCCTTGAAGTGCACCTTGGGCACCCCGAGAATACCGCCGAGCGAGTTGTACACGCTCCACTCGTACGGCGGTCCGTAATCGCACCCTTTGCTCGATCTGTGTTCAAACTTCAACGCCACCGTGTTCGCATGTGCCCCCTTCGCTTCGGTATCCGGGCTCGGCTTCGTCCTACGCCCGACGTACACCTGTCCGAAACCACCCTTGCCGAGCTTTCGCTCGACAAAGTACACGGGAGATCCTCCCACTTGCGTCTACGAGTTTGGTAGAAAACCATACGCGAACGCGCGCGTCGAAACCATCGTCAGTCAATCCGTCGATGAATCACGATCACCACTGCTCAAACCAACGAACGAACCCGCACGACTGGAGGAACGAAATAAGAAAAAAACAAACGCGTTCGCGTCCCGGTACTCGCGTTCGCGTCCCGGTACTCGCGTCTCGTCTCATCGCGGGCGCACCTTTTCCGGAACCGGCGCCGTCGTCGGATCCACGTCCCCATCTGGAAGATCTCCAACCTCAAGGCTTCGCTCTTCGTCCGGATCCGCGCTCGGGAGTTGATCGTCGTCCAGCATGCTCGTCGTCACGCGTTTGAAATCTCGCCTTCAAGCCGTTCCGATTCCGACTCCGATTCCGCTGCGCGCGCGTCTTCGTCTCGCGTACGTCTCGCGGGTTCGGTCGTTCGTGAGACGCGCGCGAACGAGTTCGGTGCTCTCCGACGTTCGTTTCGTCCGTCCGTTCGTTCGTTCGGCCGTCGGTCCGTCGTCGCGTCGTCGCGTGCGGGCGACGAGACGCGTTTTTCTCTTCAGGTCAAACGCGCGCGTGCCCTCTTTAGCGTTAGGGTTTACGAAAATGTACACATTTGTCGTATTGTGGTACATTTTAAACCATCCGAGATATTTATACATCCATACTGTACCACACGCGTCGCGCGCGGTTGACTCGGACGCGACAGTTACCACCGCGTCCATGTCGACGTCGACGCGACCGGCGACGGGGGCGCGCGGCGCGTCTCGCCGTGGATACTCGCGCGTGGACGATCGTCGGTTCGTCGGTGCGAATCACCCGCGGCGTCGGTGGCGTCGTCAACAACAGCAACGACGGATGTCTGGGAACGGTTGGTTGGATAAACTCTTGGACGCGGTGACGCCGAAGGATGCGACGGGACGCGGGGAAGACTCCGATGCGGAAGACTACGAGACGTGGTACGCGAACGCCGACGGTGGGACGCGGGCGGTGTGCGCGTGTGTGCGAGGGACGGTGCTGGATGGACGCGTCGTTCGGGCGGCGTACGACGCCGAGAAGGATGGGTACGCGGCTCGGGCGTTTCACGCAGCCGTAGACGGGGCGGGGCCGTGCGTCGTGGTCGGGCGCACGAAAGCCGGGTCGAGATTCGCCGGGTTTAACCCGCTCGGGTTTTATGGCGTGGAGGATTACCGGAGCTGCGCGTCGGCGTTTTTAGCCAAGTGGGAGTCGGAGAAGGCGTACGCGCGAGGCGAGCCGCCAAAGTTTGTCGCCAATGCGCTTCCGGGCGGGAACTCGGCTATATTTGACTATGGTTCTCAGGGACCGTGTTTCGGCGTGGATGGGTTGAGAATCCCGCTTGGTATGGCGCCGTTGAATGGATCGAGCTACGCCGGCGTCGGTGGGTCGTACGATTTAGGCGAGACCAACGCAAGCGGCTCGCGTTCGGCGCGATCGCGCCTGGGAACCCATTACGAAGGCTTTAGCGATGGAACAAGCACACTCTTCGCGCCTTCCGAGGGGATGGATGCCGAGTTGGTTGAGTTGAAGGTGTTTTGTGCGCCGTCGCTTCGTCGCGAGGACGATGGGCTCTATGTCAGTTAGTTGGTTGGTTTCTTTGGACCGCGACGACGACGTTTCAAACTTAATCATGCTGTAGATTACTATAGATATTAAACCAAGCGTGCAAACTCTTATTCGCTCGTCTCCACCGCCGCGGTGCTCGGCTTCTCAGAGAAATTGCGACGCGAGCGCGTCGAGCGACGCTCGATCGATGACTGAGCCGCCGCACACGACGGCGACGACGGGTCGCCCATCGTCTGGTAAGTCAGCGAGCGCACCGAGCTCGGGCGAATACAGTGCCGAAAGTGCAGCCCCACAAGCGGGTTCGACGAGAATTCTGTGGTCATCTGCGAAGCGCACGCACGCCGAGACTGCTTGGACGTCTTCGCACGCGACGCTACGCACGCACTTTGGACCGAGAGCCATACACCTTTCAAACACGACGGGCGACGGCGACGCCGCACCGAGAGACTTGGCGACGCTCGTGATCCCAGGTAACGTCACGAGTTCACCCGCTTTTATGGAGGCGTGAAGCGACTCAGCGCCGACGGTCTCCATCGCCACGACGACGACGTCGTCTCTCCAACCGTTTCGCTCAACGCCCTTGATGCATCCCGCCAATAATCCACCACCGCCGACGCAGGTGACGAGCGCAGCCGGAGACGTCGCGCCGTACCTCTTCAAATCTTCCGCAATCTCGTCGACGAGCGAGGAGTGACCGTCCCAAGTGTCCTCGCCTTCAAACGGGTGTATCAACGCTCCGCCGCTTTCCTGTGCGCGCGCCACCGCTGCCGCGTTCGCCTCGCTCCACTGGCTCCCAGCGACGACAACATCCGCGCCGTAAGACCTCAACAAGTCTCTGATTCTCTCCGGCGTCGTCTCTGGGACGTACACGACGACTTGAACCCCCAACGCTTGCCCCGCGTACGCCACGGCTAAGCCCGCGTTCCCGCCGCTCGAGCTCACGAGCAAGTCCACGCCGTCGCGCTCAACCGCGAGCGCGCACGCCCGACCGATCCCGCGAAGTTTAAACGAACCGCTCGGCTGCGAAGACTCGAGTTTGAGGTAGACGTCGCGTCCGACGACGCGAGAGAGGGCGTTAGACTTTATGAGCGGAGTGCGCACGTGGAGTTCAGACACGGCGACGCGCTCCATGTTCGGTTCCGTCGTCGGCGACGCGGTGGACGCGCGTCTGAGCGTTGATCTGCGTCGACGAGTCGCGTCGACGGGCGATGGGGCGACAACCCGGCGTGGGAGGGTGACGCAGCGCGACATCTTGTGAGGGCGGGGTGTCTGTCGGTCACTCAGTCAGTCGGTTGATGGACAGACTGCGCTGCAGGATTGCCGCCTCTGATAAAATTACAAAAAGAATGATACAATTCATCTAGTCTCGACGGCTTGCGCCGCCGCTTGATTGGCCCGTCGTCGTTTTTTCGTCTGCGAAAACGCGACGCCGTGTTCCTCCAAACACTTTATGAAATCCGCCCGACTCGACCGCACCCCGACCTCTCTCGCCCGCTCCAGCGCGTCGTCCACATCCAACGACCGCATGAGTAGCACTCGCTCGTACGTCTCCTCGCACGATTTCATCCAATCGACGATGGATTTCGATTTCGCCTTTGCGTCTCTCGTCTTCTTGTCGCCGTCTGTCGTAGTCGCCAATCGTTTGTCGTCAACCGCCTCCTCCCTCCCAAGACTCCTCGTCGCGCAGCCCGCATTCCCATCCATCGTTCTCACTCCAGCCCCCGTCGTCACCATCGCCACCTTATCGAGTCCAAGTCTCGCGCTCAGCGGCGGCGGCACGTCCGAATCCGACGCGTCTTCGGCGTCTCGTCCGTGCGACTTCTCTCGCCGTGCGCGCGGCGCGCCGTTCAACGTCTCCGCAAACCTCGTGATTCGACCGGTCGCGTCCCTACACGACGAATGAGATGTATACGAGTGGTTAGTCTTCGTCCGATCGTTCGTTCGTTCGTTCGCTCGTCGGCGTCGTCGCATACAAAAATCGAATCAATCATCTGCCAACGAACACGTACGTCTCGAAACCCGCCGCGCGAAGCACCGCATCGAGCGCTTTCCTTCGACGCGCATCGTCGACCGAAACCTCTGAAGACACCCGAGCTTTTCCATCGTCTTCGTCGTCGACGACGATTCCGTACGCATCGACGAGCGCGTCGAGCGTCGCGTTCGTCGTCGGCATCGTTACCGCGAAACGAACGAACGCGCGTCTCGATGTGACCACCGCGACGCCACTCTCCCGCGCGTCGCGTCGTCGACCGAAAGTCTCAAAGACGCCGGAAAATTGAAACGAAAATCATGCGCGTCGTCGCCGTCGTCTCGCGACCCGTCGGGGCGTCGCTCGCGACGTCGTCGTCGGCGAAGGGTGTTTCGTCGGTCCAACGTGGACCAGGCTCTAACTGCGTCGTCGCGACGCATCGTCGCGCGCATCGTCGCGCGACGGCGATCGCGGGCTCGAACGACGCGGTGCGGTCTCGTCGTACGACGCGCCATCGCGCGCTGCGCACCGGACGCGAGGAGACGGCGGCGGAGGACGCGGCGAGGGCGCGAGAGGCGCTTCGCGTGCGACCTGAAGAGGAAAACGACGCAGACGACTCGCCGACCGGGTCGTGGCGGGTCGTCTCCAAGACGACGGTCGCGGATGGTGTCACCGCGGTCGGGTTTAAGACTCGCGGAAGGCAGACGTTCGAGGTGGAGTACGGGGCGAAGAAGGGGACGACGGAGAACTCGTACGTGACGCGCGGTCGAGGCGCGACGTGCGTCTTCGACGCCCCGGATGGGAGGTATTCGAAGAGATTCGCGGTGGAGATGGAATCCGTGCCGGGGGCGCGGGATGCTGAGTTTTTTGCCATGTTGCACGTGAGCCCGAGGCGGTTGGATTCTTTGGCGGCGTATCTGGCGAATAGAACGAAAGGGGCAGAGTGCGTCGAGGTGTTGTGCTCCAATCCCGGGGCGCAGCTCATTCAGCAAGCACTCAAGCCGAATAATCCGTTGACAAACGAGGCGTTGATCAAGGCATGGAAAGATACGGACACTGGAAAGCTTCGAGCGCGTCTTCGCGTCGTTCGCAACGGCGAACGATTGGATTTGGGTGGGAAAACGTTGAGGTTTGCGACGGCGCCGACGCCGAGATGGCCGGATCTCGTCTTTGCGCGAGACGAGCAAACGGGCGCGTTGTTCAGTTCGAAGTTCTTCTCCGCGCACGTGGGTACTATGCATGAGCTCAGCGACGAAGGTGGGCTCGAAGCCTTTGGGGAGGATTGGAGATTTTTTTATGATTGTTTGCTCGCCCCGATGGCGCGTCAAGTCGGTCCGGTGCTTGCGAGGTTGGACGTCGGCAAAGATGATGCGGAAGCGGCGCCCGCGGCGCCGGTGCCTACCAAAGTCAATACTAAAAAGAAAAGCGGTGGGCTGGGTGGATTTGTCAAGGGTCTCTTTGGTGGTAAAAACGCGTCGGACGAGATTGAGACGCCGCCACCCGCCGTCTTTGAGGGTATCGCCACCGTCGTGTGTCCGACGCACGGCCCAATCATCAAATCTTCAGTGGCTGAGTTGTATCGCGAGTACATCGAGTGGAATGACAAGCAAATCTCCGCTGGTGACATGCTTTCTATCGCCATCATCTACGCGAGCGCGTACGGCAACACAGGCGCTATGGCGCAAGCCATCGCTCGTGGCGTCTCCAAGACTGGCGTCGCCGCGGAAATGTTCAACTGCGAGCTCGCCAGCCCGGATGAAGTCACTCAGCTGATGAAGCGCAGCGCGGGCTTTGCGCTCGGTGCACCGACTCTCGGAGGTACGCTCCCAACCCCTGTGCAGACTGCTCTGGGCGCAATCGTGAAGGACGCCGACTTGGACAAGCCTTGCGGCGCCTTCGGTTCCTTTGGATGGTCTGGTGAGGCTGTCGAGATGATTGACAAGCGTCTCAAGGATGCGGGCTTTAAGAATGCGTTCGACCCGCTCCGATGTAAGTTTCGTCCGACGGCTGAGACGTTGCAGCTCTGCGAAGAAAGCGGTACTGATCTCGCGCAAGCGGTTCGCAAGCTCGAGCGTCGCAAGCAAGTGTTGGAGAGAAAGGCTGTCGGCACCGCCGACCCCGGGGTGAGCGACACCGCCGCCGCCGTCGGTCGCATCGTTGGATCACTGTGCGCGGTGACGACGAAGAACGAAGATGTGCAGAGCGCCATGCTTGCCTCTTGGGTATCGCAGGCGAGCTTCAATCCGCCGGCGCTCACCGTCGCCGTCGCAAAGGAGCGCGCCGTCGAAAGCTTCCTCTTGACGGGAGGTAAGTTCAACCTCAACGTACTCAAGGGTGGCGGCGAAAAAGACGTCATGAAAGCGCTCCTCAAGCCCTTCGCACCGGGCGAGAACCGTTTCGGCGACCTCGACGTGACGATTTCCGAAACCAACGGTTGCGCCGTCGTCCAACAAGCGCTCGCGTGCATCGAATGCAAGGTGACCAAGCGCATGGAAGCCGGAGACCACTGGATCGTTCTCGCCGAGGTTGAACGCGGCGAACTCTTTGACGACAAGGGCCTTACCGCTATTCACCATCGCAAGAGCGGTACCAACTATTAAATCCTTCCGGCGGCGCGCCTATCGTCTCCCAACCATTCAACCAACCCTCGACGTCACGCGACGTCGACGCATTTGTAATCAACACACCCATCGATGCATCGTCTCTAGTCGTTCCATCGTCGCCTCGGCCGTCGGCACGGCGCGCCCGTCGCTCCTCGACGATCCCGTCTCGTCTGATTCCAGGTTCAATATTCGCATAACCCTAAATTTACCTTTCGACGTACCGTTCTTAAACTACGATTTTACCTTTCGACGAAGTCGTTGAAAGGGAACCTCTCGCGAAAACGAGGCCGCGGGCGAGGGGACCGACGGCTCGGAACGTTTCGTGTTACGCCGCAGAACCGGCCGACGCGGACGACCGCGAGTACGACCGCGACGCGGTCGGACGCGAAAAGGTACCCGCGATCGCGCGTTCGCGACGGAACCGACGGAACCGACGAACGACGGACGCACGGGCGAACGAAGGGACACGCGCGCGAGAGCGTCGCTGAGGGAACGTTGCCGAGACCGACGAAATGGGTTTCCGCGAGCTCCTTAAGGACTCCATCACGGAGGCGTTCACGTACAGAACGACGAAATTGGTCAAGACGAATGATAGATTCTTGGTCACACTGCACTTCATCTTCATGTCGCTCATCGCGACGTTCGCGTTGGTGTCGATCTTGCTGAGCCATAATTACATGCTGTTTGAGCTTCCGTCGATGTACGTGACGACGGCGCATAAAAAGTGGGGACAGATGCCGTTCACGGTGAACGTGAGCTTGAGTCAAGCTGTGGAAGAAGCGACGGGCGCTGCGCAGGAGTCGTATTGTAAAGATTCGGGTTACGTCGAGTGGCAAAGAGACGGGAAGGAGTACAAAGATGCGTTCATGGCTTCGACGAAGTGCGTGGCGCGGATGAGTCCGGCTGAGTACATTTGGACTTTTGACAGTGGGAACGGGTTTTCAGTCGGTACGTACGTGGAGATTGAATCGAAGACGACCACGTGCACGTCAAATGAGTGGACCGATTGTTCTATGGCGGACGGTACGACGTACTCGTACTTCATCGCCGCCGCCGACATGTTGAATTTTGGTATGGAAGTGCGGTACCAAACGCGCGTGGGAGCGCTCAAATCTGCGGACAAAGTTGTCGTGAACGGACGAGAGTACGAGGTATCGTCTCGGAGCGAGGTTCCGCAGGTATCATTCCAAGACTTGCTGCAAGTGACGGGAATAAATTCGCTTGACGAAGAAAATCCAGCAATGATTGGGGATCGAGGATCCGTCACTGGATTGCCTTATCGTCTGTCTGGCCTTCGTATCAACATGAAAGTGACTTTTGCGAATACGTATTTCAATGCGCCGCTCAAAACGACGTCGACGGCAACCTTGACGGGTGAGCCAGTGCCGTCGAATCACTACAACTCGAAAACGACTGTGCAGTACCTGAGGCATGCTTCTCCAGCCAACACGGTCCATTACGAGATGGAAAAGGTGTTCTACACCTGGGCGATGACAACGATAAGTTTCGTGCCGAGCGGTCAGATTGGCACCTTTGATTTTTTCGCTCTAGCGCTGGCGGTGACGAACGCCTTTGTTTTGATAGGTATGGCGACGACGATTGTCGACTTTGTCGGTGTCATGTCGAGTGAGACTTTCCTCGACGATAAGTATGAAGATGATGGTGAACGTCTCGGTTTGGAGATGATGTTGGCCAACATAGAAAATGAATCGCACCCGGGTGTGCCGTTTGATCCGAACGATTTGCGCCTCACGGCGGCGACGGGCGAACTCGGCCAGAGCTACGAGAAAACCTTGGAGCAACTGTTGGAGGAGGTGCGCGAAATCCAAGAGCAGCTCAGTCTTCTTCCGGAAGATGAAGCCGACTTGCGCAAAATCACGACTGGGCACGCGGATGAGGAGGAATTCAGAAAGCTTCGTCTCGTGTACATACCGGATCCCCTCTCCACAGAGGCGAACGACAAAAAGTACGTGCCGCCAGAAATCTTACTCCACAACGGTCAACAAACGATCGGTCGGGGTATGGGTGGTGTGGAAAACAAGGGTGTGAGTCGCCAGCAGTTTTCCGTCGCCGTGGTCAAGGAGAGAATTCGTATGAAGTCTCTTCACGAGGGACCGGGCGTGTGGCGTCAGTCGACGGGCCGCTGGGAGCTGTTACCCGTGGGTAAATCGGCGGTACTCAGTGTCGGTGATCGACTTTGCTTTAGAATGCGCGAGGGTAAGATTGGGGGTCACGAAGGTGTCTTCGCTCTCGATTTCCAAGACGCCACGGTTGAGTTTGCCGTTTTCGGCATTCCCTGCGGCACGCGCCGATGATTGGGAAAAAGCGGCGCTTACCAAATGTAATAGCGTATGTAATCTATTTATGACGAAGATGAATCGAATGCCATTCGCGTTGGTTGTTAATGTCTTTTTTTGGGTTTACAACAAACATTAATCGGTAAAGTACAAATCATTCGAACAATCCTATTGAGATACAGTGGCTAAAAAAATTTCTCCTTCCCAGCGTTTCGCACCCGACGTTAATCGGCGCGACGCGTCTCTCTACGAGAGTTCGAACGCCCGGTTTAAGCTCGTCACGAGACAACGCTTAAACGCGAGACAGACAATACCAAGTCATCTTGAAGTTTCCGGAGGTAAAAGTGTGTTTGTGCGGTTCGTTTTCATTGTGCGCTCGCTTTGTAAACGACGCTTTTACTTTTTTTGCGAACAAAAAAAGTTTGATCACTGATCCTCCATTTCCATTCTTCTGCGTTCCTTCTTCGATAACTTGACTTGTCCGCCAGTGCGTTCGAACTCTTCCTTTTCGAGGCGAGCTTGCTTCTTGGCCTCCTACGTTTGGGAAAACACGGAAGCGCGCGCACTCGAGTCAGTCGATTGATCCCGATGGTACTGTTTACCCATATAAAATCAGCAAAGAAAAAACGCGCGCCAATCCGCCGAGAAAATCCGCGTCAGCACGCCCCGTCTTATCGGGAATCCGATCGCACCTTGGCCATGCGGCGTTCTTCCTTCTTCGCCTGCTTCTCGCGTTCGTGTTCCGCCATGATTTCAATGGCGGACTTTTCTCTAGACTTTGCATTCTTCTTTTTAGCCTCGGCTTCAGTCAAGATGCCGTGACCGAACGACTTGATCGTTCCATTCTGCGCCGTGACGAAAAAAAGCGTCCTCGTCAGCACACACGCGTCGATCACTCCTCGGCGTCGCCTCGTCGCGCGCGACGTCGCGCGTCGCCTCGAAACGCGCGAACTCGGATGAGAAAAATATTCTTCTCTTCGACACTCACCGCGATGTGCTGTTGCACTTCATACGCGTTCACCTGGAGAACAACGAGAACCGATTCCGTCAGTCATCGCTCAATCGCGTCGAGGATGCACCGCACCTGTTGACCCCGATTCATGAACTCGAACACAGCGAGTTGTTCAGCTTCGCTGAGACCGTGCTGCGCGAGATCGACGTTGACCGACATTTAGAAGACTTTGTTTGAGAGTTTGTTTTGTTTGAAAGACCGGCGGGGGGTTGGACTCCTCGGCGACCTGTGCGTTGTTTCACGTTTAGTAATGACGACACGCGATCGGGTCGTCCGCGCTGACGAGGACGACGAGACGAAAGGGTGCCGACCGCGTTCGCGTTCGGTGTTTCATAGCGAACGAGAACGAACGATATGAGTAAAACGCATGCATTATGACTCGGTCTAAACCTATATACCGTTTATAGTATACTTAGTACACTGTTTACACATACACATACACGCCCCATTGAGATCTTTCATTCGACACATGGCGAGTCATGACTCGTCGTCGTGTCCCACGCCGGGTGTCTTCGCACCGGCGGCAGAGCTCGGCGCGTCTTCTGGGGGATGGATGATGGGCGCGCCCGGTCGATGGGCGCGCGTTCGGCGACG
>Ga0255780_10004245_pt1 | contig 12338 bp, 16 predicted proteins | sample 071ome_32_FD_179978 | JGI IMG/M metagenome (GOLD analysis project Ga0255780, IMG submission 179978) | Coastal salt marsh microbial communities from the Groves Creek Marsh, Skidaway Island, Georgia - 071405AT metaG (version 2) | ecosystem: Environmental > Aquatic > Marine > Intertidal zone >...
TTCCAAGTAACGGTGTTTCAACAACAATAAATGTAGGAGCATTTTTTGCTACAGCATTTCTAATAACATGCCAAGGTCTTGCTCTATCTTTCCAGCTTCCTAATATAACAGCAATGTCACATGGTTCCCAAAGGGTATCTAATGCCCATTCTACTGTTAGTTGTTCTGTAAAAACATCAGAGGTTTTATTTTCATATTTTTTAATACCTTCATAGAAATTTTTTAGAATGTCTCTTTCTTCAAAATTTCCAGCACTTTCTAAAAATACTTTAACTTTCATTTATTATTCTCCACCATGAGCCGTCTTTCATTTCATTATAATGAAACTGTCCGTAGGCTAAGTGACAGGCCCATTTATATACTTTATCAGAATCTGGATAGTATGGACTATTGATCTGACTTAAATCCTGTAGTGACACAGGACTAGCCGCATTTGGAGCAAGTGTAAAAGCAGGTATACCGTAAAATATACTTTCAGTTGCCGCAATGCTGTTATATGTTACTAAAGCAAACACATCATCACTTAATGCTTGTTCTAATGTTGAATTTATTCTATGTAATCTTAATTTAGCTCTATCTCTAACTTCGATTGGACGATCGGTATGTTCTTTAATTGCCTTTATTGTTTTTTCCAACCACTGAGTTTTATCTTCATTGTAAAATCTCATTGGTTTTTCGTCTGGCATGGCAATTAAAATCTTACGTCCGGACTTGCGCCATCCGTGTATTTTTTTATCAAACTTTTTAAATCGATCGTCGGGTCTATCAATAATTTTATCATGTTGTAGATTATTTTTTACAATTCGATGCCAGTATTTCCAACCGTTAGGATTGCTAGGTGTTTTTTCATTTCCAAAGTATCCTGTGTCTACATAGTAAAAATCTCTTTTATCATCCCAACACTTAAACATAATTTTTTTCTTAAGTATACCACGTAGTACAATAGGGTCGAAACTATCGCTATAATTAAATCCTTCTGTATTAGTAGGCGTGGTATTAAAACCTTTTGCCATCTCGTTTATATACTGGTCTTCACCTTTTTTACTTAAAAATATCATTTAAATTTATATCCAAATAGTTTTATTACTTCTTGAAAATTGTCCTCAATTATTTTACTTGTTTCGTCAGTATAAAAATCTCTATAATTTTTTTCTTTAGGTTTATGACCACTCTTTAAAAATATTTTTAATAGTTCGTTATTATAGGGTACAGGAATATCTTGTATTTGTTCATGTAACAATTCGTATTGTAGTACTTTATCAACAACTATTTCATCGTCAATAGTATAACGATTCCAATTTTTTAAATTATTATAGTTTGCCTGTCGAAGCCAAGAATCAAAATTAGTATCTTGAATTCTATCTGCGTACTTCATCCAGTGAAACCAACTTACTGCCATATCCCAAGGATTTCTGTCTACACTAAATTTGTAATATGTATTCCATTCGTTTGGATACCATTTTTTAATCCAACTTGCTGTTCTGTGTCTAACTGCTTTAGTATTCTGTGTTGGCACATTTTCTTTTTCCTCACCTGTAATAACATCATCTTGATTCAAGTAGTCATACAAATATTTTTCTATACTAGATCCAGCAGTTTTAAATGTTTTTACAAAAATAAATTTATGTGTGTGAGATATAATCATTTCAAATAATTAAAATGTGTCTTAGTTAATACACGTTCCCAATAATCATTATCACAATAATGTAAGTTAGGATTTTTCAAAAATAAATCTTTGTATGTGTCGTCTACTAACGCTATGAATATTTGACGAGGTTCTCCTAACGGGCCTGCTCCTGAATCTGTGTAAAATATATTTTTAAATCCTGCGTCTTTTAGCCAACTATTATAACATGCTGTTGTTGCTCCAGTCCAATTAGATATAGGACCTAGTTCAGTAGTTCTATAAAATTTAGATTCAGCAGTTTCTTGATCAGGATTTCTAATATCAACAAATGTTTCAAATATAAACATACCTTTACAACACTTATACATGTTATCAATTGCTAGTAACGGATGTCTTAGATGATACATTAAACCATGAGCAAAAATTACATCGAATTCACCTTTTGCTTCGTATATGCTTTCTTTTTTAACAACAACCTTGCTGTTTAAATTTTTATGATGAAATTCTAATACATCTCTGCCACCTCTATTGGCGTTTAATTTATTAATCCAATCCCAATCCTTTTCAGCACCCCAATCATAATCTTCACCTCGCTCTACATCGCTGGCTTCAATATATTCAGCACCATTCATTTCGGCCCAAAAAGCCCACCATCCTTCATTGGTAGCAATATCAAGTACACGTTTTCCTGTGTAGTCAAAGTCTGTGATACCAATATAATCTGTCCAGTACCTAAAATCTTTTTTACCTTGATGTACTGTACCATCTGGATATTCTATGTGCATCCTAAATTTATTTTTGCCAGCGTCTTTAGCCATTCATCATATCCTGTAATTCATTTTTCCATAAACGAGAAAATTCACCGTTTCTATAATTTTCAAACCACGGTCCGCCTTCGGTATAGTGTATTAGTTTAGGAGTTTTAATATCATCATACACACCTACTAGGTAGTTCCATGTGTGATCTAGTTCGCCTATTTCACTGTCATCCAACCAAGCAAATCTATGTAGATATTTGCCTGTAGTAGTTTCATCATTAACTAAATCTGTTGTAAGAACTTTATTACTAGGATGACCACAGTTCCATAGTACAACACTTGACCAATTTTTTCTAGGATACACAGTTTGTTTTTGTCCATCCATCTTAAAACCTTCCTGTACTTTATAATCGTGTTGTACACACATAACAGCATAACGATCGTCTGCTTGATCAAATAATTCTTTGATGTCTGTGGTGAGGATCATATCACAATCCATGAATAATGCCCAACCATTAAAGTTAGTAAGCTCTGGTATTAGAAAACGTGTAAACGTAAATTCTGTAGATCCTAGTTTGTCAATAGGACGGGTATACCATCCTGCTTCTCTTAATTCATTTTGTTTTAGCGGATGTACTTCCGCTTGTGGCTGTTTGCTCACGATACTATGCTTACAAACTTGATAAGCAATGTCTTCTCTTGTATCGTATCCTACAAATACTTTCATTTTCTTTCTATATCCTCTTCAATACAGTTTGTACCGTATTGTATTTCAACTAATTTTAGTGGTATTCTGTCTTCATTGACTAGTTGATGCCATGAACCAACAGGGATATGTAATGACTCGTGTTGCTTATATCTCCCTACAAGTTTTTGATTTTGTTCATCTGTTGCTGTATAAACAGATGCTGTACCTTCTGCTACAAACCAGTGTTCACTCCTTTGCTGATGTCTTTGCATAGACAATCTGCTTCCTGGAGCAACAGTAAGTTCTTTTACTTTTGTATGTTTTTCGTACTCGTGAATTACTCTATAGTAACCCCAGGTTCTTTCTGTTTTAGGGGCTTTCCATTCTTCAAGGATCCAACTAGATGAATTAATTTTTGTTTCTCCTCCTACTCCATAAACAAATTCTACCCTGGGGCTATCACCGTAATATTTTTCTTCTGGCACATTACCTTTTTTGCGGTCACCGCCGTTGGCAAACACAATATTAATTGGACCGTTTGTTGAAAACAAATAGTGTATAGCACCACTTGCGTCATCGTGCTTGTCGTCGTTCATTACATGAATCACTTTATCTACAATGGATAGATTTTCAATCACCGCTACTCGTTCTTCAAAAGGCATGAATGGTCTTCCTTTTTTGCGGGTAAGCCAAGCGTCTGAATTAACGCCTACAACTAATTCGTCACCTAATTTTTTTGCCGCTTTGAAATATTCAATGTGCCCAGAATGGAGTGGATCAAAGCCACCAGTGACTAGTACTATACGTTTGTCCATATCAATATTTATATGCTACTATTATCTATAAATAAAGATGTGAATAAAGGGAACACGATGAAAATTTTAATATTTGGTTTGCCTGGAAGCGGAAAAACAACACTAGCAACTCCCTTTGCTGAACTAATTGGTGCTGTACATATCAATGCTGACAAAATTCGTGAAGAATATAACGACTGGGATTTTACACCAGAAGGGCGTATTAGACAGGCACAGCGTATGCGTTATCTTGCTGACGGAATTGTTAAAGCAGGAAAAATTGCTGTAGCAGATTTTGTTTGTCCTACAGATCAGGCAAGAAAAGAATTCGATCCAGACTTTACAGTTTGGATGGATACTATCAAAAAAGGTCGCTTTGAAGATACTAATAAAATGTTTGAAGCACCTCCACAATGTGACTATCACGTAAGTGAATGGTTCAATGATACACACGAACAACTGGTTCAAGTTGTAAAAAGATACATAGAAAAAAATGGTAACAAAGACTAGGCATCTTGCCAAGGCTGTTACTTGGCGGATAATAGCAAGTGTCACAACAGCAATAATCGCTTACACTTTTGGTTTACCACCTAAAGCTGTCGGTTTGGTATTTGTTGCTGATATCATTATCAAATTTGTTTTGTACTATATACACGAACGAGTTTGGTACAAACATATAAAATATGGAGTTAAAGATGTTTGATATGAAAAAGCCCACTGTACAGATGTTAGGTCGGTGGCAACCGTGGCATGACGGCCACACAGCATTATTTGAAAAAGCATTAGCGATTACAGGCCAAGTTTGTATTATGATTCGAGACGTAGGCGGTATCGTAGGAGAAGACGCAGGTGGCGGAAGAACAGTGAAACAAGATGATAATCCATTTGAACATCATATTGTGAGCTCTGAAATTCAATGGAAATTAAAAGAAGCAGGCTACGAGCACGGCATTGAATATATGCTGATGCAGGTTCCAAATATTGTGGATATTAGTTACGGTAGAGGTGTAGGTTATACTTTTACAGAGCACGATCTAGGAAAAGAGATTCATGACATTAGTGCTACAAAAATTCGTGCTAAAATGAGGAAAGAAGGTAAACTTTAACTATAAAGATCTTTATTCTTAGAACCCCAGATATGTTTGGCATAAGCATCGTTTTCATTTGAAAGAACATTGCCTTTCATATCTACAGGGTAGAATGTATAAGGTTCTAGAATTAATGTGTTGGGATCTTCTTGATAATTTTCTGTAATAATGTTTGTAAGCATTGTTCCACCAATAGTGCTCCAGCAAGGTTGCCATTTTTCAGCATTATAAATTCTTTTGCGATACTCTGCTATTAAGTCACCGCCTTTAACTGAACCCATATGGCCGTTTGTAATACGATAATCCCATTTATGATGATCATATGCTTGAACAGCAAAAAAGTCTTTTTCAAACCATTCGTCGGGTAAAAGTTTTAATCTTTTAGTATCAGCATCAACATAGAATCCACCGTAATTATATAATATTTCTACCCTAGCAATGTCCGCGGCACCATGATAAATTTTTCTTTCTATAAAGTAATCATACTTACTTTGGTTTAGCATTACTAAAGATTGGAGTTTTTCTTCATTCCATAATTCGTATTTGAATCCAGGCAATCTTTTCCATGTTTCAAAATATTCTTCCGGAGGATTTTTATCTCCAACCCAAATTTGATGTATAACTTTAGGTATCAATTTCTAAACTCGTGTTATGCTTATTTCTTTTAGTAACTTTATAACCAATAGACTCGTAAAGTTTTATAACGGTATCTACTTCAACTATTGGTGTAAGTTTATTAGTTTCAAATTGTATTTTCTTTGGCCAACTGTCATTATTTTTATTTTTTATATACTTAAAAAAGTGTGTAAGTATTTTGGAATCGCCACCTTCTGTATCAACTTTTAGTAAATCTACACTAGTAACATTATTATCGTCAAATAACTTACTAATAGGAATTTGTTTTATTGTTTTTGTTGAAACTAGATGCTTATGGTCTTTATGGGCTGGATGATAATCGTTTATTGAATTACACCCAACAAGCCAATGCGATAGTTCGTTTTCTTTGATTACCGATTCTGGTATAAAATAAATTATAACATCTGATTCTATATTATCAAATGATACAGCAACATTAATTTTTTTAACGTTTTCTTTATTTGGTAGTTGTTCAAGATAATGTGTCATTGGCTCTACTGATAAGCCAACTGTTGTGTTAGATGCTTTTTGGATTAGTGTATCAAAATTACTAGTACCGATTTCTACAAAATTATAATGAGGCATCTTCCATACCCGCAACACGCAATTTAATAATATTACTAACTTGCCACTGTTTAATGTCAAGTCCTTTAATAATTCCCAACCACTTGTTGCGCAGTAAGGCAAACTCGTTAATAATTTTTTCGAAATCAATAACATCGGATTCACCATCAACGAACTTTTCACAATCTCTACTGCTTAAAGCTCGCTGATAGCTCTCCAAATATTTTCTAAAATGCTGACTTCTTAACCTACGTAGTTCGATGTTAAGGTACTCTAGAATTGCTTCTATTTCTTGTAATTGGTTAAAACGATGTTCAACAATACCAGGCATCTTTGCTGATGCTTGTTCAACAATACCACTAATACGCACTTCTTGTTTAGCTGAAATTAATTCATTTTCAAAGTGTGTAATAGCATCTGGTATGTTGCTGATATCTTTTGAAACTTTGTCATACCAATTACTCATTTAGTCCTCGTCATCCCATACGTCATCGTTTTCGTCGTAGTCTCCGGTGTCGTCATACTCACTATCTTCAGATTGGTCGACCGCATATTCGATCGCATTATCTAAGTGACTATCAATACCCATCATTCCTTCGATGGTGCTTTCCGGTACATCAAAATCTGTTAAGAGATTGACGTAATTATAAGCAAGGTCTTTTCTTTTATTTTCTGGAACATAATCAACTATTGTGCTCCAAAGGTCGGCTAAGAATTCCGTGTTCATTATTCGCTTGTCTCCGTTTGAGGTTCTTCTACTTCTTCTGTAATTACCTCAACTGGTTCAGCGATGTCTGGTTTATTGGCAATGTCCTTCATGATCATATCAAGTTTCTCACCTGTCCATTGCTTACGATAATCCAGATGTACTTCTCCGTTAAGGTCAACGTATTTAAGTCGGTTGCCTTCTTTATTAAGGATACCTTTTGCTTCAAATAAATCAACAAGACCACTGTATGGATCCATTCCAGTTTCATATGGAATCTTAACCTGTACTGATTCAAACGGTTTAGCGTAACGTGTTTTCATAACCTTACAAGCGGCTCTAATACCACGTACATCTGTTACTTTATTACCATCTTCATCTTCTTTTAGTTTCAATTTACGCATAGCAACAACAATACTACTTGCGTAGATAAATCCTTGACCACCTGAAATTTTATCATCTGGATCAAACATATCTTGCGAAGCGTATGTGTGATTAGTTGCTACTAAGCCTACGTTATGACTACCAAACATATTAACTGAGTTACGTACAAGTGCTGTTAGTGCTTTAGGCTTACGACCCATATCACCTTTTAAATCGCCTTTGTCGAACTGATCAACATCTGTTGGTGTTAGTAACATACCTAACGAGTCAACTACAAAAAGTACTTTAGGTCGATCTTCTTCGGCCATTTCTTTGTAATCTTTCATGAACAACGATACAGTTTTTGCTACATCGTCAATCATGCTCATATTAAGTTTCATAAGTTTTTCTTCACTTGTATCAACATCTAGTGCTTGTAACCATGCTTCGTCAAGTGCGTTCTCTGAGTCAATAAGAACTACAAAAATGCCTTGCTCTTGTGCGGCTTTAACAATATTTGCTGAACAGAAATAGGATTTACCACTACCTGATTCTCCTGCGAATACAGTAACTTTTCCTAGTGGTACGCCTTTGTGGAAATCACCACTGATCAAATAGTTAAGAGCATAGTTACCTGTGCTTACCCAATCAGTAGGATCATTAAAGCCAATACCAAGTCCGTTAATAGACTTTGTAATGTCTTTTCTAAATTTAGAAATGTCAAATGCTTTTGCCATGTTTACTCCTTAGTTGTGTAAGTGGAAGACCTCGCTGGATACCGGATGGAGGTTTTTTGCCGGAACTTCCACTAAACTTTTTTAGCCGTTTTGACGTGAACGGATTTGTGCCAAAATGTCTTGTGCTCTGCTGTTTGCTTCTGGAGCAGGAGCCGCTTCTGGCGCAGGTGTTGGAGTTGGCTCAGCAGTTGGTGCCGGAGCAGACTCAGCAACAGGTTGTGGTGCCGGAGTAGCATTTGCTACTGGATCACCAGTTGCTTGACTCATACCTGCTGGACGAAAGTATTGTCCAAATTTATCCATATCGTATGCTTCACCGTCTACTGACGCTTCAAACATTTCCTTCATCACTTTAAGTTCAACTTCACCTGGCTTCTTAGGTAAAAAGTCAGACAAGTTAAACAAGCCGTGTGCGTCGATTGCCGATTTCTCTTCATCGCTTAGTGGACGCTCGTTTCTGCTCCACTTAGATGTTGAATAGTCAGCATATCCGCCTTTGCTTGTTTTAGCAATACGGAAATCTACACCGTGTTCAAAGTCAGTTGGAAGTTCATTAAGTTCTGGATCCATTAACGCAGACTTAATAGTCTGGAAAATCTGTGGACCAATAATGAATCTACGAATTGGATTCTCTGGAGTGTTTTCTTCATTAAGCGGATCTTTTGTTACAAAGCCTTGGAAGATGTATGAACGTTTCTTCCAATACTTACGACCCATATCTTCTAGTGATTTGTCTTTAAACCAACCACGTACTTCAGATAGGATTGGACAAGTATCACCCCACATCTCAACACATGGTACCTGTACAATTACAGGACGACTTGATGTGTCGCCTTTGATGCCTGCGAAAGGCAATTTAATCATTGCTCTTTCTGCCCAAAAGAATGTGTTATTTGAATCACCATCAGGTAAGAAGCGAAGTGTTGCTTCACTGCCTTCTGACATGTTCCAATGTGGGTAAATTGCGTTGTCGCCGCCGCCTTGTGAACCGCCTGTGCGGGTTTGAGCTTCTTGAAGTTTTGCTCGGATTTCTGCTAAAGTTGCCATAGTTTATGCCTCCTTGTAATTTTGCCTTCTATGTGCTTTGTGCCTATTAAATGTGTAGCACAATGTATATACTACACAATACTATTTAGTTTGTCAACTGTTTTGTTGCCAAAAACTGGATTAGTATATCCAAATTAAACGCAGTCGCCTTGATCTGCTAGTTTGATGTAGATTCCTCTATCGTATTCATCTTTGGTTATCCATCTACCTAGATTGTAAACGCATAATCTGCCATCTTCACTAATTGCTTGTTGTCCTTCAAATGGTTCTGGAATTTCTTTTACTACAATTTTCATAATTATTCCTTAAAAATAAGCACCCCTAAGGGTGCTTACAAATACGTTATTACTTATTCATTACATACATTGTAACTTCAAAACCAAAACGCATTTCTTCAAATGTAGGTTTAGTCCACATAATGTTTCTCCTTTCTTAAGAGTTTTATGCGAACAGTTCATGGGAGAGTTTACACAAGTCCCATTTGAGTTCACCCAAAAAAATAGTGTAGCAATTTCTTACTACACTACTATTTAAACACAGATTGACCTAAAAGTCAACCATGATTTTCATTAAAATTTACTAAGTTCTTTAATACGAGCTAATTCGTCTGTTGATTCGTTTGCTCTCATTAGTGCCTTTTTAACACTTGGATGTTGCGATAATCCTTTAGCAATCTTTTCGATTGTAGCAACAGCACCACTATAATTTCCTTGATGATATCTTGGATCATTTAGTACACCAAATGCCATTTTAATTTCTTTGTCCGAGTAGCCCATGTTATCGTGTTTCTCAGAAAGTTTATTAATAAAGCCTTTTGCTACTGATGCCGCTCTGTCACCAAATTTCTTTTCTACCATAGTTAATACGCCTGTTTCGCCTTTTGGAAACTTGCCTGTTTCTCTATCGTAAAAACTGTAAATGAATTTTGCTAGTTCTTTTGAATCAGCCTGTTCTGTTGTTTGTACAGATTCTTCTGTTTCTTCCATGTCGCCAAAATCAAGTTCTGACATAACTTCAGGTACGTTTACTTCGACCCATTTTTTAATTAAAGGTCTAATACAACGATCTGAATCTTCTTTTGATAATTCTTTTATACGTTGTTCTAATCTCGGATCGTCAATAATGCCTTCTAAACTTTGAATAGCATTTGATCCATCTACGCCTGATGGAAAATGTTTGTCAATTAATTTGTTTAAGTCTGTAATTGCTTGACGCTGTTCGTCACTGTCTGAACTTTGAATAGCACTAGACTCGCCAAGTTCATTAACCCATGATTCAAATTTGTCAAAGTGATTTGATAGTTTTTCCTTTCCGCTTTCGACTACGTCGCTTTCTTGATCAACTTCATCCTCTTTCATCAAACGATGAATAATAGGAAATACATCTTTCATTTCTTCGTTGAATTTTTTAACTGTGAACTTTGATGTTAGTTCGTCTACGACTTCCTCAGGTACATCGCTGTACTCAGTTGGAGCAAATTGTTCTTTAAATTGATTGTAATAATTTCTACTACTTAATTTTTTAACTTCTACTTTTAAATTTTCAAGAGCATTTTTACCTCTTTCTACAATTGAATTTGTATCGTCATTTAAAAGATCGTTTCTGTTTACATAGTTACTAAATGATTTTAATTGAGCAATTTGTTCACTAAGGCTTACGATATATTTTCCAATATCGTCATATGGAAGGCCGCCTTCTTGAACGTGTCTTTGCATTGCTCTAGCGCCTGATAGATGAATAAATGGATATTTAAATCTTTCACCTGCTGAATTTTCAATAAACAGTGCTGTAATATTTCTTGCTCTAGCACCTGGACTTGTTTCATCAACTGCCTTGTTATGTTTTACAATAAGTTTTGTATTTTCTAATTTTTGATAACTGGTTTTATTAGTTCCATACATTCCTTCGCTCATTATTGATTCCCCTACCTCTGAAGTTTTTGAATACTGGCTAAGGAAAGCATAATCTCTTTTATCTAGATTGTCTTTTGAAATGTCTCTAGTATCAAAGTTCATTAATCTGCGTTTAGCAAATGCTCTCATACTCTTTAAAAATGTATACCAACCGTCTTTTTGTACTGGATCCATGCTTTCTGTAATTCCTGTACTGTAGTATACTTTCATAGAGGATGGTTCAGCAAGACTAATACTAACATGTCCAAGTGGGTTTTCTCCCTCCATGTAGTCAAAGTCAAAAAATACTGCCTCTTCAGGATTAATGGTAACTTCACCGGTTTCCTTGCCTAGTTTTAGACCAGAAAATCGACTTCTTACCTTATAAAATAGGTCTGTGCTTATGCTTCTTAGATTATCTTCCATGCTTATATTTATCAAAATATGTTGCCGCTTACAAATATCGGCATTGGCATCTGTTCTTCAGTTAATTTTTCCGTCATTTTTTCGTAAATTTTAGGATCCCAGTCACTTAGTACATCAGCCATCCTAATACACAACAACGTAGCACTTACTAGGTCATCGTGTTCACCCGTTTTTGCGTTAAATCCTGTTCCACTAGCAACAAATGTTTTTAGTTCTGAAATTAAAGGTTTACTGTATATTGTCATTTTGTATTTTTCCAGTAAATTTTTCAGTTTTGAACAGGCTGTAATTTTTGTACGATGTGTTGTATTAAACCCTTTGCGGAATCTACGAATATGTCCTTTTCTAATAGGCTCACTCAGGAATAATCCTGGGAAATTTTCTTCTCCAATATCACTAATAACAACAAGTGCGGCTTCACCTAGTGAGTTATTTTCAACACTATAGTAAATTGTAGGAGTACCACCTTTTTCACCTGCTTGTTCCATGATGTATTTTAGGATTTCACGCATAATTCTAATCTGTTGTTGAACTGGAGTAGTGTTATGACGCCATTCACCTACCTGTTCCATGCTAGGCATCTCAAAAATTTGTATAGCCGCATAGTCACCACCAGTACCGAGAGATGGGTCAAGTGCTACTAGATATGTACACCTTGGATCTATGTTTTTATACCAACGAGTTTGACCAGTTGTTAGCACGGGCTCTTTGCCTTCAAGCTCTGCGAGCTTAACAGCATTAATTAGTGTTTCATCAAAGATCAAGAATTCACATTCAAATTCACGTCTGAACCGTTCTTCACCAATTTTTGCCTTTTCGACTCTTGCCCATTCATCATCTCTATCAGGATGTTCACTCCAATGAGCAAAATATGAACCAAACCCGTTAACACCGACCTTTTGTTCGTTTCCGTGTTCATCAAATTTTTTATTTGCTTCAGTCCAAATCATAGCAAACTGGTCTTCGTCACTGTTTGGTGTTGAAGTAATAATACATTTACCACCTGTTGCTA
>Ga0255780_10004246_pt1 | contig 12336 bp, 6 predicted proteins | sample 071ome_32_FD_179978 | JGI IMG/M metagenome (GOLD analysis project Ga0255780, IMG submission 179978) | Coastal salt marsh microbial communities from the Groves Creek Marsh, Skidaway Island, Georgia - 071405AT metaG (version 2) | ecosystem: Environmental > Aquatic > Marine > Intertidal zone > Salt...
GCGAGCGCGCTCCGCTCTAGTCCTTCGGCGCGCCCTTCTGTTGTATTGTCCATTTCCTATTTATTAGTGAGTGTCTTCACATCGCGTCTCGTCCCGATGCGTCTCGACGCCCTCTCCGCCGCGCGTCTCGCCTCCCCGCGCGCGTGTTCCTCGTCGTCTCCGCGACGCGTCGTCGGACGCCGCGCGCTCGGTCTCACGACGCTCGCCGCCTCGAACGCCCCCGGAAACGCGTTCGCCAAATTCGTGTCGGAAAGATTCACCAAGACCCCGTCGCCGACTTCGACGAACGCGCGTCTCGGGCCGACGAACGAGATCGTCGACATCGTCGAAGGCATCGCGCGGAAACGGCTGGGCGGCACAGACGTCGTCGTGTCGGAGTTGGCGCTCGGAACGCAACGATGGGGCGGCGCCGACGCGAACTCACCGGACGCCGCGCTCTGCGAAGCGTTGATGAATCGCGCGATATTGGAGCGAGGCGTCAATCTGATCGACACCGCGGAGCAATATCCGATTCCGAGCGATCGCGCGCGGCCGGAAGGGACGACGGAGAGAATAATCGGGGAGTGGTTGGCCAAGGATGCGAGTAGACGGCAAAACGTCGTCATTGCGACGAAAATTACCGGCGGCGCAAACGTGACGAAACGGAACATCAAGAGAGACTTGGAGGGGTCGTTGCGACGTTTGAAGACTGATTACATCGACGTGTACACCCTTCATTGGCCGGCGAGGTACACGCCGCAGTCGAATTGGGGGCAGAGTCTGGAATACGATTACGACACGGAAAATGACGCGTATTACAGAGGAGCGGCGAGTTTTTACGAAATTGCCGAGGCGATGGGCGAGTTAATCGCGGAGGGTAAGCTTCGCGGTTGGGGCAGTTGTAACGACAACGCGTTCGGGTTGACGGGAATGGCGTACGCCGCGCGCGCCGTGGGCGCGCCGCCGCCGTGCGTCATGCAAGGCGACTTTTCTCTCATAAACCGACGGAGCTTGGAAAACGGTTTAGCCGAGGCGAGCTCGCCTCTTCACGAGAACGCCGGTTGGATGGCGTACAACGTGCTCGCGGGCGGCGTGCTCACGGGTAAGTATCGACAAGTAATGGCTGCCGTGGACAACGTCCGCGATCAAGAGCTGGCGGAGGAACTCATGGCCAATCCGAGAGGTCGCATGGACGACTACTCGTGGGGACGAACGCTGTACAGATATCGCACCGCGCCGGCCCTTCGCGCCGTTGATGCCTACGCCGACATCGCCGAAGAGGCTGGGATGTCGCTCACCGAACTCGCCCTTCGATGGTGTCGACAAAAGAGGTTCATGACGACGGCGCTCGTCGGCCACACGTCGTTGTCTCAACTCGACGAGACGCTCGATTGCTTCGACGCGTCGCTCCCACCTCTCGGCGACGACGTCATGCGCGCCATCGACGTCGTGCACATGCGCAATCGATTACCCATATTTTCGAGCGAACGATACCGCACCGAATGGGGTGGACGCGGCGAAATCGGCGAACGCGTCCCGTAGCGCCGCCTTATTACGCTTCATTCTTTCTTTCTTCAACACGCAGTCTGTCCCCGTTCCGCACTCGACGTCGCGCGTGTCATGCGCGCCGCGGTCTCGTCTACGTGTCAACACATCTCGAGACGACGCGACGACGCGTCGACTCGCGCGCGCACCTCCACGACGGCCCCTCGCGCGTTCGGTCGAACGCTGCGTTCACTCTTCGGAGGCATGGGTGGTGCGTCGTCATCCGCCACCGACGCGGGCGGCATCGGCTCGAAACTCTCTGGCGAGACGTTCGATCGATGTGTGTATCTAGATTACAACGCCACGACGCCCATTTGGCCCGAGGTGGCGAGCGCGATGGCGCCGTTTTTGTTTGAGCATTTTGGGAACCCGTCGAGTGGACACGCGTTCGCCGCGCCGTGTCGAGAAGGCATCGACGGGGCGCGGGCGAGCGTCAGCGCCATGCTCGCGTGCGATGCGAGTGAGGTCATGTTCACGTCGTGCGGGAGCGAGAGCGATAATTTCGCGATTGATGGGGCGGTGCGAGCGTTTAAGAAGCGCTCGGGCGGACGAACGCCGAAAGTCGTCGCCACCGCCATCGAACATCCCGCGGTGATCGAACACCTCAAGGCGAAGGCGGCGTTCGGAGAATTGACGTACGAGCTTGTGGGCGTCGACGGCGAGGGGCTCGTGCGCGTGGAGGACGTGATGAAAGCCGTGGATGACGATACGTGTCTGGTGACGGTGATGCACGCGAATAACGAAACGGGCGCGATACAACCAGTCGCTGAGATCGCGGCGGCGGCTCGAGCGCGCGGCGTTTTGACGCACACGGACGCGGCGCAGAGTTGTGGGAAAGTACCGGTCAAACAGAACGAGCTCGGGGTGGATATGATCACAATAGTCGGACACAAGATTGGCGCGCCGAAGGGCGTCGGCGCGTTGTACATTCGTGACGGCACGGATCTCGGCGACGCCAAGCCGTTTTACGGCGGCGGACAAGAGGCTGGACGACGCGCGGGCACCGAAAACGTCTTACATATCGTGGGTCTCGGCAAGGCGTGCGAAATCGTCGAGCGTGAGATGGACGCGTGTCCGAAGCACCTCAAAGCGATGCGAGACGAATTACAGACGCGTCTCGTCGACGCGCTCGGCGGCGCCGACGGCTCCGGCGTGCGCGTCAACGGTCCAAGCGATGACGCGAAACGGTTGCCAAACACATTAAACATCGGCATCAAGGGTTTATTGGCGTCCATCACGCTGATGGAACTGGGTGATTTGCTCGCGGCGAGCGCCGGCGCGGCGTGTCACACGCCGGACGCCGGCGCCGCGGGAGGCGCGACCGTGTCCAGCGTCTTAGAGGCGATGGACGTGCCGATGGAGTACGCCATAGGTACGCTTCGATTATCGGTCGGGCGACACACGACGCGCGAAGACATCGCAAAGGGCGCGACGTTGCTCATCGACGCGGCTCGACGTCAAAACGCGGGCGCGGCGTAAATCGAATTGTCCTCCCGCGGCGTCTTCTTTCTTCTACGTAGCATATTTTTATCAAAACGACCACCTCAATACGAAGTCTACGACGCGCACGCGTCGCGCGCAGCGTCAGATACCTAAACTCTCCATCGAAATCCCATCCTCTCCGCGTTTCCTGTGCCTTCCCGCCGGACGTTTATTCTTTTTACTCTTCACCTCGGCCCAATCGCCCCCGTCGAATTCCTCCACGTCCACGCCGTCATCCGCCGCCTTCTCCCGCAGACGCTTCTCATCTTCGATCTCTTCCTCTATGACGTCCACGCACGCGTCGACATCGTCTCTACACGCTCTCAACGTTCGCCGAATGCGTTCAGCGTTCGCGCACCCCGTCCTTCGCGCCACCTCCGTCATGTCGCCGTCTCTCAACACCGCGACGCACAGAGGTCCACCCGGAAGATCTCTCCGTCCCTCGCGCACGCGCACGCTGTTGTAGTGATCCGACCCCTCGTACGACACGTTATACACCAACGCGTTCTCATCCCTCGCGTCCGCACCGGCCACCCATCTCGGCGACCCCGCCTGGTGTATGCACACGCCGACGCGCAGCACCGCCGCCGCCGCGTTCACCTCCAAATGTCCAGCCCACTCACCGTCTCTCGACATGCGCGCGACGTAATCCTCAAAACTCTCATCATCCTCCACGAACGGCGCGAAATCGTCGCGCTTCGCCTCGATGTGTTCGACCACGCGCGCGCGAAGCTCGGCGTGTCGACGCTCGTCGCCGAATTTTTGATCCGCCAACGCGCGAAAGAAACAGTTCCCATCCGCCTCCACCGTCACGCGCTCGAGGTTGAGTTCGCGCAGTTGACGATCGAGCGTACGAATCTCATCCGTCGCGTCGTCGTTCGCGCGCGCGCGGCGTCGTCCACGCGCGTCGTCGGCGTCGGAACCGTCACCGTCACCGCCTCGGCGTTGGTGGTGTCGATGTCGATGCGCCTTCTTCTTCCCGCCCATCGTCGAGCGCGACGCCGCGCGCGGGTCCCGTTCGCGTCGAACGTCGACTCGTCGTCGTCGTCGTCGTCGTCGTCGTTCACGCGCGCGTCGCCACAATCATCGCCGACGCGTTCGAGAATGCCGTTCACCCATCCATTTTCGTCACTCACGCACGCGCGCGCACCTCATGGCGCCGCGATCGAAACGTGCGGCGTCCCCGACGACGCGCGCGGACGCGTCCACCGCGCTCGCCACCACCTCCAAACGCGCGCGTCGCACGCGCGACGACGACGACGACGACGATGCGAATCGCGTCACCCCGGCGGCGCGGGACGGTGCGATCTCTCTTCGCGCGCCCGCGCGCCGCGGGGCGCCGCGCGAGGGTGGCCGCACGTCGTCGCTCGCGGCGCCCATCATGGCGCTCTCGAACGCGCACCGCGGGGCGGGCGCGAACGCGATCGCCTTCTCGAGGGACGGGAAGACGCTCGCGAGCGGTGGGAGCGATAAGACGACGGCGCTGTGGCGAACGAGCGACGGCGCGCTGGGGAACACGAATTACGCGACGTTGGTGGGGTGTAAAAACGCCGTCACCGGGTGTGTGTTCACGATGGATGATGAGTGCGTGGTGACGAGCGATGCGGATGGGATCGTGCGGGTGTGGGATGCGGAGACGGGGACGCAGGCGAAGAGTTACGCGTCGACGCGAGGGAAGTGCGCCAACGACGTGAGCGCGGCGAGAGGAGACGTGATCGCGAGCGTCGGGGACGATGGATACGCTTGTGTGTGGGATTTGAGGGTGAAGAAGAAGGCGGTGCGAAAGATGGCGCACGCTGTGCCGCAGACGTGCGTGGAATTGAGCGCGGACGGGGAGCGGGCGTACACAGCCGGGGTGGACGAAGTCGTGCGCGCGTGGGACGCGAGAATGGATGGGGAGGCGGTGTTGACGCTCGCGGGGCACGAAGATACGATCACCGGTCTCGCGTTGTCGCCGTGTGGATCGTACGTGTTGAGTAACGCGATGGATAACACGCTGAGGATGTGGGACACGCGCGCGTTCGTCGAGGGCGAACGCGAGGTGAAGCGATTCGTCGGCCACTCTCACAATTACGAAAAGGCTCTGTTGCGATGCGCGTTCAACTCGGATGGGTCGTACGTCAGCGCCGGATCGGCGGATTCGTGCGTGTACGTCTGGGATACGACGAGCGGCAAGTTGAAGTATAAACTCCCGGGACACAAGGGCGTCGTCACCGATACAAAATTCAGCCCGACGGAGAACGCGATTCTCGCGAGCGCGGACGCGAGCGGACTCATCTTCATGGGTGAGTTGGATCATTAGCGCGTCAGGACGTTAGCAACGACGTCGCATCGAACGTCGAATAATAATTACTCCTATTAGCTAATCACAAAGAACTAATCGTCGTCGCTGCTGTAAAACCCGCCGGCGGTTTTGCGCGCCCCGTCAAACGTACCCTGCGTCGCCGCTATGACGTCGACGCGCGCCGGTCTTCGCTCGCGTCTCTTCGAACGATCGCGATTCGGCGTGGAAGCTCGACTAGATCGTCGAGATGACGAGCGGTGGATGTCCACGCGCTCTTCTCCGCTGTGAAAGGAATCGGATCGGTCACCACCCTTGGAACGCGTGCGCGACGAGCGCTCGCGAGAGCGCTCGCGAGAGCGCTCGCGAGAGCGATATCTCCCGCGAGATCGATCTCGTGAGCGGTCGCGATGACGGTGACGATCGCCGTAACGATCGTCGTAGGCGCCACCGTGACCGTGATAACCGGGCGGCGGCGGCATGCCCGGATACTGCGCCGGGACGTACATGGGTTGCACCGGCATCATGGGAGCGGCGTACGCGTACGGCATCGGCATGTACGGCTGCGGCGGCGGCATGCCGTAGTGCATCGGATGCGGATGTCCATACGGTCCCGGCATGGGTTGACGGTCGCCGGCGACGTAGTCGGGCGGCATTCCGCGCACGTGGCTCGTCGAATCGTACGACGCATGAGACCTGTCGTCGCTGTATTCGCTATTTGAACGACTTCTCGGGCCGTACCCTCCCGGCTCGCTTCGTTGCCGCGGCGCGGGATCGTACGCACCAAAAGTCTCGTATTGTCTGGGGTAGCCATCCGCGGACCCAGCGCTGCGTACGGAGGCGCGTCCGCGAGGGATCCCGTCGTTCATCGCGCCCGGACGCTGCGACTCTATCCAGCGTTGCATACGTGACTCGTGCGCGCGCGCGCGCATCTCCGGAGTGTTCAGAGTCTCACGCGCGTCGTTCGGCTCTAAACCTTCGTAACACGACAGACCGTGAACGTTGGTAATGGTGTCCGAAGCGCCGAGCGAGAGGAGGTACTCGCCCAACGCCTGATAGCCGTACGCGAAACAAAAGTGTAATCCCGTGTGCCCGTTGTTCGTCTGCGCGTCGATGATTTCTAACCGAGGCGGTTTCGACTTATAATCGGTATTCTTCAGCACGAGCTTTGCCGAACGCCGCTGATTGTTTTGACACGCCATGTGAAGCAACGTCAACCCGTTTGAGTCGCGCACGCGAGGATTGACGCCCGCCGCGAATAATTTTTGCAACTCCTTCACGCGCCCATGACGCGCACGACTGAACGCCTCGATGACCAACGCGTCCCCGCCCGCGCTCGACCCACCCCACGAACTCGCACCGTCGTCGTCGGAGAAATCGGAACGATCACTCGATCGTTCCGATCCTATATCCGAGATGTCGCAGAGCGTCACGCGCGCCGACTGTCTAAACTGAGTCGCGAGTTGATCGACACCGTCGTCCGGTTGTAGCAGAGGCCGTCGCGCGTTCGATGCCCTCTTATTCATCAAACTCTCATCCTGACCAAAGTCTGGGACGCCCAACTCACCCCGACGAGACCCGATGTTTACGCCCGAGGGCGACTGACTCGCTTCCGGCGACACCGAAATCATCACGTGTCCATCGTGCGCGCCGACCACACCCGCGCGCGTGGGCGTGGACGGTTCCGGTACAAACGCCGTCGCGCTCGCGGCGCCACCGCGGGCGCGCGACCCTCGAGGCGCCGCGTCTTCTTCGTCCGTGTCGTCGAGATTACTCTCCGCGCCGTCGTCCGCCACCGCCTGCAACGCCTGATTCGACCCCACCTTCTCCGCGTACTCGCGCACCATCGATGCCAACCCGCGCTCCCACACCGCCGCCTCACCCACGTCCCTTCCCGTGAGCTCCACCACGTCCCCGTCTCTTTTCATCAACCGCACAACCAATCCGTCGCCTCGCCTCTCGACGCGCGACACGTTGGCGAACGCGCACATCCGATTCATCCTCGTCTCATCCGCCGCTCCTCGCGCCTCCCCCCACCGCACGCTCGTCCCACTCTCGTCCACGCGCGCGAACACGCACCGATCGCTCGCCCCACGCGCGGTGCCGTCCGTTCGCAACTCCACCGCCGACGCCAGCGTCCCGCCGGCTCTGACCCGTCGTCTGGCATCTTCGTCGCCGTCGACGCCACCGCGCGGCCTCACGGACGCGACGCCGGCGTCCGGTTCAAACAGAGGATTTGTACGTTCCATCGTCGGTCGCACGCGCGCGTCCTCGGTCGCCGCGCGCGTCGTTCTCGACGGCGCGCGGACTCACCCCGCGGCCAACGGTTGATGGATGACGACGCCCACGCGTCGCCTACACGACCGACACGACGCGACTAGACCAGTCGATCGATCGCGCGCGTGCACTCCCGCGCGCGGCCGATGCGTCTCACGTCTCGCGCGTCGTCGTCGTCGTCGTCGTCGACTGTCGTCGCGTTCTTCGCTCCGTTGTGCGCGCGATAAAAATATAAGAAAACCCCAGAATTATGTATACTAATTAAGAAAAGCCCTATCCGTGCACACTCGTCGGGTCGGCGCGAGGGCGCGCGCCGGGGCGATGGCGACCGCAGAGACGCGCGCGCACGTCACCGCGACCGCGCGCTCGACGACGCCGCGCTCGACGACATCATGGTCGCCGCTGACGTCGCCGCGGGCGCGCGCACCTCGCTCGAGTCCTCCGACGCGCCGCGAGGCGTGGAGACGATCGCAGGTTTCGACCGCGCGCACCCGAGACGGAGCGATCCGGTGGCGCTCATCGACGCGCGAGAGCTCAGCGCGCGCGAACAGATGGTGGCCGTGGAGCGAGCGAAACTGTTGAGAGAGCGCGTGGTGGCGTGCTATCGAACGGAGGGGGTGAACCACCTGGAAAAGTGTAAGGGACATGTCAAGGCGTACCTGGCGAGCGTGAAAAACGTGGGGACACACGCAATCAACGCCGGTGAACACGATCGGTGAGGAAAAACGAACAACTAGCGCTACAATTGTAACAAATCTTCTATTATCTACTTCGACGCACGCGCGCGATGGGTGGATGAGGATGTCGGTGGATTCACGACGCGCTCAAGCGAAGTCGCGATGCGGCGACGAGAGCGCGGCGAGAAACTCTTGAGCGGGTGCCCAATCGTCGCGTTCGCACGCGGCGCGAGCGACAGCGTCTAAAGCGTACGCTCTTGGGATGATGGCTGGATTGGAGGCGTCCTGTGCGACGCGTCGTTCGCGGGCATCAACGTCCGCGCAGCGCAAGAGCGCACCGGCGTACGTTCGGCCGAAATCAGAGACGGCGGAGGCGAGCGCGTTGTCCGGTTCAAACGCATCTTCGACGCCCTCTTCGCGACGGACATGCGCGAACATTTCGAGCGCGAGCGTCGCCGCGGTGGCGGATTCTCCGCGCGCGCCGACGCACGTCGCGAAAGGTCCGAGCGCTCGATGGCTCGTCGTGAAATCGAAACGGCCTCGCGCCAGAACTCGGTGAAACCGACCGACGATGTCATCGAACGTGTGCGAATCACGAATCTCGACTCCAAACTTTTTAGAATATTCGGCGTACAACGTTTTTTCATACGCGTCGTCGAACGCCTCAAGCGCTCGACGTCGCGCGTTCTTCGGCGCGATGCGAGCAAACGCGTCGCACAGTCTCTCGACGTTCCAACGCATGCGACTCGGTTGACTCGCGTACACGTACATGCCGGTATCGTCATCCACGTTCGGTGAGTACTGTTCGTCAAACGCCTCCATGAATCCAAATGGACCGTAATCTATCGTGAGTCCGAGCACGCTCGCGTTGTCTGTGTTCATGACGCCGTGCACAAAGCCTATCGTCTGCCATTTCGCCACGAGTTCGCCCGAACGTCGCGCCACGGCGCACAGAAATGACCCGTACGAATCGTTACCTCCCACACTTTCCAACTCCTCATTCAAGGCACCGTACGCGATGACGTAATCGGCGAGCGCGCGTGTCGTGTCGTCGTCGCCTCGAGACGCCGGCCACTCAAATGTCCCGAATCTCAACGCCCCGCACCGTTCAACCACGCGCGTCAACACCCCTCCCGGCAATAACATCGTCTTATTCGACGCCGTCTGACGAACCACGCCGTCGTTGGTCGCCGTCACGCACAGCGCTCGCGTCGTTCGAACGCCCAATGCCGCCATGGCTTCGCTCGCGAAAAATTCTCGCAACGTCGACCGCAGACTCGCCCGCCCATCGCCGTGCCTACTGTACGCAGTCTTCCCCGCCCCTTTGAGCTGGACCTCGAAAGCGCCGAAGTCATCGGATAACACCGTCCCCACGGTGATACAACGTCCGTCCCCGAGGGCTCCCGCCCACTTTCCAAACTGATGCCCCGCGTACGCGTTCGCTCGAGCGCGCTTTCTCCACGCGCTCTCCCCGCCCGCCAACGCCGCGAAGGTCGCCTCGTTCGCCTCCTCACACGACAGTTCCAACAACGCCGCGCACGACTGACTCATGACACCCACGAGCGGTTCGCCACCAGTCGCGCTCGCTTCGGCGCGCGTCCAGAGTTCGGTGCGATACCGCCCGCCCGCGGGGAACGCGCGCTCGAAAGACGTCGACGCCGACGCGTCTTCCCATCGAAGGAGCTCCACCGGACGCGCGTTCGACGCGCGAGCGCGCGTTCGATGTCGACGCGCGGCTGGACGCGAGAGGACGCGCGGCGTCGACGTTCGACGCGCGCATCGCGACATTGTGCCGACGCGCGCGCTTAGTGTTGGCGCGAGTCGTCGACGCGCGCGCATCGAGACGCGCGCGAACGCGCGCGCGAGAGGCGGCGAGAGACGTGCGGTGAGGCATGGAGCCGTCGAACGCGCGCGGCGCGGGCGCGAAGGAGGAGGCGCGAGAAGGGCTGGCGCCGCTCGTCGGGAAATTCGGGAGAGACGCGGTGGCGGATTGGGACGACGATGACGGCGACGTCGGCGAAAAGCGCGCGGGGACGTCGGACGCGAACGCGCGCGATGGTGATGGGGTTGTCGATCGGTCCGTAGCGAAACGTCGAGCGGACGCGGCGGGCGGCGACACGGCGACGTCGAGCGAGAGCGAGACGGAGAGCGACTCCGGTTCAAGCTCGAGTTCGAGTTCAAGCTCGAGTTCAAGCTCGAGCGCGAGCGTTCGAGTCGCGGCGAGAGCGCGAGCGAGATCAAGTTCGGAGAGCGACCCGAGCGATTCTGCGAGAAGGTACGACGTCGAGGGTCGACTCCCACCGCGCGCGGCACCAAACGTAAAGGATGCTGAGAAGAAGACGTTTTGGGCGAACTGTTACCAGGAAGGGATGAAGTTTTGCGGCCTCGGTGTGTTGCTCGAAGAGGTGCCGGAATCGGAAAGCTCGAGCGACGATGAAGTTTCCGATTCGGATAGCGACGCGTCTCGAGAGCGCAGGCATTGGGCGCAAGCCAATACGTTCAAATCGACATTTACGCTCGACACCGATGAGGAAATAAACGACGATATCAGAGGTATGGTGGAAGAGGAGGAAAAGGTTGACTTGTATCCGTCGCCAACCATCATAAATGTCTTGTTCAATAAAATGAGGTCGAAACTCGAGAAGAGGAAGGAACGCGAGATGGTGGAGAGCGAGCATAAGCGCGAGTTTAGGATGTCGTTGCTGAAGGATAGGAAGAAAAAGAGATCACTGACGTGGATGGTGCATCGAGTGGTGGAATCTCAATTCTTTACGCTATTGACGTCGATGATGATCACGTACTCGGCCATCGTTCTCGGGATGGTGGCACAGAACCCAAATAAGTGGGAAAATTCAAAGTTCGAAGACATCAGTTTTCTCGTGCTGAATGTGGCCTTCGGTGTAGAGATTTTGCTCCGCATGCTTGCGAGCGGCGTCACAATAGAAGAAGATGGCTTTACACACTTGGTACAATTAAAGCCGCATTACTACTTCTATGACGTCATCAATGTGTTTGATTTTGGGGTGACAGTATTGTCACTCTTGGAATACGCCGTCCGCGGTGACGGTCAGTTGGATGCCGTTCGAACGTTGAGGCTGGTTCGATTGTTGCGCGTATTGCGTGCGATAGAAGACATGCGCATGATTTTAGATGCCGTCATTCAGGGACTAGCTAACATCGTATGGATTCTGATGCTTTTGTGCGTCGTCATGTATATCTACGCCGTTTTTGGCGTGGTGTTTTTCGGCGCAAACGATCCACGCAATTTTCGAGATCTGGGTACTGCGTTCAAAAATGTCGTATCGATGACCACGATGGCAGATTGGATGGACTTTTTGTACATCAACTATTATGGCTGTGACGTGTACGGGTACTCGGGTGCGGATGCGTCCCACTGTCGGCAACCCAAGGCACAAAAAGTCTTGGCGGGGGTTTACGTCACCACGCTCATAATCATTCTGGGGAACATCATGATGAGCCTCTTCATCGGGGTTATCACGAACAGAATGGAAGAGGTCACTTTGAAGCTTAGAGAAACCAAAGAAGAGAAAGCGGCGAAGAAAGAGGCGGTGCGAATAGATGCTATATGGGAAGAACCTGGTCGCCTGCCTTACGTGATCGGTAAGGAGTCCTATGAGAACTTAATACGACACTTGAACTTGCTTTCTGGCGTGCGAAGAGAAGGCGAGGCGTTAGCAACGTCGAAACTACCCGCGTGGAAACGTCTCCAGCTGTCTGTGCGCAGACTCGTGGTGCATCCAGTCTTCGAGTGGCTTATCGTCGCAGTTATTGTCGCCGCGGCCATCACGTCTGGTGTGAATCAAGAAGGGAACACACGTGAGTTACCAGCGTGGGCTGACGATTTGCAGCTTGCGTTTTTGATATTGTTCGCAGTAGAACTGGGTGTGAGGTTCCTCGCTCATTTTGACAAACACTTGAGTTTCTTCACTGGAAAAGACAAATGGTGGAATATATTTGATACGTGCGTGGTCATCGTCGGTCTCGTTCCGAGTGACTTGAATGAAGCCGCCACGGTCATCCGTCTCTTTCGCCTCTTGAGGATTCTGCGATTAGTGCGCGTCATCAAACAGCTGC
>Ga0255780_10004249_pt1 | contig 12333 bp, 6 predicted proteins | sample 071ome_32_FD_179978 | JGI IMG/M metagenome (GOLD analysis project Ga0255780, IMG submission 179978) | Coastal salt marsh microbial communities from the Groves Creek Marsh, Skidaway Island, Georgia - 071405AT metaG (version 2) | ecosystem: Environmental > Aquatic > Marine > Intertidal zone > Salt...
GGTACCGTATCGATCGTTGTACCAAAAGCCAGCGGCAGGCTCATCAACGGACAATGAAAATCATGCGGCGGCGGTGTGTCACCCGGCGTGATTATTTCTGCGCCAAGCCCCATGCCCCTGACAAGTCCGATCAATGGCAGTTGGCATTGGATAATCAGCTTCACATCCGGTGCAAATAATTTTGCATAGCGGATAAATTGGATCGTGTCGCCAAAGCCGCCCTCGGCATAGAGCAGGATTGTTTTGCCTGATAGATGTTCCTGACCCAACCATAATTTGCTATCAAATTTTCGCTTTTTTAGCGCCACTTGGGGATGATGCCATCTGGTTTCAAAGAGCCTAAACCCCTCTTCATATCTACCAAGGGTGAGCAAGACATGCGATTTATTCCATTGCGCATCAATGTTGCCGGGATCAATGCAAAGCGCTGTATCAAAACAATCTAAAGCCGCATCCAAATTCATTAATGAATGTTCCGCCAAGCCTTTATTGACATGGGCCACCAGCATCTGGGGGTCGATGGACATCGCCTGATCAAAATAATTTTTTGCGTCTTCATGAATACCAAGGGCGAGATAGGCAGATCCGATATTAAAATTAATTTGCGCCGATACATCACCAAGATGCCGCGCCTTTAACAACGCTGTCAAACCGGGCTCTGGCCTGTTTTGTAGAAGCAATATATCGCCCATCAGGCTATGGATCGCTGGTTGGCTTGGAGCCAACGCAAGCGCGCGATTGATAAAATACAGCGCGTCATCAAGCCGCCTTAAACTGCGCGATGCAAGGGCGGCAAATAACAAGATTTGGATATGCTGCGGGTCACGGGCCAGCAATTCATGACAATATTGCAACGCTAATTTGGCATCACCCTGTTGCAGGCAATGTTTGACCGATGACACATCAATCTGCCCGGCAGGTTCGGTATGTGGGTGTTTTACTTCATCCATCAAAATAACCGGCCCTCATTCACGATTGGGGGGTGTAACGGTGCGACCACCAACCAAATATTTTGCAAACCATATGCCAATAGACAGGCATGAAACCGCCACCAAACAAAATGCGGCCCCGAAGGGCCGCATTAAAAGTGGGTGGATAGCCGAGCTCTTTTTACAAAAGCTTTTTGTTATTATGACTAATTCAACAGTTGCAGAATTGATTGCTGGGCTTTATTCGCCTGTGCCAGCATGGCTTGGGCCGCCTGATTAAGAACTTGTGCCTTGCTCAACTCAGTGGATTCAGCCGCAATATCCGCATCATTAATTCGCGAGCGCGCCGCTTTTGTGTTCATCACAATGTTCGACAGGTTGCTGATGGTATGTTCCATCCGCGACATAGTCGCGCCAAGGTCAGACCGTTCAAGGTCAATTCTTACCAACGCGCCATCAACTGCTGTCAGCATTTTTAGGGAGTTTGCCACATTCAACACATCAAGTTCAGACACTGAGCTTAAAGATGCCCCTGAAGGGTTGCCAGAAAATAGGCCACCAGGTGTTGAAATTGCTGTTGTAATTGTACTGTCATCTGGATGCGTTAACGTAATATCAACGTATGCCGCTGTATAGCCAACAGCAGTTGGGTCAATTGAACTGTCGATCAGATAATCTTGAACCGAAATGACGTCCCCATAATTAAATCCAGATCCCATGTTAAGAATGCGGACAGGTGTTGTAATACCTCCGGAACCATCAGTCCGAAACTCGATTGTCATGCCAGTTGCACTACCATTCGCCCCGCCACCAGCAAGAGCTACACTTGACCCGGTAGTATCAGGCACAACTACCAAGCTAGTAATTTCGTTGGTAGTTACCGCCAACGCTCCACCACCATTGCCAGTCGTCTGATCTACAGTGGCGAGTGGGGCAGCATCACTTCCTTGAGAGTCAGTTGATACTGAAAACACAAATGGTGAGTGAAATTTAAGCGTTCCTGAAACTCCAACCGTATCTGGATCAGTTCCCGCAGTTAGTTCGATGGGAGAATATAAACTCGTAGTTGTGGCGGTGCCACCACTGTCAGTAAATACCGAAGTGCCATCAGTCAAATTGGCATAATCTTCATCCGCACCCGAAATATTCATGGTTGGGCCAGTGACACCAACAAGCGAATAGTTTTCAACAACGATATCATAGCCATCATCTGAAATAAGGGTCATGGTTGATTTATCAATGCTCAAAGACGCGGTAATACCGGTCTTGCCAGATGTCCCATTAATCGCCGCAGCAAGTTCAGACAAATTGGCTGATTGACCGCTATCAATACCAAAATCAACATTGGCAGCTATCAATACGGCAGTGTCATTTTTACCGTAAAGGTTAAATGAAACTGTATCCGGCGCCGCAGCGCTACCCGCAGCAAGCTCGGAGAACGTAACATTCATTCGGGTCTGGGCATCAGCGTAAACTCCAGTTTCACCCTTACGCGCAGTTATAGCGGCAGCGATTTCTTTGGCACTCGCACCACCATTAATATCAATGGTCGCATTGCCAACATTTCCGTAAATTGTAAGATCTTCCCCTTCAACAATTTTTGATGTCAACCCAGCTTTGTTGTTGGCAACAGATGGGAAGGCAGCAGGAAAGAATGTAGAGCTTGAATTTTTCAATTGGTCAGTGGCGACAAGATACTCACCCAAACCTGTTGGATCCACATTTTCGATAGACAATATGGCCGAGTCACCGGGTTGGAATCCAATTTGGAAGGCAGTATTAGTAAAATCACCATTTAGCATTTTCACCGCGTTAAACGTACTGTTTTCAGCAATACGCGCCAGTTCAAGCTGAAGCTGTCCAACTTCGTTTTGGATCGCTTGTCTATCCTGACCGGTATACACGCCGTTGGCCGCCTGCACCGCAAGTTCACGCATCCGGTGAAGGATCGATGACACCTCACCCAGCGCGCCTTCTGCTGTTTGTGTCAAAGACACCGCATCAGCTGCATTTCGGATCGCGGCTTCAAGACCTTTGACCTGCGACGTCATGCGGTTAACCAATGATGCACCTGCGGCATCGTCAACAGCATTATTAATGCGCAAGCCCGATGAAATGCGTTCTAACGCCTGATTCATCGCTTCTTCTTTATTGCGAAGATGATAGAGGGTGGTAACCCCCGCCATATTTGTATTGATCTTACTCATTTTACTAGCCAATCCAAAATTTTTGACACTGCAGATTTCCTGCAATCAGCGTGCCAAGTTTTGTTAATGGTGAAATTCGACACAAAATTTCTTACCAAAGAGGCTATCGAAACATCAGCTAATTGCGGTGGTGGAACGACTAGACTGTCGTGGCCAACCATAAATTGCATATATCTTGTTAACATGTCGATTGCCTCAAAAGTTTGACATTTCCCTAATCCCAGCAATATCCATGCCAATTTTCGCCCCATGCAAAATGCCAAAAAAAACGGGGGACATCCCCCCGCTTTAAAATGCTCTAAAATGGCACCATCTGTTTGTAAAAGGCGCCTGCCGCTTATCTGATATAATCAAACAAGCTCTGCTGGCCAATTTTTGCAAAAGCCGCTTGGGCCGCATTGAGATTGGTTAATTGCGCCTGAAGGTTGGTCACCAGCTCTGCCAAATCGGCATCACCCAGACGTGATACATCTTTGTCAACAGCCAGCTTGCGCGCCCCAATCACATCTGACTGGGTTGCACTTTTGCTGAGCTGGCCGCCAACATAAGCGCGCTGCAGGGACAAATTATCGATCGCTGACTGGATATTGCCAATGCTGGCAGAAATGAGCTGGTCTGAATCAGTCATTTTTAACGCTTTTGTGGTGGCAACACCGTCACCATCACGGCCAGTAAATGTCATATAAGACGTGACCTGATCAGTCGCTGAATCGGCGCCCTCAATTTGGACATTTCTGATGGTGATATTGCCGTTTTGATCATCTTGCAGGGCAATTGAAAACCCGTCGGGGCTGACCATGGCCGTTGTGCCGGTTTGCGCAGATACCGCATTGATGGCATCAACAAGATTTTGCAACCCGCCCTCATTAATAGAGGCGCTGATATTCGCTGATCCAAGGCTGCCATGAAGATCGAATGACCATTCTTCCATCCGGCTTGGCAATTCAAAATCCAGCTCCGCATACCAGTTGGCATTAGCCTCTGACACAATGGCCGAGGCACTTTCAACCGTATTAATTGTGCTATCCACAATATCAAAAAGGCTGCGACGGGTGCCGTCTGTATCAACCCGCATAAACGCAGAACCGCCATCAATATTGGTGGCAACGGTCATATTTTCCGAAATTTGCAGATGGTTCTGTCCGCGGTTGCCAAGATATTCAACACGGCCATCAACACCCATTTCAAATGGGCGGCTGATCCCATTATAGCCGCCAAATATGCCAACACCATTGGCATCTGTTGTATTGGCAAGGCCAAGAAGCACCTCTTTCAACTGCTTCATTTCTGTTGAAATGGCAAGGTGACCTTCTTCATTTAACGCGCCATTTCTGGCCATTGTGCTGAGTTCGCTAAAACGCACCAGAACATTGACCGTTTCTTGCAAAGTTTGGTCAGTGATGTTGAGCCGGGTTTCTGCCGCATCAATATTACGCTGAAACTGTGACAGTAATTTACTTTGCTCTTTTGCCACCGATAAATTAACCGCGGCAACTGGGTCATCTGACGCACGCAAAATGCTCTTGCCAGTCGAAATACGTTCCTGGGCATCAGCAATATTGGCATTCAGCTTGCCGAATTGATTAATTTGTTGCTGATTAAGTAACTTTGTACTCACCTGCATAATTTATCTCCTAAACCACTTCCATGAGTGATTGAAATAATTCACGCGCTGTCGACAAAATTCTGGCTGATGCCTGATAGGCTTGCTGAAATTCAATAAGAGCCGCCGCTTCACTATCAAGATTCACCCCGGCGAATTCTGCCTCGGCTTCACGGGCGGCCATCAAATTTTCTTCCTGCACCTCAACCGCAATCTTGCTTGACTGCACAGATGACCCAACCTCTGCAATCATCGCGCCAAACATTTCCTGAAACCCTAAATTTCCAGCTTCATTTTTATTGCCCTTTTCCAGCGCAATGATCAGATCAAGGTTACGTCCGTCACTAGACCCGGCCGCATCTTGTTGCAGGGTAAATTTGTCACCATCTTCCGCCCGGCCATATAGCGTAAATTCAAATCCACCATAGGTTGTTTGCCGGTCACCACTGACAACACGTGTTGCCAATGAATGCTGGGTATCAGCATCCCAGATTTCAATCATATTGCCGGACGTGCCAACCGTACGAATTTCATAGGTTGTGGTGTCTTCAACCATAACGGGCGTACTATATTCAGCGCCAAGGCTTCTGGCCCCGGCCCCTGTCGCAAAAACCAGCAAATCTTCAAATGGCAAATCATCCATCGACACGCGGCTACCCGCAATGCTTGTGGCGGTGGCGGTCATTTCAAAGGCGACATTATCGGTAGATTTTACTTTGATCGCACCATTTTGAAGACTGACCTCGCGATCGGCTGTTTTAAAGCCAAGCGCATTAGACGGGCTGTCAATGACCAGACTATTGGCACTGGCATCATATTCGGCAATCAACCGGCCAGTTGTTGCCGTGGCGGCCTCCCAACGCAATGTCAATCCAGCGACAGATGACGGGCTTGTTGTGATCACACCGCCCATGCTCAATGACACTGTGACATCGGTTGTATCAAAATTTAGCGTTAGATCATCCATCCCCGCTGACAGGGTGATGACCTGCCCAGCCAGACGGTTTGTTGAATTTGTTAGGCCAAAACTAGCCGCACCAGTGCTGTTGCCCGAAATTTCGGTATCACTGGCCACGCTCAAAACCGCACCAGACAAAGACCCGCCGCCGAAAATCTGTAACCGGCTATCACTGTCAAAATAGGCAGTGACACGGCCAGCTTCGGGGCCACTAACAACCACCTCGCCATCCTGCATTTGCAGCTGATACATCTGATCATCAAATTTAATGGCAACTGATGTGCCGTCGGCGGGCAGGCTTCGCGCCGCCACTTCAGATTCCAGACCAAATTGTGTTTGCGGCACAATTTGATTGAGGTCATTAAAACTAAAGGCCTCGACGGTAAACACCTCGCCAACAACATCCGCTGTCAAGGTCACGCCATAAACCGGCGCTGTACCAGATGTTGTCGCGGTTATGCCAAGGCCTGCATTATTAACAGCGCGCACAATAGCCGCTGTTACATCAGCTTCACTGCTTGCCGCGGTACCCAACCCGTCAATATCATTCAAATCAACAGCCACTGATTGCCCGTTTATTTGCAATGTCACTGTATCATCAGCTGGCACCACCGCTTCAGTGCGCTGGAAACTATAGGTTACAACTTGCGCGGCAGAGGCGGTTACCCCAGCAGATAATGATGCCAGCGGTGCCTGATCGCGCAATTCCTTAATCAAAGTCGCATTGACGGTGTCACTTGAAATCACCGATAGATCACTTGCATTGACACTGGCGGTAAAGGAAATGTCACTTCTGCCCGTAGGCAGCGTTATGCCATATGTGGCTGTCGGCGAGATCGCACGCAGGCCGTCCAGACCAGAACCACCACTTTCAACCGTCGTATTTACATCAAATGTTACTAATTTAGTGTCACCAGTTGCATTTGATTTGATATTGGCAAAGCCACCAACAGCGGCATTTTGCTGTGCGTTCAATGTGCCGGATGTTGTGGTGAGGCTAAAGGCATCTGATGACACCATCGAAATGCCACCTGAAAAACGCGCCGCATCAATGGTCGCGTTATTCACTGTTGCCCCGAAACTGACCATGCTGTCTGATGCCAGACTGGCCACTGTCAGGGTCATGTCATTCACGCCATCTGTACCGCCAATGGCCGATCCCAATATAGTAATGGTGTCATTCACATCATAGCCATTACCAGCATTGTTGACGGCAATGGTGGCAACACCGTCTGTCATGGTGATGTCAAAAGACACCCCACTGCCAAGCCCGGATGTTGTGGTTGGTGTAATCGTTGTTTGGGCTTGAGATATGCCGGGGGCAAATCCACTGGCGGTCGCGCCAGTGATCACACCATTGGCATTCACCGATGTGACCGTGATCGTCACATCATGCGTTGTGCTGCTGCCACCAACAAGCGTGCCGTCGATGGTGAAGCTATCGCCAACGACATAAGGGCTGGCGACGCCCGCCCCACCAGATGTGATGGTCACTGTATAGGCACCGGATGTATCGCGCGCCAGATTCAGATCAGCACCCGCACCTGATGCAGATGTTGTTGAAACAGTAGCGCCAGCCACCAATGCGTCGGTCACTACATTTGTTGTTGTCAGTGCAGTTTTGAATGCACCAGTTGCATTCACTGTCCCCACTGGAGTTGATAAGGCAACAGCATCTTTATCTACCAACCGGCCAAAAAACTGGGGGCTATTATCACTGAGATGACTAATCGCGATATCATCGCCAGCATCACTGGTTAGCATGATCCGGCTATTATCACTGGCAACAACTGCGGTGATTCCGGTATCAGCGCTGACCTTATTGATGGCTATCGCCAAATTGCTGAGATTTGTTGTGGTCACATCAGCCGAAATTTCAATAGGGATACGGTTGGCCGCTTCTAATTCAAACGTCACCACACCATTAGCTTGAAAGTCGAACAGCTCTACCCTTGTATTGGCATCAGCCCGAATGCCACTATTTTGCAAAACCGCATTCATTGACGCCGCCGCCGCCGCCGCAGAGGCACCCGCATCAATATCAATCGCGTGCGTGGCCCCATGCGATAGACCCACCGTCATCGTATAGGCGCTTGTTGCATTCGCTGGCAAAATTGTACTGCTTTGTGCCAGCGCCGGTGCCACCCCATCGCTGCCAATTTCTAATTCATACATGCCGCCGGAAAAGCTGACATTCATATCAATGCCGCGGTAGGCATTATCAGTATCGTTCAGATATTGCGCGTTATAAACAGCCGAGTCATCAAACCCATTGGCGCTTGTCATAAATTCGGTGATCTGTGCATCGGTAAATCCGACCCCTGCCAAATGCCGACCCTCGCGGGTAAAAATTTGCAAATCTGAGGCATTAACCGCGGCCGATACCGCCGCGGTTGTCACGCCAGCACCTGTTGAAAGTGTGGGAATACCCAGACTTGAGGTATCAAAATCACCAGAGGCCGAAGTCACCGTGAGGCTGCCCCCGTGGCCGCTAGCCATCATGCCAAGGTCTGCCAATGACAAGTTGGCTGAACTACGCAACAAACCGCTATTCAGAACAGACGCAATATCTTTGGCATCTTGCCAATAATTGCCCGAAGTATCATTTGGATAGGCCGCCGCATAGGAAATATCAAAACTGTGCGGCCCATCATTGCTGGACCCAACACGCGTAAATGACAGGTTTGTCACATTTTGCAAGGCCAGATCAGATACCTGAAATTTCGCCGATGCTTGTTTGGTAAAAGATGCCAAATCAACCGTTTTGGTCCCAGCCGGTATCATTGTCACCAGCCCGTCTCGGATAAATTCTTTGGCCTCAACCGGGGTCAATGAATTGGACAATGTATCGGCAATGGATTTGGTTTCCGGATAAACAGATGGTTCTATCCGTGTAACATCTAGCGTGGCCTCGCTTTTATTTGTATTGGCGGCTGTGACAAGATCCGGGCTTGCCGCGGCAAAATCCTGTGGGCGTGCCAGCAAAAACCGCATATTAGCCGCCGCATTTTTGCCCGGCACAATTTCAAAACTATTGCCATTGACCGCGGGGCCGGTTACCCGTAATTCAAAACCGGGGCCTTGCAGTAAAGATTTGCCCGAAATTGTTTCCGGCAAATCTGGCCCAGTTAAATCCCACATATCACGCTGTTGGTCATAGGTGACAGTCATCGCTGATGGCGGCAAGATGGTTGGATCAGTAACAATGATTTCGGCATCAACCTCAGCTGGGTTTGCTGGACTTTTTTGGATAGCTACCGAGGCGGCCGAAAACATATCAAGGCCGCGCAACCCATCCATGGCAACACCGCGGCGATGCTGTGCGTTTAAATCTGTGGTGATTTCTGTTGCCAGTTGGTCAACCTGTCTGATGACTGTATCGATCGTCTCATAGGCCTGACTCAAACCTGCAATCATGCCGGCCGACAATTGGCTTGTTGGCGTTTTTGACGATAGTGGATTTAGGATGATCTGCAATCCACCAATGCGGTCGGGGCGCTCCATAAAGCCGATGGCCGTTACCTGCCTTCCTTCAACAAGACTTGGGCCGACACCAGATGACCCGATTGTCAAATTAGCGATCCCACGGTCCGTATAGCTGACCGAAACATCGGCAAGCGCAGAAATATCTTCGATCAAACTATCGCGCAAATCCAAAAATGAGTTTGGTGATTTGCCACTTTGACCAGATGACATAATCCGTTCATTGACTGATGCCAACTCTTTGGTCAGCAGGTTCAGCCCGTCAACAGCTTGCTGCATTTGCGCAATGGTTGACGTCTTGAATTTATCAAGCTGTAAAAAGGTTGAATTAAATGCGGCCGCCAGACTGCGGCCCTGCTCTAGTGCCACGGCACGAGGCGCCAGATCACTTGGTGCGGCAGATACATCACTTAATGAACGGAAAAAATTGCCGATCTGTGTGCCAAGATCAGCATCGGCAGGCAACAACATATTATCAACTTGTTGTAGTTGTTTAAAATAGCTGTTCATCCGTTCAAAATTCGCATTTGCCGATAATTTGCGATCGGCAAGAAATGCGTCAAATGAACGGTTGATATCGGCAACCCGAACCCCGAGACCCGCCTGATTGGCAAGTGTCGTTATCCCGCCTTGGCTTGCTGTTACTTCCTGCAGGTCAGCTTCGCGGCGGACATATCCGTCAGTATTTATGTTGGCAATATTCTGGCCGGTTACCGCCAGCGATTGGCGGTAAGCCTGAATTGCACTTTTTCCAACATCAAATAGACTTGGCATCGGGTTATCAGTCCTTACCCGCCTGACTTGTCATTGACAAGGCCGCCAAATTGGGCAACCAAGGCTTCGGCAATGCCAAGATTCATCTGTTGCGACAACTGCTTTGCACGTTCCTGATCAAGCATTTCGGTATAGGTGTCGCCAGCTTCGCTTCCTAAAATATCATCGGCTAATTTAGCTGAACGTGCCTGTTTCAAAAGCTGGTGAATAAACAGCGCTTCAAACTGTTCGGCCGCGGCGTGCAAATCGGTTGGCCGATTGTCTGCCTGTGCCAAACTGGCCGCCATCTTTGGGCTGATTGAGGCTAATCCATCCATAAGCATCTCTCCCTAGATCACAATCAATTCAGCGCGCAAAGACCCGGCTTCGCGCAGCGCTTCTAAAATAGCGACAAGATCAGATGGGCTGCCACCGACCGAATTTAACGCATCAACAATCGATGACAGTTCAACACCAGGATCAAAAACAAAGGCACTTGCCTGTTCCTCGGTCACGGTTATTTGTGTGTCCGGGTTAGTTACCGCCGCCCCATCTGCAATCGCCGCCACCCCATCTGCAATGGCCGCTGTCTGGGTTTGCGTGACCTGAACATCCTCTTGCACTTTTACCGTGAGAGACCCATGCGTTACGGCGGCTGGCGAGACCCGCACATCGCCGCCAATCACAATCGTGCCAGTGCGGGCATTGACCACAACTTTGGCACGTGGCCGATCTGGTTCAACTTCGATATTTTCAAGCAAGCTGACAAATGACACTTTTTGTGCCGGATCCATTGGCGCGCGCACTTTGACCGTTGTTGAATCAAGTGGAACGGCGACACCGTCACCAAACACATCATTAATGGCCTCGCTGACTTTTGTCGTCGTGCTAAAGTCACCCTGATGCAAATTCAGCATGATATTTTCATCTGTTAAGAATGGCGTATCGATCATCCGCTCAACGCTGGCACCGCCGGGGATACGTCCAACAGTCGGAATATTCACCGTCAATGACGAACCGTCACCACCTGCAACACCCAAGCCACCGACCATCAAATTGCCTTGTGCCACCGCATAGGTTTCGCCATCAGCACCAAGCAAAGGCGTCATTAGCAATGTGCCACCGCGCAATGATTTTGCCTGACCGGCGGTTGAAACAACAATATCCAGCTTTTGGCCGGGTTTGATAAAAGGCGGTAGTTCCGCTGTTACAATCACAGACGCCGCATTTTTGCCATTGATATTAGCCGCATCGGTGACCACACCAAACTGGCTGATCATTGACTGCATGGCTTGTTGTGTCAGGCTTGCATTTCCGTCACCCGTGCCAGCAAGACCAACAACCAGACCATAACCAACAAGCTGGTTTGACCGCACGCCAGCAATCGATGTCAGATCTTTTAAACGATCGGCTTGCACGGCTGGTGACACGGCAAGGCTAACCAGCAATGTAACAAGAATAAATTTCAGACGGCTTATCATTTATGTGATCCTGACAGCACAGCGTTTAAAAGGGAGAGATGGCGCGCATAAATTGGCTCAGCCATCCGGGCTTTGACGCATCAGCCAGATGGCCAGACCCGGTGTAACGGATTTGCGCATCAGCCAGCCGGGTTGATGACACAATATTTGTGGCAGAAATATCTTCTGGGCGGACAATGCCTTTTACCCGGACATATTCATTACCATTGTTAAGGGTAATTTCTTTCTGGCCAGCCACTTCCATATTGCCATTTGGAAAAACGCGGGTGACCGTCACCGCTAGCGACCCGGTAAAGCTGTTTGACTGTGCAGCATTACCAGCACCAGAAAACGTTCTGTTTGTCCCAGCTGTTAAGCCGCCACCATTCACCCCGCTATCATCTGTCGCAAACCCGCCTGTAAGAATATTTGGCAAGCCAGTTGGCAACGTCACGGCAAAGGCATCAGCCTTGCTTGACGCCGCGGTTTGCGCCTTGGTAGCGGCAAAAATTTCGTTAAAAGTAACCGTTAAAATATCACCGACACGGCGCGCCCGCTGGTCTGTAGCAAAAAGCCCACTTTGTCCAGCGCGGAAAATCGCGCCATTTGCTGGTTGTTCGCTGGCCAAACTCACGGCCGGATCGACCGGTTCAAATGCTTGACCTTCAAGTTGTGATACATAGGTTGAGCAACCGCCCAAAGCCTGCGTCAATAAGCCAGCAAGCACAAATTTTGATACGAATGATGACATGATAACGCCCCTCTACCCTAGTCAGACGTTACACATTCTGCGCCAGATAACGCATCATTTCGTCAACAGATGTGATGGTTTTTGAACTCACCTCATAGGCTCGTTGCGTTTCAATCATATCGACCAGCTCTTGCACCACATTAACGTTGGAACTTTCCAGTGCGCCTTGCACGGTTCGGCCCATGCCTT
>Ga0255780_10004253_pt1 | contig 12326 bp, 10 predicted proteins | sample 071ome_32_FD_179978 | JGI IMG/M metagenome (GOLD analysis project Ga0255780, IMG submission 179978) | Coastal salt marsh microbial communities from the Groves Creek Marsh, Skidaway Island, Georgia - 071405AT metaG (version 2) | ecosystem: Environmental > Aquatic > Marine > Intertidal zone >...
GAGGGAAACCGCGGGATCGCGTCGGCGCGCGCGCGCGGTTTCCTCGCGCGCTCCTTCGTTCGTTCGTTCGATTTCGTTCGTTCGATTTCGATTTCGTTCGTCGCGTTCGTCGCGTCCGTCCGTCGGCGGGGTTCCGTCCGTCCGCGCCATCCGATCGGGCGAAAAAGTCGATTCGACTTCGACGGGGGGGCCCTCTACACGGGGCTTTTTCGCGGTGCGGTGCGGGACGGATGGATGGATGGATGCCGTGACGGACGGACGGCGCGCGACGCGTCGGAGACGTCGCGCGACGCGCGCGCGAACGATGAGAAAAAGGAGGATACCGCGCGGACCGGCGGCGGCGACCGGCGACCGGGGCGGCGACCGGCGTCGCGCGATGGCGCGCGGTGTCGAGCGACGCGCGAGCAACCAACCGCCCGTGTGCGTGTCATGGGTCGTGTGTGTGTGTCATGTGTGTCGAGTCGTGACTCGTAGAACATTATGTTTATGTGTGTAAACAGTGTGTAGGGTTTAGTAATGGGTGAAGACGCGAGTGGGCACGTCGACGACGACCGCGTCGACAGATTACGAAGGACGACGACGACGATGCGGTTGCGATGCGGAACGTGCGGGGAAACGTTCGCGAGCGTGGACGAGGCGAAGAAACACGGGGCGGATACGGGACACGAAAACTTTGACGCGGCGGAAACGGCGACGGAAACGACGACGACGACGACGGCGAGCGGTGACGAGACGATGACGGACGCGCCTGGGCGAGTCAACGTTGAAAACGACAACGAGTCTTCGGAAGGAGGACCGACGACGAAGGAGACGACGGAGGGGACGAAGATGATTGAACCGAAAGTGCGGGAAGATTTACTCAAGGAGTTGACGGAACTGATGGGGTTCGGGAGAAACAAGGCGGTGCGGGCGCTGTACTTTTCAAAGGCGGAGAACGCCGAGCGGGCGATTGATTGGATTGAGAAGCACGAAGAGGACGCGGACGTGAACGAGCCTTTGCTGATTGAAGACGAGGAATCGGCGGTGAAGACGGTGAAGACGGTGAGTAAACTGACGGCGGAGGAAGCCAAGGCGAAAGCGGATGAGTTGAGGAGAAACGCGGCGGCGAAAAAGGCGGAGCGGTTGTTGGAGGAGAAGGAAATGGAACGTTTGAGAGAGCTCGAACGGATTCGCGCGGGTAAAGAGCTCGTCGAGGCGAAGAAGTTGGAGGAAGAGCTCAGCTTGAAGCGAAATGCCGAGCAAAGAGCGGCGGAGAAGGAGGAGATGGACCGGGCTCGAGCGGCGATTCGAGTGAAGATTGAAGAGGACAGACGCGAACGCCGGCGTAAACTCGGTTTGCCCGAGGAACTCTCTCCCGAGGAACTCGAAGAGGAGCGCAAGCGGGAGGAAGAGAGAGCGCGAGAGATGGCGGAGGACATTGCTAAAAAAGCTGCGGCGGGCATGTACGTCAAGCCGGTGTCTAAACTTGAGAATTTGCGTAAGCACTTGGTGGACATTAAAAAGGCTTTCATCGAAGACTTGGACGCCGTGACGACGTGCTTCCAAACCTTGCTCACGTACCTAGGCAACATTGCCCGCGCCCCGGATGAGGAAAAGTATCGCTCCATCAAGATGTCCAACGCCGCGTTCCAAAAGCGCGTCGCCGCGGTCGGGGGTGAGATTTACCTCATCGAGTTTGGTTTCGTCGAAACCGTCGATCAAGCCGGCGAGAAGCGTCTCGTGCTCTCCAGACAAGACGTCGATCCCGTGTTGCTGAAAACCGCGGGCGAAGAGCTTCACGGCGCGATTTCCAACCCATTCTTTGGGACTCTTTGATCATGACGAATGCTTATTCTTTCTTCATTTTATAATACAGACACGGACAATACAAAACGAAACGCAAACGCGAACGCGGAAAACTCCCCGCCTCAGAGCTTCCCTCTCAGATTGAATCCCTCCCGTCAAGACCCATGGCGCGCAAAAAGGGCGGCGGCGGCGGCGGTGGTGGGCTTAAACCCAAACGTAAAGAATCGCGTCCGAAATCTCGCGCTGAAGACGCTCCCGAGACGACGACGAAGACGGACGGCGTCGAGTTGAAGGATGAAGAATTGATTTTAGTTTCTCAAACGCATGCGAATGGCATTCACGACGTTCTCGACGCCGGTGAACCGCGCGAGTCGACGCGGAGAGAAGATCGAGACGGTGACGGTGTGGAGTACGATGACGACGACGAGATGTGTGTGTCCACCACGAGCGAGAGCGTCGTCGTCGTGGAAGAACAAGAAGAACAACAACCAATAATCAAGTTGGTCATCGCGTTGAAGAACAAGTACGAACTCGCCGACGACGCCGAAGCGACGATGCGCATAGAGGTACTGGAGGAGGTTGTGGACGATTTGAAATTAGAACTAGATGGATACCGGGCCGCGGCGAGAGAACTGGCGATAGAAATCGAAGCCAAGGAACGCGCGCTCGAAAACGCGGGCAGAGCGCTGCAGTTCGAGCAGACGACGGCGCGCGACCGCGCGGTGCGAGAGGCGACAGAACGATTAGAGGCTAGGCTGGCGAAGGCGGAAAAAGCGATCGAACGCGAACGCATGGATGGTGAACGCGGTCGCGGCGCCCTCGACGCGTTACGAGAGATGGAACTCGAGCTCGAACGCCGAATGTTATCCCAGGATGCCTTTTTCGAGCGGAAATGGGCCGAGCGCGTCGAACAATCCGAAGCCAACGCTCGCGCGTTCAGAGACAAACTCGCCATCGTCGAGCGCGACATGCACCAAGCAAAAATGGATGAAGAATCCGCGCGAAGCGAGCTCGCCCGCGCCGTCGAAGAGATTGAAATTCTCAAATCGCGTCTTCTTCTCTTCCAAAACGCGTCATCCAAAACGCCGGCTGACATCCAAACCCAGGGCAAGGACAACGACGACGACGCACCGTCGCCGCCGCCGCCTCGCCGAGGTTTCTTCTCCTTCATCACCGGTGTTCCATCCGAGGCGTACACCGGTCCCAAGGTTCCCACGTCGTGATCCGTGTAGCGTAGCAGATTAGACTGTAAAATAATAACGACGCCCGCGCGCGCAGCTGTCACAGCGTGCGCTTTTGAATGCTTTTGAAACGACACCCGTGGAAAGATCAGCACAGCGGCTCACTGCGCGTCGTTCGTCCGCGATGGAACCGGCGACGGCGACGAAGACGACGGAGGGCATCGGTACGACGGACGCGCGCGCGACGGATGTAACGAACGGTGCGGATAACGACGACGACACCGGGTCCACGCTTCGTCGTGGACGTTCAGCAGCGCGAGAAGTGGATGTGAAGGATGAAGATGCCGGTGCCGTCAAAGAACCGGACGACGCGGACGATGGAGAACCCGAACGGAAGAAACCGTTGAGCCACTCGGCGGCGATGGCGCGGGTGCGTCGGGAGTTGAAAACGCTGGCGTCTCGCGAACCGTACTACGCGTGCGAAACCTGGCGAAGAACTCCGTTTGACGCGCTGCCGTACGAAACGCTGCAAACGGGTAGGTATTGCGCGGGCGCGGATGTGAGCGAAGAGGATGCGGCGATTTTATTTGATCGATTTTCGACTTCGGTGTCGAATGGATGGACGGATTACGTTGCGCCGGCGCCGGTGGAGGAAGGGAAGGAGGGCGCGTCGATTTCTTGTCAACCGACGGCGAAAAAGTTGAGCGAGCACAGGTTGGATTTGACGCGGGCGTTGGGCGAGCCACTGCAAGTGGGCGTGGACGTCGAGGAGCGACCGCTTTGGGGGATGGATTGTTACACCCGTGAGGCGGTTTTTGCGAGCATATCCGTGGTGGAGCACTACGATGGGGAGGAAAACTTGCCTAGACGGATCGAGTACTTGGAAAAGTATTTCTTGCCAAAGCTACACACGCTCGGCGAGGATGGATGGGATATGGCTCTGGTGGCGCGTCTAGTCATGGAGGACGCCCAGGCGGCGGGAGAGGAGCACATTGTCCTCGCGTCCAAGGCGCTGTTAAAGGCGATCACCATTCTGGATGATGTGGAATATCTTCCGCCGCCTACTAAAAAGGTGAAAAAGGCGAAGCGAGACGCCGAGGCGCAGCAGACGGCGCCAGAGACAGAGACGGAGACAGTAACGGCGGCGGAAAATGAAGAAGGCAAGAGCGAACCCGTGGATCCGAGGTTTAACAGGGTACGGTTTAGGCTTCATCCCAAGGGTACGGGCGTCGTGTGCATCAACAGGAATGGCTTGCCCGCGGGGACGTTTGTCAATTATTACATCGGGGAGATTTTCCCTCCGTGGAAGTGGTACGAGAGACAGGACGCCATCAAAAAGTGCTTCCCAAATATGGATTTACCCACGTTTTTCAACATAACCCTCGAAAGACCCGCGCACGATGAACGTGGACGACACACCATCTTTGTGGACGCGATGCACAAGGGTTGCTTTGCGTCGAGACTTTCGCACTCGTGCGAACCAAACTGTCAAACCGTCACGTTTGCAAAGGATGGCAAGTTGTGGTTAGGGATGTTTACGACGCACGACATTGCGTACGGTGAAGAGATGACTTGGGATTACAGTTGCATCACCGAAAGCGCGGAAGAGTTCCGATCCGGGTACTGCCTCTGCTCGTCGCCAAGGTGTCGCGGATCTTTCCTCACGTACGCAGGAAGCGGAGCCTTTACCGCGGTGATGAGTTCACGACACGCATTTTTACATCGTAACGCCATTCTGTTCAAGGCAAGCACGATTCCGGTGACTGATCTCGATCGCACTCGATTACACGAGGCTGGCATTCGAGCGTGCGCCTTGGATGGTTGCCCAGATTGGTTGGTGAAGTGGGCCGCTTTGACTCTCGAGTACATCAGACTGGAGGAGAAAGAACTCCCCTCAACATTAATGAACTTGCCGGCGACAGAGTTTGGTGGTTACAACGAATTGGGGGCTAAATATGAAACCATGGGTGTCACCTCTACCAGGTTTACGAATCTCGTCGTCACGTTGGACAAGGTTCGTTACGTCCTCAACCGGCCAGACCAAATTCGTACTCCGATGTTCATTGTGTTGACTGAAGATCAAATCATCGATCATCTTTGGAGCGGAGAAGAGAGCGTGATTCGACGACTGATGCGGGCTTGGATCACGAAGGCCAACGGTGGTAAGCCCAAGGCGTTGAAGAGCCGCGGAGATGTTTCAGTGATTGAGCCTTCTTCAGATCCAGTCACAAAGCTTTTGCACGAGAAAATGGACGTCAACAGTCGACCAACTTCTGCGAATGAAGCTCGTCAGCGTATATTGCAAGCGAGTGCGTTACTGAGAAGTCTCGGCAATGAACACACTCAAGCTGCGGATTGTCTTTGGTTTTACGGCAAGACGAAGAATTTCTTCACCGCCGAAAGTTACAAGTTGACGACGTCGCCTCCCGTGAACATTGACGACGTCAAGGACATCTTGCCTGGCAAGCACAGAGCCGACATTCCATCGGTGTTCCGCGGGCAGAAGCATCTCATGTTGGCGAAAAAGTACGGCCCTACGTACGCATGGGGACAACTCGTGACGTGGTTTAAACAAACCATCTACGCGCCGGATGCATCTTTGAGCGCCGACCGTCGCGGCACGCTGTCGCTACCAGATCCAGAGAGTGCATACTCGGCGGGCCCGGCTGCGTACACGAACAAGGAGCGTAAGTCATTGATCAAGATGCTTCGTCAATCCATACACACCAAGTGGCCGACATCCATGTCGTGGAGCTTCAAGAATCCCACCAAGGTTTACGGCACTCCAATGTTTGACGAGGCGTTGCGCACAATCGATCCCGAGCAGTACGCAAACGGAACTTCGACCACCGTGTCCGATTTAATCAATGAGCTCGAAAAGCTCGTGTGAGAGGGAATGTTTTGGTCATCAGTACTACCGGTACACATTTATTTCATAGAATTAGCCAGTACCAACAGACTGAAATGTGACCTACAAATGTAGCAAATATCGACAACGACGCGTCGCTACGCAGAATCGCCCCCCTCGCGGCTGCGCCTCAGAACTCGACGCACTATGGGGCGTAAAATTCTGGTCGCGCTCGATGGTTCGCGCTTCGAAATTGAAGCTCTGATTGAGCAAACGTTAAAAGTTCTCCATCGACCGGAAGATGTCATCTTTTTGTTTCGAATCCAGACTTCACATCAAAGGCGATACGACGACGCTTTGTTAAACACTGCTGCTGAAAAGCTTCGCGAAGCTGGCGTGGCGCACGTGGAGATGTTAGTACACGCCAAGGACGACATGCGAAGCAGGGATATCGCCCTTGCCCTTCTCGAGCACGCGGAATCGATTCAACCATGCGTGCTCGTGTTGGCCAGAAACGACATTCGCCGCTCGCATGTGGCGCTCGTCGATGACCCATCCACCATCCTTCTCCATCGTCACGCGCACAGAGACGTCGCCCTTATGGTTGTAAACTTTAGTCCCGAAGTCACCGATCGTTCGAGTGCGAACGAGGGGGAGCGCGGCGGTGCTGCGTCGATCAACCAAAGCTGACGTAGCGTTCGCCGTTACTGTAGTTGTACGAAGGCGAGTCAAAAATCTCATTCCAATCGTCAGTTGGTCGCGCGCGACTCCTTTCCGAGACGCATCGTCATGGCGACGGCGCGCTTCTATCCTAAATGCGACGTCACCGACGCCGCGTCCGTCGTCACCGACGTCGATCTTCTCGTCGCGCCCGCGCCGGGAGCGTGTGGGAACGCTGGACAACTCGCGTGCGACATCCTCGCTCTCAACTGGAACCTTCGTCGCGTCGGCGCGATAGACTTTGAGCACGTCGCCCCGGTCGTCGGACGCGATGCGTTATATGACGACGAGGGTGATGCCTCGGCCGGGGGTACCCCGTCGGGTTCGATCGCGATGGCGTGCGAGGTGTACGCGGGTTTGGTCAAACTCGCGAGCGCCGCTAAAGAAGAGTTTCTTCGAGTCGTCGTGGTGCAGATGCGAAGCGATGCGAACGTCGGTGGACGCCGCGCGTTTTGTCGCGAGTATGTTGACTTTTTGATGACATTCGGTGACGCGAAGAGAGTCGTGCTCGCGTCGTCGCTACCGTCGACGTACGGAGCTTCGGAAGCGCAGATTGGCGGAACAAAGTTGCGTTGCGCCAGAGGCGACTCGACGTTTCGTGCGATGTGTGGCGCCGCGCAGGTGAGCGAAATGGAATCGAACATCAAACTTCCGGATGAGGAGATGGCGGAGAGCGTGGATCCGCACTGGGCGCTCGTAGACACCCTGAATGGGAGAGACGCGGAGGAGAGAGTCGGTTGCGTCTTAGCCGTCTGTAGCGAAGGAGATAATAGCGCCGACGGCGCCGCGGTCGCGCTGGCCATCGCGCGATCGTGTGAGGTGAAAATAGAGGAGCCTCGCGCCGACTCAAAGGTTCCGGTGACGTACATCGGGCCGTGGCGGGTACCGCGATCGTGGGAAATGGCGTTTGGCATGCAGCCGGTGAATCGTGACATGTACTATTAGCGCAACAAATTTATTTTAACAATCACATCCTCTGATTTTAGTCGTTACCCACGCGCAAGCTGTGCACGAGCTGCACGAATCCCGGTTCATCCGGCGTGATGTACCCGTGTCTGATGCAAAAGTCGATAATCACCAAGCAACAGTTGGGTTTGAAATCATCCGTCGTCGCCATGATTTCAATGACGTCTCGAACCTTGTATCGCTTGAAGCTCTCCACCTCTCCGTCGTCCGGGACGGGAACGAAATCCTCCGGAAGCTCCAAATCGTAGCAAAACAACACGTCTCTCTTGCAGCACCCTTGATAGTTCATCGAATAGCTCACGAGTCCCACCGCCTTTGCGTTTCGGGCTAAACTTTCTGGAACGCTCGCCTCTTCGGCGCACTCCTTCACCACGCATTCGCTCGGTGGCATGCCATCCGGCAACCCACCGGCGACGAGATGATCCAACCTAGACGGAAACGTTTGTTTATTCGCCGCCCTTTTCCCAACCCACAGTTCGTGTTCACCGTTCTCGAGCGTCACGAATCCATTGACGTGCACGCCGTACGCTCGCACGCCCAACAGAGACGCCGCCGCTCTCTCAATCCTCAACAGCGGCGCCCTCCCGTAACCCATGGTGACTGGAAATATCTCATCTCTCCAACCCGTGATCGTTCCATCGTCTCGAAGCGCCAACAGCCCGGGTTTGATCGCCTCAGATCGCGCATCCGGGGTATCTAAGCCGTCCGCGAACCTCACCTCTCCGCTCGCGTCGTCTCGTCTCAAAACCTTCTCCCCGCACGCGTCGACGAGTTTGTCCGCGAACCAGGGTTGAAGCGCCCCGACGCGCTCTCCGCCAACGACTAATGGAACGTATTTCGCGTAATCATCCGCCGTGATTTCGTTACACGCGTCCACGCGAGGTTGTAAACGCTCGGCGTTGGATAACGCCGGGGTTGAACGCATCTTCTGCGCCTCGGCTCGGTTCCGTCTCGTCGTCGTCGGTTTCGTCGTCGTCGTCGTCGTCGGTTTCGTCACCCGTCGCACCGAAGACGCGAAATAGGATTTCGTCGGCGCGTGCGGGACGAAAACTGTGCGATTCGAAACGCTCTGCATGACGCGTTGTGAGGACTTCGCGTGGTTGGTTGAAAAAGCGTCTTGCGTTGTTGTTATACATCATACAAATCACAAACTCACACACGAACACCCCGACGACGGTGGTACCCGCCCGTCACCGCGCGCGCGTACGACATTCGCTAGCGCGCGCGCCCCATCTCCTTCCGGGTACCGATTCGCGCGACGACCGAGGTTATCAATCTACCTTCTTCGCCAACGAGCGAGACAACGACCAAACCGCCGGTCCGAGCGCGCCTCTCACAAACCTCTCGCTCCCCGTCGCCGAAACGATCGCCCACGCCGCCGCGCCAACCTGCCCCTCGTACAAATCATCCGTCGACGCGAACGTCAACCACGTCCCCAACGGCCAGACGCACTCCATCGGAAGCGTAAACATCGCCGCGTCGGCGTTTCGAGCGACAAAGACGCACCCCAACGTCGCCTTGACGACGCTCGCGTAGTGACACGCCCGCATCATCAACCGCGTTCGCGGGCTTCGTCGTCGTTCCACCGCCGCGAGTTTCTCTTCTAATCGCGCGATTCGTCTCTCCCAGCGTTCTTCCGCGTCCGCCGTCGTTCCGTTCGTCGTCGAGCCTCCTTGCTGCGCCAACGACTTGCGCGTGCGCGCGATCTCCTTTTGCAACTGTCGGACGGGTTCGAGATCGAACGCGCGCGAGACGGCGTACTTGAACGCATCGAGGAGGAAGAACGCCGTGAGTATCGCGTACGCCGGTCGCATCCCGACGCTCGCGCGAGTGTCGGCGTCGCGCGCGGTGTGACGACGACGACGTTGAGTCGGGACAGTTAACAGTCGGTCTAAACCCTAATCTAAACCCTAGCTCGGCGAATTCGAGACGCGCACGCGCACTCGTCTTCGTCGTCGTCGTCGTCGTCGTCACACCGCGAACGGACCGGACGGACGAGCGGAGACCGCCCGCGACGAGGCGTCGTCGTTTTCGTTCGCGCTTCCCGCACCGCGTCGGTGGCGGTGTCGATCGCGCGCGTCCGCGTCGCGTGGAACGCGAAGAACGCGCGCGGCGACGGACGAGGTTCAACACCCAACAAACTCTGATTGAAGAGGAAGATGGTTCGTAAACCGAACGAACCGCGAGACGCGCCGGGGAAATACGGCGCGCTCGCGAGGGAGGGTGAGAGCGGGGTGGAGAGCGCGTGGAAATCGCACGATGCACCGTCGGGGGACTTGGAGACGGGGCGAGGCGGGAGGGCGGCGGCGGCGGCGGCGGCGACGGAGCGAGACGAACTGAAACCGCGAGGGCGCAAGTCGAAGAGACCGCCTCCGCCGCCGGGGAAGCCAAAGCCGAAGCTCGTCGCGCGGGTGTGCGGGTTCTTTTATAATAATCTGTGGATCGTCGGTTTGGCGTGGTTGTTCGGGGCGATGGGGTCGTTGCAGAGGCTGGAAGAGCCGGATTTCGACGACGCGACGAACGCGTTTTATTTCATCGCCATCACGGCGACGACGGTGGGGTACGGGGACCTGACCCCGGCGACGGAAGAGGGGAAGATTTTTGTCATGATGTTCATCGTCTCTGGCGTCGCGTTGGCTGGCATCTTTATGACAAAGGTGACGGATTGGATTCTCGCCGCGCAGGAGCACGCGGTGCAGCGCGCGGCGGAGAGGAACAAGGCGCAGGTTGAGAAGGACATGCTCAAACTCAAAGCGCAGCTCGGCGCGCAAACGAGCGAGAGCGAAAAAGCGTCGGCGTTACTACGCCAAAAGGAGCTGGCTGAGAAGTCTATTCGGAAAAGTATGAGTCCGCGCGTCAGAGCGCTCATCATCGTCGTGTGCGTGGTGGCTTCCGGATCCATCGCCATGCGCTATCTCGAGGACATTAGCTTTGTCGATGGATGTTACTGGGCCATCGTCACCTCAACCACGGTCGGGTACGGTGACGTGACGCCACAGACGGCGAATGGAAAAATTTTCGCATCGTTTTACGCCTTTTTGACCATCGGCGTCATGGCTTGGGCCGTGTCCACCATCGCGTCCGCCGCCGTCGACGACAAGGTGGAGGGCGACCAGGCCATGCAATCGTTCAAACTCACCCCAGAGTGGTTGGCGGAGCAGGGCGGCGAGAAGGGCTACGTCAACGAGCACGATTTCCTCAAGGCGATGCTCGTCGCCATGGGCAAGGCTGACAAGACGGATTTGGAAGAAATCGACCGCAAGTTTGAAGAGCTCGACGTCAACGGTGATCGCACCCTCGACGCCCAGGATTTGCTCGGCTCTTCTCGTTAGTCTCTCTTGGTTTCCTAGGATGCCCCGAGCGTCGCGAGCGCTCGATATGGATGTATTATTGAAGAGTAAGTATAACGACGACGCGCGCGCGCCGGGTCCCCTCTTTTCACCTCTCTCTCCTCACATGTGGGCGCTCCGAAGCATCCCCTCGACGACGCGACTCGCGACGGTCGCCTCGACCGCGACGACATCTTCGCCTCGCGCTCGACGCGCCGTCGTCATGTCCGCGACGCCGTCGTCTCGTAAACCCGGCGTCGCGACCGACGAAGAGTTCGATGCCTTTCTCGCTCGAAACGCCGATCGAAAAGTGTACGTCTGCGACGCGAGAAACCCAGACTTTAGCGTCGAACCGGACGACGAAAAGTTTGGCGGCGACGGTAAATCCGCCCCGATCGCGGATTGCGGGACGTCCAAGCGCCCGCGGGCGGTGAACGTGCCGTATAAACGCGACGAAAACCGGCTCGACCCGAACGCTTTGAAGACGCTCGAAGACGCCGTGGGCGGGGATAAGACGACCCCGATCGTCACGCACTGCGGAGGCGGCGGGCGCGGGCAAAAGGCGAAGGAGTACCTCGAGAGTTTGGGGTACGATAACGTCATCAACGGCGGCGGACCCGCCGTGGCTGAGCTTTGGGCAAAGTTTGGGTCCGCGTGAACGACTTAAAAAGTCTCTTCGTATCTCTCTCTCAGTCGCGTTTCGTATTCATCACATTCTTTGCATCTTTATCTCTAGTACCCGTTGTCAATCGCCACGTCGATCGTTGTCAGCGCACGAAGGAAAACACCACCCGCGTCGTCGTCGTCACCGGTACTCCTATGGTCTACGCGAGCGCGAGCCCGGCGTTCCGACGACGTTTCGACGACGACTCGCCCTCGTCGTCTGGGCGACGTCGCGCGCGGAATACGCCAACCACGAACACGACGCGCACGCGCACGCGAGAAACAACCAAAACCCCCACCCGATGTATCGATGAAACGCGAACCGGTGCACGCCGTACCGCGTCGGCGTCGACCGTCGCACGCTCTCCACCATGGACGCGAACGCGACGCACGTAGCCGCGCCGAGCGCGGACGAGACCGCCCCGTACGCCACCGCGGACGCGCTCGAAACCCCCAACCCGCGCCGGCGTCTCGACGGCGACGCGCCGTAAAACACCAAACACGCCAATTCGAGCGCGCCGTACCCGACGTACCCGATCGCGCACGCCCGCGCGGTCCAAAGAGTCTTCATTTTCGATCCTCCGAACGCCGCCGCGTTCCAATACGTCGCCGCGTCGGAACACCGCGCGAGCCAATCGTCCGCGCCGACGCCGGTGAACCCGCGCGCGGCGTCGCGCAACCACGCGGGGTCGTCACCGCCGTCACCGCCGTCGCGTCCACCCGTCGCGCACGCCCTCCAGAGCCCGACGCGCGATAGCCCGGGGACGCCAATCTCTGTTCCTCGCACCGGTCCGAGCATCCAACGCTCTGAAAACAAGGCGACGATCGCCCCGG
>Ga0255780_10004256_pt1 | contig 12321 bp, 12 predicted proteins | sample 071ome_32_FD_179978 | JGI IMG/M metagenome (GOLD analysis project Ga0255780, IMG submission 179978) | Coastal salt marsh microbial communities from the Groves Creek Marsh, Skidaway Island, Georgia - 071405AT metaG (version 2) | ecosystem: Environmental > Aquatic > Marine > Intertidal zone >...
CGATTTCACGCTCAAGTGCTTTCCATGGAGTTTCATTACCTTCTGCCATACCGCCAACTAACCCCCATTGACCTGCTGTTTTGGTTTTGGTACGTTCTAGGAATAAAAATCGTTTGGTATTACGTGCATAAAATAATGCACCACTACAAACAATGTTTTTGTCTTTTAAATTACTAGTCGCCATGACCCACTTGAATATTCACCTTCATAACTTTTTAACCATGCGCCAGAACTATTTGTGTATTTGTACTGTACGCCTGTATATGTATTAGTTATGTAGACAGGGTCTTGTGCTTGGCTAGAATCGGCACGCTCGTCATTTGATCCTGCATCAAACGTAATTTCCCAATTTGCGCCGTTCCATGTAATAATGTCATTTGCACTTGCTTGCAATAGTGTTCCATCTGCGTTTTGCCATGCATTCATGTTTGCATCAGAACTATCATTGTTTATATGCTGATGTATATCATTTAATATTAGATATCTTGTGCCTGCGGCTAAACTATTTGAATTTGGATTGAACTTTAAAGGATCAATAATAGCGTCCACGGTGCCTCTACTATTAATGCTATCCGCTAGTACAGTGTTTGCTGGAACAGTGTCACTATCAAAACTTAGAACCATTTCGGTATCATCGGTAGGATTTACACTAGCAGTTGCAACTATTTCACTACCATCTGCTTTTGCTAGACGTATAGTTGACAAACCTGCTCTAAACTTGCCCGGATATTGATCAAGAAGTTTATACCAACTTACGGGTTCTCCCGTTCTTTCAAAATTTGCTTCGTTTGGTTCTGTTAAACCTTCTCCAGGTGATAAAAGTTTAGCAATATTGTTTAACACAAGTAATCCAAATCTTCCTGGAGATACATTAAAGTTTACAATTGGAGTTAATGAGTCAATAATTCCATCGCTAACACTACCAGTTTCATCAAAAACGCTCATTATAATTTTTTCAATAACACCTAACTGTTTAACTTTTGCAGGAGGTGTTATCCATATAGGCATTGTAAATGTTAATTCACCAATGTCAATTTCTGTTTCTGTTCCTTGTGGAATAGTGCGTGTAGAATAATTTACACTTTGTAGTTCAATTAAACTTAAACTGGTCCAATCAACATAGTTTGCTGTGCTTTGAATTTCTAAACTTGGATTAAACAGCACAAGCATCTGTTCCATAATCTGTAACTTTTGATCGGTATTAGTACTCCAAATATCACATTTCATTTGCAAGTTAAATGGCACAGGCATAATTCTTTCTATGGTATATCCCGGGCCTTGTGTTTGCAAATATTCACCTGTTGCTTCGTCATAGTCTCTTTCACGCAAATGAATCTTACTTACGTGTGTTGGATTTTGTACACGATCACGTGCATACTCTAAACCTGTAATGTAAGCACTAATACGTGGAGCACTAACAACTTTGTTTTCGCTGTTATCTCTTATAATATGTGCTACTTGGCGTGTTAGGTTTCCGTAGGTTGTGGGAATTTTACGAAGTGTACCTGCACTGTCTTTGTAACTAAAATTACTCATCACACGAATAAACTGTGTTACAAAGCGTCTTATTTGTCCGTCATAAAAATGTTGCATTAGTTGTCTGCCTTAGGTTTAAGTGCTTGCGATAGTGCTTGGCGTTCAGTAACTGTTTCGCCGTTAATATTATTTGTATTGCTATTGTTTACAAATGTACCAAGTTGTGTTGTAGCATTATCACTGGTCATTGGTTCTACTCGTACACCATCTTCCACTTTCACCCATCTTGCTCCGTTATATCTAAATAATCTGTTTGGAAAATAATCTGTTCTCAAATAAAATTCTCCTTCGCTGGCCGCTTGTGGGAATTGACTACCAAATCCGTATAAAGCACCGTTAGGTGGTACAGCATCGCCAGTAAGATATCCAACATAAAAGTTTTGTTTAGCAGTTTTAAGAGTAGGTCTACTAGAACCGTCATCATTAATTGCAACATTACCTTTAGCATCGGTTGGTACTACAAAGTACTGTTTAGTATCATAACCACTAATTACTGGTTGATTAGGATCCCCTGTAATATCTTCGTTTGCTTGATTAAGAACTGCTTCATTGATCTGCATTTCTTTTTCATAAGTTGACAACACATCACGTATAGTTGAACCTGTACCTTCTCCGCTGTCTTTGTCAAAAATTTCTTTAAATTCTTGGCTATCAATTATCGGCTTACACTTTGCACGTAGCAAGTGTGGATACCATGTTTGTGAAAATCCTTCGCTTGGACGACTAACATCTTCGATAACATAAAAACGTTTCAGTGATACACTAAAGTCGTTGAGTGCATAATCGTCTTTTAGGTGTGGTAACTCTAGCACGTCACCACTCATTAATTTTCTACCTAAATTTTCTACACTAGTGTTTAAGTGAAATGTTACAAAAATAGTGTCGTTTTGTAAAAACATTCCAAATTGACTTAGATCAAAGTCTAAATCTTGTACGTTGTAAATTCCTCTAATAGTGTAAACATCGTCTGAATACTTTCTGTCTCTGTTTTCTAAAAATAACAAATCTTGTATTTTTGTTTCAGGAATATCATTTGTGCCACGTGGCTGTGAAGCAGTGGCGCTATCTCCGGGGTCAACAGGTCCTTCATATTTGTGTACAAATATGTCCGTTCCGCCCACTTGAAAAGACTCGTAAACGTTCTTGTCAATAAAGCGATAATCTGCAGATTTCTCTGGTCTATATAAACTTAGTCTTGGCATAGTAATAGTATTTATTGAATAAATAGATGTAGCACAGGAAACTATAATGAGTACAGAACTAGATAACAAGAAACAGCAGGTTTTTAATTACGTTCGCACAATGCTAGGCGACGGTATGATCGATGTTGAACTCGATCCTAATCATTACGAAGTAGCACTTGAAAAAGCATTAGGCAAATATAGACAACGTGCTGAAAATGCTGTTGAAGAATCCTATGCTGTGTTAGAATTACAGGAAGATACCAATGATTATATTCTTCCCAACGAAGTAATTGAAGTTAGAGAACTTTTTAGACGTTCAATTGGATCAAGAACAGGCGGCGGAGACGGCGGTACACTGTTTGAGCCTTTCAACTTAGCCTACACTAACACATATTTGTTAAGTTCAACACAAATGGGCGGACTAGCAACCTACTATGCTTTTGCAGGATACCAAGAAATGGTTGGTAGAATGTTTGGTTCATTTATTACATTTAAATTTGAACCGGTTAGCAAGAAGTTAACAATCATGCAACGTCCTAGATCAGACGAACAAGTTTTAATGCAACTTTATAACTTTCGTCCAGATTTCAATCTTTTAAGTGATCCATATGCTGGCCAGTGGTTAAAAGATTATACTCTTGCAGTAGCCAAATATATGCTAGGCGAAGCAAGAAGCAAATTTGCAACTATTTCAACGCCACAAGGCGGCACTTCCCTAAACGGTGATGCTCTCAAAGCAGACGCACAAGCAGAAATGGAGAAATTGGAAATGGATTTGGCAAATTACGTAGATGGCAGTAAGCCATTATCATTCGTAATTGGCTAAAAACTGCTTGACTTTCCAAATTAATGACTATACAATTAGAAGATGCTTTCAAGAATAAAGGATCTTTTATGATAATCGGTATTTGTGGGTTGATTGGTTCGGGCAAAGGAACCGTAGCAGATTTCTTGGTAGAGCAACGTGGCTTTACAAAAATATCGTTTGCGGATAAACTTAAAGACGGTGTTGCTAGTGTGTTTGGCTGGGATCGCGAAATGCTAGAAGGTAACACAGACGATTCACGTGCTTGGCGTGAAAAAGTAGATCCTTATTGGAGCACAGAAACAGGACATCCTATTACACCTAGACTGGTGCTACAACTGTTTGGTACAGATTGTATGCGTAATGGTTTCTACGACGGTATATGGGTTAGTCTAGTTAAAAAGCAACTGCTTGAAAATCCTGATTCAAACTTTGTTATTCCGGATGTACGCTTTGAAAACGAAGCAAATATGATACGTTCTATTGGTGGTAAATTATGGCGTGTAAAACGCGGTGAAGAACCAGAATGGTGGGACGTAGCACAAAAGCAAATGCGAGTATCAGCGGATAAGAAAAAGAACGAAAGCATTGTGTTTATTAACAAGATGCAAGAACAATATCCTGATGTGCATATATCAGAATGGGCATGGTGCAATGTAGAATTTGATGCTGTTATAGAAAACGACAGCAGTATTGAGTTTCTTAAAAATCGGGTGTTAAGTCACCTTGTTTCCAAGTAAATCCTTCTTTGTGTAATATACGCTGACAGTTAGCACATACTGTTTTAAGATTACTGTGTCTACAGTTTGTTAGTTTTCCGTCAATATGATATACTGCAAACTGTTCATTGTGTTTGCTTGTAAAGCCACACTTATCGCACTTGTCTTTTTGACGATATCCTAGTTGATGCCACATAGGTATGCTTGGTGTTCTACCTCTTGCACACTGCTCACACTTGCTTCTATAATAGATCTTACGACCCTTCTTATAGTTTACTGCACAGGGTCTACGTTTACATGATTTACATAAAGGTCTGCTCATAATTGTATTTACCCGCCCTTTTCCATACCTTTTTCGCTGTATATAATACCGTATTTTTGGTTATCACTGCTAAATATGTTTAAGAACTTAATTTAAAGGAGTAACAACAATGGCACTTACATCACCAGGAGTTGAAGTTAGCGTAATTGACGAAAGTTTTTATACGCCAGCCGCGGCCGCAACGGTACCTTTGATCATCGTAGCGACAGCCGCTAATAAGCCAAATGGCGCAGGTACAGGAACTGCACAAGGAACGCTAAAAGCGAATGCAGGTACACCATACCTAATTACATCACAAAGAGAATTAACAGAAACGTTTGGTAACCCAACGTTCTACACAGATTCAAGCAATAATCCGTTGCATGGAAATGAACTAAATGAATACGGATTACAAAGTGCATATTCATTCTTAGGCGTAGCAAATAGAGCATACGTTGTAAGAGCAGATGCAGATTTAGGAGAACTTACAGGTTCTTCAGATGCACCATCGGGCACACCAGCAGATGGTACATATTGGTTTGATACTAATGATTCATTATTTGGTATTTTTGAATGGAATAGATCAACACAAAAATTCACTAACAAGGTTCCTTTAGTTCTTAATTCTGTTACACAACTTGTTGGCGATGTTTCATCAGGAGATCCAAAAACTAGCGTAGGTGCAAAAGGTGATTACGCTGTTGTTACTGCAAGAACATCAAACGATGTTTACTATAAAAATGCTGATAACGTTTGGGTTAAAGTTGGAACAACAACTAGTTCAAACATTGCGGCGGCAACAGGAAGTGATTCAACATTCACTTCTGATAGTTGGGCATCTAGTTGGCCAGTAATTCAAGCAACAGTTTCAGATCCTACTTTAGGAAACGGACAAGCGATTGCTATTAACGGAACAAGTGTTACACTTTCAGGAACAACTGTAGCGGCACTTGCTCAAGCAATTAACGGTGCGGCAATCCAAGGTGTTGGTGCTAAAGTAACAAGCACAGGTATTTTAGAAATCTACAGCGATGGTACTTCAAGTTCAGATGGCACTACAGACGACGGTGCTGTTATTATTGAAGATTTGTCAGGTGGTTCAATCAAAGCAGATACAGGAATCACAGCAACATATTATTCAGGTGTTGCTACACAAATTTCTAAGCACTCACAGGTTCCAACTTGGAAGTCAACTGATACTGTTACAGTAGCAGGTACTTCTAGAAGCGGAATCAAACCAAGTGGTAGTGTTTGGTTGAAAACAACTACACCAAACCTAGGCGCAAACTTAAAAATTCAAGTTTGGAATGATAACTTAGGAGTTTGGTCAACTGTAAGCACACCAATTTACAATACTAGAGAAGAAGCAGTTAACAACATTGATTCAACTGGTGGTACTCTTATTCCTGCAGGTACAGTTTTTGCTTTAGCAAACTATACAGGCAGAGCAACTGAAGCAGACAGCACAACAGGTGTTGAAAAACTTTTAAACTTCAAAGCGTACAGAAGAGTAACAAGTTCACCAACTACAGTAACAGGTGTTGAACAAGGTGCTAATCCTACTGTATCAACAGGTACAATTACTATTGCAGAAACTGTTGCAGGATCAAGCGTATATTCAACAGCAAAAAATGTTAATGTTACAACAGCAACAGTTGAAGGTATTGCAACTGCAATTTCAAATGCAGGATTTACTAATATCTCAGCAAGTGTTTCAAATGGTTATCTAACAATCAGCCATGCATTGGGCGGAGAAATTAAAATTACAGACGGTACTGGCGTTCTTTCAAGTGCAGGATTTACTGCGTGGGCACGTTCAAGTGCAGGTGTAGAAACAGGTACTGCAAACTACTATACAGCAGGCACCGATGATGATCACAATTTTGTAATTTCAAACTGGAAGCCACTTGTATATGAAGCAAGTGACGATGCTCCAACAGCAACTCCAGCAGATGGCACACTTTGGTACAACACTGTACTAGACGAAGTTGACATTATGGTACATGATGGTACTAAATGGGTTGGCTACTTAAACTATGGACCATATGCAGGTGCAACAGATCCAAATGGTCCGATTGTATCAGCAACTGCTCCTAGTAAGACAGGCGGCCAGTCAGATGGTACTGATCTAGTTAATGGTGATATTTGGATTTCAACTGCTGATGTTGACGAATACGGTGTAAAAGTTTACCGTTGGGATAACGCGGCAACTGAATGGGTAGCAATTGATGTTACTGACCAAACAACAGAAGAAGGTATTGTGTTTGCAGATGCACGTTATGGCGTGTCAGGTGCAACAGGCGATACAGCGGGTGCAATTAAAGATCTATTAAGTACAGACTATGTAGATCCAGATGCTCCAGATCCAGACTTATATCCAAGAGGTATGTTGTTATGGAATACAAGACGTTCAGGTTTCAATACTAAGAAATTTGTAAAAGGACACATTGACATTACTGCTAACAGTGGTAAAAACACACGTTACGGTGACGAAGCAATGACTTCATACAAAGTTGATCGTTGGGTAGGTTATAACACAACTAAAGAAGACGGATCAGGTTTATTCGGTAGACATGCACAACGTCAAACTATTGTAGCGGCTCTTAAGAGTGCAGTAGATTCAAACGATCTACTACGTGACGAAGAAACACGTAACTTTACATTGTTAAGTGCTCCTGGTTATCCAGAACTAACAAGCAACCTAATTGCACTAAACGTAGACAGAGGCTTAACAGGATTTGTTGTTGCTGATACTCCGTTTAGACTTGCTCCAACTGCAACTAACTTGCAGAACTGGGGTAACAACACAGCAGGTGCAACTGTAGACGGTGACGACGGCGCAGTAAGTTACGATGAGTACATGGCAATGTTTTATCCATCAGGATTAACAACCGACGTAAGTGGTAATAACATTGTTGTTCCACCAAGTCACATGATGCTACGTACTATTGCAGTAAGTGATGCGGTATCGTTCCCATGGTTTGCACCAGCAGGTACAAGACGTGGTGGTATTAGTAATGCTACTAGCGTAGGTTATATTGACGGCGAAGGCGAATTTAATGCGGTAGCATTGAACGACGGAATCCGTGAAACAATGGCCGGTGTTAAGATTAATCCATTAACATATATTACAGGTAGTGGTTTAGTTAACTTTGGTCAGTACACTAGAGCAAGAAACGCAAGTTCATTAGATAGAATTAATGTTGCAAGACTAGTTGCATACTTAAGACGTCAAATGACATTGCTTGCTAAACCATTTATGTTTGAACCAAACGATAAAATTACACGTGATGAAATCAAACAAGCAACTGAAAGTTTATTACTTGAACTAGTAGGTCAAAGAGCATTGTATGACTTCTTAGTTGTGTGTGACGAAACAAACAACACTTCAGCACGTATTGATCGCAACGAGTTATACGTAGATGTAGCAATTGAACCAGTTAAGAGCGTGGAGTTCATTTACATTCCACTACGCTTAAAGAACACAGGTGAAATTGCAACTTTAGGCAATCAATAATGGTGATAAATAAAACTATACAAGGAGCAATTAGATGGCTATTTCAAGTTTAAGCAAATTTACAGTTCCGTTGGCGAGTGACCAATCAGCAAGTTCACAAGGCTTGTTAATGCCAAAACTAAAGTACCGCTTTAGAGTATCTTTAGAAAATTTTGGTGCTGGTGCTCCTAACATTGAACTAACAAAACAAATTATCGACGTAACGAGACCAAACGTAAACTTTGAATCGATTGCGATTGATGTTTACAACTCAAAAGTTTACTATGCAGGTAAACACACATGGCAACCAATTACAATCACAATACGTGATGATGTAAACAATGCTGTGAGTAAGAGTGCAGGTCAACAGTTACAGAAACAGTTCGACTTCTTCGAACAATCAAGTGCGGCTTCCGGCGTAGATTACAAATTCAAAACTAGAATTGAAATCTTAGACGGTGGTAACGGTGTTAACACTCCAAACGTACTAGAAACATTCGAACTAGTAGGTTGTTTTGTACAAGACATTAACTACAACCAGTTAACATATTCAGATTCAAATCCAGTTGACATCACAATGTCAATTCAATATGATAATGCAATCCAAACTAATGGTGCTGGTCAGCCAAACGGTATTGGTAGTGCTATCGGAAGAACAATTAGAACTTTAGCAACAGGCTAAGGCTTTAATCGTAGTCATCTGTTTAATTGGCCGGAGGCCTAAAAATCTCCGGCCTTTTTTTATGACTAAATAATAGTATGGCAAACAAAGTTACAAAATTTCTAGGACAAGTTGTAGGTGGGGTTTTTGGCACAGATGGTGACATGCGTGATTATCAACACGCGGCCAGATTGTTTACTGACAATTTTAATGCACTATCGCCAAAGGTAGAATTTCTATTTCATGTATATTTTGACATAAACAAAGCCGCTGTTAGATCTCCAAACTTGGGGTGGGCAAAGGCAGAACCTAATATTGAATGCGGAATGTTAGTTAAATCATGTCAGGTTCCTGGTGTAAACATTAATACAGAAGTAAAGAATCAGTACGGTAAAAAAACAAATGTTCAAACACAGGTACAATATAGTCCAATTAACATGACATTCCATGATGACAATGTTAACTTAATTAGTGGCCTATGGCAACAATATTTTAAAGCATACTACGCAGACTCAAATTATCCTGAAAGTCTTGCTAATCAAGTAACATACAATTCACCGATAGGAAAACAAGGTCCTTATAGTTTTGGTTTTAATGATTTCCAAGCAGGACATTTTTTTAATAAAATTTCAATATATCAATTAAGTAGACATAGATTTTTTGAATATACCTTAATCAATCCAATCATTACTAGTTGGCAAGGTCCGCAACTTAATATGTCAAGCAGTCAGCCTGCAGAAAATCAAATGACACTTATATACGAAGGTATTAAGTATGCAGAGGGAACAGTTAGCAAAGACAATCCAAACGGATTTGCACAATTACATTATGATTCATCACCGTCGCCTTTAAGTATTATGGGAGGTGGTAGTGCTACACTCTTTGGAAGCACTGGTGTACTTGCTGGCGGATTAGATGTGTTTGGCGATTTGCTAGATCCTAATGTATACTCAAATCCTTTTGCGTTATTAGGAACTGCAATCAAAGCGAAAAATACTTACGAAAATGCAAAACAATTAACAAAACAAGGTGTAATAAACGAAGTTACAGGAATTGCTACTGGTGTAGTTACTAACGCAATCGAAAACACTGTAAATATTCAAGGGTATAACAAAGGCGCCACTACAAATGCAGATTTAGCAACACTCCAAGTAGGAGAGATTGCAAATACTAGAGAGATTCAAGGGAGGGTTGATAGTATTACAACATTCAGTAGAGGGGATGAAATTGTCAATGTTGATCCATATACCGGTGTCACAACTACCACAGTTGCTACAGCAGACGGTAGAACTATTACAGTAAACGGCGGGATTTTAGGAACAGGCACAGGCGGCGGCGAATACTTCCCTAGTCAAACATATACAATTCAAGACAATGTTACAAAAACAACAACAGTAGTGACGAAATAAAATGAAAGATACATACTCAAACCTACCACTAGACGTACAAATTAAAAAGAAAGACAGTACCGAAGATACTATTCAGTATTTTGAAAATTATAATAAACTTGAATTACAATTTAAAGCAAGTGAAAGTGACGCTGTGGTTGCATTCTTTAAAAAGAGAGGTATGGAAGAAAATGCCGCAAGGAGTGTTGCATTTATATTTTTAAAACAGTGTAAACTTGATGAAGTTAATCCCATTGAACTGATCTCGCAAATTCAAAAACTCAACGAAAATCAAACAGACAATGTATTAGGAGAAATTCTAAATATTAATAGAATTAATGTTTCTGCACTAGGAACAAGAAAAGAAGAGTCAGGAGATAATCCTGCAAAGAGGAACATCATTGCATAATGGCACGTTTAGGCAACTTTGCCAGAGGCAAGTATGAACTTAAAAATCCTGGCAAATACATAGGAACAAAAACACCGATGTACCGTTCCAGTTGGGAATGGCACTTTATGAAGATGTGTGATGAACATCCTGCGGTTGCTAAGTGGGCAAGTGAAAGCATAAAGATCCCATATAGAAATCCACTTGATGGAAAATACACAATATATGTTCCAGATTTTTTTATTGTTTACAGTAATAAGTCAGGTAAAACACGAGCAGAGATTATTGAAATCAAACCTGAAAATCACACTGTGAAAGAACAAGTTGGTAATAGTCCATATAATCAAGCCAACTATATTAAAAACAAAGCAAAGTGGGAAGCGGCCGCGGCATATTGCAAACAGCACGGTATTCAGTTTAGGGTTATAACTGAAAAAGATTTATTCCACCAAGGCAAGAGAAGATAAGTATTATTATGACAAAGAAATTAGAAGAACTACTAGATTTACCGGAAGTTAAAGAGACCATGGAGCAGGTTGAACACCCAATAGAACCTAGCAAAGAGGTTAAGAAAGAAACGGTCAACCTTGAGCGAAGTATAGCAGAATTTGATAAAATATCTGCCGCTCTACCTATGGTTAAAGGACTGGGAGAATTAGCAGATAAAGAACTAGACGATCTAGCAGAAAAAGCAAAACAAAGTTACGAAGATCTAATGGATTTGGGCATGAATGTAGAATCACGCTATGCTGGTAGAGTATTTGAAACAGCAAGCAATATGTTAAAAAACGCTATTGAAGCAAAGAGTCAAAAACTTGATAAGAAGTTAAAAATGGTTGAATTACAACTTAAAAAGCAAAGTTTGGATCAAAAAGCAGGTGATACAGCAGACACAGTAGATGCAGAAGGCTATGTAGTAATGGATCGCAATTCCATTTTAGAACGCATTTTGAACAAGGATCAAGATAAATAAACGTAGTTAAAGGAGAATACAAATGGTTGGACAGTTTAAAAAATACCTAGCAGAAGCGTCAAAGCAGTATGACTTTGTTATTAAAGTTGCAGGTAGTTTAGATGAAAATTTTGAGGATAGTTTAGAAGTAGCATTAAAGAAGTTTGATGTTGCTAACTTATCAGCAGGTAAAAAAACTCCAATCCAAAGTGTTCCATTAGATTTTCCAGAGTTAACAAATACAGAAGTTACAGTTTATGAAACTACCCTTAACTATCCAACCACACAACAAGAATTACGTGCTTATCTATCAGATGCATTAAACACACAACAAGATTTTATTCGTGTGCGTAGACCAGGTGAACCAACTGAAGAATATCAACAGGAAATGGAAGACAAACCATATGAAGATAAACTTATGGATGGCGAATACAAAGATGCACCTAAGGTAGATAAAGATGCACTAGTAGTAACTGAAAAAGGTAAAGAAACGTTCTTACAACAACTTGCTAAAGAGCAAAAAGAGCGTCATCAAGGAGACGAATAATGGCATCACGTGAAATGATTGACGTTCTACAACGTTTAAGAGAATTAGATAAAAATAATCCTAATGTAATTACAGACGCATTAGAGAACACAGAAAAAATGAATCCTCCGGTTGAGGAAGCGAAAAAAGCAAAACCAGATTTTTTAGATATGGATAAAGATGGCGATAAAAAAGAGCCAATGAAGAAAGCCATTAAAGATAAAAAGAAAAAAGTAGATGAGTCAATTACTATTAGTGCTGACTCACCAGAAGACTTACCAGTTATTGCACAGATTATGAAACTGGCAGGTATGCAACCTGTAACACCTGACATGATGCCAGATGTTGACAACGTTCCTGCAATG
>Ga0255780_10004258_pt1 | contig 12320 bp, 7 predicted proteins | sample 071ome_32_FD_179978 | JGI IMG/M metagenome (GOLD analysis project Ga0255780, IMG submission 179978) | Coastal salt marsh microbial communities from the Groves Creek Marsh, Skidaway Island, Georgia - 071405AT metaG (version 2) | ecosystem: Environmental > Aquatic > Marine > Intertidal zone > Salt...
GACGACACCGCAGACGCGGCACCTCGCAGGTCGACGTCATCGTCGACGTCGCCCTCATGCTTGTCAGCACCAGCGCCTCCCTCGCTGTCCTTGTCCGCATCTGCGTCCGCGTCCGCGTCCGCGTCCACCTCGGCTTCGGACGACTTTCGCTTCCGACCACCGCCGCGACCCTTGGAAGTCCCCGTCTTGGAGCCCCCATCACCCTGGACGTCGAAAAACCGCCACGTGTCCCCATCCTTCCCGTCCCCGCCACCCAACACCCCCGCAAATCCCTCCCATGCACCCGGTTCTCGCGTCCATTGCATCTCCAACAGCCCCTGCACGCCGACCGCACCGGTCTGCCGCACCACCTCTGCCACCAGCGCGAGCGCCTTGTCATAAAACGACCCCGGAACACCCCGGGTACTCAGCACGCAACGCAGCACCGCGCACCCCCCACGCCGCACAAACTCCCTCGCAATCTCCTCCTCCTGCAACGCAAGAACCATCAAATCCAACCCCGCACTCCCCAGCGAGACGAGCCCGGCACCGGGCGCCGACCCCGCATGCAACACGGCAAACAGCGCCGACACGTAGGAGATGCCCTTGTTCGCCAGCACCTTGAGGTCGCACATCCTTGCAGCGACCGCTTTCTGAGCCTCCTTCCCGCCGCACGGTGCGCCCGCCCGCGACAAATCCCGCCCAAACTCGCTCCGATACACCCTCCCGACGACGCCCGCCAGCTCCCCAGCCAGCTCCTCGAACTTCTCAGACGCAGACGCAGATTCAGACGAAGATTCAGACTCGGTCCCCATCTTCAAGAGCCGACCGACGAATTCCGTGCCTCCACCGCGCTCAACAAGCAAATCCCGTCCCACCAGCGACACCCCACCGTCCCACGCCGCCTCCTCCCCTTCCCCCGCGTTCTCCTCCACGTACCGATCCGCAAGCTCACCCAACTTCCACCCGTACACCTTCACCGGCACCGTCTGATACGTCCCCCGCAGCACCAAGTGCCTACTCACCACCCCGTGCATCGGCACAGTCACCGTCCCGGCCTCTGGCTGCCGCAACCCCTCATACAGACACTGAAACCGCGCAGCACTCCCACTCGACCCATTCGACACGCCACCCCCACGAACCCGCCCAAACACATGAATCGTCGACACATCCTTCTCACCCGTCATGCCGCCGCCCGCCGGCACCGCCCCGATCACCACCTGCGTGATCTTACACAGCCCGTCGAAGATGAGCTCATTCGTGACATCCCCGAACCGCTCGTGAATAATCGTCGTGTCCAGTACCGTATCCCCCACCGCAGAGACTTCCACAGACGTCGACACCAGCCCCAAGTCTTCGACGCCCTGACGGCCTTGCGATTTCGAATTGCCGCCGCGCGCTCCCGACGACGCCGTCCCGCCTGTCCGCCTGGGCCCCATGCCACCAGTCACACACACGTCGGTCGGTCTATCTATCTATCCGTCCGCGGATCAGATGCGCCTGTGGCTCCACGTAGAAACGATTTTTTTTTGAACTTAGAGGGCATTAACCGGACAGTTCCGAGTCATTCGAGGCTGTCCGACGCGCTGAACGCGCGGTTGAGGGCCTATAGGATCGATGTGGACGGGGAACTTCAAGCGTCAGGCGAAGCAATCGCTCTCGGGGACTCGGACAGGCGCCCTCCACGAGACTCGCCACGATGTGCTCGAACGGGCTCGTCGAGAGCGGGCCGAGCGGGCGTCGGGGCGCCGGCGGGAAGAGGCTGCGTTGGTTGTTCAGAAGGTGTGGCGGTCGTATGCGTCGAGGAGGGACGTGCGGGTGCGGTGGATGGGTGCGTGGCGGAGGCGTTTGGCGGACGGGCTGTCGGCTGCCGGGTTTTTTCGGGAGCTCATCGGAGGGGTGGACGTGGATGCGTGGGAGGATGTCGTCGAGCTGTCTCGGGGTTTGGAAATGCTCGAGATGCTCGAGACGGGTTCTCCTGGAACGATCGGGTCGTTGTCAGAGCTTGTGGTACGGGATCTGTTTCAGTTGTCGGTTCGGTGCCTCGGGGTGCATGCGAGGGGGCGTCGGGCGCGGTTCGGGTGTCTGCGAGGGGTGACGTGGGGGGAGCTGGTGGCTGACCGTGGTGGGTCGGGCGAGCGTTCGGTGGCGAGGGTGCTCGTGGGGTTTGCGATGAAGGTGTTGGCCAAGCGGGATCGGAGCACGGCGTGGTTTGGGGTGTCGCTGCAGGCGGTGTGTCTGCGGGAGGTCGGTTGGGCGAGTCGTGCGGGGGGTTCGGAGGGTTCGGAGGGTTCGGAGGGTGCAGGGTGTGTGTGGGTGCGGCGGGCGGGGGGCCGGGTTGTTCGGGACGTGGTGGATGTGCTTGGTGGGGGGGACGACCAACTCGACGGCCAATGGGACGGCCAGCAGTCCAAGCCCGGGTGTGTGGGTGAGATGATGCTCACGGGGGTGTTGGTGAGCCTGTTCACATCTCCAACACCGCTTGAGTCGTCCGAGTCGTCCGAGTCGTCTGGTTTGGACGTGTTGCGGGTGGCAATGGGCGTGCCGGGGTTGTTCGTGCGGTGTCCGTCGGTGGTGCCGCTGGCGGGAAAGATTTGGGCGGCTGCGGTCGGGTGTGTCGGCGAGGTGTTGTCGGAGGGACGTGGACGTGCGTGGCGGGAACCGAGATGCGACGATCCTCGAGCGATTCTGACGCGTCAGGTTGTTCCCGTCGGGTCGATGGAGCCGCTCTTGGTCAACCTGGTCCAGTGTCTCGAGTTGATGCACGGACAGGGTCGGCTGCTGGGTCGGCCGGACGGGCAATGCGACGATCGAGATCTCGAGCTGCTGTTCAGTTTTATGGCGCTGGTGGACTTGGTGCTGGACGATGCCGCGTCGTGGGCGGTGACGCCAGAGTCGTTCGCGCACCCGTTGGCAGAGGCGAACGTGGTAGTGGTGATGGCGACGGCGGTCCTGTCTCGTGGGCGTGTCCTGATTGCAGGTCAAGAGACTGCGCATGGTGATGACGGCGGCGATCGCCAGTCTCGGGTGTCGACCCTGTGCAGGTTTGTGCAGCGACTGGTGGGTTTCGCCGGGAGCGCGACGGTGCAGACCAAGATTCTGCTCACGCTCGCGGTCAAGGGGAACCTTGCCGGGTTGTTGTGGCAGGCATGGTTGAAGGAGCTAAGCGCGGAATATGCGCGTGGAGTCTCTGCCTCTTCTCTGTCGCTGGATGTGCTCCCAGTGGTTGTTCTGTTCTGCGAGATGTTTGCCATGTCGCTCAACGTGTTGGGCGACGAGGGGTTCTACGATCGGGGCCTGCCCGTGGCGACGAGCGACGTGTATGGTGGAGTCCAGCAGCAGGGGGTGGGTCCACAGCAGCAACAGCAGACGTCTGTCCTCGGACTGCTCAAGGCCCTGCTGTGGCGGGTGGTGTGGCACGAGAACGCGCACTCCGAGCTCAGCTTGCGGTTTCTCAAATCGGGGGGCAAGCTGCTGACCTTGTTGCATGAGCGGAACGGAAGGCGCCCATTTGCGCCACAGGATGCTTTTTACGCGACGAGCCTGCCGGGAGAGAGCTTCCACGCGGCGGCCGTGGCGGCCATCGGGCGAGGCGACATGGACAAGATGCTGATGGAGATTTCCGACGACCCCGGCGATGGCGACAGCTTCGACGACATGGACGATATGGACGATATGAACGACACGATGGACGACGATCATGCGCGTCGCCATCGTATGGACGTCGACGGCCCGGATAACAGCGCCACGGAGACCGACACCGGAACCGCCGCCGCCGCCACTCGTGCACCCAGCGGAAAGCGGGTGGTCGACCTCCTGCAGTTCGCGTACCCTCTGGTCCCCTTTCTGGAACGCGTGCGCGTCTTTCAGAGTATTATCGAGGCGGAACGTGCGACGATCGTCGACCGAGAGTCGATGTCTGGCGTGTTTTTCGGCGGGATGTCGCGCGAACGGTTCGTCACCGTCCAGCGCGGCCGTGTCCTCGAGGACGCTTACGCCGTGATCGGACAGCGGAAGAGCGGCGTGGACGTCAAGAAACGAATACGGATATCGTTCGTCAACGAGTTTGGGGAGCAGGAAGCGGGCATCGACGGCGGCGGCGTGTTCAAGGAGTTCCTGGAGAGCGTCGTGCGGGAGTCTGTGGCGGCGGACAAGGGCCTCTTCCTGTCGACCACGGACAACAAGCTCTACCCGGCACCGACAGCGTCCCTGACGCGGGAACAGCTCAATCTCATCGAGTTTGTGGGTATGATGATCGGCAAGGCACTCTGGGAGGGCATCCTCTTGGAGCTACCGTTGGCGTCCTTCTTCCTCAAGAAGATCCGCGGGGCGCCCACCGGCGTCGACGACCTGCCGTCGCTGGATCCCGAGATGGCCAAGAACTTGTCCTACTTGGCACGGAATCCCGACAGCGTGGCCGACATGGGGCTGACGTTCGCCGTCTCCACCGACGAGCGGGGCAACGACGTGGAGCTCGTGCCGGGCGGCTCGAGGATTCCAGTCACCGCCGACAACGTCGCCCATTTCATTCACCGCGTGGCCAGCTTCAAGCTCAACGAACAGATACAGACATCCTGCGAGAGCTTTCTGAGCGGCTTTCATGCGATCGTGCCGAAGGAATGGGTCCGGTCGTTCAACGACTCGGAGCTGCAGATGCTGGTCGCCGGGGCGGAGAAAAAGATGGACCTGGACGACCTCCGGCGGAACGTCGTATACACGGGAGGATACGACGCACATCACCAGACAATAGTCAACCTGTGGCCTGTGCTGGGCGGCATGACGAGCGGCGAGCTCGCCGACTTTCTCCGGTTTGTGACGTCGTGCCCGAGACCGCCGATCCTCGGCTTTGCCAGCTTGCAGCCGCCGCTCACCATTCAAATGGTCGCACTCGCAAACACCAGCGAAGCCGAGGAGAGGCTTCCGACGGCCGCAACGTGCGTCAACCTGCTCAAGCTGCCAGCCTACACGAGCCTCGAGACCCTTAAAGTCAAACTTCTGTATGCCATCAAGTCTGGCGCCGGCTTTGACCTGAGCTAGCCGTTGGTCCGCCCTCGACCGATCGACCGATCGACCGATCGATGAACGAACATACATAAAATACGAATAGAAACAAAGAAGCAGGAGAACTCAAACCTAGAAATCAAAGCTGGGCGCCGTCGCCCCCTCCGGGAAGATCTTCCTGAGCGTCACCCCACTCGCCGCCACGGTCGGCGAGCACACAAAGCTGGCCCCCTCGCCGATAAAATCCTGACCCATCGTCGACCCACACGGCGTAATGATGCATGTCATACCCGCCCCCATCGCCGCCCGCAGACCCACGATCGAGTCCTCGATCACAACACACTTGTCCGCCGGCAACCCGATCTGCTCCCTCGCCAGGTTATAGATCAGCGGATCCGGCTTCTTCTTCGTCACGTCGTCCCCTGCCATCAGCACGTCCATACACGCCAGCCGGTCCTTTCCGACCACCGAATTCACGACTTTGTCGAACCCAGCCTTGGTCGCCGCCGAGCAGATACCCACAGCAACACTCGGGTCTGCGATCGCCTCATCCATCAGCTCCAGAATCCCCTCCCGCGCTTCCGCCACCTCGTCCACAATCTTCTTATAGAACTCCGTCTTCTTGTCCTGCAGATCGTCGATTAGCCGGTCCTGCACCGCCTCGTCCGTCAGCGTATCCGGGTACGCCCCCTGCAGCTCTGGATTCATCACCACCGGCCAGTTCGTCTGCCCGAAGTGCCAGCGCATCTTCGGCTTCCCACCCCCAACCGTGTTCGCAAGGACGTCGTAGTACTCTGGCGGCCAGTCACACTGCTCTCCGTCGATATGGATCTGAAAGTGCTGGAACGACGCGTTGTACGCCAGCCGATGCAGCTCCTCCGTCTCGACCAGGACTCCGTCGCAGTCAAACAGCAGGGCAAACGACGGGTCCGACGTGTTCGAGGACGACGCATTCACCGCCCGGATCGAGGCGGCCATTCCAGTCGCCGAACGGGGCGGACCAACCCTGGCGCTGCCAAATCCTCCCGAGAAGGTCGATCGCGACGCGCGCAGCACCACCGATCGCGCTCCCGCGGCACGGCACTGGGCGATATGCGACGCCGATGAACGCGTGCACGGGCGGTGGGCGGTGCAATTCATCGCAATCATGGCGTTATCGGTATGTTTCTGTGGGAGGAACCGTTCAATTGGAGGAACGCAACGCGCCACCTTTCTTTCGAAACGAGCATTAAATCGTACGGGATCGAGTCAAGCACATCTATTGACGTATCGTGCCGAGCGCATCGATCGATCGAACCCGGAGTCGCCAGACGCACGCCTGCATCCCATCCGCAACAACCTACTACTCGCTCGCCGAGTTCGTCCTACTCGCAACGCTCGCGCGTTCCGTTTCTCCTGGATCGCAGTGATACATCAAGCGCGACGCAATACCGATGCCCGCCTGCGTTGCCTCGATCGCTGCCCCCCGGCAGCGATCGTCGCTCTCGCCGACGACGAGGACGAACACGAGGACGAACACGAACGTGGCGCCACGTGCGTTCCTGCGGAACATGCGTCTCTTCAAAGACAGGGACGCCGGCGGCTGGACGTCGGACTCTGAAGACGAGCTCGACGCGAGCACCGTCAACCCGGTGTCCATGCCGGGCAAGAAGCTCCGGGACTATACCGAGGTGGCGTACTTGACCGGACGTGCGAAGGTCGTGAACCAGCATTTTGCGACGGCGATGGGGATCGACGACTTTATTCACAGGCTCGAGATTGCGCTCTACGCCTATGGCTTCAACGGGGACAACTCGATTGCCATGGTGAACTTGTGTCGGGACGAGATCACGGTGAGTCTGAAGAATAAAATCGACCAGTGCTTCGGGTCGTCGTTCAACACCAACGGGCTGGGCGGCGTGCTGACCTGCGGCGTGACCGGGGTGGCAGCTGGGCTGTCCCACGCGCCCGTGAGCAAGGGGTCTGGAAAGGAGCGCTACGTGTTCTTCTCATTTCCGCACATCTCCGTGGATGCTCGGGGTAATGTGGGCGCGATCAGCAGGCCCGGTCGGCCCGGCAACTCGTGCGCCTGCGGGGCCCTCAACAAGGCACTGATCGATATCAAGTCGGAAGGCGTGGACGCCAACTGCAAGGTGCCCGGCGTGCACGAGCCATTGGACCCGGAGTTTACCATTCTCAAGCAGAGGCTGGCGCGCCGCCTGCGGTACGACGGCATGGGGGACGGCGACGTCGCCGGCATGGATCTCGTCGGCCTCACCAAGGTGGCGGAGAAGACAATCACGGACGACCTCAACTACCTCATCTCCAAAACGGTCGATCCGCAAAAGGCCGACTACGCGGTCATCACTGGGACGCAGATTCACTCATGGGGGCCCGCGTTCGACGACGAGAGTCCCAACCTGGAGTTTATCGCGCCGGCGACTGCCTACGTGGTGGTCAACGGGACCAAGACCTCCATCGACCTCAACACCATGCCGAGCCTCACCCCGCGGCAGATTCGGATCCTCGCCGACGCGGCGAGGAACCCAGGCGGTCAGAGCGCGGGCCAGAACGAGCTCGTGTGCAACTCGACCGGGAGCAGCACGCTGCGGGAGATTGACCCGCCGTACAACTACTCGAGCAAGGAGATCCGGGCGAGGAAGCGGGAGATGGCCGGTATTTACACGGATCTGATCCAAAGCGAGGGACTGCAGCCGGAAGTGTCATGCCAGTGGCCGGCGTGGCAGAGCAACCTCCGTGTGGACCAGGGCGACGCCGCCGAGAGGAATTCGGCGGCGGCCGAGGGGTCCGAGGGCGGCAGCACCTTCGGTAGTTCATGAACCGGAATTTGCACTTTGGTAAGATACTGCTACTGCTACTTAATCGATATCATGTATGCTACGCGCTACACGTCAAAGCCGACCGATCGGAGCTCTGCCAGCGTCGATTCGCCCGCCACGCTGACAAAGTCCCCCCCGACCGCTCCCTCGGCCTCGAACCGGTCGTCCTCCTCCGGCCAGCATCCCGTCATCTTGAAGCCAACCTGCACGACCCCAGAACCTCCAGCCTCGCCAGCCTCGCCCACCTCGCAGACGAACGACCTGGCGTCGCTCGAGACAGACTCGACGGCGCCACACCGCGGGCGCACCTCTCCCTCGATGACCGCGACGCGGTGATGGTACGCGCCCAACTGCGTCCGCAACTCGCCCAGCACCCGCTCCACCGTCGCCGACCGGTTGGCCCGCACGATGCCTTCCACCGCCTGCGCGACCGTCACCCCGCCCACCTTTGGCACGACGCGTCCCCCGACGACCAGGCCAGTCTTTGCGTCCATGTCCAGCTCAATCGCATGCACCACGGACGCCGTATGCGCCATCAAAACCGCCTCACTCGCACTGGAGGTACTCGCCATCGCCTTGATCGGATACATGATCTCGTTTGTCAGCTTCAAGACGTTCCCGTCCAACCGCACGTCCGACACCCCGCTGATGCCCTGCAACACCAGCACGCTCTCCGCCGCCCACACCGACGCCTTGGCCCGCGCGCGCTGCTGCGCCACCTTCCTCCCCTCCTCCGCCATGGCCTTCATCGTCCTCGCCGTGTTCTCCCGTTGCGCCTCCTCGATGTGCACCTTCTCCGTCTCCGCCGCGTGCACCGCCTCTTCCATCCCCCGCAGCTCCTCTCGCATCAAATAGACCTCATGCCGTCCCTCGGGCACCCTCTCCTCCAGCCCTCGCAGCTCCTCCATGCTCGCAATCAGCCTCCCTTCGAGCTCCGTCGCCCGCCTCGACTCCTCCTCGATCACCCGCTGGCACGCCTCCTCGTCCATTCCGGGCTCGATGTCCAGCGCGCTGTCGTCGAACGTCGCCTCAAACGCCGTAATTTCCTCGAACGCCCCTCGAAGCTCCCCCAGCGCCCTCTTCGAGTCCCCAGTCACGTCCGCCATCAGGCTATCCACCTCGGCGATCAGCGACGCAATCTCCCCCTGCTTGTCTACATTCTTCGCCTTCCAGTCCCGCAACTGCGCAATCGTCCGCTCTGCCTCCTCCTCAAACTGCTGCAGCTGAATCTCCTCCGTCCCATTTGGAAGCCCGTCGGCCAGCGCCGCGATAAACTCGTCCTTCACCTCGTAGTGCAGAAACGTATTCTTCAGCGACGAAAACTGACGCTTCATACGCCTCAAATCGGCCTCGCCCACGGACACGCACTGCTCCTTTGCACTCCCCTCTATCGCGTCCCGGCGCTCTGCGCACTGCTGGGACAGGACCTCGAGCGCCCTGAAGGGGGAAGGGGGAAGGGGTGGGGGTGGGTGGTGAGCGAGCGAGCGAGTGCGTAGCCCACGCTCACGGTGGCCACTCGGAGCAAACGACAACGACAACGACAACACGTACTTGGCAAACGCCCCTGGCTCTCCCTTGCCTTCCTCGATCACCCGGGCCACCTCTCGGGCGTCCACCCGCAGCCTCCCGTTCAGCTGCTGCGACAGCTCACCAAAGCTCAATCGCTTCGTCGCGTCGTCGTCGTGCACGGCGGCCTGAGACATTGTGAAGCGTGAATCCTTTAACCGAATTTGTCGTTGGCGGATCGATATTCAGGCTCGTTTTCTGCGTTAATTCGACCGTTCCCGTTCAGCAGATGGTCTGTGTATGTCTGTAGACGGGTACTCGGGAGGCGAACGTGCCGCGAAAGGAAGAAAGAAGGACCGGAGAACTCGGCAGTTTCGCAAAAACTTTAGTTGTGTTTGGATCGCGCCCGGTGGTCCGCTGTCCTACCTACTGCGCCTCTGGCCCGTCAAGATCACACACACAGACCATCACCACCAAGGACGACGACGAGGGACGGGAGATCGACGGGAGATCGACGGGAGACCGACGGGAGATCGACGGAGAGACCTGGTGTGTATGCCCACCATCCGGCAAAGACTCGACGCTATGAACATTTCGTCCGCACCACCGCTGTCTCCACACGCGCAGCGGCACGCCGGCGTGTCCAATCACTGGACGCGGTCAGTGTCAGACCTCGCGCAGCGGCGCGGTGCGCTCGTGGTGGGTCTGATCGGGCTGGTGCTGTTTGCCTTTGCAGTCGGCAGGTTCCGGTCGATATCGGACGGCGTGGCTCGCGACGGGTGCGTCGTGGGGTATCGCGGCGAGTCGTATACGGGCAGGGGTGCGGGTGCGGATGCGGACGCGTTCCGGTCCCTGCTGCGGGGCACGGGGCCTTCCGGGCAGTCCGAGTCGAAGAAGGAGTTTTGGGCGGCCTTTGTCGGCGATAGCATCGCCAGAAACGTCCTCGTGGCGTTCATGCAGAGCTCGGGTGTGGAAACCGAGTCGGTGACATTTGAGCGGCATCGCGACTTTGAGCACGTGGCGGACGGCATCAGGTGGACGTTGCACTGGGCCCCGTTTCCCAGGAATGCGAGTGGTGTCGTGGCGTCGTGGGGCCTGGGTCGGGCGGACCGGGCGGATAAGGCCAGTAACAATGGCACTCCGGACGTGATTGTCGTCTCGTCGTCGCTGTGGCACGTGCTGTGGGTGCACGACGTCGACGGGTACCGGGAAGCCTTGGGCGGGTTGGTCGCGTTGCTGGGTGCGGGCGACCGCGTTGCGGTGTTGAACGCGCCAAAGGTATACAGGGAGCTTCTGGAGGACGAGAGCAAGCGCCGATATATGACGGCGGGTCGAATAGATGGGTACAACGCTGTCTTGGAACGGGCGGTGTGTGGTGCCGGGGGCGTCGGGCGGGGGGAGAGGAGGAGGAGTCCGCAGGTGGTCGACGTCTACGGGGCGACGGCGGCGTGCGGCGTCGGGTGCTCGGTGGACGGGATACACAGTCGGGCGGAGGTGTACGTGGAGCGAATCGTTCCCATGGTTTTGGACGCGGTCGTGACGTCGTCCCGTGAAGATAGTTTTCTCTCTCGTTTTCTCTCTCGTTTTCTCTCGATTTCTCCCTCGCAGCGAGAGACCTCGTCGTGACTGACCTAATCGATATACGTATAACAACATACGCGATAAGACGGGCGAGAACCCTGTCGGAAGAGCAGGGTTTGCAGACCGACCGTGTTGTCGTGACCAGATGACGAACGGCCGAGCCTTCACGCTGGATATACAGTCCCAGCTCGCGTTCTATGGCGCATACCACAGCAACCGATACAACCAGCTCATCCATTTCGTGTTCGTCCCGGTCATCCTCTTCTCCATCGCTGTGTGGCTCGCCTACACGCCGGCCGTCACGTCCTTCTCCTTCTCCGCCGGATACCCATACGCGACCCTGAACGGCGCGTTTTTTCTCCTCTTTCTGCCCTATTCGCTCTTCTACGCCCTCCTCGACCCCGTCGCCGGCGTCAGCTGGTCGTGCTGCATCGGTCTGCCCGTGTGGCTCGGCGCAGAGGCCCTCCGGCAGGCACATCCGGACGACGCGTGGCGCTGGGCCGTCTACGCGCACGTGCTTGGCTGGTTCATGCAGATCGTGCCCGGACACGGGTATTTCGAGAGGCGGAAGCCGGCCCTGCTGGACAGCTTTGTGCAGAGCCTGCTGCTCGCGCCACTGTTTGTCTGGTTCGAGCTGCTGTTCGTGTTTGGGTACAGAAGGGACCTGTACGACGCGGTGCAGGACGACGTGCGGCGCAGAACGGCCGAGGGCGGTATGGGGAGGGGGCTGCTCGAGGACGACTGAGGTGGGGTCTATTACTGGCGAGTCTATTACTGCTGAGTAAGGGTTCATTCGTTCATCAGATCGAAAGCGTCTAGAGGTTCGGGGTCGCCTCGAATCCCATGTCATTGATCTCGGAGACGATGTCCTCCATCATGCCCGCCGCAGTGGACAGGTCTGCGGCGTGGACGGTGACGGTGACGAGGCCGCGCTCCAGGTCGGCCTTGACGGTGGCCACTTGGTCCTTCTTGGCGAGCTCTTCCTCGACGCGGGACGTGCATCCGTCACACATCATGCCCGAGACGTTGAATTCCAGGTCGACCGACGGTGAACCGGTTCCATCGGCGTCGGCACGGACGAGGGTGGTGGGGCGAGTGGCGTATTGGAAGATGAAGGCTCGTCGGTGCTCTCGAGTGCTCCCCTGCCGCTGGTGGTTTGGCGTCGTCCTCGTCGCGGCTGGACGTGGAAGGGATAAGTTTGTGTACGCCATAGGGCGTGCGAGCGAGGCGAGCGTCATGACAACAGATTCGAAGTGGGTTTGTCACTGCGATGCCATCGCGGAGGAGGACTGGATGATGTCCTTCCCTCCTTCCGTGTCGTGTCGTGTGAGGTATACGTATACGTATCATATCCATCCATCAAACACACACACACACACGAAAGCTCCTCCCTTGTGTGGTCCTCGTCCTCGTCCTCGTCCTCGTCAGTCAGTC
>Ga0255780_10004271_pt1 | contig 12306 bp, 6 predicted proteins | sample 071ome_32_FD_179978 | JGI IMG/M metagenome (GOLD analysis project Ga0255780, IMG submission 179978) | Coastal salt marsh microbial communities from the Groves Creek Marsh, Skidaway Island, Georgia - 071405AT metaG (version 2) | ecosystem: Environmental > Aquatic > Marine > Intertidal zone > Salt...
TGGGAGAAAGTGTTGCCGAAGCCACCATTACCAACTGGCTGAAGAACGAAGGAGATACCATCGACGCAGAAGAAAGTGTCGTAGAAGTTGCCACCGACAAGGTGGACAGCGAAGTCCCTTCCCCTGTGAGCGGCACCATTGTAAAAATCCTTGCCCAAGTAAATGATGTAGCCGCCGTCGGCGCACCTATCGCCATCATTGAAACCGAGGCTACAGGAGATGCTCCAGTACCACCTGTAGAGACCGCTGCACCTGCACCACAGGCTGCTGCACAAGAAATCGAAACTTCTATCGCCGCAGCTGCGGCCACCGTGGCACCAGCCGCAAGCAATGCCCCTATCGCCAAAAACTCTAACGGGAGATTCTATTCTCCTTTAGTACGTTCAATGGCCAAAGAAGAAGGCATTTCTCAAGCTGAGCTTGATGCCATTGCCGGCTCAGGTAAGGATGGCCGAGTGACTAAAACTGATTTGCTCGCCTACATTGAAGGAGGCCGTGCCCAAAGCGCCCCAGCTACTGCGGCTGCCCCGGCAACCGCCGCACCAGCGCCGGCTGCCCCTACACCTGCTGCACCAGCCGCTTCTTCAGCTCCAAGCATTACTCCTACGCCAGGCGCTGAAATTATTGAGATGGACCGCATGCGCAAGCTTATTGCGGACCACATGGTAAATTCAGTACATACCTCTCCACACGTGACCAGCTTCGTGGAAGCAGATATGACCCGAGTGGTGCAATGGAGAAATAAAGTGAAGAATGCCTTCCAGCAAAAGCACGGTGAGAAAATCACCTTCACACCGATCATCATGGAGGCCATCGTCAAGGCCATCCAAGACTTCCCGATGATCAACGTGAGCGTGGACGGCACGAAAATCATCAAGCATGCGCACATCAACGTCGGTATGGCCGCAGCCCTTCCATCGGGTAACTTGATTGTGCCTGTGGTGAAGAATGCAAACCAACTTTCACTATTAGGCTTGACCAAATCCGTGAATGATTTGGCCAATAGAGCACGCAACAATGCGCTGAAGCCGGACGAAATCTCTGGTGGCACCTATACATTAACAAACGTAGGGACCTTTGGCAACGTTCTCGGCACACCTATTATCAATCAGCCACAAGTAGCCATTATGGCCGCCGGTGCGATTGTGAAAAAACCAGCCGTGATTGAAACGCCTGAAGGTGATTTGATTGGTATTCGTCATAAAATGTTCTTAAGTCATAGTTATGACCACCGCGTAGTAGATGGCGCACTGGGCGGCATGTTCGTAAAACGAGTAGCGGAATACCTCGAAGCTTGGGATTTAAACCGCGAGATCTAGAACGATTTTCTGATATTTGAATTATCTTTAAGAGCCGCCCAATTAGGGTGGCTTTTTAATTACACAACACCCAAACCATGGATTTACAACTGACCCGTCCCATTTGCTTTTTCGACCTAGAAACTACCGGCATAAATGTCACGAACGACCGCATCGTCGAAATTTGCGTGCACAAGGTGCATCCGGACGGCAAAGAAGAAACCCACACCTGGCGTGTAAATCCTACCATTCCCATTCCCGCAGGGGCTTCCGCTGTCCATGGCATCTATGATGCCGACGTAGCCGATAAGCCTAGCTTCGCAGATCTTGCTGCTGATGTGAACGGACTGATCCAAGACAGCGATCTCGCGGGATACAACAGCAATAAATTTGACATTCCCCTTCTAGCAGAGGAATTCCTGAGAGCCGGAATAGAGTTCGACATGAGCAAACGCCGCGCAGTCGATATCCAGAACATCTTCCACCGCATGGAGCAGCGCACCCTTACGGCCGCGTATAAATTTTATTGTGGCAAATCACTCGAGGATGCCCACAGTGCAGAGGCAGATGTGCTGGCCACCTACGAAGTCTTGAAATCGCAGTTAGACCGGTATGAAGAGTTGGAAAACGACATGAGTTTCTTGGCCGAATTCTCCAACCGTCAAAAAGTGGCGGATTTTGCGGGCTTCATCGCCTACAATGGACAAGGCCAAGAAATCTTCACCTTCGGCAAATACCGCGGACAAACCGTTGAAAGTGTCCTCCAGGATAATCCGGGCTATTACAGCTGGATTCAAAATGCGGATTTTCCGCTGTACACCAAGCAAGTATTGACCAAAATCAGATTAAAATCATTCAATAAAGGCGCCTAACAATTATGAAAATCATTTGCATCGGACGCAACTACGCGAAACACGCGGAGGAATTGAATAACCCTATTCCTGAAGAGCTAGTAGTATTTCTCAAACCAGAAACGGCCTTGCTCTTGAAGAAGCATCCGTTCTTCATTCCTGAGCACAGCAATGAGGTGCACCACGAAGTGGAATTGGTCATTAAAATCAACCGCCTTGGCAAACATATTGAGCCAAGATTTGCTCATAAGTACTACACAGAAGTAGGGCTTGGTATTGATTTTACCGCACGTGATGTTCAGGCAAAGTGTAAAGAGAAGGGATTGCCATGGGAAAAGGCCAAAGCCTTTGATGGCTCTGCGGCGGTATCTAAATTTTTCTCTTTGGAATCCTTGGGCAAGGACATTCAAAACATCGACTTCCACCTAAATATCAATGGCAATACTGTCCAACAAGGCAATACAGGCATGATGTTATTCCCTGTAAACGAGATTATTAGCCATGTTTCGAAGTATTTTACACTGAAGACTGGGGATCTCATTTTCACAGGTACACCAGCCGGTGTTGGCCCTGTAAAACGCAACGATTTATTGGAACTTTATTTAGAAAGAAAACGGGTCTTTTATTTCAACGTGAAATAGTTCACTCCTTTAACCCTTCCGTTGACACATTTTAATTGCACTTTTCTCCCATCTCAGGTCGGGCGCATCGCCATTTTTATATATTTGTAACTACCCATGTTGTACGTTAACACAAACGCATAAAGAATGAAGAAAAGCTTACTAGCTGTACTTTTTGTAGCCCTCGCTTCCCCATTGGCATATGGACAGTTCGCACCACCAATTGACACGGTTTTTACCGAAAACTTTGATGGCGCCCTCGGGGCAGACTCTATTGCCGCGAATTACAATACAGATTCAACTAATGCCACGAGATCATGGAATGACACATCCTTCCTCAAAACCACAGGAGGAATGTCCTTTCATACACAAATTTATTCTAGTGATTCCATCATTTTCGAAACTGATGCTTTCTCAACCATAACTTACACAAACGTTCGATTCACGTTTGATCAAATTTGTAAGATTCGATATAATCAGAAAGCTTATATCCAGATGTCCAAGGATAATGGACAGACCTGGGTAAACCTAACCGGTACACATTACCAAGGTGAAAGTCCACAATTTGCCAATCAGGGGTGGTTTAATGAGCTTTCCTATCCAGCCCCAACGCTTACACCTTACTGGGGAGGAGTGACTCAAGTTAATTCTAGCACCGGCCCAACGCCAACCTCTAACTGGTGGGCGCGAGAAACTTTTGCCCTAGGTAGCTATCTAGGAACTTATGATAACACTAATTCGCAATATGGCTATGCAGATTGTAAGATTCGATTTATTATGTCGAACAAGAATGGTACCCCTGCACCAGCAGCGCTAGCGGGTTGGTTTGTCGATAACCTTATGGTTGAAGGTGCACCTTGTGAATTACAACCTCCTACCCTAGATTGGATTAATGTAAGTGTACAAGCAAAACCAAATGGTGCACGATACATGCCCACTCAAGATGTTCGTGTCAAAGGTGAAGACAATGTGGGTGTTTTAAATGTTCGTATTTACTCAAGAAGATTTAATTATACTCAGGGACAATGGAGTAATTGGACTGATTCAATAATGACAAAGTCTGTGGCGGCAAGCTGCCCAACTTCGGCTGAATTTTCATACACATTCAATAATATTAACATCAATGATTCTATTGAGTGGTATGTAAGGATTTTCGACTGTGCCTGTCCTAATGCGGTCCGAGATCCAATTTTATCTGCTCAATACACAACATATAAGTTTTGGCGTGATCCAGGACTCCCCCCAATCTGTGGTGTTACTACAGGTACAACATTTCCTTATTCATCACTGGTTCCTTACTTTGAAGATTTTGAAAGTGCGACTTATTGGATTGCAGGTAGCGGCAGCGGTACTACTGGTGTAACGCATAGAGGACAATTCCCTTGGCAAAATCCACCAACCGGTAAAAATTGGGATTTGAACCCTGATCAAAACACAGCTGGCTATGGTTGGTCTATTCGTTCAGGTGCTACGCCTTCTAATTTTACTGGCCCTGTTGGAGATGCCTCATCCTCAGGTAACGGGAAATACCTGTATACTGAAGCGGATCAAGGCGCCCCAAATAATGAAGCTGAAATTGTAACACCTTGTATTGATCTAAGGAATAAAACTTGTGCTGTTCTTGAATTCGATTATCATATGTATGGGGCTAACATTCAAAAGTTAGACATTCTAGTCGATACAGGATTTAATTCTTCATCCATCGTTAACCTAGCAAGCATTAGTAATCAACAGCAAGCAAAATCTTCTGATCCGTATAAAAAGTATTCCGTTTCACTTAATGATATCACAGGCAATTATGCTCGTATCATATTTACTGGAGTCAGAGGTAACGGAAGTTTGGGAGATATTGCTATTGACAATATCAATATTTATGAACCAGATCCTGTAGACATAGCGATTAGAGATGTTTATAATCCAAAAAATGGATACTGTGCATACAACTCTAATGAAACATTAGATCTGTGGGTACAAAATAATGGTTGTAATAGTTTGGATAGTATACCCGTAACCTGGTATTATGAGTATACAAACACAGCAGGAGTTATTACTAATGTCAATCACACAGAATATATCACAAATAAGGCCTTAGAAACTGGTGATTCAACATATTTCACCTTCCTGACTGGACCGGATCTTAGTGGTTTTGGATTTTATGATATTTGGGTGTATACAGAACAGCCTGGCGATTCAATTAACAACAATGATACAATCGGGCCCATACGCATCGTTCATGAAGAGCCCTACAGTACTTTTCCTTACGTATTAAATTTTGATGGTGCTGGAGTTACGGCCGGGTCAAATACTGTAGCCAATCCTGGTACATTCCCGACCGATGTGTTTACACCATTACCAGCGAGTAACTCAGGTAACTTTGCATTTATGGTCGGAAATAAATTTACACCAACAGTTGGGTCAGGACCTATTTCTGATTTTAGTGGTACAGGAAATTATTTGGTCACAGAAGGTGATTATGGTGTTAGTCCAACTTCTGCTACTTTAGTTTCTAGGTGTTTGGACTTGACTGGAATGACTATGCCTGTTCTTCAATTCCGTTATCATATGTATGGTGCAGATATCGGTGCATTAACCGTTCAATGGAAAAAAGACGGAGAAAACTTCTGGTCTAATCCGATAACCCCAATACTATCAACATTAAGCGATGAAAAAGATCCTTGGTCCTATTTTGAACTTGATTTAACTTCAGCAGGCAATATCGTAAAGTTGAGGATCATTGGTCAAAAAACTGGGTTCGGTGTGGCCGCAGATATAGCTATTGATGATATTGTTATCACGGACAAAGCCGCTGTCGATGTTGGAGTGGTAGATATTGATAATCCTCGTGTCCGAATTGATTTAAATAGTGGAGTCAATCAGAAAAAAGTTAAGTTGGAAATCATGAATTATGGCACAACCGTGCAAAATAATGTTCAATTGAACTATTCTGTAACTCCCCTTTGTGGCACAAATGCGGGAATAAGTTCTATATATTCTTTCAATCACACATCATCAATAGCACCCGGTAGCACTGCATTGGCTATTGATAATTCTAATACTGTAGCATGGCCTACTGGTACGTTTGAAGTACAAGCCTGGTCTAGTCAAAACGGGGATAACAGCACATGGAATGATAGTCTGTATCGAAAATCAGCGGGTTGGCCCGAACTATACATTCAGCAAGGATTTGTAGAAGACTTCGAATCATGCGGTAGTGGTGATTCTTCTGGATTTTTTGGAGCAGGACATTTGAATTTATGGGAAGTTGACAATCTCAATGCTCTAAACGGTCAGAACGGATATGCTTCTCGACCAAACCAGAATGTTCCTGGAAATGTAGAAGAGTTTTTGTTTTTCCCACGATTCATTGGTTTCGATACCATAGCAGGTGCTGAGCTAAGATTGACTCATGATATCGATCTTGGTACCGGCGACCAAGCCGTTATCGAATGGCAAGGCGGTGGCACATGGAACACCTTAGGTTTTTGGGACCCACAAAATGTTGTAAGTACAAACTGGTACAATACAGGTACTGCTGGTTTAGGCGATGCTTGGATTGGAAATTTAGGGACTCAATATTCCGTTTGGCCTTTGTCAAGTTGGAATTTCTCTCAAGCACCATTGATTCTCAGAGCACGTTTAAAGACGACTTCAGGAAATAAGGACGGCTGGAACATAGATAAAGTAGAAGTCTATATACCTCCACAAAACAGTGCAGCTCCTATCGAAGTCACCACTGTTGAATATCTTCCGGTTCCTGACCAAAACAATCACTTAAAAGTTTTAATCAAGAATACCGGTGCTAAGATACTAGATAGCTGTTTGGTTCAGTTCTCCACTGATGGTGGTACTACCTGGTCAAATAATGAGAAAGTGGTATTCTCACCACCATTAATCCCGCGGAAGGCTGATTGGTATGAATTTGATCAAGCTTGGATTAATCCAAGTAGTGGTGTTCATAACGTTTGTGTCAGAACTTCTCTTCCAGATAACAAGCCTGATGCAGAGCCAACAGACGATCAAATCTGTATGGACATTACAGTACTAGATAAAATTGTTATGTCAGTAGACAGTAGTTACTGTAATGACTTTGATGATCCTTCCCTCGCTCCGTGGTTAACTCTCAATCCATTCGTTAAGGACGGTTTAACGTCTTGGGAAGAAGGCACACCGGCTATTGCGCCTTTAGTAGGTGCTTTTTCCGGAAGCAACGCTTGGATGACTGATTTAGATGCTGATTACAAGAAGAGGGACTCCTCTGCCCTATATACGCCGGTTTTCGCTTTAGATTCTGGGCAAACCTATACCTATGAGTTTATGCACGCCTTCTCAACTGAAACATACCATGATGGTGGTACTGTGGATGTAACCTTTGATGGTGGTGTTTCATGGCATACAATAGGTACTAATTTGTTTGGGGCGACTTGGTTCAACACTAGCTTCGTTACCGCATTGGACATCTACAAACCAGGATGGACAGGTTTGAGTAACGGTTGGCAGCAAGCAAAGATTAATGTGCAAGTAGATACTGCACGCAACGCCATCTTTAGATTCAGATTCGCTTCAGATGAAACCATTAATAAAGCAGGATGGGCCATTGACGACTTCTGTTTCTTCAAAACCAACGAAACAGATAAGATTTACGTCGTAGGTCAAGAAGAACTAGAATCTCACATCGGAGTAGGAAACATCCATCCTAACCCAACGACAGGCTACGCGCAGTTGCCAGTAAGCTTCCAGAGCCCTGCGGACATCACTATTACCGTTCGCAATACGCAAGGACAGCTTATTGAAACGCGTACCGTACACGGCAATGAAGGCATTCAAACCTTCACCCTGGATACGCAAAGCTGGGCAAGCGGTATGTACCTCGTAGAGACAGTCACTCCTCTAGGTACAGATACTCAACGATTGATCGTCGAGTAAGGCATCAATAGATAGATTTTTTTTCACCCTCGCAGTGTTTACGGACCTGCGGGGGTGTTTTTTTTCAGACCAATTCCAGCAGTAACATTGGCAGAAAAACATTGTCGAATGCGTCAAAATTTCCGCTAAGACTCTGGTTATCAGCCAAGGTGTCCCCTTTTCTTATGTCCAATTTTCATTGGCACATCCTTTGACCGAAAATCCACGGAACCCAAACCCTATTGTTATGAACATAGAAAAATTCACAACCAAGAGTCAAAGCATTATTGCCAAAGCGCAATTCTTAGCTACTGACAAACGTCATACTCAGGTGGAGTCCCTTCACCTTTTATTGTCCTTACTCAAGGAAGACCAAAGCGTGCTGCCTTTCGTAGCACAGCAGGGCGAGATACAATTGGACAGATTACGTACTGCGCTCGAAGCCGCCTATGAAGGCCTTCCTACCTCTTCTAGCGGCGGAGAAATCTATATGGGTAGAGATGCTGCCTTCGTACTTCAAAAGGCCGTTCAAAAGGCCGAGGGCATGAAGGATGACTTTGTCGCCACTGAACACCTATTGCTCGCCTTACTCGAAGATAAAGGCGCCGCCGGTAAAATGTTGAATGACGCCGGATTCACCACCAAACTCGTTGAAGGCGCCATCGACAGCTTGCGAAAAGGACGCCATGCCAACAGCTCAGGGGCCGAAAACACCTACAATAGCTTGGATAAATACGCCAAGAACCTCAACAAGATGGCCGAGGAAGGAAAACTCGATCCCGTCATAGGTCGCGGCGATGAGATTCGTCGTGTACTCCAAATCCTTTCTCGACGCACCAAGAACAACCCCATCCTTGTGGGAGAACCCGGTGTAGGAAAGACTGCCATCGCCGAAGGATTGGCACAACGCATTCTAAGTGGCGATGCCCCTGAAAACCTCAAAGACAAAACCGTGTACAGCCTGGATATGGGTGCCCTTATTGCTGGGGCGAAGTACAAAGGGGAATTTGAGGAGCGCCTGAAAGCCGTCGTCAAAGAAGTGACCAGCAGCGATGGCAATATCTTATTGTTCATCGACGAAATACACACCTTGGTCGGCGCGGGTAAGAGCGAAGGCGCCATGGATGCCGCCAATATCCTCAAGCCGGCATTGGCCCGTGGGGAGCTTAGAGCCATTGGTGCCACTACCCTAGACGAATTCCAAAAGTATTTTGAAAAGGATAAAGCCTTGGAGCGTCGTTTCCAAAAGGTCATGGTGGAAGAGCCGGATCAGGAGAGCAGCATCAGTATCTTGCGCGGGATCAAAGAGAAATACGAAACCCACCACAAAGTCCGTATTAAGGATGAGGCAGTCATTAGCGCGGTGGAATTGAGTTCTCGTTATATCAGCGATAGATTCCTACCGGATAAGGCCATTGACTTGATGGACGAAGCGGCGTCTAAGATTCGGATGGAGATCAACTCCAAGCCGGAGGAATTGGACATTCTAGACCGTAAAATCCTTCAACTTGAAATCGAGCAGGAAGGCATCAAGCGCGAAGACGATACAAAGAAATTGGCCGTCATTAAATCTGAGCTTAGCGAACTCTATGAAGAACGAGATGCCCTCAGTGCTGTTTGGGAACGTGAGAAAAACAGTGCAGAGCGCATCCAGGAGATCAAAGAACGCTTGGAACAGTTTAAGCTTGAAGCCGAGCGTGAGGAGCGCGCCGGCAACTATGGGCGAGTCGCTGAAATCCGCTATGGTTTGATGCAAGAGGAAGAGAAAGAACTGAATAAGGCGGAAGCAGATCTTGAAAACAGCGAACGCACGATGATCAAAGAAGAGGTCACAGCGGAAGATATTGCGGAGGTTGTGAGCCGCTGGACCGGCATCCCCGTTCAAAAGATGTTGGAAAGCGAGCGCATGAAGCTGCTACGTATGGAAGAAGAGCTCCACAAGCGTGTCGTTGGTCAGGAAGCTGCCATTGGCGCCGTGAGTGACGCGATACGCCGTTCTAGAGCCGGTTTGGGCGATCCTAACAAGCCTATTGGGAGCTTTCTATTCCTTGGAACTACCGGGGTGGGAAAAACTGAGCTGGCTAAGGCCCTCGCGGCCTACCTCTTCAATGACGAGCAGGCGATGACGCGCATTGACATGAGTGAATACCAAGAGAAGCATAGCGTAAGCAGATTGGTAGGCGCGCCTCCGGGATATGTTGGATACGATGAAGGGGGGCAATTAACCGAGGCCGTTCGTCGCATGCCCTACAGTGTTGTGCTCCTAGACGAGATTGAAAAGGCGCACCCAGATACATTCAACATCCTCTTGCAGGTGCTCGATGATGGCCGCCTGACAGATAATAAGGGCCGTACGGTGAACTTCAAGAACACCCTGGTGATCATGACAAGCAACATTGGCGCTCACCTAATCAACGAAGCCATCGATCAATACGACGGTGCTGAATACAGTACTTTGATGAATAGATTGAAGCCTGAGCTTATCGGACTCTTACAAAAGGTCGTACGCCCAGAATTTATCAACCGCATCGATGAGATCAGCGTATTCAGCCCGCTCGACCGAAGCGAGATGAGTAAGATTGTGGGCTTGCAATTAAATGTGGTGAAGCGACGCCTGAACGAGCAGAACATCACCTTGGAGGCCAGTCCAGAAGCCATTGCGCACCTCAGCGAAGCCGGCTGGGATCCTCAATACGGCGCGCGACCGGTGAAACGCGCCATTCAAAACGAAGTGCTCAATGCACTGAGCAAGGAAATCATCGCAGGCAAAGTACATGCCGACGATGTGATTCTATTGGATGCCTTTGAAGGGGAGCTGGTCTTTAGAAACGTGGACCTGCCCATCTCATAGAAGCGGGCGACGCCAAATCAAAAAACCGCGGCCATGGGCCGCGGTTTTTTGTTATCGGTAAATTTTCTGCGAATCCAGCCATTGGGTCCAGCGACGTTGGTTGATCCGGTGACCCGCATAGTTGCGTGCAAAAGCATGATAACCCGGGTTATCTGGATTCGCACACATAAAGAGATAATCGTGCTTTGGAGCCTCCAGTACCGCCAACAATGCCGCCTTTTCTGGTACACAAATAGGTCCCGGAGGTAATCCATTGATCACATAAGTATTATAGGGATGATCCAGCTTCAGATCCCGATTTAATACGCGCCGTACCGGCTGGTCTGGATTTAAATCCTTCAATGCAAAAATGACCGTTGGATCCGCCTGAAGTTTCATCCCCTTCTGCAACCTATTTAAATATAATCGCGCCACTAGGGGACGATCGGTCGCCTTTGAACTTTCCTTCATAACAATACTGGCGAGGATACTAATCTCACCAGGTGTCATTTTCAATGCTTCAGCTTGCTTGATTCGGGCGGGCGTCCAAAACGCAATGGTATTCTGATGCATTTTCTTCGCTATCGATTCAGCAGAGGCATTCCAATACACCTCATAAGTATCGGGTAAAAAAGCCCCTAACGCCAATGGTCCTTCCCAACCTTCCTTTTGCGCAATTAATTCATTGTATAGGTCCGCACTGTCAACTAACAACTGTTTACCGAGTTTACCTGCTAAATCATTCAAATTATCAGCACCTGTAAAGGTAATCGTGATAGGTTCTTGTAAACCGGCTTTTAAGGAATTGATGAGTGAATTATTACTCATGCCCTTGTCTATTACGTAATGCCCGGATTTGACCTTGGTCAAGCCCTTATTTTTGGCGAGTAATAGAAATCCTTCTGGATTTAATAGGATATCATCTTTTAATAGCGTGGCATACAGCTGCTCTGCAGTGGTGCCCTCTTTAACATAAAGTTCATAGGGAAGCTTCGCCTCATTCACATTAGGTTCATACACCACATTGTAACCCATGTAGACGATATAGATCATGAATGCTGGAATTAAAATTCCAAAAAAGGTTATGAGTAATCTTTTCATAAAATGACCTTTTGAAAAATCTTAGCATCTATGTATTCACCATCCCACCAAATCCAATTCTTGAGTATACCTACTTCTCTAAAATCACGAGATTCAAATAACCGTAAACTAGGCTCGTTGATCATAGGTACGTGGGCATACATATTCTCCACATGCAAAATGTTATAGGCATAATGCTCCATAGTTTCTAGGGCCAATTTCGACCAGCCCTTCCCCCGATGTTTTTCCTCAATCATAATGCCCACGCCCGCTCGTTTGGTGAAGGGATCATAATCGAACAAATCGACCGCACCTACGGGATCGCCGTCAACGTCGAGAATCAAACGCAATTGGCCATGTGCTACCAAATTTTCGTGACGTGTCAAGTACTGTCTCAGATTCAGCATAGAGTACGGCTCCTTGGTCGCACTGACGTACCAAATGGATGCATCATTTTCAATATGCATGAGCCATTTCAAATCTGACTCTTCCGGAGCGCGCAACACGCCTAAATCTTTGACAGGTATCATAACGGTTATAGTTCTGTGGTTCCTTCAAACACCTTAATAGCCGGGCCTTTCAATACCACATCGGTAAAGGGTCCCGTACCCTTGAAATCCACCTCAAGTACTCCGCCCTGGGCATAGAGTTTCACGGGTGCGGCGGATACCCATTGCTTCGCCACGGCGACCATCGCCGCACCAACAGCCCCAGTGCCACATGCG
>Ga0255780_10004274_pt1 | contig 12304 bp, 19 predicted proteins | sample 071ome_32_FD_179978 | JGI IMG/M metagenome (GOLD analysis project Ga0255780, IMG submission 179978) | Coastal salt marsh microbial communities from the Groves Creek Marsh, Skidaway Island, Georgia - 071405AT metaG (version 2) | ecosystem: Environmental > Aquatic > Marine > Intertidal zone >...
GATACCTGGTTCTTGCCACCATGCTTCTACAACACCATCGTTTATAACTGCCATATATCTCCATGATCTCATTCCAAATCCTAAATGATTTTTACCAATCAGCATACCCATAAATCTTGTTAAATTTCCTGAACCATCTGGAATTACTTTTACATTTTGTATTTTTAAAACTTCTGCCCAAGCGTTCATTACAAATGTATCATTAACAGAACAACAATAAACTTCGTCAATGCCCATACTTTTAATTTTTTCGTAGTTGTGTTCAAAGCCAGGTAATTGTGTAGAAGTACAAGTTGGTGTGAATGCTCCAGGTAAACTGAACAGCACCACTCTCTTGCCTCCAAAATAATCGTCTGTTGTTTTATCTATCCATTTTCCTTCATCAAATGAACAGCCACCTTCTAATACAGAATCACCTTCTCTTGTTCTAAATGTAACTCTAGGTATCTTAAATCCCTTCATACTTGCTCCTAATTTCGTATCCGCCAAAAAAGTCTTTAGCATTTATGGCTCTATCGTCAATCCAGACATCATAGACTGGTTTTTTCATTTGAATGGAAGTGTATTTTACATTCCATTCTTTGAGTTGTTGATGTGTAAGTTCAGTCCAGTCTTTACCTGAGTTACCACCCCTTGCTGTCCAATAATGGATTTCATGTCCTTTATCATACAGTTCATTCAGTTTAGCAATACGGACATGGTCTGGCTTACTGTCTTCGTAATTGCTGTTTTCATTATAGCAAATTGTATTGTCAATGTCAACCATATATTTCATTATAACCATCCCATTGCTACACTGAATCCTAATATGTTGGCACAAAAGAAATAACTCACCAATATAGTGGGCCAAACTAATTTTCTTCTGTGAAATGTGTAGATTGCCAAACCAGAACCTATCAAAAAGAAAGGATACACTATTCTCATATCTGGATCAGCGGCATTAAGTGCCAAGGTCATACTCGCTATGATATTAACCATTGTGCTGACCATTTCTAGCCAAAAGCACAATCTGTCTTGATGGTATGACTCTTTAAAGTAACCGATTATTTTATTTGTCTCTGCCAACTGCAATAATCAAGTTTTCTAATGAATCGAAGTCATCAGAATATTTGTGCCATTCACCTTTGTGAGCAATTTTGATTGCCTTGTTGATCAGTGCTGGTTTAATTTCTAATTCTTCTGCAACTGCTTTCACAGTATCTTTTAGTCCACCTTGCAAGTCTTCCATTTCAGAAAGTACGTTGGCACCTTCATCAATAATTCTTTTCAATTTTGCTTGTTCTTCTGGACCGTATGTTCTGCCTGCCATTTTGTTTTCTCCTTGTTTAAGTCTTTATTATACTTAATTGTTAGAGGAAAGTCAATGACTATTTTTTGGCAGAACGTTTTTTATCTTGATAGAAGTAGTCGTCGGAATCACCAAAAGTTGTGGATGCTTCGTTTTCACAAAACCATTCTTTGGTGCTGACTTGGAAGTCTGGTCTTTTTAATTCTGCTGGTGTTAATGATTGTTCGTACCAAAGCATTCTGTTGTTTGGTTGTGCAAAATATTGTCCATTTTCCAATCTACCAAAATTGTGTTGTTTGTGTTCGCTGGGTACTTCTGATACTCCTGTGTTCACAGTGTTTGGATCACCATGGCAGGCATCTATTGTGAAAAGATATTCACCTTTCATTCTACCACCACCATTCAACATGATTTCTACATCGCAATTTTTTAAAATAGATTTTGTCCAAACTTGAATGTTGGAACTGAAACTGTCCCACAGTGCTAATGAACTTAAAGGTAATTGTTCTTCTTCTTTGATATTGGTGCGCCACACAAATGCTGATAAGGGAAATTTATCGTAACAAGCACCATACTCTGGTAGGTATGCTTCAAACATTAATGCTCTACCTTGTACTGATTTGACTGCTATGATTACTGCTTCTATGAATTCACCATACCCACGTTTGAGATCGTGTACATACTCTTTTTTCACCCAACACTTGATATATGGAACGTTTGCAACAAAATTCAAGACACAGCCCTCTCATAGTTAGATTTTTAATATCTGTATTTATTGATTATTTTTTAATTAGTGCTGTTAGACTTGGTCTTGCCGCCTGCTTGTCTTTTGCGTCTACCGGCGCAATGTGCCCGTTGTGAAAAGCCTTTGGGATTGGCACAATTGATAGACTTTTTATATTTTTTAGTCCATCCTTCTGTGATCTCTCTGATCAACATTTTAGATTATTTCTTTTTGATTGGAACGCAGTTGTCTACTCTTTTGCCACCCTTCATCTTGGTGCCCATTCGTTTGTAGCCTTTCCAACACACTTTGCCGTCCACACCTTTTTGCTTTTCTGCTTCGTCTAGTGTTTCCCATGTTGGTTTGCCACAATCTTTACAAGTTTTTGTAGACTCTTGTAATTTTGATTGCAATTTGTTTGCTAATGATTCTTTGTAATCTACTGATGCCGCCACTGCTTGTGGTTCTGGTGAAAGATCCACTTTGCTTAATTCTTGAGCAACTTTTGTTAAGTTTGCTTTCAATGTGTTAGCATCAACTTTTCCTTTTGGTGGAAACATTTTTTTCATATCACCTTGAGCATCCATTCTTTGAAATGCTTCAGGGTGTTGTGGTTGAACATATTTTCTTAAATATGCCGCCACTAAATCTGCTGGGTAACCTTGACTTACATCTGCTTGATTCAATGCTACCACTGTGTTTACATCATTAAACAATGTTTGCATTTGAACTTTATTTTGATTGTCTGCTTGTACTTTTGCCGCTGTTGCCGGATCCACTAAACTTTTTGCATATTGTGTTATGTCTCTACCTGCGGCTTTCAATGTGTCTAATACACCTTCGTCTAAGTAAGTTACACTTTCGTTTTGACTCATTAATTCATATTCCATGTAATGATACACAGAACTCAAATAGTCTGATGCCTTAGTAATTTTTGCCGCTACCCAACCTTCTAGACCTTGCTGTTCAGAAACTGATTTCAACATATCGTGAAGTTTGATTGAATATTTTGCCGCTTTGTATAAATCTGATCTTGCCATCTGTACTTCATGGTCCATCTCGGCTTTTTGTGCCATCAATGCTAGATCTTCTGTTTTCATGTCTTTCTTTTCTTTAGAAGAATGGCCAAATGTTTTGTGAACCAGTTTGTCTAGTTTTTTATGAAATGTATCTACGTCTTTTTTTGTTAAATCTGATTGTTTCATATTAATATTTATCTCTTCATTGGAGCACCAAATATTGAGGTACCTTTCATATCTAATGCATTATCTGTTGGTTTTTGCATCTTTGCTTTGGGCGGATTAGCAGGTACACCTTTTTTACCGTAGGCATCACGTGCTTTTTTATCGCCAATAGCAATATGAGGACTGACCACTGTGGCAATACTGCCAGATGAAGTTGCTCCTGCCGAGGCCACTTCTGATATGATATCTCTAATACGCATATGTTTATTTACCGTGTTTGAACAGATTTTTCACACGTTTAGATGTGCTGTATTTTGCGTGTGGCACTTTAAGATTCTTTTTGCCGTATATGTCGCCCACTTTGTGAGTGTACACCAATTGTGCAGGATCCAGTCCGTAATGATAGTCCGCTCGGGCTTCTACCATTCTGAACTCCTTGTAACGCATTTTAGAACTTTTTTTTGATGTTGTTGATTACAACTCTTAATTTTGAGAATTTATACCAACCATTTAACTTTTTTTTGAACTTCTTCCACATAATTATATCATTTTTTTAAGCATTACTATTGCATTGTCAATGATTGCTCTATGCTGATAACTGCCGCCGGAACCTACTTCTTCTTCACCGGATTTGAGAGCATCTAAACCATCAATGTATTTCTCTTCAGTGATTTCTCCTGATTCAAATCTTCTTTTAAGGGAAAGCACAGATGAAGCCGTCTCAGCCACCCATCCTGTGTCTTCTGTTGCTTTAATTAATCTGTCTAAATATTCTGCCATTTTGTGTATCCTTTATTTTATTTATCGCGTTTGGGTCTCCAACCACCTCGGTTTCCGTTGGCAGTTTTGTCCCAATGTTGCACAGTGCCGTCTTTTAATACTCTATATTGCTTGAATTTTTTAGGCTTTTTGCCTAGTGTGTTGTATGGAGTGGGTTTATTTGCTCTTCTGAATGCCATTATACTGTATTCCGTATACAGTATTTATCTACTATTTTGACTTGCTTCTTCCGGATTTCATGTTGGCACACCAGTGGTACATCTTGCCTTTTTCACCACCGTACCGTTTTGCTTTGGCCCTTAATGAAGTTACTGATCCTGAACAACTGGCACCTGCTTTTTTCACTCTACCTGGACGACTTTTTCCTTTTACTTTGCCATCAGCAAAGTTTTCATTGGCTTTGTTGTTGCCCACATTTTTAAATCCATATCTGTTGTTTGGTCCGTAACCTTTTTTGTGTATCAATCCCATGGGTTTTGCTGTATGGGGCATCACTCTATTACGTTCTACAATGTCTCTGATCTTCATTATCGCAACTGTGGTGGGCGACCTTTACTGTCTAACTTGAATCCAAACTTTGCCGCTTGACGTTTTGTTTCGCCTGGCTTAACATCTGCTGTTGTGTTCTGTTTGGTAATTATGCCCACACCGCCTTCCTTAACCATGTGTTTCTGTTTGTATGTTTCTAAACCTGCTTTAACTTTAGTTAATGAATCTCTATTTGCTTGATACAGTATTCCAAATCCACCAGCACCTTGCCAACGTTCTATATTGATAGGTCTATCATCAATCAGTATGTTTGCTTGTTTGGTTTTCTTATCCACAGCATAAGATTCTTTTCTTCCTGTGATGATAATGTCTTTAGGTTGTTCAATGTTTTTGCTGATCCAAACTTTTTTCCATTTGGCTGAATTGGCATTATCTCCTCGCAATGGTGATGAACAGATTGAAAATGTACCACCTGTAAAATCTTTTACTATTTTGATTAATTGGTCAGCAGTGGGAAATTTTGGCAATGTTTCAAAAAAGTTTGTGCCTGTGATACGATTGATCACTTCTGCTTTTAAATCTTTAGTTCTGTCTGATGTTAATTCTTTCCAATGATCTACACCATACAGTTTTTCGATACCTCCAAAGAAGTCTGCCATGACTCCATCCATGTCGAGATATACAATTGGTTTTGGTTCCATATCTTCATTATACAACCTTTTGTTGTGATTGTCAACCTTGGAATCCAAATCCAAAATACGCATTAGTTAAACCCTAAATGTGTGACTTCCGGATATTTGGTTTTGATTTTTCTGGCTAGTTCGTTGTGGAGTTTTACCTGTCTATTCATGTATCCTTCAGGTCTTCCACCTGATATCATGGTTGGACCACCTGGATTTTTATCAACAGTTGGTTCTTCTTCTGGTGATTGTTTACCAATATTCTTTTTTAACCATTGTGTGGTCACACCAATAAATTCTTCAACAGGCACAGCACTCATGTCTTCAAAGTCAGCAGGATAACCCAATGCTTGTAAAAATTGTCTCATGCTGGCATTACTCATGTAAGGAGTGTCTAACTCTTTGTCGTTGGCCCAAGTTTTTGGAAACTCCCATACCACTCTCTTTTCGCCATCCCAATCTTTTTCAGTTTTGTAATAAGGAATCATAGAAGCACCTTCTGATACTGCTTCTGCTTCTACTTTTCTGCGTATAGTGAATTTATCCCCTTGAAACTCAACATCTTGTCCCGTAACTAATTGATACATTTTTGCCAACAGTCTATTGTCAAATTCTGGTTTACCATGTCCTGTTTGTGGTTCTTTGATTTTGTTTGCCAACATTTGAACAAATGCTGACTTGTTCATACGTAAATCACCTTCGTTGGTTTCTTCTGTTCTCAATGCTGATCTTTTGTATCCTTTTGCTATGAAATCTTTTTCACGTTCCGCAGGAATCATTATGGTCTTACCATCTTTGTGTACATACACAGTTTTGCCCACAGCACCCATTCTTTTCATGTCTGTGGCTTGTACACCATCTTCTGTTACAAAACCTCTGCCACCACACACTGAACACTCTTCGTCACCGTGTTTGCCTGTGCCATCACAATGTGTACACTTGGCTGGTTCAGCCGCCATGTCTTCTTTTTTAAGATTTTTTTGTGCCCAAGCATCTAATTCTGCTTTACGCTTCATCACTGCCAACTTGGTATCTGGATGTCTTTGTTTAGGATCGTTTTGAATCTGTTGCAGATCCTTCATCAACTGACGATAGTGTTTTTCGTCTCTTGGCTCATTGCTAGTTTTGAATTCTCTAATAAAATCTATTAACTTCATTTCTTTCTTCCTCTAAACTGTACAGGTCCAGTCATATAAGGTCTTGAAAACCACAATTTAAACCAATCTGGATCTCCTGGTTTCAAACCTAATTTTCTTTCTTTTTGCCTCAAAGCAGTGGCAGTGTGACTGATATTTTCACCCATTGATGAATCATTTTGCTCTTTATCAATGCCTGCCAAGCGTTTTAAATCTGCTATATTCATATTTATACTGTGACAGGATCTAATTTTAATCCTGCTCTTACTTGGTTGTACATCTCTTCTGCTGTTTTAGGGTCTATAGGCACAGCATTCACAAATGTTCTCTTGTCACCACGTGCGGCTAGATCTCTCATTTTGCTGGCACTCATGCCTTGTAATCCTTCAGCATCTGGATCTCTTTCGCCTGCACTGATCACTTTGATTGAATTAAAGTTATAGTCTCTACCATTGTATTTGTTTAACAATTCATTGAATTGCTTTACTCTGTCAGATCCTGCCACATATATTATATCTGTGTAACCCATCTGCTCCAACTTCTGCATGGCTTGTACCCATGTTCTCACTGCTTTGTCTCCCACCTTAATTTGTGGAAATATTTTTTGAGCAAAAGTTAATTTTTGTGCGAATGTTAATGGATCTGTTTTTGAGTTTTGTGTGTGGGTAATAAAAATAAAAGGATCACCTGCCTGTGCTTTGATAACCTCACCTATCTTTTTGTGTCCTGCTGTGGGCGGATTCATTCTGCCAAAGGCAAACGCCGCAGTTTTATTTGGTGCTTCTACTATTTCCGTGATTAACATTATTACTCCTCATTCGCTTTTTCGCCATCCATGATTCTCTGCATGAGCATTTTTTTATCTTCTGAGGTAATTTGATCTGCAATCTGTTTTGGAATTTTGTATTTGGTACAGTATTCTTTTATACAAGAATCAACCACAGGCATAAGTGCTTCATTGTCGCCTGTTTGTTTACACTTGTTCATTGTGGGATAGTATTGTTTTCTATAAAAGTCATCATCATTCATCATGTAGAAATACACATCATCCATTAGATCATAATCTAATTGAGGTTCTTTATCTATTTGATTGAACTCAGTTAATCTTACCATTTTCTACAACTCCAATATCTTGCTTTGGTTCTTGGTCCTGGATTATCGCAGTTGTGTCTAGCACGGAAACTTCTACGTCTTGCAGGATTAGATTTTTTAATCTTCATGTTTGGATCACCAAAGTTAACTTTTTTAATATTTTTTGTTTTTGGATCTCTCACATACACTTTAAATTTTTTAACATCACCACGCATGGGTTTTCCCAGTGAAACTTTTCTGCCTTGGTATTCTGCTTCATCTAACTGCTCATCTTCATTGAACCACAAATCTCCATATGCTTCAAAGAAATCATCACCGTTATAAGTTTCTTCCATAGGATCGTTATCACTTACTTCTATCACAAAATCTTTTAAACCTTGTTTGTTGTAAACCAATTCTAAATCTTCCACAAGATCATCTGATTCATCTATATCCAATTGTCTATGTAGTTCAACAGTTAATACGTGTTGCCCATCACTGTTTTCAAATGTGATGTATTTTGTTTCGTCTTCCAGCAATCCTATTGTGCTAAGATTTACTGCTGTTGTGATTTCCTCTTCTGTGAAAGGTGTATCTTTAATTATGTTAAAATAGTGATGCATAGTTCTAATGATTTAATAATATTGAGTTGATTGTTCCATCGGTATAAGTTACGTGTGCTCTTACCCAAACAAAGTTTCCTGTAAAATTATAAACAAAAGCACCTTCTTTACCAGCAGTTGTGCTGTCATATGTAGTACCATCTATATCAAACCAATCAGAATCTACTGGATCAGTTGCCAATGTGCCTTGTATTTTGACAGTGCCAGATACACCAGTAACATTAATTTGTACAGTGTGTAAACCGTCTGATCTGCCATAATAACCATCGCCTTTGTATTTTTCGCCCACAACAGTTTCTACCGTGCTATCGCCCGGATGAGTTGTTGCTGACAGTATAATTTCGCTTGTTGCTGGCATATGTGTATATTTAGCCTATATGCGTGTTTAGATGTTAGGCTTGTTTTTCAAGCAATTTAACACCGTCTCCGATGTCTAAAACAAGTTCTTTGTCTTTGGCAGTGACTTTAACTTTACCACCGTTTTTGAGTGATCCAAACAATAACTCTTTCGCCATAGGTTTCTTGATCTTTTCATCAATCAATCTCTGCATTGGTCTGGCACCCATCTTGCTGTCGTAGCCGTTTTCCACCATGTAATCTATGGCTTCATCTGTCAATTCTAATACCACGTCTTTTTCTTTCAATTGTGTTTTTAAATCCAACATAAACTTGCCCACAATTTTGATCAGCACTTCTTTGGCTAGTTTTTTGAACACCACTGTGCCGTCTAATCTGTTTCTAAATTCTGGAGCAAAAAAGCGTTTCATATCAGCATCATCGTAATTGCTGTCATTGGTTTGTGTGAATCCCATCACATTTTTCTCCAATTGTTCAGCACCTAAGTTTGTGGTTAAAATCAATGTGATATTTTTAGCACTGGCAGTTTTGCCATTGTTGCCTTGTATAGATCCTTCATCCATAATCTGTAACAGTATCTGTGCCACATCAGGGTGTGCTTTTTCAATCTCATCCATCAGCAACACACAGTTAGGGTGTTCTTGTAATTTTGTAACCAACAGTCCTGTGTTTTCTTCAAATCCCACATAGCCTGGAGGAGAACCAATCAGTTTTGCCACAGCGTGTTTTTCTTGATATTCTGACATATCAAAACGCACCAACTTAACACCCAATTGTTCTGCCAATTGTTTGGCAGTTTCTGTCTTACCACATCCTGTTGGACCCATGAACACAAACGAACCAATCGGTTTGTTGTCTCTTTTTAATCCTGCTTGGGCAACCAACACTTTGTCCACCACCATGTCTATGGCTTCATCTTGTCCATACACATTGGCTTTCATGTTTTTAGAAAGATTAGCAAGGTTGCTGGATTCTTTTTCAGCAATAGATTCCACAGGCATTTTGACCTGTTTGGATAATTCGAACTGTATTTGTTCAGCATCTACAACTCTATCTGTTTGCTGATCTTGTAGATTGAATCTAGAACAAGCCAAGTCTATCAAGTCTATGGCTTTGTCTGGCAGTTTTTTGTCTGTTTGATATTTTATACTCAATTTTACAGCCGCCTTGATTGCCTCATCTGTAATTGTAGCCTTGTGAAACTCTTCATAGTATTTTTTCAATCCTTGTAGTATTTCCAGTGCTGTTTCTCTATCTGGTTCATCCACAGTGATTCTAGCAAAACGTCTCATTAATGCTCTGTCTTTTTCAAAATATTTTCTGTATTCTTCCCATGTGGTAGATGCCACAACTTTTAATTCGCCTTTGGTCAGCACAGGTTTCAACAAGTTTGCCAAATCGTTGGCAGTGTTTCCGCCTCCTCCTGCTCCTGCACCTGATATATTGTGTGCTTCATCTATAAAGCAAATGGCTTTGCCTTTTTTCTTTAATCCGTTAAGCACCATTTTGAAACGTTCTTCAAAGTCACCTCTGTATTTAGAACCAGCCAACATGGCTCCTATGTCTAAATTATACACTTCGTATCCTTTTAAAAACTCTGGACAAGTTTCATTCACAATGTTAAATGCCAGTCCTTCTGCTATGGCAGTTTTACCCACCCCAGGATCACCAACCAGTATCACATTGTTTTTCATTCTACGTCCAATAGTTAATGCTATTTGATTAAGTTCATCTATTCTGCCTATCACAGGATCTATTTTTTTCTTTTTGACTTCAGCATTCAAATTGGAAGTGTATTTGTTTAATGCTCTCTTGGTTTCGCTCTGATCAATTTCATCTTCGAATATTTCTTCAATTTCGCTGTGTAGATAATCCATGAACTTTTCTTTATCCACTTTTGCTTCCATAAGGAAATAATACGCCCAACTTTTTGTTTCACTTAACAAACTTAAAAAAACATCTGTCAAATCTATATTGCTTCTACCACTGAACAATACCTGTGTGAATGCTCTATTCAAAACTCTTTCCACACTGATTGTTTTCTTTGGCTTGTATTTGACTATTTTAACTTTTATGTTGTCCAGTCTGTTGTCAAGATAGGTAATCACATGACTTTTGATATCATCCACATCTGTGCCATATCCTTTAAGAATATTACAAAATTTTTCATCTTCACACATAGAATACAACATATGTTCCAGTGTGACGTATTCATGCTTGTAGGATTTGGCTAGATTAACTGCTCTATCAAAAACACTTTGTAATGCACCACTAGGTTCAACCATTTGCTATATCCTTTAATAATCTTTTTTGTTTTTTCTTTGCCATATCCAAACGCAATTTTGAAACCCTTTGATCAAAGGTAATGCCTTGAAGATGGTCGTATTCATGTAAAAATACTCTTGCATGAAAACCTTGTAACTTAATTATACATTCTTTTTGTTGTGTGTCAAGATATTTAACTCCCACAGCATCAGGTCTTTTTATATTCATAAACAGTCCTGGGAAACTTAAACATCCTTCTGTCATTTCAACTTTGTTTGTGCTGACTTCGGTGATCACGGGATTGATAATTGTCATAGGTTTGTCTTCACCCATGATAAAAATTTGGGCATCTAATCCCACTTGATTAGCGGCAAGTCCTACACCGTCATATTTTTTCATAATGTCAAACATATCAGCAGATATCTTTTCAGCATCCATATTGCTGAAATCAAATTCCTTTACTTGCTTTTCTAAAAATTCATCTGGTGCTTTAATTAATTTCATTTTTGATCCTTTTGATTTGTTCAACAAGTTCTGCTTTGCTTACTTTTGGTATGTCAGCCTGAATGTTCAAATAGATATTGCCTCTGCCTCCACCTCTTGTGGGAAGTCCTTGCTCACTAATACTTAACACAGTGCCAGGTTGAGTTCCAGCAGGAATGGATATGGCAAGATTTCTTCCTTCCAGTGTTGTGATATTTTTCTTTGTACCTGTCATTAAATCAAACACATTCACTCTTTCCAAACTGTGTAAATTGGATCCGTCTCTTGCCCATTTGGCGTGTGGTCTTATTTTTACTCTCACCATTAAATCACCTCTTGGTAATCCTGTGTGATAATCATCTCCAAGACTTGGAAATTTTATTGTTGAATTGTGTTCAACGCCTTTGGGTAGTTGTAGGTTAACACTTTGCTCTCTTCCGTTGGTCAGTCTGTATGATGCTATCAACTCTTTGCCAGTTAACACATCTTCTAAATCAATTTGTGCTTCGATCACAATATCTCTATTTTTTCTATACTGCTGTCTTCTACCAAATGGTGATGTGCCTCCGCCAAAAAATTGATTGAAAATATCTCCTATATCATTGGGAAAATCATCGGATCTAAATTCATAACTGCGTGATCCTCCACCCATGTTTTGATTGGGTGCTGACCCAAATCTATCATAGTGTGACTTCTTTTGAGGATTCTTTAGTGTATCATATGCTTCGTTGATTTTTTGAAACTGGGCACCGTCTCCGCCTTTGTCAGGATGATGCTTCATGGCTTGTTTTTTGTAAGCCTTTTTGATTTCATCTGATGAAGCGTTTCTATTGATACCTAATGTTTTGTAGTAGTCCATAGTGTTTATATAGTGATTCTTTTCAAAATTTCAATAGTATTTAATGTTTTATTCATAGTCAAATAGTTTTTCGAAATTGGTATCTTCGCAGTGTTCTTTTATTCTACGTTGTGCGATATTCACATAGTGCTGATTACTATCAACACCAACAAATTGCCTTTGTTCCTGTAGAGCACCTATTCCCGTAGAACCCGATCCCATAAATGGATCCAACACTGTGCCATTTTTTGGAGTGTATATTCTTGTGAGGTATCTCATAAGATTGATTGGTTTTGGTGTAGGATGATCATTGTATTCACCTCTCTCTTTGCGTGTGGCTCTGGGAGCATAAAAATATTTTTGCTGTTCAGCATTATCTAAACTGC
>Ga0255780_10004275_pt1 | contig 12299 bp, 10 predicted proteins | sample 071ome_32_FD_179978 | JGI IMG/M metagenome (GOLD analysis project Ga0255780, IMG submission 179978) | Coastal salt marsh microbial communities from the Groves Creek Marsh, Skidaway Island, Georgia - 071405AT metaG (version 2) | ecosystem: Environmental > Aquatic > Marine > Intertidal zone >...
TGTCCTCCAGGTACAGCTCCTCGAGCAGCGGGCACCCCTGTAAGAAGTGCCCCGGCAACTCCCCAGCCATGAGGTTGTGGCCGAGGTCGAGGATGCGCAGAGTCTTGAGGGGGAACTCGGGGAGTGTTCTGATCTCGTTCTTTGCCAGACTGAGCATCGTCAGGGGCAGCCGCGCTGCCGCCGAGGGCACTTCGCTGAGCATGTTCCCGTCAATCATGAGTTCGTGTAGGTGCGCGAGCATGCCGAAGGAGTCGTGGAGGGAGCGGATCTTGTTGTACGACACGTCGATGACCTCCAGGTCTGGGGTGAGGTGTGCGATGCCTTCGGGCAGCGACTCGATCATGTTCCACATTACGAGCACCGTCGTCAGCTCGTACCTTTCTCTCTCCAACTCAGCCGGCCAGGCCTTCAGACCGCCCTGCGACGTGCGGGGAGATATGCGGATCAGCGTACCGTCGACACAAGGCCTCTCAGCAGGCCGCTGGCAGCAACGCCTAGGACGTTGCCCCGTCGCGGGCGATGGCCACCGCAGGCACACTGCCGACACAAGAGAGCCGCACCCCGGCACCGCTTCGTGTACGTCCCGCGTTCGAGAACGCGTTCCTCTCACATTGACGTGTTCGTATGTCGTCAGAGTCAGCCTCTGCCTCCTGGGCCCGAGGGGCTGGTCGTGGATGTCCCTCCTCCTCCCACGTGGGGTTCCCTTCATCAGTGCTTCGCTGCGGAGAAGGAGAGATCAGTATGAATTATGACGTCCCGCGCCACAGAAAGAGCTTGACTGCCGCAGGCGCGCGGCCACGCCCGCCAGGAGGGGCCAGGCAGGGTGGGCATGTGGTGCATGTGTTGCCGGGAGGCGCAGACTCACGTCACGAAGTACTCCGGTTCCTCCACGAGCTCTTCCAGCTGTTCTGGATCCCCTGACCTCTCCTCGTCATCATTCTCAGCGATCGCAGAGAGCCCGGCCGGTGTGTTCAGGTCTGCGATTGCAGGCCACTCGGCACGGTCAAAAAGAGCCGAGCCGAGTCGAAGTTCGCGGGTACATTTTTGTTGCATCTGGGCATGTGTGCTTCTGAGCGCAGCGCGGGCGACGCTGCCGGGACGGCAGGTGATTCAGGGCGGGCGACGTCGGGGCCTCACTCGGCTTGTGCAAGGTCCTGAAGCTCGGGCTCGCAGAGGAAAGGACCCCCCCCGACAGGGGGAGGTTGAAACCCGTCTTTCGGAAGGGCTTCATGTCACTCTGCCCCTTCGACCTCGCGCGTCGCTGTGTTAGAGGCAACCGCGCTTCAACAGGCAAGCACGCGTCGGCGGCGGAGGGTCTCGCCGCGCCACTGTCAGATGACGCCCTGGGCCTTGAGCATCTTCGAGTGTGTGGGGAAGGGGTCAGCGTTTCCAGCGGCCATCTCCCTCTCGGAAATCTTCCAGAACCAGCCGTTGCGCCACTCGAACTCCTTGACGGCGGTGGGGAAGTGCGCCACCGACCGCGAGTAGGCCAGGAGGCGGGCGACAGTGCCGTCGTCGAGGGTCACACCGAGCTCCGCAGCTCCGCCCTCTGCGAGCTCGGCGAACAGGCCAGAGACCTGTTCCGTATGCTTGCTCTCCACGTCCCCGACTAGGCACTGGTGCTCGGCGCCCACAAGCATGATGGCGGAGATCCAGACAAGTTTCTCCAGCATGGCCTTCTTGTAGTCGATCTCGCTCAGCACCTTGCACGACAGGCCGCCGGCAGCAAGGCGGTCGGCGAAGGCCTGGGCATGGGGCCCCGTGACGGCGGTGAGACCCTCGGGGTTCAAGTCGGTCTTGCCGTCCTTGGGCTTCTCCCCGAGCTTGGACACGGCAAAGAAGATGAGGGCCTGGGTGTTGCTGCCGAGGCCGTTGGCATCCATCCAGGGCTGGAGCATGCCGTTCTGCACAAACAGCAGGTCCTTCCGGCGGGACTCGGGGGTGCGTTTGACCACCTCATCGAGCACATCATTCCTCGTGCACACCACGATGGGCCCCTCGGGCGTCGCGGGGATGCCGCCCTCGCGACCGACAAGCACATCGCCACCGGGACCCATCTCGACGAGAGCCTGCCCGATCCTGCCCTTCCCGACGATCACACAGGGCTTCGATGCCGACATCACGACAGACCTGCATCAAGGGCGGGGGTTCGCGATGGGCTCCGGGGGGGGATACCACTCTTCGGGGTTCGACTGCACCCGCTGCCGAGGCCATCAAGGGGAGGGGTGTTGGAGAAAGTGAAGGCGTGCGGCCGGAGCGTACTCCGCAACCTCCGCGCACCTCTGACGACGAAGAGACGGAGGCGTGAGAGTCGGGCTCAGGGAAGCGAGCGACATCGGGGCAAACGGGGCGACTCAGAGGGCGCAATCGGCGTGGGGGACCCAATCCGAGTGGAGTCTTCGAGACGTGCGCGCAAAGGCGTGCACGTGGATGTGGGGATCCGATGGGAGGTATCTTGTTCTCGACCGAGTGTCAAACAACGCCAAGAGGTGCGTGTAAGCGGCACCCGTGATGGGAAGATCGCCCAGCCGCACACGTTTCCAGCGTTCCTGCCGGGGTCAGCCACACAAAGTGGGGGCTTGGGTCGCGGCACCTCTTCATGAGCCCCTGCTCCTTTCTTGACCGATAGCCCTATCTGGACTCTGTGCACCACGAGGGGGGACGAGGGGTTTTGCAGGAAATGCGAAACGTCGCGATGCGGGCGGCCTCGGCGCACTTTTCCTCGTCGTCGAGGAAGGGGGCACACTCGCCGAGCCCCTCAGCGCCGCGTGCAAGGCCCCAATGGAAGGGGGGGTACGTGCGCCCGATGGTGCGCGCTAGTATCTCTCGGAGTATCGCGGCCAAGTCGTCATCGTCCGCGCCCCCCAGCGCCGGCGACGACGACTTCAACAAGCTCCACTCGGCCTTGAGCAGGGCCATCGCCGAGGAGGACTACTCCCAGGCGGCGAGAATTCGGGACGAGATCACCGCTAAGCTGGAGGCCAACGGGATGGACGTGACGAATGCCGACTGGTTGGCGCTCGGACTGCTGCCTTGGCTTGCGGAGAGGTACGCAGCGGCGCCCGAAGCCCTGGTTGGTCACTGGCCCCTGTGTGTCGGCTGGGCAGCGTTATCACCGCGTCCGATCGCCGACGGCCGATACTCGACCCCTCCCGCTCCCATGCAGGATCGTTCAGCTGGGTTACCCAATCCCGACCCCCATCCAGCGTCGTGTTGCGCCGTCGGTGATGATTGGGAGCGATGTGATGGTGCAGGCCACAACGGGGTCCGGGAAGACCCTGGCCTTCCTGCTGCCCACCCTGTCGACGCTCGACCTAGACACGCCTCGCGACGACATCCAATCGCCGATGATGGTGGTTATTGTCCCATCGAAGGAGCTCGGGGTTCAGATCACGATGATGATATTCAAGCTGTTCGGGGGCAACGTGAGCAAGGGCATCCCTGGCGACCCCGGCAACATCTTCCGCTACACGGGGCCCAAGGAGCTCAAGGTTCGGGGGATCCTGGACGCTAGGGAGGCGGCCATGTCGCGGGATCCGGGCTTTCTGAAGGGCGTGCACGTGGTGGTGGGCACTCCGGAGGCCCTCGACATGGCGATCGCGGACAAACTGGAGCGGGAGACGCTCGAGAAGGCCCTGTGGTATGAGCAGGACCCCGAGGTGAAGGAGGACGTGATCCGGATGGGAACCACGACACCGCGGTCATGGGTACTGGACCGTGTCGAGTGCATCGTGGTTGACGAGATGGACGCGTGCTTCGACCGGTACCCGGAGGAGACTGCGCGGGTGCTCATGGAGACGCACGGGGACCGGCTGGTGAAGCCCCAGGCAGTCATGTGCGGGGCCACGCTCAGTGAGGAGCACGTCGCCAAGGTGGCGCAAACGGGCATCCTGATGGCGCCTGTGATGTGTAACGTCGGGGAGGGTAAGAGGCTCCCAGGGAGCATCCGGCACCAGCACGTGGTTGTCAAGGCCCCGAGCAAGCTCATGGTGCTGTCCCGGATGCTCAAGGAGGACCTCTCCACCCAGGACATGGACGACGCTCCTCCCCGCGCCATGGTCTTTGCCTCGAGCGATGAGGAGGCCCGGGCGATCGCCGACCCGCTCCGCACCTCCCTCTGGGGGCAACACCGGCTCAGCGTGCTCCTGCCCACTGGGTTCGAGACGGTCCGTCAGATGGAGGAGTTCCGGGACAACCGGTCGACGCTCATGGTGTGCACGCCCACCTCGGCGAGGGGCATTGACATGCCGGCTGTGACGCACGTGTACCTGACCAAGTGCCCTGCGGACCCAAGCGAATACGTCCACGCCGCCGGCCGCGTGGGGAGGGTGGGGGCGCACGTGGACGGGGAGTGCGTTGTGCTCGTGGCCGAGGGGGAGGAGGAGCGCGAGTACCTTGGGATGATGGCTAGGCTGGGACTGGAGACGGAGCGAATCGAGGCGCCCAAGGACGCGACGGCGGGTCTCGACCCGGAGAAGGCTGACGACCTCGACACGCTGAAGAAGGCGATGGAGGATCTCTTCATCCTCTCCGAGGGGGACGAGGAGGAGCCCCTGAGCTGATGACCGGTGCTACGGGGAGGGGGGCGCCAGAGCGGGCACGATACAAGTCGCTGGTGGTTTTAACGGGTTAACACCTTCGACTCGCGTCACCGCACCCCGCTTTCAGCCCCGGTATCCCTGCTGGCTGTAGTAATCGCCCTGCGCCCCGTTGTAGGGCTGCCCCCCCCCATACTGGCCCTGGCTGTAGGGGTCGGAACCGGGCGCACCACCGTACTCGGGCTCCGGGTACCCCGGGTTGTAAGATCCTGGGTAGTCAGAGTACTCGGCGTGCTGGGTGTTGGCCCTGTCCTGGCGGTAGGCCTCGTCCGAGGCCCAGTGCTGGTAGTCTCTCTGCGTGCATGGGGATGCAGGAACGTGGTGGGGCCGTCGGCGTTTCCCGGGACCCCGACAGTGCAGGTGCAGTCGCCGGATCCTCTGCTCACCGCGATGTTGGCGACAAAGGGGCCCTGCATGGCCGAGAGGAGGGTGCTGATGATGGTGTTGGCCGTGGACTCGAAGACGCCCCTCGGGATCAAGTTGAGGGGCGGGGGCGGTTTCCCGTACAGGCGGATCGAAGTCTCGCTCGAGATGGCCTGGTCGACGTCGCCCTCGTCCCACGTGAGCACAGTCTTGCCCCGGACCTCGGAAACGTCCGAGAGCGACCGCACGATCTCGGACCCATCGAAGCGGAACTCGACCGCCTCAAGGATGACGGAGGGGCGCGGGTACATGCTGTGGGTGACGCGGACCTTGATGATGGGCCTCAGCTCGAATCCGAAGAACGCGATCTCCTGGATCACGAGCTGGAACGTACTGTCGTCTACGCGGGCCATGTAGGCGCCCAGGGGGAGGTCGATGAGCACGAACTGGTCAACCGGCATCATCATGTAGGCCCCGAGGCCGGTCCCTGCGGATAGGCGGTGGGGGGGACTCGATCGGCGGCCCTGGCTGTGGAGCATCTTCTTCTTCTTACCATGATTCTAGCGTCCCAGGTCTTCGAATGGTCTCGGAGGCGAGGTTGCGGCGAATTCGCCCACTTTTGAAAGGCGTGCATCGGAGCGCGACAGCGACCTTTTCGAAAAACCCAGGCGACACATGGTACTGGTTTCGGGTATCATTAGCTCGGATTTGGCGAGGTACAACATCCCAAAGGTGGCGTGGCGGTGGTTTTAGCTGGCGGTGTCCGGGCCCTCCTCCCTTGCACTCACCATACTGAGGCAAAGTGTCGTAGCCCGGGCCAGGTGCGGGGACGCGCACGCTGTGGTCGGCGGCGATGGTAACGAGGTCGGAGTCGTACGGGTCGAACTTCGTGCACTCCACTCCCGTGTCGTAACCCCCCGCGGACGCGTACTGGCTGTCCTGGTTGTTGGTGTACCTCGCCCGCGTGGTGGCCCTCGACCTGCCGAGAGCGATGGGGGAGAACACCCTACCAGTACCAGGGCGCACGTGGCGCACCTGGGCGGGCCCTGCGGAGATGCACCTCTGCATCGCAAGCGAAGGGACGATCGATATCTAGAGGGTAGCGGAGACAAAACTCAACTAACTTGGAGGAGCCACAGGTAGTTGTGTGATGCGCGAAAACCTAGGCGATGGGATTTTCGCTCATCCGATCGCAATGGCACGGTCGCGTCTCTTTTCCCGCTATTGTAGCGGATTCCGATCTCGGACGCCGGAGAGCCGCAACGGGCGCACCAGCTGCAGGAGCAGGGGTGTCGGGGGGGTCCTGGCCAGGCCCGACACGGGCTGCGTGACGTCGCGAGCGAGAGGCCTCCGGCCCTTGTATGGGCCGATGTGGAGCCCCCGCCGCCTAATTGCACCTGACGCAGGCAACGGACACGCTGTCGCCTCTTTCCAGCGCTGTCGTTGGTTTATCTCCAGGGGGAAACAAGTTCCGGGGCTTGCGCTCGAGACGGCGGGGAACTCCGCCGGTTCGATTCAGGGACGGCAGTGGGGCTCGTGCTATGAAAGTTGCTGGTCCAGGTCCGGGAGGGGGGTGTGACCACCCACAGGAGCTTCCCGTCAAGGTACTGCCCCTGGGCAGGGCGCCCTACGAGCACCTTGCCACCTTCTTCCGGGAGGGGGCCCTGTGCGACGCGGTCCTGGTCACCGAGGATGGCGCACGTATTGCCGCACATCGCGTCGTCCTCGCCGCGTCGAGCGAGTTCTTCCGGGCCATGTTCATGGGCGCTGGCCAAGTTATGCAGGAGCGTTTGATGCCGGAGGTACTCCTCCGGGGCGTCTCAGGGGACACGGTCAGGACCGTACTGGGCGCACTATACGACGGCGAGGTCCGCTTCTCCGAGCACACTCTGCCAGAGTTGCTCTTGGCCAGCGACATGCTCGAGATCGACCCGGTGCGCGTCGCCTGTTGCGACTATCTGGAGAGCGTTCTCAGCGTGAGCACGTGCGTCTTCGTCCTGCTCCTGGCGGAGCGCTACAGCCTGCATTCGCTTAAGAGTCAAGCGCTGCGCATCGCGCGGGTCAACTTCAACTGCGCGGTCCAAGCGGGGCCCCTGGACTGGCTCGCGGCCATGTCTCCTGGCCTCCTCCGCCAGATGCTCCTGTCGGACGACCTAGCCGCGCCTTCTGAGCTGGATGTCGCTCAGGGCATCTTCCGCTGGGCAGAGGCGTCGCCCGATAACGCCCGCCATTTGCCCGCCATGCTTACCTGCGTGCGATTCGCGTTCATCGCACCCACGTCGATCAAGGAGCAAGTCCTGACGCATCCGCTGGTGGCTGCATCTCATGAGGCAACAGCAGTGGTCCGGTCCGTCCTCACCCGCATCAGCCAGGGAAGAAGTGCGCCTCGGTCGATCGGAGCGTCCGCTGCGTGGGAGACCAGCATGCGCCCCGGCCTGGACGCCGCGGCGGGCCAGAGCAGCACCAGGGGGCCGGGCTCTGTGCCAACATCCTCTGGGGCAAAGTCGTGGTGGCAGGCCGGGTCGGGCACGGCGCATCTCAACGACAAGGAGTCGCACAAGCTGCCGGACAGGCCCCTTGCCAGTACTCTTACGCAAACACTGTTATTCGAGGCCGACTTTGACATGGCAGAGGGGGCCGTCGAAGGCAGCGTGTGCAGTGCGGTGCATACGGCAGGGGAGGGTGTGCATGATCTCTTCCAGCTGATCAGCGAGCGCCCGCGTGCGAACACTCCGTCCAGGCTCGTGGTTGCGGGCGGCTTCGAGCATGGTTTCCGGGGCCTCAAGAGTACCGAGGTGCTGGAGATTACTGCCATTGGGGGGCTGCTGGGGGAAGTCCCGTTGCGTGCGTCAGCATTTGTCACCTGCGCAACGAAGCGTCGCAGGGCATCTATTGCAGGAGCATGCACAGAGCATTGCGGCGAGAATTGGACCGGGGAGTACACGTTGGGCCGCGGCGGGGCGTACTATGGCGACGCCTCCGAGCATACTGCCGCTGGGTGGAACTCTGGACCGGCTCTGCAAGGTGGACTGCCATTCGCAGGGTCAGCAAACGCGCTGGGCACTGTTGTCGTTGTCGGGGGCTCATCGATCAGCTCGAGCGTTGTGCGGCTTGACTTGGACGCATGGAAGTGGGTTCCCTGTGCCCCCCTTCTCGTGCCAAGGGTCCAAATGGCTGTCACAGCCGTGGGGCCCCATGTTCTCGTCCTCGGTGGCCGCAGCGGTGCGGGGTCAGACGGGGAGCTCGGATCCGTCGAGCTTTTTGACGTTACTCACGGTTTCGCGGGCTCCTGGACAGAGGTGTACCGTGGGACGCAAGCGCGGACGCGCAGTGATGCTAGTCACGCAAGGGTTGCTGCAGCCGCCACAAGTGTGAGTGGGCGACAGGCATGGGTGATTGGTGGCCAGACTGGACGGGTGGTTCACGCATCGGCTGTCTGGTTCGACCCTGCCCGCGGGGAGTGGGGGGAAGATGCAGGGCGCACAATGTCAACGTCACGCAAGTACGCTGGGGTGTGCACCCTCGACGGGCAAATCCTTGTCGCTGGGGGGATGGACGCGCAGAGGCGTCGCCTGCGGTCTGTCGAGCTTTATGACCCGAGAGAAGGCAGGTGGAGGGCTGCCGCGCCGCTGATGGCCTGCCGTAGTAGTGCAGGGGTCGCCGCGCTAGCCAACCGGGCCATCGTTGCAGGCGGAAGTGGGGGCGAGACAGAGGGCGAGTTCTTCTCCTCTGTGGAGGCGTACGTCCCAGAGATGGACAGATGGCTCCCCTGCGCTTCGCTGAGGGGTCCCCGGTCCGGATTGACGCTGACCCCCGTGTAATGTCGAGTGTGCACTCTCTCGCAAGTTCAATTGCACCAGCCAATCAGGAGAGTCGCGCAGCTGGCCTCGGCCAGACGATCTCCTTGCAGAGCATGTGCCTCGGGATGTCCTTCTCTGAGCCATCTGCCATCACCATGCGCGCCGCCCCGTCGCTGAAGAGAACCTCCTTTGCGCCGTTCGGGTGATGGGCTTCTGTCTGGCCGTTCGCGAAGTGGAATACCTCCACACCGCTCTCAGCAGTCGTGTGCCAGGTATCGACCTCCGAGTAGAAGTACTCCTCGCCTTTGCCAGGGACTGTCTTTCGAACGTCGCCGTTCGCGAACCATACGATCTGCCTCCCGTCCGGCCACTGTTCTTTCGTGGTCCCGTTCGCGAATGCGACGCGCTTTCCACCGCCCGGAAGCAGTTCGGTTCTTTTTCCGTTGCTCTTGGCCAGGGGGGGGTCAACCTTGTTGGCAGCTGGGACGCTGGGACTGACGGTTGCTCTTCCGACGTCCCCCTCCCCGTTGTCGGACCAACGCAAGGCATTACTCGCACGCTCTTCGCCATAAAGACCGCGACGCGCAGGGCTGTGACCGAGATGAACGTTCTCTCGAACGATCCGGACGGGGGAACCCTCACTGCCCATGTCAAGGTGCTTCTGAGGCGAGTGGATGGGAGACTGGTGAGCGCTTATGCCCACGCTCGGGGTCTTGCTTCTGCCCCGCACACCCCCAAACTCGAAATCGACGTCGTCGTCGTGGCCGAACTCGGACGGCGACTGCATGACATCGTCCGCAAAAGGGTCCTCCACTTCGGTGAGGCTCCTGGGCAGAGTGCTTGGCTTCGAGCCCTTCATCGCGCGGGAGCGAGCCTCCGCTTGCCTCAGCGCGTCCTCGTACACCGCCTGTGGTCCGCCAGCTTTCGGAGACGGCCCAGCGCTCATGTTGACTCCACGCGGGGCAAGCCCAGGGCTGGCCATGCGCGAGCCCCTAGCTGGGCCGGTACTAGGTGTACCGGATGGGTCCTTGGTGTGCTTAGCCGTCCCCTGGCCACCAAGCTCGAGGGCGCGCTTCTCGTGCCATCTGACCTCATCCTTCAGTTCCGAGATTTTGTCTGCCTGGTCGGCGATCTGCTTCCGGAGTCGGTCGCAAGTGAGACGATGCCTCGCATCTCTCGACTGCATCTCGTCTTTCAGGGTTTTGATCTCAGACTCCTTCTCCTCGATCTCGGCCCTCTCTCTCTTGTTGGGGAGCTTGAGGAGGGCCTTCGTCTGCTTATCCAAGACCCGCCTGTCCCTCTGAAGCTTTCGCTTCTCCTCCTCGATCTTGCACATCATCTCCCGTTCCCTCTCAAGGAGACCCTTCTCCTGGTTCTCTCTTCCCCGCTCCATCCTCGCCCTCTCTCTCTCGACCTCTTGCCTGAGTGCCTGAAGCCTGGCCCTGTCGTCTCGCAGGCGGTCCAACTCGGCGTGCACCTTCGCCATTGCCTCCTTGAATTCGTCTGTGTCCTCAACCCGCACAGTATCTTCGGAGGGGGGATGCCTGGCAGAGTTCCCACGAGACCCACGGCCCGGAGCCGATCCTCCCCGCCCACCCCTCCCCCGAGGGTTCGTGCCCCGGCCACGCCCACGGTCCCTTGCAGCCTCGAACATGCCACGGACGAAGCGATTGGTCACGACAAGGGAGCTCCCGTCCTCGGTGACAGCCTGCATCGAGACATTGTCTTCTTCGCCGTCCCCAGCAACCAGCGTGCCTTCCCAGCCGCTGTTGTCATCCCACACTTGCTGTCCGTCCTCTCCGAAGCCCACCACCCCCGCGTACCGGCCCCATGGGTTGCTGCAGTCCTCGCTGGGCTCCTCCTGGACATCCCGGCTACTCCTGCCTCGTGGGGTCACAGCCTCCTTCCTCCGGGCAGTCAGCTGCTTCAGGTTCCGCAGGGCGCTCTCCCGGGCCTTGCCAACTGCAGCACTGCCGGCCTCGGACCCCGCATCTGACCTCGCGGCCGAATGAGAGCGCTCCCGTCCTTTCCCTCGGGAAGGAGACCGGGCTGCAGGCCTCCCATCGCGCGACACGTCTCGAGACCTCTGGAAGCGCTCCACGTAGCTCCCATCAAGTTGGTCTCTTGTGGCTACCTTCCCGCCCATGGCAGTGCCCGTTGACCGACCGCGCGCCTCGCTTGGGTGTGTTGGAGGGATGTGCTCATCCCCGCCTTTGTGCTCTGCAGCAGATCCGTTCGCCTCGTCCTCGTACACAGTTCTTGCGCCGGGGGTGAGCACATCACGGGCCCACGCATCATCATCCCCCTCCCCGGCACTGTGCCATCCGGCCGAGTCGTGGCTTGCGCCGACCTTGTTTGCGTATCCGGTCCCAAGGTCGCGGTCGTTCGCGAATTCCCAAGTCCGTCTCGCCCTGCTGCTGTCCTTCACATCCACCTCAGGGCTCCATCCCGGGAGACCCCAACGAGGCCGCTGTCCCGACTTGTGTGGGGACCCAAGGTAGCCGGGGTCGCCGCTCAGCCCAGGCGCGAAGTTCTCCCTCGGTGGCCCCGTGTCGGCGCTCTCGGGCGCGACATCGTCTTCGGCCCGCGACGCGTCCGTGAGATACTTGGCCCAGCGGTCACCGTAAGACTCCCTTAGACTCCCGTCACGGGATGTGGCAGCTGGCCTCTGCTCCGCCTCGATCCTCACAGCTTCGAGGGAGCGCCGCAGGGACTCGTTCGACATCTTCGCGGCGGAGCGGCGCAAGGACTCGGCAGAGAGTCGCCCAGCGGAATGGCGCATGGACTCGAGGGACATCCTCATGGCAGCCCCAAGGCTTGTCTTGGACGGCGAGCGGGGGTTAGACTGCCTGCCCCCCAGGGCAGTGGGGCCGTGTTCGATGCTTGTCCTCAGCACTCCCTCGTGGTTGTTCACGTGACCAACCCCGAGCTCCTTCATCACCTGCCGCTCCAGCGCCTCGAACTCCTCCATCTCAAGCTGCTCTGCCTGCTCCCGCTCCGTCGCTCCTGCTTGCGCACCATGACCCCCGGCGCCCCAACGCCCTCCCCGTGCTACAGGAGTGCCGACTCCCCTTCCCTGGCCGGAGATGCCCCCTGCACGGGGCGCTGTTCCTGGGATGGCAATCTTCTTCGGGCTTGGGGCGGGACTCGTCCGAGCAGGCTGCCTCGCTGGAGATGCCGGACTCTTGACCAGGGGGGGCACTGTCGCATCGGACGGCGGGGCTCTCCTTGCAGCCCCGTAGAAGCTCGCGGCCGTAGCGGGAGATTTCGACGAGATTGGACTGTCCCTCCCGGCAGTGACGACCGAGGCGGGCACAGGCGAGCCCTCGTCCCCCCCGGCATACGTCGTCACCAGCACGGGTGCCCGCTTCTTGTTGGGGTCGAGCTTGAACGACGTGCCCTGGCCCTCTGCGACGCGAAGGTGGTATGGGTAGAGGACAAGGAAATAAGGCGCGGGGGGGGGTGGGGGGGGGCAGGCTGGGAGAGACTACGAAAAGAGAAGGTGAGAAGACGCTGTGGGGCTGTCCCCACAGGTGTC
>Ga0255780_10004276_pt1 | contig 12297 bp, 4 predicted proteins | sample 071ome_32_FD_179978 | JGI IMG/M metagenome (GOLD analysis project Ga0255780, IMG submission 179978) | Coastal salt marsh microbial communities from the Groves Creek Marsh, Skidaway Island, Georgia - 071405AT metaG (version 2) | ecosystem: Environmental > Aquatic > Marine > Intertidal zone > Salt...
AGGCAGGGGCGGATGACCAGGCGCCCGCCCTCCTCCGCGGAGAGGCCGAGAATGGACTCCAGTACCAACCGATACATCCATCCCGCTGAGCCGGTATACCATGTCCAGCCGCCGCGACCACCATGCGGGGGTACGGCGTAGACATCTGCGGCCAGGGCGTAGGGCTCGACCTGATACCTGTTCTGTCCACCCGGCGTCTTGAGGTGATTGGAGGGAAGGAGCATGTCGATGAGTTCCCATGCCCGGGTTCCCCGCCCCAGGTGAGCAAAGGCCTGGATCACCCACATTGCAGCGTGGGTGTACTGCCCCCCGTTTTCCCGTACACCGGGCACATACCCTTTGATGTACCCGGGATCGTGTTCCGTGCGGTCGAACGGGGGTGTCAGCAACCGGATCAGGCCGTTCTCCGGATCCACCAGGTGCTCCTCAACAGCATCGAGGGCCGTTTCCGCGCGGCTCCTCGGGGCAGCCTGTGTCAATATGGCCCATGCCTGGGACATGGCGTCAATTCGACACTCCATGGATTCTGCGGAGCCCAAGGGCGTCCCGTCATCATAGAAAGCCCGCCTGTACCACCCGCCGTCCCATCCAGCTGTATTGACGGCCTGTTTCAATTCCCGGGCGGCATGTCGATAGGTTGCTGCCCGCTGCTCCTGACCGGCTGCATCGCATATCGGAATGAATCGATTCAGGATATCGTAGAGGAACAGTCCGAGCCATACACTCTCACCCCGCCCTGCATCTCCAACCCGGTCCATGCCGTCATTCCAGTCTCCCGTACCGATGAGCGGCAGGGCATGGACGCCGACGGGAAGGGAACGATCGATTGCGCGAAAACAGTGCTCCCGGACCGATGCCTGTTCGTGGGACGGGGTGGGGGTGAAGTAGCGTTCGTGTTCCTGATCGGTAAGCGGTAACCCCTCGAGGAAGGGCACCACTTCCTCGAGAAGATCATCGTCTCCCGTCCAGCGCAGGTATTCGGAAGTAATCCAGGGTAGCCACAGCAGGTCATCCGAGATCCGGGTTCGAACCCCTCGCCCGGAGGGAGGATGCCACCAATGCTGCACATCGCCCTCGACAAATTGCCGCGCTGCGTGGATAAGGATCTGCCGTCGCGTCCATTCCGGGCCGAGGGCCAACAGGGCTGCCGCGTCCTGGAGCTGATCCCTGAAACCGATGGCGCCGCCCGACTGGTAGAAAGCGGTCCGCCCGAGGAGGCGGCAGGCTACGGTCTGGTAGATCAGCCATCCATTCACGACCGCATTGAGGGCCTCTGAGGGTGTCCGGATGACCAAACGGGAACAGAGTGAGGCCCATCTGTCCTTTGCCGCTTCAAGCGTGGCTTCCAGGGCGCCTTCGTTGGACAGTTCCTGGATCAATGTCACGAATTCTTGCTCAGAATCCGTTTGCCCCATGATCATGCTGCAGGTGGTTGATGCATGGGCTGGCAGGGTCAGTTCCACCATGAACGCCGCACAGGGCTCTCTACCGGCCCCGGTCCAACCATCCAGGCGGTGTGTGGAGGTGATGGCTGCAGGCGCTGAGAGATGGCCGTTACGTCCCAGGAATGCGCCCCGGTCCGCCGTCAAGCTCGGAGTGTGAGCCAGGGATCCGGGCAGCAGGGCAGCGCCTGCCGTCAGCTGGGCGAACTCATTGTTGTATGCGTTCCTTGCTACAATGGCATCCGGTTCTTCCAGGCGCCGGGTCACGACGAAGGGAGCGCTTCGTTGCGCCGTCACACCAAGTACCAGTCGGTTGTAGAAGACGACATGCAGATGGCGTGGGGCGTCTGACGTGTTGATCAGGCGCAGGCGGGTGATCTTGATCGGTTTTTCGGGGGCAACAAACCGGGTCGTTTCCTCCCGCATGCCGGCTGCCTCATGCAGGTACGTGGTGTAGCCGAAGCCGTGTCGCACTTCATACGATCCCCCGTCCGGTGCGGGGCCCGGCATGGGCGACCAGAAATCCTTCCTCCGGGCATCACGCAGATAGATGGCTTCCTCAACCGGGTCGGATGTGGCATCATTGGACCACGGTGTCAGTCTGTTTTCGCGACTGTTCCGACTCCAGGTAACACCACCGCCCCGCTCAGTGGCAACGAACCCGAGCGTATCGTTGGCAATGACGTTGACCCACGGCATGGGCGGCAGTTGGGGACCCTGTGGGCCACTCGGCAGGTTGATGACGAACTCCTGGTCGGCTGTGTTGAATTCGCCCAGGACATCCTGGGAGCCGTTGGGTCTTGTCGGCCTGTCTTCCTGCTCTCCGGGCGTACGCCTGTCCCCTGTGCGGGGTTGAAACACGATGGTATTGGTCGCGGTGCCGAGGTCATCTTTCCATTCGATGTCTCCCCTGATGACGACGGCTGCTACGGTGTGTAGCAGGGTCAGATGGGTTTCGGGAATGTCGTCAAGGCGCCTGAGGGACACGGTTCCCTTGGTCGCATCCACGATCCGACCCGGGACTTCGACGGCGTGTTGGACCAGATCTCCCAGATCATCGAGATAGGATGCCTCGGATTCGTACACGAACAGGATGTCCGTGTTCAGACCCCTGTACTGCCAAAAGGCATGTGCGCGTGCAAGCAGCCTGACCGTATCCAGGTGGGTATCGTCGGGAATATGCGCAACGACGAGGGGTCGATCCCCTGAAATACCATAGGCCCACAGCGCAGGCTGTTGGGCGCGGTTGCGTTCCAGCACTGAGGCCGGAGCTCGAAGTCCGGGATGCCCGAAAAGCAGCGCGCCGCCTATCCGTTGGGCAGTCAATGCCTGCTCAGGACGGAGATCAAAATTATTCAGCTGGATGATTCCGTAGGCCTCGGCCAGATGGAAGGCACGTTCGACAGCCTGCGGGTTGTCATACTGGTCGGCCAGGTATTCGGCCTTGCTTCGCGAGCGTGCCGCACCGGTCGTGAACGTAACCTTGGTGCGTTCCCCTGGTCCTATCACGACCGTGCATGACAGACTCAAGCAGGGATCCAGGACACTGCCCAGTGCTCCATGTATCCCGTTTGCCCCAGAGGCCTGTTGATGGGCTGGCGGGCAGTCCGGACACAGCCGGATGGGGTGTGCCGGGGTACGCCCCCTGCCCAGAAAGGCTTTCCGATCCGTCTCATAGCGCACAGGGTCCGCGGTGTCAGTCTGATCATGGTCTATGAGGCCGTGAATCATCCAGAGTTCGTCCTCTTCGCTTCGACGCGGTCGGCGATGCGCCAGCAGCGTCTGGTGTTCATCCAGATATTCCGTTTGAACGAAGAGATTGTGGAAGGCAGGATGGTCTTCATAGGAGCGTCTCTCCAGCATGGACACGCCGGTAAAACTCGTTATCTCAAGACGCCGCTCCTCCTTGGAATAGTTGGTAAGCGTGACCGTGCGCAACTCCATGTCATCCAGAGGAGAGATGCATACCTCCGTAAACGTTTCTATCCAGTTGTCCACACGGGCCGATTCGAATTTGTTGATGTGCAACCAGGCATCATAACGGTCCGCCTCCTGCTGCACGGGCTGATGTCCTGTTGACCAGAGGGCGTTGCTACGGGTGTCGCGAATGTAGATGAAGAGGCCATCGCCGTCGGCAATCCTGTCTGGTGTGAAACGGGTCAGCTGAACGTCCCCAAGCGCTGTATATCCTGTTCCGGCTGCCGTAATACACGTGTGCAGTCGGCCATTGGTCAGGAAAAGGGCGTGGGGCGTGTCTGCATCGACGCCCGCACGCGGAATATGGGTGACGGCTGTCTCGACGTGGGAAGTATCCCTCGGCTCCCGCTGCGCAGAGACAGCATGCACGGTTGTCAATTCGATGACATCAGGCAGTTTTTCCTGTAGAAGCAGCTCGACCGAACGCACGAGGGGGCTGGCATGGAAACGGCGTTGCATCCCATTACCGAAAAGAAGATTGCAGATGGCCAGCAAACCCATCCCCTGATGGTGCGTCATGTAGGAATAGACGATAGCCGGGATACCGCCAGCACCTGTCCGTTCGCGGGTGTAATCCACGGCCTCATAGTAACCCATCGAGCCAAGCAGCCCCGCCTTGCTAAGTACCCTCATGTTCTCGAGGGCGCTTTCTGGATCCACAGCCAGCGAAAGCAACGTTGCATACGGCGCAACGACATAGTCCTGGGCAAGCCCTCGCTTCAACCCGAGTTCGGGTACGCCGAAGGCGCGGTACTGATAGTCCATGTCCAGATTCAGCATGCCGTATCCGCTTTCCGACACACCCCAAGGCAGTTGATGCTCACGTCCCCGATGAATCTGGGCCTTGACGGCATGGGTATAGGTCTCATCGAGCAGGGAATGTTCATACCGCTTCATGAACAACAGGGGCATCAGGTACTCGAACATGGTGCCTCCCCAGGACACCAGAGCACGGCCACTGCCAACCTCAGTCAAGCGACGGCTCAGATGGAACCAGTGTCGGGCGGGCAGGTCTCCTCGGGCAATGGCCAGAAACGAGGCCACGCGGGCCTCGCTGGCAAAGAGGTCATAGGTTGCATGGTCGCGTGCCATGCGGTCCTCATTGAAGCCGATGGTCAGCAGGGAGCGGTCGGCATCAAAGAGAAAGCCGAACTCCATCGGTCGGATAAGGTCATCACACAGCCCGATCAGCACCTGCGTCGACTCGGTCAACCCGTCCATGATGCCTTTCGGGGCGTCCCCGAAGGCGCGCAGGTGGCGCGCCGGCTGCCGGCTCCAGTAGGCCAGGTCTCCGGACACATCGTCCTCTTGCAGTGGCATCAGGGCGCTTTCAAGCTGATCGGCCCGCACCAGCCATTGCTCACGCTCAAGACCCCTGGCCTCCCCGGAAATCGTACGCATGAGTTCATCGATCTGGGTTGTGATTTCCTTCAGAAGTGGCGTTCCCAAGCGGTCTGCACGTGTTTCTACCTCCTCCTTGAGCACCTCCAGTATGTCTGTAAGGCCCTCCTCGGGGCGCGAGATGGGTCCGGGTGGTCCGCCGGCTATGCTCATCTCAATCAGACCCTGCCGGAGCACGATCAGTGAGGCCAGCAGATTTCCTGAGTCCACGGTCGAAACATAGCGGGGACGCAGGACGGATGCGTTCCTCGTATCGTACCAGTTATAGAAATGGCCCCTGTAGCGATCGAGTCGTTGCATGGATTCGAGCATATGGCCAAGCATGGACACGGCACGCTGGTGCGTCAGGTATCCGAAATCAACGGCCGACAGCACGGCCAACAAGGCCAGTCCCATGTTGGTCGGCGACGTTCTGTGTGCGATGCCCCTCGACGGCTTGACCTGCAGATTGTCCGGTGGTAGCCAGGGTTCAGGGGGTCCGATGGTACGATCGAAGTAGGCCCATGTCCGGCATGCCGTCATTCTCAGTAATCGGAGATCGGCTTCGGGCAAGACGGTTGTCCGTGTGCGATGTGGCCGACCCAGAGCCCAGGTCAGGACGGGAGCAGCCAGCCAGGCCATCATGAAGGGTAGGGTCACGATCGGCATCCCCCAGCCGGTCATCAGGGAGGTGGCGCCCCATATCAAGGGTAGAGCCGTATTGGGCCACATACGGCCAAGTTCAACCGGAATCCCCGATGGGAGCCCGATCTCAGCCTCCCAAGCCGTTTTCCACTCCAGCCGCCGCTTGCGTGAAACAAGACTCCTCCAGAGGGTCCGCAGGATGGCGTCGAGGGCCACACGAGCCATATCCGGTAAAACAGCCGCCGTGAGGGCCGCGCGAGCCAGATTCATGCGCGTCTCCAGGCCGAAGGATGACAGCTTCCGCCTGCCCGGTCCGCGCGTCGGTCGGGTCAGCAGGACAGTGGTGGTTCCCAGAAGCACCGGCAGGGCTAGTAACGCCATACCCAGAAGTGTCCAGTAAAGGGCCAGGCCCGGCAAAGCAACCCAACCAAAGAGCAGGAAGATGAGCATGGCCGGGGCGGAGAGGGATCTTCGCAGGTTATCCAGCATCTTCCAACGCCCCATGGCCGGAACCCGAAGATCAGATCGTCCCCGTATCCAGGGAAGTAGCTGCCAGTCCCCCCGAATCCATCGATGCAGCCTGCTTACATAGGCAGCGTAGGTTGATGGGTAGCTGTCAAAGAGTTCCACATCGGTCACGAGCGCTGTCCTCAGAAACGAGCCTTCGAGCAGATCGTGGGACAACACCGCATTTTCGGGGAATGCCCGGTCGAGCAGATCCCGGAAGACCTCTGCATGGTAGAGTCCTTTGCCGGTGTAAATACCCTCTCCGAACAGATCCTGATAGACGTCGGAAACAGCTGTCGTATAGGGATCAAGACCGACATGACCCGAAAAGAGCCGCGCAAACATCGTTTTTCCGGCTTCTTCCGGGACAATGGAGATACGTGGCTGCAACACAGCATGACCGCGGTGGATGGCACGTTTCCCTGTGCGTTTGTCCGTACCAACCACCGGAATGTTGAACGGGTGGGCAGCTGTTCGTGCCAGATCCCGGGCCGCCCCGCTCGGCAGGCGCGTGTCTGCATCGAGGGTAATGACATACGGAATGGGGCCTGAGCGGACAAAGGCCTCAAATCCCCCTTCGATCAGGGTAAAGGACGAGGGCGCCCCTGGATCTGCCAGCAGCCGGTTGAACTCTTCCAGTTTACCCCGCTTTCGCTCCCACTCCATGAATACACCCTCCGATGCATTCCATTGCCTGGCGCGGTGAAGCAGGAAAAACATGTTTCCATGCCCATCGTCATACCGCTTGTTGACGTCCCGTACGGCCGTCACGGCAGCCTCGAGGATCTCCGCATCACCCGGCATATCGGAGGCAGGGGCATCCGGTAAACCGGTCAACAAGGCAAAGCGAACGTTGGGGTCAGCGTTCGCCACAGCCCTGATCTCCAACTGTTCGACTTGCTGCCGGGCATGCTCTGCGGAGGCAAGGAGTGTGGGAACGACCACCATGGTACGATGATCATCCGGAATACCCTCCGCAAATGCCATACGAGGCAGGCTTCGTGGTGGAAGCACCAAGGAAAGGATCCAGTTCACGAGTGCTGTGGTCAGATCCCAAGCCGGTAGAGCGGCCACCATGGCCGCCGCGGCAACAAGCCAGGGCCATGGCGTCGTGGTCAGCACCATCCACATGGGCAGGGCGAGCACGGAGAGAAAGATCAACAGGCCCATACTGAAGTAGACGGGAGCGGGGTGCCGCTCAGTCCATCGCCGGGCGCGAACGCCAAGCGGGGGGCTATATCCGATGAGGTCTTCAAGGCGCTGTCGACAGGGCTCGAAAAGAGTCCACCCCACGTGTTGGTCCTTGGGCACGTGCGTGCAGCTAGCACCATTCTCGGCCTGTTGTAACAGTTGGCGTGCTACATCGAATTCGGATACATCGGAGTATTCGGCAAGATGCTCCACCTGTGAGCGGTACCGATCCCTTGTTCTCGAATCCATGTGTGGGTACACCCCTGAAGGGTCGAGGCGAAGTGTTCGTTCTACCACCGAGAGGTCTTCCACGAAATGCGTCCAATCCGTCTCTGATGTCGAGCGCAGTGACGTGATGGCATTGGCAATACTGACCTGCCGTTCGGATTCCTCTTTCGTATAGGCTTCCAGCACCTGCTCGGCTGATGTATGGCGCTCGGTGAACGCCTCATTGAACCACTCTCGCTCCTTTTGTGACAATCCCCGTGCCGTATCCAGGGATCGGGAAACCTGCGCAAGGAATAAGTCCACCTCGAAGAGCGGATGCTTGGTTATGGCTTCCAGGCCACGTCCGAAAGACGATCCATCCGTCGGGACGGGCGATTGGTCTGCCTCTTTTTCTTCATCCACTATGCGCCTCGTCACCTGCTCGACCGCATCCCGGATCTCATGCGATGTCAGGATTTCCCGCGAGAGACCCTCGAGGCGTTCGATCATGACGATCCGGATCATGATGGGAATGGCCCAAAGTTCGCACAGGGCCAGGAAGTCCACGTCCTGATAGGCGTTGACAAAGCTGCCGAGCACGGCCTCGTCAATGACATTGTCTGTACTATCTGCCAGATCCGAGACGATCTGGAACACGCGGGGAAAGCCGCTCAGGGGTCCTGAACTCAGCTTGGGAAGTTTTCGATAGAAACCCTTGGTAAGGTGCTCCCGGATGCGTAGGAACTGCTCGCGGATGATGTAATGATTATCCAGGATCCAGTCTGCTGCAGGGAGCATGGTCTCTCCACTGCGCGCTGCTCCAAGCAATACATCATACACCCGGTCCAGGTCATCGCGTGATGCATCCAGGTGGTCTGTGAGTGGCTTCGATGGGTGGAAGGCAAGTGCCCCTGGTGTGACGTGTGCCTCGGCCAGCAGCCTGGCGTGTGAGGCCCGCTGCTCGGCGGTGAGTGGTCTGGATTCATGGCGTCTCATGGCTCTCATTCACCTCCTCGCTCCTTGGCTTGCCGATGTACGCTCCCCTGATGGCATGCGCTTCCGGCCCACCACCGGATCGTGGATTCCCCTCAAGATGGAACTGCATAACCATCAGGGCCGCTGCTCCACCCAAAGCGTGGCTCGTTGCAGTAAGGCTGTGGACGTCTCGAGCGAGAGCTTCTGCTTGATGCGTCCTCGATGCGATTCCACGGTTTTCGGACTGATGAGCAATGCGTCGGCAATATCCTGGATGGACATCCCCTCGCCGATCAATTCGAAGACTTCCAATTCCCGGTCACTGAGCTGGTCGATCTCGGATGATGCCTGGTCGGGACCACCTTTCTTCATTTTTTGGAACTGGCTCAGAATCCGTGCACTCATCTGATCACTGAGGTAAAACCCTCCTCGCAGAACACGGCGTACCGCCTCGACGATCGTGCGGTCGACCTCGGACTTCATTACATATCCGCGTGCTCCCGCATGAATGGCCCGTTCGCTGTAAATGGTCTCATCGTGTGTCGAGACAACCAGCGTTAGCAGGTCCGGCATTTCGGCAAGCAGGTTCTTGATGAGTACGATGCCGTTCATGCCACCAAGTGAGATATCCACAATCATCAGGTCAGGACGATCCCTTCGGGCAATATCCATGGCTTCCAGAGCGGAGCCTGCTTCGCAGCAGACACTCAAGTCTGATTCTGATTCGATGAGAAACCGATACCCCATGCGCATGACAGGGTGATCATCCACGATCATGATGCGTTTCATTGTGTCACCTGTTCAGTGGTAAACGGCATACGACGGAGGTACCACCCTCCATCACCGGGTTGATGGACAGAGAGGCATGAATGAGGCCAGCCCTGTATTTCATGATCTGAATTCCCATTCCGGTGCCGGAAAAGGCTGCATCCGGCAGACCGTCTCCAAAGTCCCTGACCCGCAGGGTGAGCGTATCATCTGCGAGATTCAAGGTTACCTCCAAGCGCTCCGTGCCTGAATGCTTCATGGCGTTCATGACAGCCTCGTGGGCAATCCGGTACAGCTCTGAGGCAATGGAGGGCTCCAGGGGAGGCAGTTCATGTGGGCAATCGAGGTAGCACTCGATAGTGGCCATCCTTCCTACGTGGTGCATCAGGTCACGCAGGGCCTCTTCCACCCCCCAGGCCTCCAGATTGACAGGGCTCAGTCCCTGGGCCAGTGCGCGTGCCCGTTCTGCCCCGGAGCGCGCCTGATCCACCATGTATTCGATCGTGCCAGCAGGAACCCTATAATCAGGGTCCGCGCTCAGCTGCTTCAACAATCCCCGGCCCATGAGAGCAAGACCGCTGAACATGGAAGCCAGGTGGTCGTGGATATCCTGCCCTATGTGCTGACGCTCTTCTTCGCTGATGCGAAGCACATCCTGCTCAAGTTTCCTGCGCCGGCTGATATTGTGCACCACGATGATCCATGACCCTTCCGGTCCCCACCTGACACGCCGTACCGTGATCTCGGCAGGGAAAATGCTACCGTCCGCGTGGTGACCTACCATCTCACAGGAGAGAGGTCCGGACTGCTCGTCGACCGCTTCCAACGCGCTCATGTCGCAGGAATGATCGGGGTCGGAATTGGAGAGGAGTTCTTTTATGAGGACCCCCGTAATTGCCTTTGAAAGACGTCCAAACATGATGCCTGCATTCGAATTGGCAGCCCTGATCAGACCGTTTTCTGCCACCAGGAGGACGCCGTCGGGAATACACTCAAGAATGAGTCGGGCCTGGTCGAAAAACCGCGTAGACCGATCTATTGGGTGCACATAGTGCGCAAGCTCCTGGGCGCGTGTGAGGACGGACTCCTCGTCCGTGCTCTGTATCGGTAACACGCGGATCTCGAATGGATCTCCGTTACTCTTGATGAGACATGACTCCAGTTCGAGGCTCTGTGTGATATGGGCAGACTTCCCGTTTCCTTGCAGGTGTGACCCGGATGGGCCATGACTGATATGGCCGTCATGGTCCTTTTTGTGGATATTCCGGTCATGGGTGTCAACCGCCTCATTCTGAGGCCTGTGTTGACTCTTGAAGAGCAAGGTGAAAGGCATTTTGGCTACACAATTAATCCAAAAAAAGAATCAAAGAGGGGCCTTGTTTGCTATCGAAAGATCCATGTGCTTCAGCGGAAAGGGCAGCAGGTGACCCCTGAGTGTGGTGTAGGGGGAATCAACATGGGAGCAGTGGGTCATGGCCAGGCGGATCAGTGGGGTGATTACCCCCCGATCAGGTTTTGACGTACAGCGCTGATGCATGTGGAGTAGGACCTTGGCTCGGTTCACCAACCATGTATAATGCCTTCAGGAGGTACCGATATGCCTGATATGTCACACCTACGCCCCATGCTGCCTGCCCGAAGTGGTCTGAGCAGGGAGATCGATCGTCTTTTCGGCGATTTCTTCCCTTCGTTTGCTGAGCGCGAAACCGAGGAGGCACCCGCCTTGTGGTCACCGCGCCTGGATATGTCCGAGAAAGACAAGGAATTCCTGATTACGTTGGATCTGCCAGGTATTCCGAAAGAGGACGTGGCCGTTCACGTGGAGGATCATCAGCTGACCATAAGCGGAGAAAGGAAGCAGGAGTCCCATGAGGAGACGGAGAACTACTTGCGTATGGAACGGTCCTATGGCCGCTTTTTTCGCAGTATTCCCATGCCCAAAAACTCCGTTACCGACAAGGTGAAAGCGGAATTCAAGAATGGAGAGATGCGGATCCACATCCCCAAGGAAAAAGAAACAAAACCACGCAAGATCTCCATCGATTAGGGAGAAGGAGGATCGAGGGAAAGTGAAGAGGGGCGGGCCGGTATCTACCGGCCCGCCCCTCTTTCCATCGAATGTGGCTGTCGGGAAAGGATTTTCAGTACCGAAAGAGGGCCGTGGCAGGTACATGGCCGGGAAGCACCTCATCTCCGACAATGTAGACATCGCCACCATTGTCCAGCGTTCGAGCCAGGATACGATCCAGCAGCTGCGTCTCATCTGCGCTCTGGATGGGAGTCAGGCTTTTCTGTCCATCAGAGTCGGGACGCCCCGTAATGTCATCTTCGGATCGGACGAAGAGTGTCTTTATCCTGCGTTCCTCTGCAGCGTCCGCCATTCGTTTCAATACCGTCGAAACCCGGTTTGAGGCATGTCCCCTCACGATACTCAGCTCCTCGAGGGCCCGCCTCTTCGAGCGTTCCTGATACGCAGACAAGAGGGGCCAGACCTGATCGTGCAGATCCGAGAGGGACAGATCCCTTGGATTACGCATTAGCGCTTCCTCCAAAAGGAAAGGATACTGATTCACCTCCCGATACTGCCCGACGAGGGTAGGTTGTCCAACCAGGACAAGGGGCGCCTGTGAGGATCCGATGCTATGCCGGACCCCGTTTTCAAGCTGTCTCAGGTATTCCATGGTGCGCATTTTGGTCAGCGCGCGATCAGCGGCCTCACCGTGCCCATGAAAGACGACAGAGCCCCCGTTGCTGAAAGGAGTTTTTGGTGTACCCGTGTGTATTTGCAGGTAGGGCTGTTGGACGTCGTACCGCGTTACGTCGGTCAGACTGGTTGGTGTGTTTGCCAGGTCCCGTACCATCATCTGGTAGCGCGAGCCCTCGAAGAGGCGCGTGCTGTTGCTACTGAGTGTCAGGACAAAAAAGTGGCCGTTGGTATCCATGACACGGATGAGTGGAGCGACATGGAATGTGTCCCCCACACTGAGGAATTCCGCTACAGTGATGGGCAATCGGTACCAATAGGTTTCCCCAGGAGCCATGAACACAGCGAGTGTTTCTGCCTGATGGCGCCAGAATTCGGCGCTGTTTCCCAACAGCCACTGCGCCTCTGACAGGACGTCACCGGTTGCAACCTCCGGTGCCACGGCAGCCACCTCCTCGGCAGCCGTGGCCAAGAGATTCCTGAAACGAAGGCGATCGTGTC
>Ga0255780_10004277_pt1 | contig 12296 bp, 11 predicted proteins | sample 071ome_32_FD_179978 | JGI IMG/M metagenome (GOLD analysis project Ga0255780, IMG submission 179978) | Coastal salt marsh microbial communities from the Groves Creek Marsh, Skidaway Island, Georgia - 071405AT metaG (version 2) | ecosystem: Environmental > Aquatic > Marine > Intertidal zone >...
GATGGTCAGGCACCACGGGCACAGCGCCCCGATCACGAAGTAGGACTGGAAGAACAGCCAGTAAGCGAAGGCAAAGCCGATCGAGTAGAAGGCTTGGGCGGTGAGCATGAACCAGCGCGGGAAGACAACTCCCCCAAGGGCTGCGATCGCCACCGTGATGACGACGGGTTCACTGATCAGACCTAGATAGGCGTTCGGGAAGCTGAGCAGGTTGGCCTGCCAGGTAGTACCGACGGTGCCGCAGGAGATCTTGGCACTGATGTCGCAGCTGAAGATCGCGTCCGGGTTGGCGGCCAGGGTGAGGGCATCGACCGCGAGCACAAACGCCGCGATGAGGCCGATAACCGAGCCGATAAGCATCTCAAGGTAGGCGCCTCGGTGGCGTGCCGTGCTGGCAGCTTCCTCGGTGATCGTCACGGGGAGACGGTAGCGAGTGCTGTTCGGGCGGCGTTCGCGGCCGCGGCCCCGTAAGAGCCGCCGAAGAGGATGGCGTGCACCAGTAGCGGGTAGACCTGGTGGAGCGGGATGCGTCGCTGGTAGTCCTCGGCGAGCGGCCATTGCTCGTCGTAGGCGTCGAGGACGTCGTCGAGGTAGGGCAGACCAAAGAGCACCAGCATCGCGAGATCTGCTTCCCGGTGGCCACCGTGGGCCGACGGATCGATCAAGACGCAGTCGTTCCGGCGCCACAGCACGTTGCCGCTCCAGAGGTCTCCATGGAGTCGGGCAATCGGTTCAGCGGGACCAATGAGTGCGGAGTTCTCGGTCTCCAGAGCCTCGGCGAGTTCATCGAGCAGGTGCGACTCGTGGGATGTGATGGCGTTCATCCGGTGCGCCCGCTCGGTAAGTGGTCGGACTCGAGCCTGGGCGTAAAAGGACCCGAAGGTCTCCCAGGTTCCCTCGGGAAGTTCGAGATCGGCGATGAATGCTCGCTTGCAGTCCAGGGGCAATCGGCCGAAGGTGTCCGCGCCGGATCGGTGGGTGTTAGCCAGTTGCGCACCGAACGTGCGGGCTGCTCGACTGCTTGGAGTTGTGGTGGCTACGTAGTCGAGGGTGACGCGGTCAACGCCCACCTCCCTTACCCACACGACCGGGCAGCCGTCGTCTTCCTCGTGGGCTTGGCGAAGCCACGCAAGGCTCTGTGCCTCGTAGACGTAGGCCTCCGGGGTAGCCCCTGGACGTTGCTTGACGAACACCTCGGCGTCCTCGCGCCGGTCGCGCCTTTGCAACGGTTATCCGTGCTGCTGTTCCTGCTTCTTCTTGCGCCTGCGCCAGACGTAGACGCCGATGGCCGCTGCGGTGACAACCACCGTGACCGTGATGATCACGGGCATCGCCCGGCGGGCTTCCTCAATCGCGTCCTCGGTGACCTGGAGGCCCTCCTCGGCGATAGCCAGCGCGGTATCGGTGTTTTCTAGGGCATGGCGCACCTTGCCGAGTTCCGCGCGGAAACCCTCGACGCGCGCTTGACCCTCTTCCAATGCTTCGATGACCGCCATCGTGCTCACCCCTTGATCGTTGCTTGCTCGGCCTTGAGCTCAGCGTAAACCGGCTTGATGCGGTTGTTGATGATGTCCAACCGGTCATCGAACGGAATGAACGCGCTCTTCATGGCGTTCACGGTTAGCCACTGCAGATCATCGAGAGTCCAGCCGAAGGCTTCACAGCACAGTGTCATTTCTTTGGTCATCGAGGTGCCGGACATCAGACGGTTGTCTGTGTTCATGGTCACACGGAAGTTGAGGTCTCGCAGCAAACCGATGGGGTGCTCGGCAATGGATGGTGCTGCTCCCGTTTGTACATTGCTCGACGGACAGAGTTCTAGAGGAATTCGCCTATCTCGCACATATGCGGCGAGCTTGCCGAGTTTCGGGTTCTGCGGATCGGTTGTGTCGATGTCATCAACGATGCGAACACCATGACCGAGCCGGTCAGCGCCGCACCACTGGATGGCCTCCCAAATAGAAGGGAGGCCGAAAGCCTCACCCGCATGGATGGTGAAGTGGGCGTTCTCGCGTCGCAAGTATTCGAAGGCATCGAGGTGTCGAGTAGGAGGGAAGCCGGCCTCGGCTCCGGCGATGTCAAAGCCGACCACGCCCTTATCGCGATACTCCACTGCGAGTTCGGCAATCTCCTTGGAATGGGTAGCCGTTCGCATTGCTGTGAGAAGTACACCGACGCGGATCCAGTACCCACCGTCCTTGGCTTTCTCCGTCCCCTGCTCGAAGCCCGCGAGAACAGCCTCAATGACCTGATGGAGAGTCAAGCCCTGCTCGACATGCAGCTCCGGAGCGAACCGAACCTCCGCGTAAACCACACCGTCCTTTGCTAGGTCCTCCGCGCACTCGCGGGCGACCCGGGCGAGCGCTGGTGCCGTCTGGGTGACGCCGACGGTGTGCTGAAAGGTTTCCAGGTAGCGCTCGAGAGAGCCGGAATATGCCGACTCGGCAAACCAGCGCGCCAACTGGTCTGGGTCGGTTGAAGGAAGGCCCTCGTAGCCGGTTTCCCGAGCCAAGTCGACCACCGTCGCAGGCCGAAGGCCACCGTCGAGATGATCGTGAAGAAGTACCTTGGGGGCCCGGGCTAGGACATCGACAGAAAGTTGCGGAGCCATAAGCAGAACCTAGCCCTTCCAAACCCTGCGGGCGTTGTCGCACTCGAGAACATCTTCCGGGTGGGCCACCAAAGAAGATGGTGCAATCACTTCTCGATCTCGCCCGCAAAACCGAAATCTGCCGAGAACCCCAAGGACCGGCCACAACGAACCATCACGCCCGTGGACCTGATGTCAGGTGCAGTCCCTGAAATGCCGTTGTGCCGCGCCTACCGGATTAGCGAGAATCCACCGGAATTCAGCGGCACGTGGGGCAGACTCCGATCATGTCATGGTCCATGCCGCATCATCATGGGGCACTAAGCCCATGGAGCCGCGGTGACTCCCCCCTCTGAATCAAACGGTGGACTGCCGCGGTTCCTTCAGTATCTTGCGACACTGCCGCACCCCGACGCTGTGGCGCGCGCACTGCTCCTTGGGCCCATGTCCAACTTTGACGCGGCGACTATCTCGATCACGCAGATCATTGGAAACGACCTTGAGTTGCACGGAACTCACGGCTACACCGCCGGGGAAGTCGACGGCTACTGGCGGGTGCCATTGTCGATTCCCACACCATTCAACAGGTGCGTACACGAAGCCGAGGTTCTCATCGATGAAATAGAGGAAGTAACCACCCGCTTCGAGGCGCTCAAGGTTGATGAAGGTCTCTGGCAGGGCTTTATGGATCGATTCGGTGTGGGCCAAGTGATCAGCGCGCCGATCGTTCTCCAGGGCACCGTCATCGGCGCTTTTGGTGGAATCACCCGATCCAAGCGGACTTGGTCGTCTCTGGACTTCGCAGTACTCGACGGAATCTCGTCGGCGTTGGGTTTGTGGATGACGCACCCTGACGCTCCAGCGAAGACGTCTGACCGACTCAGACGACCAGACCCGGCACTACTTCACCTCACCGAGCGGCAAAAGCAGATCCTCGTCCTGGTCGAGGCCGGAAAGTCAAACACCTCCATCGCGCATGCGCTGGGCTATTCGGTGTCGACGATCAAGCAGGAGTTGCAGAAGGTCATGAAAACGATGGGACTATCGGACCGTCTCGAAGCGGCAGCGCGGGCTCGCAAGGTCGGACTACTCGGAAGCGAGGACACCTCGGACTAGCGTTCAACCATGCGTGCGCCTGTTGGCGGTTCCTGTGATGGTGTTCGATGACGGTGCTTAATCGCCTGCCATTGGTCACCGCCCTGGTGGTTCTGCTCGCGATTCCCGCAATCCTCGCCCAACAGATCTGGCTACCGAGCTCAGCCGGCGTGTTCATGCTCGGCGCACTTCCGTCGGCCATCGCCGTTGTGGTGGTGGGAGCCAAACGCGCCATACAGATCGCGGTCGCCGCAGCCCTGGGAGGGGCGGTGGCCGCCGCATTCGCCGGCAACGCATGGGTGGGCGCCATCCTGATCGCCGCGATGGCGGGCTACGGCGGGTATTCGGCTCGGTACGGAAACGAAAGCCCGGTACTGCTCGTACCGGTGGTGGTGTCCTTCATCGTTATCGCTCCACCGGATCTGGTGGATCGCTCCGGCACCACGCTCACCGGGCTGCACTATGCATTCGTGATCTCTGCGGCACTGCTCATCGGTGGTACGTGGGTAGCAATCGTCGGTCTGTACTTAGCCAGGAACATGGAGCGGGCGGTAGACGAACCGGTCGAGGAGAGCGTCGCACTCGGCTACGGAATCGCCCTCGCAGCATCAACAGGACTTGCCACCTTCGTGGCCGCTCGCTACTTCCCAGGAAGCACGGGCGCATGGGTAATCCTGACAATCCTGCTCGTCATGAAACCGCGGTCCACCGACATGTGGCGCACCGCTCGCCACCGAGTTGGAGGAACCCTGTTGGGTGCAGTCATGGCCGGCGGCCTCGTGCTGGGGATGAGCGTCGCGGGAATCCCTCTGGAGAGTTGGGCATTGATTCTCGGGGCGGTCTTCTTGATCATCGCGCTCAGCGTGCTGCGGGTGCAGCCCTACTGGCAGTTCGTCACTTTCTTGACCCCAGCGATCATCCTGCTGAAGTCCAGTGGAGACGACACTCTGCGCCTTGACGGCCAGCGCGTTGTCATGACGTTGATCGGAACATTGATGGCGTTGGGATTCGCTGTTCTCGTCCGCGAGATCAACCACCGAGTGATGGCTGTTCGGTCGCCCTAGTCCTCGCGGTTCACCCGATCAATACTGAAGGCAGGCAAACAAACGGCGACGTACCGGGCGCCCTTCTCGGTGCGATAGCGGATGCGCTCGCCTGCCCGAGTGATAACGGCCTGACCGGCACTGACGCTTGTTGTCTCGTCGCCATGATCAACCAGCAGTTCGCCGTCGAGAACCACGGTGAACTCATCAAATTCCGGAGCCTGGAAGGGCTCGTCCCAACCGGCCGGCGCGACCATATGGGCGATGGAGACAGCCTCGTCGCTGCTCGATGCACGGCCTACGTACTCCTCGATGGTCTTGCCACCGGGGACAGGGATCAGGGTTGGATTAGCGATGATTTCGGGCACAGGTTCACATTACGCCTTGAGAAGTCCGGTGCATCCTAGATAGCGTCGTTCTATGAGACGATTAATTTCAGCCTCGACCATCGTTCTCTTGGCGCTCGGCGGCCTCACCTCTCCTGCGTGGGCCGAACCTCGCCCCGGAGGCGAGTGCAGTCCCGAGGGATCGTCAGCCGCCTTTGACGGAACGTCGATGACCTGTCAGCAAGGCAGATGGGTGCTCGAGGGGCCGCCTCCACTGGGTCCGGGGACTCCCAACGATCCCGTAAACCCGGGAAGTAGGCCTGCATCGTCGTCTGTGAAGCCGGCAAAGAACTTCAGAACTATCGGGACCGCCCTCGACGCAGCAACTTTCAACTCGGACGGAAAGCAGGTCGCTGACGCAACCGGTATTCGTTTGCCCAACGGAAAGATTCGGCTATTTGCCTTCGTGAACTCGACCGACTCACTACCCGGCACTCTTTCTGCCACCTCCACAAACAAGGCCGGTACCAGATTTACCGCCGACGCCACACCCCCGCTTCCCGGGGTCGCTGCTGGTCAACCTCGCGTCGTTTCTCTCGGCGGGAATTCCATGAGGCTTTTCTACGTAGCAGGAGGCAACATCAACGCGGCCGTGTCCAATGACGGAGGTGGAAGCTTCTCTGTCGAAGGCCCCGTCATAACCAGCGCTCAAGCTGGATTCGAACCTGGGGGAATCACCGTCATCCGCCACAAGGGAAAGTGGCGGGCCTACTTCTCCAACCTTGAAAAGCCCGGCGAGCGCGAAACCCGAGTGATGAGAACAGCAACGAGTTCGGACATGCTCAACTGGACAATGGGACCGGTTATCACCCAAGGTTCCGGGCCATTAAAGGACGGTGGCTCGCACCCCTTCGCTGTCGTTGACAAAGGCCGGATTGCTCTCTATTACGCCGGTGATCGAGGCGGTTTCTACGGCATCTTGATGTCGACGTCGAAGAACGGCGTCAGTTTCACAGGGGAACGGTCCGTGATCGAGGGTGGAGGGGACCCAGACATCGTGCGCGTCAGCAAGAACAAGTGGCTCATGTACTACGGTGCCGACCTTGGTGGAGGCAATTTCGGCATCAAGGTTGCAAGATCAACAGGTCCAGTTGTGCCAACGAAGTAGCACCGACGGACTACTCGGCGATTCTTTCCACGATCAACGAGAGCCGATCCATCGGCGTGCCGTTGATCTCGTAGGCACCGTCAAGTTCGGCGACCGCCGCCTGGAACCTGGCTTCGTCGTCGGCCAGCAACGTCATCAACGGCTCACCCTCGGTGACGGTGTCTCCGGGCTTGGCATGCAGCCAAATGCCCGCACCGTGGGCAATCGCGTCTTCTTTGTGGGCGCGGCCGGCCCCGAGCCGCCAGGCAGCGACACCAACTCCGTAGGCCTCGAGGGTGGTCACCGTTCCAGACTCCGGCGCTGCAATCACGTGCTCATACTTTGCCTTCGGTAGCGCCGCGTCCGGATCTCCACCCTGTGCACTCACCATCGAGCGCCAATGATCCATGGCGCGGCCACTGGTGATGGCTTCCTTGGGATCGGCGTCGATCCCGGCGATGTCGAGCATCTCGTTGGCCAGAGCAAGGACGAGGTCAACGAGGTCTTGCGGCCCACCTCCGGCGAGCACTTCAAGGGACTCTGTCACCTCGATCGCATTACCGACCGCCAAGCCGAGAGGAACGTCCATCGCGGTGATGAGTGCGCGGGTCCGAACCCCTGCATCGTTACCAATCTTGACCATGGTGCGCGCGAGCCGTTGGGCGCGAGCAAGGTCAGACATGAATGCGCCATTACCGGTCTTCACATCGAGCACGAGGCCGCCAGCACCCTCCGCAATCTTCTTGCTCATGATGCTGGAGGCGATCAGTGGGATGGCCTCGACGGTGCCGGTGACGTCCCGTAGCGCGTAGAGCTTTTTGTCCGCCGGCGCGAGACCATCGCCTGCAGCGCAAATAACGCCACCCGAAGCCCGCATGACGTCCTTCATCTCGGTGTTGGACAGGAGCGCACGCCACCCGGGAATCGACTCCATCTTGTCGAGTGTTCCACCGAAGTAACCAAGTCCCCGGCCGCTCAACTGCGGAACCACCGCTCCGCATGCCGCAACGATGGGCACCAACGGCAAAGTGACTTTGTCGCCGACGCCACCGGTGGAGTGCTTGTCCACACTTGGTGCATCGAAGTCCGAGAAGTCCATGCGGGTACCTGTGGCGATCATCGCTTCGGTCCAGCGGACAATCTCCCGCTCATTCATGCCGTTCAGCAAGATCGCCATGGCCAGGGCACTCATCTGCTCGTCTGCAACCACACCGCGGGTGTAGGCATCGACCACCCAGTCGATCTGGGCATCGGTGAGTTCACGCCCATCGCGCTTGGCGATGATGACGTCGACGGGGGCGAAGGCCTCGCTCATGCGGGCGCTGCGGCGCCGGAATCCTCGCCGCCAGCCATCAATCGACCGATGCGATTGCGATCGGCGCCCTCAGCGTCAATTTCGGCAACGATGTGGCCGTCGTACATCACGAGAATTCGATCCGCCAGCCCCATGACCTCGTCAAGCTCGGCAGACACGAGTAAGACCGCGGCTCCATCATCACGGGCCTTGACGATCTGCGAGTGGATGAACTCGATTGAGCCGACGTCCACACCACGTGTTGGCTGTGAGGCGATTAACAGACTCGGCTGGGCGGCCAACTCGCGTGCGATGACGACCTTCTGCTTGTTTCCACCCGACAGAGACTGCGCCGTGGTCTGGATCGACGGGGTGCGGACGTCGTAGTTCTCAACGAGCGTGGTCGCAAGTTGATTGACCGCCTTGCGGTTCCTGACACCGCGGGTGGCGAATTGGGGCTCGTCAAATCGGTTCAACACCATGTTGTCTGCGATCGAGTAGGGGCCAACAACCCCATCCTTTTCCCGATCCTCAGGAACATGCCCGACGCCCATCTCGTGAATGGCATGGGGACTCAGGCCTTCGGCGTTCTCGCCATTGATGGTGAACACTCGCGCATGGGACTTGCGAAGCCCGGTGAGGGCCTCGACGAGTTCGCGCTGACCGTTGCCTTCAACTCCGGCGATGCCCACGATCTCTCCGGCGCGCACCGACAAGGATGCGTCTTGTACGGCTGGCAGCCCCAGCCCTCCCTCAACATTCATGTTTTGAACATCGAGAACCACGCTGCCAGGGGTTGCCGGCTTCTTGTCCACCCGGAGCAGAACACTGCGTCCGACCATCATCTGAGCGAGGCCCGCCTGATCGGTCTCATCTGGCGTGGTGGTGCCCACGACGCGACCGCCTCGTAGCACCTCGATCGTGTCCGCGACCGCCAGCACCTCACGCAACTTGTGGGTGATGAAGATGACCGCCACACCATTGTCGGCAAATCCCCGCATAACCTTCAGGAGCTCGTCCGTCTCTTGCGGAGTCAGGACGGCCGTGGGCTCATCCATGATGAGGATTTCCGCGTGGCGGTACAGCGCCTTGAGGATCTCTACCCGTTGTTGCGCACCGACGGGAAGGTCTTCTACCTTCGCGTTCACATCCACCTGCAGCCCATATTCCTTCGATAGGCGGGCCACTTCCTCGGTTGCCTTCTTCATGTTCACGAAGATTGACCGGTGTGGCTCGTCTCCCAGAATGACGTTCTCCGCCACTGTGAACACCGGAACCAGTTGGAAGTGCTGGTGGACCATGCCGACGCCCTTGCGGATCGCATCACGTGGACCAGCCAGGCGAACTGGGGTGCCGTTGATCAGAATTTGTCCTTCGTCTGGCTCATACAGCCCATAGATCATCTTGACGAGAGTCGACTTACCCGCTCCGTTCTCACCAAGTAGGCCCACGATCTGACCTTTGTGGATGGTGAGCGAAACATCTTCGTTGGCGATGACGCCCGGAAAGCGTTTGGTGATTCCCCTGGCCTCGAGCACCGGGGTTCCCGTTGGAGTGAAAGAAGGCATAGTTGTCCCCTATTCCTTCTCGTACGGTTTACCGACCGCTGCAGGTGGCTTGATGCGACCCGACACGATTGCAAGAAGGACGATGGTGAGGATGTACGGCAGCATGTTGGTGAACTGCTGAGGAATGGCAATCACCTCGTCCGCCTGAAGCTGGCTCGCAAGACCCTTCGCTAGGCCGAAGAACAGCGCTGCCCCAAGAGCACCGATCGGATTCCACGCACCGAAGATCATGATCGCCAAAGCCATGAAGCCCCGGCCGGCGGTCAATCCGCGCTCGAAAGTGCTGGCGGCTTCAATCGAGAGGTACGCCCCGGCCAGCCCCGCGAGCCCTCCTGCAAGCGTGACATTCAGGAAGCGGGTGCGCTGGACGTTGACTCCTGAGGTGTCAGCAGAACCGGGCTTCTCGCCGACAGCCCGCGTGCGCAGTCCCCAAATGGTCTTGAACAGCAACATCCACAAGATGAAGGCCGCGATGATCGCCGCGTACGTGAAGATGCCGTTGTCGAAGAACACGGGCCCCACGAGCGGTAGGTCTGCCAAGAAGGGGATACGAACTTTCGGAGTGATCGCCGGCAGTACGTAACCCTGGGCGTAGAAGAACGAGGTCAGTCCCGTCGCGATGATGTTGATGATGGTTCCCGCAATGATCTGATCCATCTTCCACGTTACGGCGCCCGTGGCCAGCATCGCACCCATGATCATTCCGGTGCCGACACCGATCATGGTTCCAAGAATGAGATTGCCCGTTATCGCGGCGCCAAAGAAACCGGCGAAGGCGCTCATCAGCATCTGGCCCTCGATGCCGATGTTGATGATGCCACTTCGCTCACAAATGATGCCCACCATGGCAGCCAGAATTAATGGCACTGCATAGCGAAGGGAGAAGGACAGCACGGATACTGTGCGAATCTCGTCGTTGACGAAAGCGATCACGATGAGAATTCCGATGACGATAGCCAGCGAGTAGGCGTATCTAGGTCTCATGAACCCCACCCTGATGTCACAGTCGTCTGCTTCATTGCCCGCTTGCGGAAGAGCAAGCGCGCAACGATCGGCGCCGCGACGAAGAGCAGCGTCAGCGCCAAGATGACATCGACGACCTCGGGCTCGATTCCCGTCTCGAACTGCAAACCTGCCGCACCAGCTCTCAGGGTGCCCACAAGCAGTGCGGCTGGAATCGTTGCGATGGGATTTGCTCGAGCGAGAAGAGCGATCGTGATTCCGTCGAAGCCGAGCCCTGCGTTGAATGCAGGTTCGAACCGTCCGGTAATTCCGAGAGTCTCTACCGCTCCACCCATTCCGGCGAGGGCGCCACTGACGGCCATCGCTAGGAATATCGTCTTCTTGACGCCGATGCCCGCATAGTTGGCCGCACTGGGGTTTAAACCGACGGTGTTGAAACGGAAACCTTGCGTTGTGCGAACCAGGAACCATCCGAAGAAGAGGGCAACCAGAATCGCCAATACGAAGCCCGATGGCACGATTCCAAAGTCGGGCAATGCGGCAGTCGGTTGAATGGCGGGCGTTCTCGACAACGGCTGGTCGGGTTCCTTCAGAGGATCGCTAGCTAAGTAATCGACCAGGGCGATGGCAACAGCGTTCAGCATGATCGTGGTGATGACTTCGGACACGCTGCGGTAGGCCCGCAGGGCACCGGCAATGGACGCCCAGGCAGCACCGCACAACATGCCGAATGCGATCGCGAATGGAAGGTGGATGACCGCTGGCATCTGGAAGTTGTAGGCAGCCCATGCCGTTCCTATAGCGCCAATGAGCAGCTGCCCCTGAGCACCGATGTTGAAAAGACCTGTTCGCAACCCCACCGTTACGGCGAGTCCGGTCAGAATGAGCGGAGTCGACTTCTCCATGACGCGAAGGAGTCCGTCGGTATCGCCCAGTGCGGAGGAGAACAGGAACCAATAGGCGGTGAACGGATTCACCCCTTGCAGCCAGATCAGGATGCCGCCGAGGGCAAGTGCCAGGAGAACCGACACGATCGGCACCACGATTCCCTGGACGCGAGAGATGCGTCCAGACCGCTGCGGATCGGGGTCAGTAAACCCGAGGTCCGTTTGCGCGGGATCTGTCATGGACATGGCGTTGGATCCTTGCACAAGGTTGGGGTCTTGGTGGGCGACTTGTCGGAAATACAGGGCGGGAGCGACATCGTCGCTCCCGCCCCGTGGTACATCCGATCTGTCGGACTAGTTTTCCAGCAGCGCCAAGCCACCGGTTTCGATGGAACCATCTGCCAGTCCGGCGATGACCTCTTCCATCTGAGCCTTGACATCGTCCGGCACGGCACCCTCGGTGTCGTGGTACGGAGCAAGGCCAGTCGGGCCAAAGAAGTTTCCACCCGGGAATGCGCCGTCGTATGACAACAGCACCAGTTCCTCAGTACCGGAAACCAGCTTCTTCTCCGCAGACGTCAACAGACATCCAGCCGCTTGCGGCACAGTGTTGTACTGATCGACGTCCACGCCGATGCAGAACACGGTGCTACCGGCGCCAGAGTCCTTGGCGATCTCGATGAGGCCACCGTTGCCGGTGTTACCACCAGCGGCGAAGATGATGTCCGCGCCCTGGTCGAGTTGCTTGCGGGATTCTGCAGCGCCCCACTCTGGATCGTTGAACGCGTTGTCCGGCTCGTGGTACACGAGCGTGACCTCAACGTCCGGGTTCGCCGCCTGAGCGCCCACCTTGTAGCCCTCACCGAAGAGCTTCACCGGCGGGACAACATCGGTACCGAGAACGGCGCCGATCTTGTTCGTCTGGGTCATGAGGCCAGCAAGGTAGCCAGCTGCGTAACCCGCGCGGTCCTCGTTGAAGACCAGACCGGTCAAGTTGGCAACTTCCTCACCCTGGAACTGGTCAACACCGATGAAGTCGATTTCCGGGTACTCAGCCGCCGCGGCAACCGTCGCCTCAGCCATCAAGAAGCCGACGGTGACGATGGTGTCATAGTCCTTCGATGCGAACTGCCCGATGTTGTTGGCGTAGTCCTTGGGGTCGGTCGTCTCAATGTACTTTGCGAAGCCCCCCACCTTCTCTGCCGCAATCTGAGTGCCTTCCCACGCGGCCTGGTTGAACGACTTATCGTCCACCTTGCCGGTGTCGGTTACCAGACCGATGCAGTAGTTCTCCGGAGCTGCGCAATTGCTGTCATCGGTTGTGGGGCCAGCAGCGGCCTCTTCCTCCGCAGCAGCCTCTTCCTCGACGGTCTCCTCGGCGGC
>Ga0255780_10004278_pt1 | contig 12296 bp, 5 predicted proteins | sample 071ome_32_FD_179978 | JGI IMG/M metagenome (GOLD analysis project Ga0255780, IMG submission 179978) | Coastal salt marsh microbial communities from the Groves Creek Marsh, Skidaway Island, Georgia - 071405AT metaG (version 2) | ecosystem: Environmental > Aquatic > Marine > Intertidal zone > Salt...
ACGCACCGCGCCATCGTCTTGGACGCGCGGGAGATGTGGTCCGTCTGGTAAAAGTTGCCCACGGAGCTGGCGAAGGCACCGGCGGCGCCCGAGCCCCGGCCCCCCGCGGCCAACCCCTCGGCCAGCAGGGGCAGGGGCTCCTCGCGCCAGCCGGCCCGGACGAGGTGGGGGGCCACGTCGAACATCCGCTGGCGGACCTCGTCGAGCGTCCCGTACGGCAGCGCCGCCCCGGCCATCTCGGACAGCGCGCGCACCACCTCCCAGTCCGCCCTCGCCTCCCCGGGCAGCGCCACGGCCGGCTTGCTCCTCTGCGCCCGGCCCTCCGTGTTGACCCACGTCGCGTTCTTCTCCGTGTACGCGGCGCCGGGGAGGATCACGTCCGCGCGCGCGGCCCCCCGGTCCCCGTGGCTCCCGATGTAGATCACCTTGGCCCCCGCGGGGACGTCCCCGTCGGCGTAGTCATCCGCCCCCAGGAGGACCACGACCTCGGGGGCCCCCGCGGCGCCGGCGGCGGCGGGGCCGGAGGGGACGAAGCCGACGTCCAGGGCGCCGGCGGCCGAGGCGCTGTCGTGGAGCACGCTGACGGTGCCGATCCTGGCGGCGGCGGCCATCACCGCGCCGCGGTCCGCCCGCGAGAGCACCGAGGCGCCCACGACCACCACGGGGCGGGTGGCGCCCTTGAGCGCGGCTCCGAAGGGCCCCTTGCCCGCGGCAGCGGCCTCGAGGGCGGCCACGTCCGCCCCGGCGTTCACGTGGTCGTACGTGAGGTCCATCTCCGGGCCCACCACCCCCACGACCGTCCCGTTCGTCGTGAGCCGCCGGATCCGCGCGTTGAGGACGGGAGCCTCGACGCGGGGGTTGCAGCCGACGAGGAGCACGGCGTCGGCCGACTCGAGCCCGGCGACGCCGCCGTTGAAGACGTACGAGGAGCGGAGGTCGGCGCTGAGGTCGGCCGGGAGGGCCTCGGCGCGCGTGTCGCCCGAGCCGAGGCGGGAGAGCATGTCCTTGGCGGCAACGAGTGTCTCGCAGTCGGCGAGCTTGCCGGCCACCGCGCGCACGGCGCCGGGCCGGGCCGCCGCGAGCAGCTGGGACGCCGCGGCGAGGGCGTCCCCCCACTGCGCGGGCTCGAGGGCCGCGCCGCCCCTGACGTAGGGCGTCGTGAGGCGCTGCCGCTTGAGCCCGTCGTACTGGAAGCGGGCCTTGTCAGAGATCCACTCCTCGTTGACCTCCTCGTTCAGGCGGGGGACGATCCGGAGGACCTCGGTGCCGCGCGAGTCGACGCGGATGTTGGACCCGAGGGCGTCCGACACGTCGATCGTCTCGGTCATCTTGAGCTCCCAGGTGCGGTACGTGAAGGCGGACGGCTTGGACGTCAGGGCGCCCACGGGGCACAGGTCGATCACGTTGCCCGAGAGCTCCGAGCCCATGAGCTTCTCCACGTACGTCCCGATCTCGGACGCGTTCCCGCGCCCCGTCACGCCCAGGTCCGGCACCCCCGCCACCTCGTTGGCGAAGCGCACGCACCGGGTGCAGTGGATGCAGCGCGTCATGACCGTCTTAACGAGCGGGCCGAGGTTCTTGTCCTCCACGGAGCGCTTCATCTCGGTGAACCGGGAGCGGTCCGACCCGAAGCTCATGGCCTGGTCCTGCAGGTCGCACTCCCCGCCCTGGTCGCAGATCGGGCAGTCGAGCGGGTGGTTGATGAGAAGGAACTCCATCACCCCCTCGCGCGCCTTCTTCACCAGGGGGGTCGTCGTCTTGACGTTCATGTTGGGCATCACGGGGAAGGCGCACGAGGCCACGGGCTTCGGGGCTTTCTCCACCTGCGGCGCGGGGGGGAGGGGACGGGGGGCGATGGGGTCGGGAGATGGCGGGAGCGCGGGGGGGGCACAGGCTCTCCTGGGCCCACGCTCGCGCGCAGGAGGGCCTCGGAGGGATTTTGTGACGCGAATTCCAGGTACTCGGAGACTTCTGGAGTGGCATGTGCTATTTCAGGCCCGTGACTCCGATCGGTCCCCCGCGGGGCGGGATGGCGCGGGTCTCCTGGCCCTCGCGAGGGGAGGGGACGAATGCGTGGGTCCCGCCGTCCCCGAACGGGGGTTTTTATATGATTGCGAGGAGAATCCGGGTGGATATCGACTGAAATCGCGCGCGGAATTGCCACTCAGAGTACACGGGCCCGGTTGCAGACCGGGGAGTAGGTTGGGGAGTAAGGAGGGGGGCCTCACCTCCACGAGACACATCCTGCAGTTGCCCGCGATAGACAGACGCGGGTGGTAGCAGAATCTGCGAGGAGAGGGAAAGAAACTTTCGTTCGTCGACGGCGTTTTGAGCCCGATAGCGACAGCGGGTGGGCAAAGGAGGGAATCGAACGACTCGTTCAGAGTCGCATGCGTGCTTCTCGCCGGGGGGGTGATACCGCCCGCGAGTATAGTCGGCAGGGCGATATCAGATTAACTCGCCTGGGGATGTCGATCCCGGCAGCATCGCAGGCCTGGAGGACGGACGCGCCCTTCGGCACTTGGACTTCCTTCCCGTCCACCGTGACCGTGACAAGGTCGTCCTGAGGGGCAGCCTGCGCGGCAAAGTCCCTCCCCGTAACAGAAGCAACCGCGCTCGCTTCCTCCCCAGCCAGCCCGACGCTGCTCCGGAGAGGAGCGGCCAACCTCCTGAGGAGCCTGCTAGTTCTCATGCTCGCACAGCTTTCCCAGTCCCGCTCCGACTCGACGGGGTGGTGCGATGAGTGGAACTTGGCGGGGCGGGGGGGAAGGGGCCGGCTTTCCAGACCCCAGCCGCCCCCCTCGAACAGGACGCCGGGCCCGTCCAACCCCCCCCAGGGCGCCGTTGCCCGACAGCTGGGCCCCCGCCCGTCCGCCCATCCTGCCAGGTCCCAGTGCCCTGACGCCCGGCCGGTGATACGCCCGGGCACATCCCGAGCCGGCGGCAGTGCTACTGGCGGACAAGCAAGAGAAACAGCTCGCGGCGCCACGCCCCTTCGCCCCAGCCCCCGCAGAAGCCGAAGCCATGACGTTCTTCGGAGCCGTAGTGAAGCCCGGGAAGACGGTACCGTTTGTACCGCCCCCCGAGCCCGCTCGTCTTCATCTGTCCCAGGTGAGGCCCGCAGCGTCAGCATCGGAGGCCCGGGGATGCCGCCCCCGCACCCGCCTACCAGAAGGCTCCCGACACCTCGCGAGCTGCGTGTCTGCGCCAACGGAGGCTGACATACGCCATAGAGACGCGCGAGACGCCTCTTTCCGAAGATAAACCTCCCTTCACCCCCGCTACTCCCCACTATATCCCCCACACGCGCGCGGGGGGCCGCCCCGAGAGAGCAGCCACCGCCGCCGGGCCCCTGGTGCTTCGCAGGTGACGCTGGGGGACGGCACCGACAAGGGCCGGGTGACGCTGCGGTGTAAGACGCAGTCCCACGAGGACGAGGAGCTTGGGGAGGAGATCATCCTCGCCAGCCTGTCCGCCGGCGCCCACGAGTCCCAGACCCTCGACCTCATCTTCGACTCTTACACCGAGTTCACCGTCGTGGGGAAGCGCGAGGTCCACGTCGCGGGCTACTACGTGCCCGAGGAGGAGGTCCCCGAGTCGGACGACGAGGACGACGAGGACGACGAGGCGGCGCAGATGATGCGCATGTACGGCATGGAGGCCATGGACGACGGCGACTCGGACGACTCGGACGACTCGGACGAGGAGGGGATGGAGGACGACTCGGACGACGACGGCCGCCCAAGGATCCCCGCCTCCAAGGTCACCATCGAGGAGCTCCCCGAGGAGGAGGAGGAGGAGGAGTCCGAGGAGGAGGAGGAGGAGTCCGAGGAGGAGGAGGAGGAGGAGGAGCCCGTGGTGGAGAAGAAGGGGGCGGGCAAGAAGGCCGCCCAGGCCAAGGAGGAGCCGGCCGCCAAGGGGAGGAAGCGCGCCGCCGAGGAGGCGGCGCGGAAGGAGGCGGAGGCCGCCCAGGGGAAGAAGGCCAAGAGCGAGGCCGCCGCGTCCCCCGCCGCGGGCGCCTCCGGCTCCGGCGAAGGCGACCTCGCCAAGGCCGGCATGGTCAAGGAATACGAGAACGGCTTCAAGATTGAGCAGACAGCCGTCGGGAAGACGGTGGGCGCCGTGGCCAAGGCCGGGAAGCGGATCACCATGAAGTACGTGGGCAAGCTGGCCAGCAACGGGCGCGTGTTCGACCAGAACAAGGCCTTCAAGTTCCGCCTGGGCGTCGGGGAGGTCATCAAGGGCTGGGACCGAGGCGTCGTCGGCATGCGGGTCGGGGACAAGCGCCGGCTCACCATCCCCCCGCAGATGGCCTACGGCGCCAGCGGCGTCCCGGGCGCCATCCCCCGGAACGCCACCCTCGTGTTCGACGTGGAGCTCGTCCGCGTGGACTGAGCCGCGGGGCGGCCGGCCGACAGCCCCGTCTTGAAAGCCACCGCGCCGCCGTCAGCCCGCGGGCGCGCCCCCGTGCCCGCCGCCGTGCGCGCCCTGCCGCCCCCGGGAGCCCTGGAGGGCGGCGATGGCCCCCAGCGCCGGGCTCGCCGACCGAGACCCGCGCGTGCGGGACGCCTCCCTGCTCTCGCGCACCGCCCGCTCGTACGCGAGCGTGAAGGCCACTCGGCCCCTCAGCCTCGTCAGGTGCGCCCGGCGCCCGCCCCGCCCGCTGTCCCACCGCGCGAGGTTGGCCGCCACGGCCCCCCCGCCCCTGCCGTCCGACGCCCCCCCCGCGCCGCCCACCACGGCCTCCATCGCCGCCAGGAGCGGCCCGGGCCCGCCGTCCGGGCCGTCGGAGAGCAGCACCCGGGGGCCGTCCCGCTCGGCCGCGAGGCGGGCGACGACGCTGCACGCCAGGAGGCCGCACTGGAACGGGTCGTCCCCGTCCCCGGCCTCCCGGAGGAAGGCCATGAGCATGGGCCGCAGCCCCCGGCACGCCAGCACGGCCTGGCGCCCCGCGCGGGACGTGGAGAGCGCCAGGAGCAGGGACAGCAGGGAGCGCTGCGTCGGGGGGCTGCCCCCCCGGCGGGCCCGGCAGAGCCCGACGGCGAGCGGGAGCACGCCGGCGGCGAGGATGTCGGCCTGCCCGATGCTCGACACGGACAGGAACACCAGGAGGTCGGCGACGCTCCCCACGAAGGGCTCCCCGGACGCCAGGAGCGCCCCCAGACACGTCACGAGCCGTTTGCTGGTGACGTGCCGGGCCAGCACTTGGCACTGGAGGGCCGAGCGGCACGTGCAGAAGGCCCGGAGGAGGGTCACCACGCCCTGCGCCTGCGTCTCGGGCGCGGACCGGGCCGCCGCCACGCCGTGCGCCGCCGCCGCCGCCGCCAGCGCCAGGCCGTCGGGGACCCGCGCCGTCGAGTCGGGGTCGGGCGGGAGGCGGTTCTGGGCGGCCGTGAGCCGCGCGACGGCCTGCGCCCACCTCCCCTGCGCCGGCGCGCCGGGCCCCGCCCCCAGGGCGCCGCCGAGGCGCCCGGACAGCCACTCGGGCAGCCGCGCCGTCGTCACCGCGTGCGGCGCCGCGGGCCCCTCGCGCGTCGGCGACCCCCGCCCCCGCGGCCGGGGCTCCCCGGCGCGGGGGCCGGGGGCCTCGTCCCCCGTGCCCGCGCCGCCCCGACGCGGCCGCGCCCCGGCCCCCGGGCCGGCGCCGGCGCTCGGGTCCCGCGAGACGCCGCCGCCCGGGCGGCTGCGGGGCCCGTCGCCGGCGCCGCTCGCCGCGCTGCCCTGCCGCGACCGCCGCGGGAGGAGGGCGCCCCGCGTGCTGCCCCCCCCGGCCTCGGGGGTATCGGCCCTGCTGGAGAGCTGCCGCATAGCGTCTTTGCTCCGGGACGCCCCCAGGCTCGTGATCCGCGCCACGCCGAGCAGCGGACGGGCGCCCGTGAACCCTTCCGGCCCCTTCTCCCGCCCGTCGTCCCCCATCCTCCGGGTCCCGGCGAGCTGGATCGGGTCGGGGGCCCGGGAGAGGCAGTCCCTTCGAGAACTCGGCGATTCGTAGGGGCCTGGCTGCGATACGACCCGAAAATACCACCGGCACCCGGGAGACCCGGGTCCTGACGGCGACGCGGGCGCGGGAGCGACGCGGAAAGGTGGCGGGGGCCGGCGACCTTTTTCGCTCTGCCTCCGCGCCGTGCGCTATCGGGGAGAGCGAGACGGGCACTGTTATGCACACCCCCGGCCCCCCCTGGACCGTTCAGCCGCGCGGGTGGAGCGCGGGGGGGTCCCCGAACCCCGGCGGTTCGGACTCGCGCGCTGGAGCACGTCGGCAGCGACCGCGCCGGCGCCAGTCCCATCGCGTCATCGGCGGGGCGGGCGGCGCGCCGTGTCGGGCCCCGCTCGCCGCGCCGGCGCCTCCGAATACCTCGCGGCGGGCCACTGGGTGGAAGAAACCCCGGGACGGCGCGGCCTCGTACTCGAGCGAGCCCCCCTTTCCCCCCCCCCACACCACCCCTGCCGCTGACCCCGAACCCCGCCGCTCGTCCGACATCGTCAAACGAACGAGGCTCGCGCGGGGAATCCGCTGCTCTGTTTGAGGACGAAGGTATCGCGTCTGACAATGGTGGAGCCCACTCCGCTGGATGCGGACGTCGTGAAGATCCTCGTGGCCACGGACAACCATCTGGTGACTTCCGCCCGCCCTCGTGACCCGCACCTCGTACCGTTCGCCCCCTTCATCCGTTTCAATCAAGGAAAACGTCCTATGCCACAGGATTCCATGGCAATGGAGGCGAATGATACCGTTGAAGCGACGCAGCGATGCTCAGCATGACCCCTGGGGGCCACAGCATGCCCCACCTCCCGGACTCCCGCGACCCCTCACGTGTCGCATGGCCCGCTCCTGGGCATCTACCGCGCGTCGCATGGACGAGACGCCCTCGAAACCCCCGCGACGCCCCCCGCAGGGCGTGTGGGAGAACTGCCCCATCCGCAAGAACGACTCGTTCCGCGCCTTCGAGGAGGTCTTCCAGCACGCCGTGGCCCACGACGCCGACATGGTCCTCCTCGGTGAGCGCCCCGCGGAGCCGCGCCCGCGCCGGTCCCGGTGCGTCCCATCTCTCGCGACCTGTGCCGCGGCGAGCCTGCCCCGCCCCCCCCTCCGCCCGCGCAGGCGGCGACATTTTCCACGAGAACAAGCCGTCCCGCGACACGCTGGTCAAGGCGATCAGGATTTTCCGCAAGTACACCCTGAGCGACCGCCCCGTGGCGCTCAGGGTGCTGAACAACGGCGACAAGCCGTTCCAGAACGGCGACGGGGGGGTCAACTACGGCGACCCCAACCTGAACGTCGGCCTCCCGACCTTCACCATCCACGGCAACCACGACGACCCGGCCGGGGAGGAGAACCTCAGCGCCATCGACATCCTCGCCGCGGACAACCTCATCAACTACTTCGGCAAGACCAACATGACCGGCGAGGGCGTCGGCCGCGTCGACATCCGGCCCGTGCTCCTCGAGAAGGGCGCCACCAGGATCGCGCTCTACGGCCTCGGGTACATGCGCGACGAGCGCCTCTGCCGCGCCTTCCAGACCCCGGGCATGGTCCGCTGGCACGTCCCCGAGGTCGAGGACGGCTCCGGCGACTTCCTCTCCCTCTTCGCCGTGCACCAGAACCGCCAGAAGTACGGCGCGAAGAACTTCCTCCCCGAGAAGTTCCTCCCGGGTGAGCCCCCGGCGCGCCAAGGGTTAAAGCCCTACCCGGCCGCTCCCGCCCCCCGGCCCGACGCCCCCGCGGCCCCGCGCGCCCGGGCGGGACCCCCCGGGCGGGACCCCCCGCCCCACGGCCCCCCGCCGCAGGGTTCCTCTCCTTCGTCCTCTGGGCCCACGAGCACGAGAGCCTCCCCCACCCCGAGCCGGTCGGCGGGGGCAAGGACACGGTCGTCTGCCAGCTGGGCTCGACGGTGCACACGACGCTCAGCGAGGGCGAGTCCCGGGCCAAGCACTGCCTCCTCCTCGAGGTCCACCGCGACGCCTACCGCGCCACGCCCATCCCCCTCCGGACCACCCGCCCCCTCGTCTACGAGTCGGTCGTGCTCGCCGACGAGATCGAGCTCGACCCGGACGACGCCGCCGCGGTGGAGCAGTTCCTCGCGCAAAAGGTGAGCCGCGCGGGTAGGGTTTGGGGTGGGTGGGGGCGGGGGAGGCTCGGGAGGAGCGGGCGCCCCGGCGCGGGGGCCGGGGGGGTGCCGCCCCGCCCGGGGCGGCGGGGACGGTCGCCCGCGGCGCCGACCTCCCCTCCGCCCCCCAACCCCGGCCGTCCGTCGCAGGTGGACGCGCTGGTCGCCCGGGCGCGGGCGCAGGGGCGGGAGCAGCGGGACGAGGAGGGGAGGGAGCTGACGCCCGTGGTGCGGCTGCGCGTGGACTACACGGGCTTCTCGACGATCAACTCGCAGCGCTTCGGGCAGCGCTACGTCGGCAAGGTGGCCAACCCGCACGACCTGATCCTGTGGGTCAAGGCGCGGGCGCGGGCCAAGAGGGAGGGCGCGGGCGAGGGCGCGGGGGCCGCGGGCGGCGTGGACCTGGCGGTGCCCCCGGACCTGAAGCCCGAGGGGCTGGACCAGGCGGTGGTGGAGGCGCTCATCTCGGAGCACCTGGCGAGCAAGCTGGAGATCCTGCCCGAGGGGGAGCTGGGGAACGCGCTGCACGACTTCGTGGACAAGGACGACAAGACGGCGCTGCAGGCGTGCATCGACCGGGCGCTGAAGAGGACGCGCGACGCCGCCCGGCTGGTCGCGCGGGGCGGGGCGGGGGAGGCGGGGGAGGGGGGGGGGGGGGGGGGGGGGGGGGGGGGGGGGGGGGGGGGGACGCCGACGACGTCGACGCCGTCGTCCGCAGCGCCGTGCGGCACGTCTCCGTCGCGTCCCGCGCCGCGCCGGCCCCCGGGCACGGCCCCGCGGACGGCCCCGCGGGACCGCCGGCGCGGGGCGCCGGGGGCCGGGGCCGCCCGCCGCCCCCGGCCGGGTCCCCCGGGGTCGGCCTGGCGTCCGCGGCGGGGGGCTCGGCGTCCGTGGGCGGGGGCGGGGGCGACCCGGGGGACGACCCGGGGGACGACCTGTTCGAGGCCGCCGACGAGCTCGACGCGCTCGCCGCCCCGGCCGCGGCCAGGAGGCCCCCGGCGAAGCGCCAGGCCCCGGGCGCGAGGGGCGGCGCGAAGAAGCGGGCCAGGGCGGCGGCGCCCGGCGGGGGCGGGGGCGGCCAGCGGACCCTGCCCCAGGCGCTGGCGGCGTCGCAGTCCGTCTCGACGGCCCGGGGGAGGCGCGGCGCCGCCCAGCGCGCCCGGGCCGCCCTGGCCGGCCTGGAGGACGACGCGCCGGACGACTCGGGCGACTCGGACGCCGACGTGGGCGGCGGCGCCGCCTCGGACGACGACGACATCGAGCTCGACTCGGGGGACGAGGAGGCGCCCTCCCCGGCGGGGGGGCGGGCGCGGGCGGGGCGCGCGGGGGGGGGCGCCGCGGCGGTGCTGACCGTGGACAGCGACGACGACGACGGCTTCGCGCGGCCCGGCGCGGTGGCCCCCGCGGGCGCCGGCGGCGCGGCCCCGGCCGCCGCGAGCGCCGCCGCGCCCCGGCGCCGCCGCCTCCCGGCCGGCTTCTCCGGCAGCCAGGCCACCACCACCACGGGCGGGGGCAGCGTCTTTGGCAGCATGCGGTAGCGGCTCGGCTCCCGCGGCAGCAGCGGGGGTTTTGGCAGCATGCGGTAGCGGCTCGGCTCCCGCGGCAGCAACGGGGGTTTTGGCAGCATGCGGTAGCGGCTCGGCTCCCGCGGCAGCAACGGGGGCCCGCCCGCCGCCGGCCAGGGTCGCCCTGGTGAGGGGGGCGGGCTTGCCGGGGCCCACGCCGGCGAGCACGGTCAGGTCACCCAGGCCCCCCTTTCAACAGCGCCCCCCCCCCCCCCCCCCCCCCCCCCGGCTGCTCGCTACTCGATGCTCCGGGCGTTGGCCAGGACGTCCATCTGGGCGAAGCGCAGGCTGGGCATCTCGTCGCCCTCCCACACGAGCGTGAGGTCGGCGGGATCAGGCGACCGCCGGGCGTAGATCTGCCAGGGCTCCCCGTACACGCGGAAGATGCACCCGCCGCGGCTCCCCTTGATGTTCCGGAAGAAGTAGGCCTGCTCGAACCGCGGCACGAACGTCTTGCACAGCCGGGCGATCTTCGGGTAGAAGAGCGCCGGGTAGTACCCGCTGCGGTACCGGTCCATCTCCCCGTTGAACACGATCACCGGGCGCCCGGACCCGGCGACCGCCGCGTGCAGCTCCGCCACGGCCTCCATCTCCTGCACCTGGAAGGACGGGTAGGCGGCCACGAAGACGCGGTCCGTGGCCTCCACCTTGGCGGCCACGTCCACCCGGTTCAGGTCGAGGCCAATGTCGAGGAGGCCGCTCGGGTCCGTCAGGTAGTCGAGCTTGAAACGGGTCTCGCTGAACCGCGGCGCGATCTCCGCCGACCCTGCGGCGCGGGCGGGGGGCGAGCGGGCGTGTGTGTGTGGGGGGGGTACGGTCCGCCCCCCCGGGGCGGCGGCGCCGCGGGGGCCCCGGCGGGGCGCGCCGCGCCCGTGCTCCCACTCACCCCTCCGGTTCCACGCGCCGAGGCGGTCGGCGACGCTCGGCGACTCCCCCGCCCCCCCGGCCCCCGGGTCTGTGGCCTTGCCCCGCGTCGCCACCCGGAGCTCGGAGCGGTCCGGGAAGAAGATGCGCGTGGCCTCGGCGTCGCGGTTGAAGATGGTGCAGAAGGTGCGCAGGTAGTCCATATTCCACGTCATCTCGTTCGCCCCCTCCCCGTCCCCCGGCACCGCCGCCAGCCCGGCCGGCGGGAACTCGACCTCGATCAGCTCCTCCCCCGCCGCCAGCGCGCGCTCCGTCCCCGTCTGCGCCTGGCGGAGGAGCTCGTCGAAGGACAGGGGGGGGCGGAAGGCGCCCGTGGCGGCCCGGCAGGCCGGCGCGCGGGCGGCGCCCGGACGGTGCCGGGGCAGGGCCCCTGCGCGCGGGGGGGTGGGGGGCGGGGGGGTCGGGGGACCCCGGGACGTCCGGGGGCGCCGCTCCGTGCGCGGGCGCTCGGCGCGGGCGCGGCGCGGCGCGGCCGGCGGGGATCCAAGGCCCGCGGGCGGCGCGGCGACGCGATCCCCGGGATCGCGGGACCCGGCGGTGGTGCCGGGCGCGGGGGCCCGGGGGTCTCGGGGCGGGCTCACCGCCACGAGGTTGCGCCTGCAGGGCGGCGCGGGCGATCATGTCCCTGCCCGTGCTCTCGTGCGGACGCGCGCGAGTTTTCCCGCGGGGGTGTGCCGGCCGGGGCGCCTCCCTCGGGCGGACGAGGCGCCGAGACCGAGATCTCCGCGGGACGGTCAGGCGCCCCGTGCGACGGGCTCGGGTTCCAGCACCCCGCAGCGCCCCGGGGAGGGGGACGGGCCCGCTGGAACGCGGGCGGCGCGACGCCCGCCCCGCGATTCCCCCCGCGAGAGGCCCCTCGCGCCCGCCGACCCCCGTCCCGGGCGCGCCGAGGACCGACCCGTGCATGGGCGCGCTGGCTCACGCGGAGGGGGCCACGGCGGGCTTCTGGGCCGCCGTCACGGCCCTGGCGCTCCTGCCGCTGCTGCCGCTGCCCCCCTGGCTGGCGTCCGCCCTGGCGCCGGTCGTGGCCCGCGGCAAGACGTCGGCCCGGGCCCCCCAGGGCCCGCCCGGCGCCGCCGGGTCCCGCCTCGGGCGCCGCTGGGCGGGGCTCCAGCTCCCGCGCTGGGCCTTCGACCTCTTCTACCCGTTCGGGCTCGCGTGCTGCACCGCCGCCATCGCCTGCCACTGGCTGGCCCTCGCGCGCTCCGGCGCCCCCGCCGGGCCCGAGCTCCCCGCCCTCTGCCTCCTCTGGGTCCACGTCTCGCGGAGACTGGCCGAGGTCGCCCTCGCCACGCGGCACGCCCCGGGGGCGCGGGTGCACCTGATGGTCGTCGTGCCGGGGCTGATGTACTACTTCTTCGTCCCCGTCACGGTGCTGGGGGCCGCCCGCGCCGCGGCGGAGGTCCCGGCCGCGGCCGGCGGCGGCGGCGCGGGGCGGGGGCTGGGGGACCTGCTGCAGGCGGCGTGGGGGGCCGCCGTGGCGGGCGGGGCCCCCGCCGCGGCCGGCCTCGCGCTCTTCGCCCTGGGCCAGGCCGCGCAGGCGGCCGCCCACCGCGAGCTCGCCGCGCTGCGGGGCCCGCGGGGCGCGCGCGGCGGCGAGTACCCGGTCCCGGGCGGCTGGCTCTTCCGCCGCGTCTGCTGCCCCCACTACACGGCCGAGGTGGCGACGTACGCGGGGATCACGCTGGTGGCCGGGGGG
>Ga0255780_10004283_pt1 | contig 12283 bp, 10 predicted proteins | sample 071ome_32_FD_179978 | JGI IMG/M metagenome (GOLD analysis project Ga0255780, IMG submission 179978) | Coastal salt marsh microbial communities from the Groves Creek Marsh, Skidaway Island, Georgia - 071405AT metaG (version 2) | ecosystem: Environmental > Aquatic > Marine > Intertidal zone >...
GCGTACGTCGCCATCGCGGGCGCGACGCTCGCGCACGAGAACACGGCAAGCGCGAATTGTGCGTCTCGTCGCGTTGGCGCGAGACGCGAACGCGCGCGATTTTCTCGCGAGGATTGACGACGCACGCGTCGACGGCGGAGCGGCGCCAGCGAACGCGCGACGCCGACGCGCAGACACGCGTACGCCGTCGACGCGTGACGCACCAACTCTCGCCAGTGACCGATGAAGACGACGTCTTCGCCGCGCGTAACGACGATTCGCGTGCAAAAGGGTAAGACGCAGATATCCGTCGTCGTGAAGACGCACGCGCGACGCGCGCTCGTCAATTTTGTCAACATCCACCGACGTCTTCGCGCGACGTCGTCGAGCTCGCGAAACGGATGCTCCACGACGAACACGCGCGCGCGCGCGCGCCTCGCGCGTTCGAGTCCAATCTCACACGCCGTGGAGAGAAACTCGTCGACGTCGACGTCCTCGGCGACGCCGCGCGTTCGTCGCGGGACGTGTTCGACGAATCGACTCGAAGACGCGAGCGACGCCTCCAACGTTTCTACCACTCTCGCCATTCGTAACGCGTCAACGCGCGCCACGGCGTCGCCGAACACGAGCGAGTTGCTACACACACCCACGTTGGGCTCGGGAATCGTCCACTCGTTCGCGGGAGAGACGACGACGCCGACGTCGCCCGCGTCGACAATTCCGCGAACGATTCGCCGGAAAAGCTTTTCCGCGCCGTCGCCGACGATGGCGACCGATTCACCCGGTTCGTTCACGAGAGCGGACGTCGAGACGGACGCGTGCGCGTCGGCACGTTTGTCGTCCGTCGTCGTTGTCGTCGACGTCGTCGACGTCGACGCGCGGCGAACGCCCGTCGCGTTTACGATTGCCGACCGACACGCCGCGCCCAAGACGAGAGAAGAGAAAACATCCTCCTCGACCACGTACCCGACGTGCGCCGTGTGCGCCGCGCCGGCGATGACGAGACACGCGTACGTGATCGCCTCGAACGCGTATTGCGCGAACGACTCGGCACGGCGCGTCGTGTCCGACTTCGGCGTCGGCGCGCGCGGCGTCTCGCGCTCGGCGTCGGCGAGCGCAAGCACGCTCGCAGACACCGCATCCGTCGCGACGTGCGCGACGAAAGACGAGACGAACCATGAGAATTCACCTCGACTCACCAGACGTCGCGCGCCGAACGCGCAAAAGATGGTGGCCGTGAGATGGAGAAGGCGACACGCGCGATACGCGCAGACGAGGAAACAGTATCTGTCCCGACGCTCATACAACATCTTGCCCGCGAGACGCGTCGCGACGTCGAGACCGCCCGGAGACCATGGACGACGCGAACGCATGGTGCGTCGTGTTCGACGGTGTCGACTCTCGAGCGCACCTGGTGGGTCGCGTCGGTCGGTCGTCGCGTCGAGGTGTGACGCGCCGCCTCGGGAATGTAGAATGTCGAATACGTCAACTAAATAATAATCGCTACTAATCGCTATCGCTACAGCCACTACAGCGGCCAATCTGGGAGTGGTTCCGGGACGTACTCGCAGTGAAATCCGTACGGCACGCGCACGGGAATGTGTACGACGGCTCGTTTCGTCAATTCCGGACCGTTTGCGTCGAGCACCAATAATTCCGTTCTCGGCTCCTCGTTCGGTAAGTCGACGTGCGTCAAGACGAGCAGGTAGCCGTCGTCTTCGCCCTTTGGGTGTTCTTCCGGAACGAAGATGATGTCGCCGCACGTTCGTCCCTCGCCTAAATCGTATCGCGTCGTCGTTCCCGATTCCATGTCGTGTTTGAGCACGGCGTCAAACGTCGGAATGTCCATGCGTTCCTTGGGCTCCGTGCCGGATTTGTACGCCGCGCTATACGCGAACCGATACTTGAGACCGGTGAATTGTCTGTTGATGCACGGGAAATCGGAGGTTTGCTTGCACATGCGTCGACTCGAGAGCAATGTCTTCGCCTTTGTGTCGATTCTCCATCGCCACAACGCGGCGACATCTCGACCAGCGTCGACGGGATTCGGCGTCGGCGTCGAACGCACGGCGACAGACTCTTGACACATGCCCAACGCGTTCGTTTCGTCGGCTTTACACACGTCCAGCACGAGCTCGTCCCCCTCCTCGTACGCGTTGACGACGTGGTACGCGAAACACGTCTCCTTCGTGTCCACCCAAAACGGTCCCTCGTCGCCCTCGCGAGGCACCCATCCGACGCGCGCCGTGCTCTCCTTTTCGAAGCTAAACGGCAACCCACCGTCGATGACGCGAGGGAGATTAAACACCAACGGCCCGTCGAGTAAGACGATTTTACTCGGCGTGATGGCGACGTCATGTTGCATGCTCGGTCTCGGCACTTTAAATTGTCGCCGACGCGTTCGTTTCCCACTCGCGGGATCGATGGCGCCGACGGTGATGGTCGTGTGTCCCTCCTGCTCGACGCCGAGAGCGACGAGATTGTACCCCATGTAAATTAACTCTCCGGTGAGCGGACAAATCTTCGAGTGCGCGGTGAAGTTATCCAACCAATAATCCCGCATCCCGAACGTCCCGTCGAACGAACACACACCCTTCGTTCGCAACGACGGTTCGAGCGCGATCTCGTACGGCGAACCGGATTCATACGTCGCCAGTAATCGTCCAGCGTGATGCGTCAACGAATTCGAGCTCGTATTTTTACTCTGAATGACGAAGAACGCGCTATCCGGTTCCGTCAAATCCGTCGTCACCTTTTCAAACAAACGAGGCAATAAATACCGCCAAATCGGATTGATATCGCGCAGACCGGTGTACAACGCCTCGTTTGCCCGTCGTTCGCGTTCGAAGCCCTTCGTGCGCACGTACCGTCGCGTGTACGACGCGACTGCTCGCTCGCCGTCGAGACGCACGGCGTGAATCAACCCGTCGCCGTCAAACCAATGGTACCGCTCGCATCCCAACGCCGGCGCGCGCACGGGATTGGGACCGTTTCTCAGGTACACCCCTCGCAGCGACCGCGGAAGCGCACCGTCGACGGTGAGGTTCGTCATCGGCGTCTCGAGCTCATCCACCACGGGGGCGAAATTTCCCGCGAGCGCCGGGTTGGACGCGCCCGACGACGTCACCCACGCCGGCGCGCGAGAGAGATCCGAGAGACGGCGCGACGACGTCGACGTCGGCGCGCTCGGCGCGCTCGACGCGCGCGGGACGACGGCGACGCGCGCGGCGGCGGCCGGCATCGTCGTCTCGCGCGGCGCACTGGCGGGGAACGACACACGACGACGCGCTCGCGACCGAGTCGACACCGAGCGACGGTCAGACGAGGCGAGGATGACGACGGCGCATCGACCGACGTGGGCGCCGGCCAAGGGGCGCGAACACCAGGGCGGCGCGCGCTTGTTCGGGCCGAGCGCGAAACACTCGAAACTGGACGCGAATGGATTCATGACGATGAAGACGCGCGCGCCGTCGCAGGGCGGCGCGGACGCGCTCTTGGCGAGAGATTTAAAGCGCGAACTCGAGGAGAAGGAGCGCGCGGCCAAGGGCGGGAAGACGGGCGCGGGAAGAGCCATCGGGGAGGCGGGGACGGCGGCGCCGGCGCTGGCGTTGGGAGGCGACGACGACGAGGGACGGTTTAAACCGCGCGCGGAGGACGCAGACGACGACGCGAGCGCGAGTGGGAGCGAGAATGATTCGGAGAGTGACTCCGAGAGCGACGGTACGCGCGCGCGCGAAGAGATCCTCGACCTCGACCTCGACGACGACGACGCGAGAGACTGACCCTATCGAACCTCGCGCGTCCCGGACGCTCACAGACGACGACACGGCGGCTCTGTTGGCCGAACTCGAGAGAATCAAGGCGGAGCGCGCGGAACAGACACAGAAGAAGGCGGCGGCCGAGGCGGCGGCGGAATTAGAGGAAAAACGGAGCGAATTAGCCGCCGGTAACCCGTTGCTCGACTTGGGCGGCGGCGGCCGCGGCGGAGGAGATTTCCGCACGAAACGTCGATGGGACGACGACGTCGTCTTCAGAAACCAGGCGCGCGACGAACCCAAGGTTGGGAAGCGTTTCATAAACGACACCATTCGAAGCGATTTCCACAAGAGATTCCTCAATAAGTACATCAAGTGAGCCGCGTTAATAAGAGAAAAAGCACACCCTTCCCAAGACCAACTCCCCGTCGACGCGCGTCGTCACATCGCGTCTCACCTCTCGGTGCGCGAGCGTTCGGTAAAGAAGACCGATCCCACCGATCCCATGAGAGCCGCCATGTCCGCCATGCGCGCCTGCGCCGCCGTCCGAGGCACCCCGATCGCGCGCAGCCGCCGCGCCCCCGCCGTCATCGGTCGCGCCCGCGCCTTCGCCGCCTCCGCCTCCGCGGGTAAGGTGGTGGAGAAGGGTGACTCCGTCGCCATTCACTACGTCGGCACGCTCGAGAACGGCGAGCAATTCGACAGCTCCAGAGACCGCGGCGAACCGATCAAGTTCACCGTGGGCGCCGGGACGATGATTCCGGGCTTCGACAAGGGTGTCCTCGGACTCGCGGTCGGGGAGTCGAAGACCATCACGTGCGCCCCGGCGGACGCGTACGGTGAGGTTCGTCCGGAAAATATCCTCCGAGTGCCGAAGAAGGACGTCGTGGACGCCGTGGGTGAGGATTTCGTAAAGGTCGGGGAAAAGTTGATGGTCGGGCAGGGCATGCCGGCGGAGATCATCGAGGTGACCGATTCCGAGGTTGCGCTCGACGCCAACCACCCGTTGGCGGGTAAGACGCTCAATTTTGATATCGAGGTCATGTCCCTCGATCGTCTCGAGGTGAAGCACCGCGAACCGTTCAAGTGCTTCTTCGACATCACCATCGGCGGCGAGGCGGCGGGACGCGTGGTGATGGAAATCCGAGGCGACGTCACGCCCAAGTGCGGTGAAAACTTCCGTCAGTTGTGCACGGGCGAACCGGGCTTTGGTTACAAGGGTTCTCCGTTCCACCGCGTCATCCCGGGTTTCATGTGCCAAGGCGGTGACTTCACCAACCGCAACGGTACGGGGGGCAAGTCCATCTTCGGCAACAAGTTTGAAGACGAAAACTTCATCCTCAAGCACACCGGTCCGGGCATCTTGTCCATGGCGAATGCCGGCCCGAACACAAACGGTTCTCAATTCTTCTTGTGCACCGCCGAAACCGCGTGGTTGGACGGTAAGCACACCGTGTTTGGCTCCGTCGTCGAAGGCATGGACGTCGTCAAAAAGGTTGAAGCCGTCGGCTCTCAATCCGGCCAAACGTCTCAAGAGGTTCTCATCGCCGACTGCGGTGAACTTTAAGCTCGCACACCGTGCGTCGACGTCTCGCGCTTTTAGCAGTTGCTTTTATTGTTAAGAAAATTACAGATATTAAAACGTTGTAGTCAACGCGTACCCGAAGAACGGTTCGCGATCGCCCGCGAGGAACAGTCGGGTACCGGCGCGACCCGATCTCACGGTGTCAGTCGTCGCTCGCCGGGCCCGTTCGCAAGTTTTCCTCATCCTTACCGCTCTCCTCGCTCGGCATGGGCGTCAACTCCACCTCCGCATTCTCGTCGCCTCGCCGTCTGTTCGCGTCCGCGCCTCCGTCGGCGTCGTCCTCGTACACGTCCGTGTCCACCGCCGCCCACGCGTTCTCGACGCCCGCGCCTCCAAAGGTTGGCTTCATGAAATCATTCTCAAAGTCTTCCCACCACTCGAACAACCTCGCCTTGGCGCGCAACGCCAACCCCATGTACCAGATGGGATGGCCGTCCGCGAGAGCTCGCGCGCGAACGGCGCGCGCTCGAGGCGACGGATTTATGAAACCTAAACCATCGTGCGCGGTCGCGCTCATCGCACTGCTCGCTAAACCCTCCCTGTCCACGGCGTTGTACAAGCCGAGGTGTTTCATGAGCGGAAGAGTCGCGCCGCCGAGAACGAGCGTCGACACTAAACAAATCACCAGCGTACCGGTTTCCACCGCGCGCGAACCGTGCTCTCCGGGACGAGTCGATGGCATGTTGACCGCCAACGCGTACGCGACGGCGCCTCTCAGACCGCACGCCGCGTGCATCAGTTGAACGTTGGGTGGAATGGGCGTCTCTCGAAGAATATTCGCCAATCGACTCAGCGGAAAGATGTTGAGGATTCTCGCGAAAATCATCAGAGGAATCCCCGTCAACAAGATTCCAAAATCCCACCGGTGTTGAAACGTCGCCACCTGTAATCCTAAGTAGGCGAAGACAAAAGTCTCCGATAAAAACGCCGCCGCCTCAAACGACTTGAAGACGGCGATTTGCGCCTCCTCGCCCACGTTGTGATACGAGTAGTGCGCGTTACCTATTCCCGTGAAAAAGATGCTCATGATTCCACTCATCCCCACGTACTCGGCGAACACGTACGAAAAGTATCCGGAGATTATCAAGAGCGCAAAGGTGTACGCCGTGCCGTTGTACGACGCTGCCACGTTTGGCGGCGCGTTTCCGAGACCAAGCATCTTGAGTAACAACGCCGTGATGAGCGCGCACAGCGTCCCTATCATGAAAGAACCGATGGAAACGCCGAGAAACTGTCCTATGACGGTCCAAAACGTCGACACCGTGAATTCTTCCTCGTAAAATTGCGCGAGCGTCCGAAACAACACGACGGCGACGGCGTCGTTCAGGACGCTCTCGCCGAAAACTAGATTATACAACAACGGCGGCGCGGACACGTCGGCAAAGACGGACAACGTCGCCACGGGATCGGTGGATGAAATCAACGTCCCGTACAACAGACACTCCAACAACGGATTCGATCCCAAGTGCTTGCTCGAGATGACTCCAATCTCCACCAACAGAAACGTCGACAACCCGAACACGAAACTCGAGATCACCGTCCCAACGAACGCAAACAACAGAATGGTGAAGAAATCTGCAAAGAAATCTCGTCTCTTGAGATTCAACCCGGCGCTATAAATGATGATGGGCAACAATCCGTAAAAGAAGGCTTGCGGCGAAAACTGAAACACCTCCACGCTCGAGTCCTTCTCCGCCGTCGCGAGCGCGAGAAACCCGGCGAGTATCCCGATCACCAGCGCCGCCCCGCTCGGTTGAATCGTCCGCACGTTGTGTCGCTGAATCAAATAGCTCGCCACGACGCTCAACATGAGCAAAACCGTCGGCACCATGGCTGAGTACTTGTCCATCGCCTCCTCCTCGCTGTGCGAGGGCATGGGCGGCGGCGGCATCACCGACGGCGGCGGCGGCATCACCGACGTCATCGTTCGCTCACCGCGCGCCTCTTCGCTCGCGCGCGCGACGCTCTGACCACCGTCATCAACCACCATCCGCCTCGAACCCATTTTTTAACTCGAGACCCGCCACACGCGCGCGCGCGATTCATCCCCCCCGCCCGCGCGAACGCCCCTCTCTCGACGCGCGACCGACGGACATGACCGCGTCCGACGTCGCCCTCGACGCCTACCTCCGGTCCTGGGCGTCGTCGACGGACGACAGCGCGGCGAAGGGTGTCAATTTCAAATCCGCGCGCTGGGCGCTGTCGCCCACCGATGCGAGAACCGTCGACGCGCGAGCCTTTGCGCGCGCGTGTGCGGCGCTCGTCGACGCGAACGCGACCGAACGGTTTCACGACGGACCTCTGACGCTCGTGTACGCGACGACGACGCGAGAGAGGGACGAGAGAGGGACGGAGAGGATGACGACGGTTCGGTTGGGGACGACGGCGACGGCGACGGCGACGACGTTCGGCGTGGTCAAGGCGGCCGCGGGAGACGCGCGCGCGATCGGCATGGTGTACGAGGACGAGCGGAAGAGGAAGTTGGACATGTACGACGCGGAGACGGGGGAGACGAACGCGTTTCGGGAGAATTCGTTCGGACGCGCGACGTGCGCGGCGGCGACGAGACGCGCCGACGGCGGACGCCGAGGAGGACGCGCGGTCGGCGCGACGGCGGCGGTGGCGACGAATGGGAAGATGAACGGGACGCACGCGAAGAGAGAGAGCGCGGGCGCGGCGACGGTGACGGCGGGGAAGACGCCGGGAACGTCGGGGAAGAAGGGTCAGAGCGCGCCGAAGACCAAGGAACCGGGCGCGCCGAAGAGTCACTCGCTCGCGGCGATGTTCGCCAACGCGAAACCAAAGGCGAAGGCGGTCGAAAAGATGGTCAAGGCGCCGACGCCGAAAAAGGCAAACGTGCGTGAGACCACCAAGGCGCCGACGCCGACGAAGAGCAAGGCGCCCGCGAGCGCGGAGGCGGCCATCTTGGCGGAGGAGGAGAGCGCGAGCGAGGACGATTCGGACGACGAAGACATCGGCGCGGCGAAGAGAAAGCCTCGTCGTCGCGCGATGGCGATCGATTCCGAAGACGAGGAGGAGGAAGAGGAGGCGATGGAGATTGCGGATGATCCGGAGCCGACGCCAAAATCGACGCCCAAGAAGACGCCGAAATCCACGCCCAAGAAGACGCCGAAATCCACGCCGAAAAGGACGCCGCCGTCCTCCAAGCGAAAGACGCGCTCGACGCCGACCAAGGCTGAAGAAAACGATGAAAATGCCGCCGACGCCGCACCGAGCGAACCCAACTCTCGACCGCAATCCGCGACGAAGAGACCGAAAAAAGAGAAACCACTCTCCAAGAAGGCGCTCCTCGCTCGCCGCATTAAAAAAACGATTGAATTCATGGACGAAGAGACGGGCGAAGAGATTATGAAAACCATCTACGTCGACGAGTTCGATAACGAACTCAACGAGGACGGCACGTTCAAGGATCCAGAGAACGTCAAGACGTCCGTCCAGGCTTCATAGCGTTCGCTGCAATACTCACTCGCGCCCATCATTATTTCGAGCATCATTCGCTCCGCCGACTCGACTTCTCAACCTTGCCACAATTCGCCGCGAAGGTGGCTGCAATTGCCGCAATCGCCACAATCGCCTTGCCGCGAGGCAATCGCCGCAAGGTGATGTTGAGAACACTATTCGCTCCGCCGAGCCTAACCACCAACCGACGCTCGAGCCATTAATCCGTCGCCCCACACTACCGCGCGCGCGCGTCGTCGCCGCCGCCGACATGTCGACCGACACCGACGACGACGACGAACGCACGTATTACGTCGACGGCGCGCGTCGACCCGCGCGCGAGACTCCGTCCTCGCCCGCCGCGCTCGTGGGCGCTCGAGAAAAGTGCGTGTACACGGTGAGCCTCGCGCGCCGCTCGAGCGAGCGTCCGTCGACGCTGACGCTGGACGACGCGAGCGACCACATCGAGCGATTGCGTCAGTTCACCAATCTCGCGAGCGCGTTTCCGTTCGTGCCGTCGGAGGAGACGGTGCGCGAGGTGCGGGAACGCGTCGTCGAGGACGTCGAGCGCGCGTTGGCGGCGCGCGCGGCGGCGAGACCGAATGAAGAAAAAGTGGCGGTCACCGCGCTCGTGCGTCGAGGGGAAAAGGAATCGAACATCGTCACGGAGGTGTTGATCGAACCGGCGCCCGCGCGAGAGGAACCGGGAGAGGCGCTCGTGGGGGCGTACGTGGCGTTGGACGCGGCGACGACGACGACGGCGAGAAAACCAACCATGTTCAAATACGGCGATTGGGTGCGCGAACGCGCGCCTTTCGAGGAGCGTTTGCGCGCGTGGAACGAGGCACATCCAGATGAGACGTGCGTGGAGTGCGTCATGGCGCTCAAGAGACCGGACCCGAACGATCCATCGCGAGAGGAGACGGTACTCACCGAGGGACTCAAATCAAATTTCGCCGTCTACGCGACGAAAGACAGATGCGCCCACTGCGTCGACGCTCGCCTCGCCCTTCCGGGCATCACCCTGAACACGCTCAAGAAGTACATCATGTACTACGCCGCCAGCGTGGATCCGTTTCGAGGTCCAATCCTCTCGGACGTCGAGCGCGGCGCGTTCGACGCGTGCATCCTCGCGTCGGCGCTCCGCGGCGTCCACCCCGTGGATTTTCTCATCCTCGATTCCGGTCGTCCCGACGTGCCTCGCGCGCGCGTGGATTTCCCAGCGTCTCGAACGTTCGCGCGCGACATGAACGAGCTCATCCACGATCCTCGCGCGGCGCCCGGTCGCGCCGAACCGTTTCGAGACGACGACGCGGCGACCAAATCTCGCCCTGAGCCCGAAAACGTTCGATTCATATTGTAGCATTTGTAATTCTATCTATTCGTAGCGTATCCCTACCACGTCGATATGCGATGCAATACGTATATATTTAGTATTCATATATTATACGTTCCGTTTGTCCTATTGTATTACGACACAAAAACAGCATCCGCGGATGTCCCCGGGACGGATTGCCAGAAATTTGAAATCGGGTCGACCCGCGCGCGTCGGCACACGGCGACGACGACGTCCGTCCGTCCCGAACGACGCCATGGGGTGCTCCAAGTGTCGATACTCCGAGCGCGGGTGCGGGCGGTGCGTGGAGAACTTCGTCTCGACGACCAAGAGGAAGACGCCGAGCGCGGAGGTGATGCCGATGAATTCAAAAGTGAAACCGACGACGCAGAGCGGGAAGGGACGCGGCGGCGGACGACGACAGTCGGGGGCGAGCGTGAAGGGGTCGAAACCGTTGAAACCCGTGAATGGACGACCGTCGGTGGGCGGGAAGACGCCGGGGGTGAAGACGCCGGCGGCGAGGGTGGGAGGAACGCCGACGCGGGGACGGGGGTCGGCGAGCGAGACGACGACGACGACGACGACGACGACGGCGGCGGGTCGAGGGAAGAAGCGGGCGAGAGTGGATGATATGGAGATGAGCGATCGAGAAAACGATGATAACATCAGAGTGCGAGCGATTCGAGCGATGGTCGAGGAGGAGGAAGAGGACGAGGAGGAGACGGGGACGGCGCCGACTGGTGGGCGGGTGTTGTTTGAAGACTGCTGCGACGTGCCTTCGCCGACGCCGATCGGGGAGATGAGTCCGGGAGCGTTGGAAAGCGTGATCACGAAATCCCCTTCGTCCATGCAACTGGGTGGTAGTTTCGACGCGGCGACTCCGCAATCGCCCATGGCGGCGGCGTTCGCGATGATTAGTGAATTTTTAGAGTCTCCCACGCGCGAGCGACCTCGCAGCGTCGGCGATTTTTGGGGCCTCCCGACGAGTTCAGTGGCACACTGAGCGATTTTTAGACGTTGGAAACGACGATGGGTATCGCTTAAGATTCCAATCAATGCCTGTGGCACTGCGCCGCGCCGTAACATGAAGTAGAATTTCCTCGACTTGAAATGATGACAACTGTGTAGGATGTGCTATCGAGTTGCGCGCGCGTGTTTAAACAACGAACGAATCCTTCGCCGCCGACTCCAACTTTTCTTCGAATGCGTTCTTCTTTGCGTTCGCTAACGCCTCTTTATCGCCGTTGAGCTGATTCTGAGCCCTCTCCTCCTTCTTATCGATCATGCGTTGTCTCTCGGCGCGAAGCTTATCTTGAATCGCGATGCCCTCCTTTCGAAGGCGCGCCACTCTCAGCGCGTGCGCGGTTTCGTACCACTGATCGAAGGCTTGCGCGAGAGACTTTTGCTGCCAACGGACGTATACCTTGGACATGACGCGCAGGCGAGCGTACCGCTCATTCAAGAGCTCGACCCAACACGCGAGCACCTTGCGTTTCAAATTGTTTTGGTACGCCGCATCGGCGGAGTGGTCCACCCACCTGCCCAAGAGGTTTTGAGCCTCGGCGAGACGTCCCTTGGTCTCGGCAAGCTTTTCTTGAGTCTTGATGCGGTCTTGTTGACTCTCGAATTCGCCTCGAGCGAGCGCCTCTTGAAGCGCGTACAGGTTATCCGTGAGCTCGTCGATGCTTCGAATCTTCATCCCTTCGACGATGTTTTGCACCTGCGCCTTGGTTTTCTCCACGCCCTTGACCATCGCCTTCTCCACCGGCGCGGCGTGCTGAGCAAAGTTGACGGGGAAGAGCTTATTGGATTGAGAACCAACCTTGGAATGCGGTCTCGCGGACGCGTCGGCGTCCTCGTCGTCGCGCGTCACCGTCAGACACAATCCGCCGCCTCGGCACGGAACGAGCGCTACGCGCTCCCTCACCCACCGCCACAGAGTCGAGGGGTGCCACTCCTTGACGTCGTTCTTCCCCTCCTCGGCGAGGTGGTATCGCTCGCCGACAAGCTTTAAGACATGTCCGAGCAAACCGAGCCCCGAGGTGAAGAGAAGCGTCATCAAGAGATCAGACTTGGCGTCCGTCGACGAGACGACGCGTTTCCTCGAGGACGTTTCGACGCGCTTCGTCGTCGTCGTCGCCGCCGCCGCCTTCTTCGCCTTTTCCGCGG
>Ga0255780_10004287_pt1 | contig 12278 bp, 10 predicted proteins | sample 071ome_32_FD_179978 | JGI IMG/M metagenome (GOLD analysis project Ga0255780, IMG submission 179978) | Coastal salt marsh microbial communities from the Groves Creek Marsh, Skidaway Island, Georgia - 071405AT metaG (version 2) | ecosystem: Environmental > Aquatic > Marine > Intertidal zone >...
CAGCCCGGGAAAGGGCGGCATGGAGCCGTCAAAAAGAAGCTTTTCCGTACCGGTGCTGATCCCGCTGTAGGCGATATCCACCACCACATCGGCGCTACCCGGCGCCTGGAGGGCCAGATCTTGGAGGCCGAGCTTCAACGGCTCGGAGAGCACAATGGCCTTAGCCTGCAGCGCTGCACCCATGGTGGGCTCCTTGCGCGGTGGCGCCTACTGACGTCATTTTTTTATGACATCTTTTAACGTCACTCTGAATTTACGCTGATTGGTGGCAAAAGCAACACCCCTAGGCGGGCCGTTCAGCCAATAGGACGCTGGTTTGCAAAGGAACGGCCGTGGGCAGGCGCCGCACCCGGCGGAAACCAGCGGCCTCTAGAAGGGTCCGCACCTCCCCCTCGGACCGAGGCCGGCCCCGACCCATGGCCCTCAGGTAAAGAGAGAAGTAAACATCGGAGAATCGCTGAGCCCCGGCGGTGTGCCGGAGGGGCTCGGCCACCAGTAGCTTCGCCCCGGGCGCTAAGGCCTTGGCCACCCGAGCCAAAAGGCGTTCGGCGCGCTCATCGTCCTGGTCGTGGAGTACGCGCACTAAAGTGATGAGATCGGCGTCGGCAGGAAGAGGCGTCTTCAAGAAATCCACAGGATGAACGGCGAAGCGCTGGGCGTCGGGGCGAGCCCGAAAGCGCGCCTCAGCCAGGCGCGCCACCGCGGGAAGATCACACAGCACCAGCCGGGGGCCCGGTACCGCATCGGCCAGGGCCGCCAGAAAGGCCCCATTGCCGCCTCCCACATCCATCACCCGACGATGCGAAGAAAAATCGTAGGCCGACAGCACTTCGCTGGCGATCATGCCCTGAGAGCTCGCCATAAGCGCCGAGTAAGCCTCCGCTGCCGGCGCCTCGGGCGCCTCTTCTCCGTCCCCGGCATAGGGCCAGAACGCGGCAAGGGCAGGACCAGGCCGGCCTTGAAGGCGGGCCACGGGATCGCGGAGGTCCTCGTAAAGGAGGGTATTGTGTTCGATCATCTCTCGCACCCCGGGCAGGCCCACAATGGCCAGGGCAAGGGGGGTGGGGCCGTAGCGACCGGTCCAGCGACGGCGCAGCAGGCCCAGGGCCGTGGCCGCATCAAGCAAAAGTTGGCAGCCCTCCTCCGTGAGCCCCAAGCCCGGCGCCAGGGACCGGGCCGTTTGCGCCTCGGCGAGGAGACGTTCGAAGACCCGAAGGCGAACGCAGGCCAGCACCGTTTGGGTTGCGGTGAAGCCGGAAACAAGATCAAAAAGGGCCCGGGCCTGGCGCCGGGCGAAGAACCCTCCAAGGGGTAAGCGGGCAACCCGGCTCAAGCTTTCCGGTCGGGCGGCACGCTGAAGGAGCCCATTGAGCCAGCGATCCCAGCGCTTGCCGAGGGACATGGCCCCGCGGCGGGGCTGAAGGGTTCCCGTGGACACGGCGTCCTAAGCCGCCGCGCGGACTTTGCAGCCGGCGAGAATGGCCTTGGCCTGCGCTTCTATCGTCGCCAAAAGCGCTGGACGCCCGGGACAAGGCGGTATGGAAGCAAGCGCCTCAGCCACGAGGTCCCGAAGGCGCTGGGCGGCGCCCTCTACCCCAAGCTGTAGCACGGCGCTCGGCCGCCCTAGGGCCTGGTCGACCCCCACGGGCTTGCCCAGCTCGTCGCTGTCTCCGAGGGCATCGCGAAGATCATCGGCGACCTGGTACGCCTCTCCCAAACGTGCACCCAGACGACCCCAGGCCTGGGCTTCCCCGCCCCCGGCCAGAGCCCCGCCGGCGGTAGCGGCGGAAAAGAGCGCGCCGGTTTTCGCCTCGTGGTAGGCCCGAAGGTCAATTTCACTTTCTTCTTCCCAGCTTTGCCCCGCCACGATGCCTGCCGGGGCCCCCACGGCACAGGCCAACTGATTGTGCAGCGCCGGTAGCACGCCCCCCCCATCCCGCCCTTCAAGGGAAAGCCACTGGAGGGCCAGCACGATGAGTCCGTCGCCGGTGAGCAGCGCTAGGGGCTCGCCGAATTCCCGATGGAGCGCGGGGCGCCCGCGGCGCGTCTTCGCGTTATCAAAGCAGGGAAGGTCGTCGTGGATGAGGCTAGCGCAGTGCATGAGCTCAAGGGCCGCCGCGTAGGCCAGGGCCGCACCGGGCGCCTGATTGCCGCAGGCCTGAGCCACGGCCAGGGTCAGCCGTGGGCGAATCCAGGACCCTCCGGGAAGAATGGCGTAGCGATAGGCCGCCGCTAGCCGGGGTGGACAGGGTGCCTGCGTCGCAAAGTCGAGAATGCGCCGAAGTTCGTGCTCAATCAGCTGCTCTGCTTCCATGGCTACGCCCCCGAGCGTCACCCTAGTTAGACATATAGAGTGTCATGTATCCTAGACATAAGGTCAACGGGGCTGCAGGCGGGGCGGGGGCACCATGGGATCAGAGAACATTGCCATTGTGGGGGCAGGCATCGGCGCCCTCAGCGCGGCCGCTCTCCTTGCCCGACGGGGCCACTCGGTGGACGTTTTCGAGCGGGCCGGGGCCGCCGGCGGCAAGCTTCGCCAAACCTTCGCCGGAGGCCCGGGGGTGGACGCGGGCCCCACGGTGTTCACCCTGAAGCCCATCTTCGAGGCGCTCTTTGACGCTGCCGGGGGAGACTTCGAGGGGACCCTTCGCCCCGAGCCCGCAGCCGTCATCGCCCGCCATTTCTGGAACGACGGAGCGGGGCTCGACCTCTTCGCTGACCCCGGGGCCTCGGAAGCCGCCATCGGTGATCGTTTCGGACGCGCCAACGCCGAAGGCTTTCGCGACTTCCAAGCCGCCGCTAAGCGCTGCTACGACGTGCTCCAGCACAGCTATATCGAGGGCAGTCGCCCGAGTCCTTTCGATCTCGTGCGCCGCATCGGGCCGCTCCGCCTTGGGGATCTCCTAGCCACTCGCCCCTTTACCAGCCTTTGGAAGGCCCTGGGGCAATTCTTCCCTGCCCCCGAGCTACGCCAGCTTTTCGGGCGCTACGCTACCTACGTAGGCGCCTCGCCCTTTTCGGCGCCGGCCACCCTCATGCTTATCGCTCACGTAGAGCAACTGGGGGTGTGGACCCTCCCCGGCGGCATGATTAGCCTCGCGAAGGAGCTTCAACGCCTCGCAGAAAGGCACGGGGCGCGCTTTCACTTTAGCGCGGACGTTGAAGAGATCGGCGTGAAGGACGGCGCCGTGAGCCATCTGATTGTTCGCCAGGGAGGGGAACGGCAGCGCCTGAGCACCCGCAGGGTGCTTTTTGGGGGAGACAGCGCGGCCCTCGCCCAGGCTGGCCTAGGTGCGAGCGTTCGCCGCGCAACGGCCCCCACGGCAGCGGCCCATCGGTCCCTAAGCGCGCTCGTCTGGACGGGCCTGATCCCCCGCAGCACCTTTCCCCTGAGTCACCACACGGTGTTCTTTGGCCAGGACTATCGCGCCGAGTTTGCTGCGATCTTTAAGCGGCGAACCCTCCCCGAGGATCCGACCGTATATCTCTGCGCGCAGGACCGCACCGCAGAAGACTCCCCCGCCGCGGCAAACCCGGGCGACGCCTTCGAACGCGTGCTGTGCCTCACCAACGCTCCGGCCCTTGGGGATGGAGGTCCCCTTCCCCCCGCCCTCCTGGCGGCCGGAGAGGCTCGCCTCCGTCGAACGCTGGCGCGCTGCGGCATGCGCGACTTCGACTTCGACCCCAGCGCCATGACCCTCACCACCCCCCGAGAGTTTCACGAACGCTTCCCCCACACCGGCGGCGCTCTTTACGGACGCGCCTCCCACGGCTGGATGGCATCCTTCCGCCGTCCCGGCAGTCGCACCGCCGTGCCGGGCCTGTACCTTTGCGGGGGCAGCGCCCATCCCGGGGCTGGCGTTCCCATGGCAACCCTATCCGGCGTCCAAGCCGCGGAGGCCCTATGTCAGGACCTGACTTCAGCGTAGCCGTTCCCCCCTCCGGCTACCGCTGGTGGTATCTCGATGGCTTAAGCGCCGACGGGCAGCGCGGGCTGACGGTCATCGCTTTTGTTGGTAGCGTCTTCTCTCCCTATTACGCCAGCGCCCGGCGGCGCCAGGGGGAAGTGGCACCGGAACGCTTCTGCGCGATCAACGTCGCGCTCTACGGGCCCGACCGCACCGCCTGGGCCATGACCGAACGCAGCGACCGCACCCTCACCCGCAGCGCCCAGCACTTCACCCTGGGGCCTAGCGCCCTGCACTGGGATGGCACCACGCTTACCGTCGCCGTAGAGGAAGTCACCGTGCCCTGGCCCCGGCGCCTGCGGGGGGAAATCCGCTTTACCCCAAGCCTCTTCCCGGGCTACAGCGAGCCTCTAACGAGGGACCAGGCTCACCTCTGGACCCCCATCGCTCCCCGGGGTCACCTTGAGGTGGCCTTCGCCAACCCCGCGCTCCGGTGGGAGGGCCACGGCTATCTAGACAGCAACAGCGGCGCCACCCCCCTAGAAAGCGCCTTTCGTCAATGGACCTGGGCCCGGGGAAACGCGGGAGACCGCACCTTTCTGTGCTACGACGCGGAGCGCCGAAATGGCGAAGAACATCGGTTCATGCTGGAGTTTGACGTAGCCGGGAGGCTGCACCGCCATCCTTGCCCGCCCCGCCACGGCCTGAAAGCCGGGCTCTGGGGCGTGCCCCTTACCGTACATGGGGACGAAGGCTACCCACCTCGTCTTCGTCGACGCTACGAGGACACCCCGTTTTATAACCGCAGCGAAGTCGAAACGACCCTTCAAGGGGAACGGCTGGTGATGGTAAACGAAGGGCTTGACCTGGACCGCTTCAAAAGCCGCTGGGTACAGACCCTCCTACCCTTTCGCATGCCCCGCCGGGCTTAGGACGCGGGCGCCCTGCCCAGGCGCCGCTGGCGCCCGATACTGCACCACCGCATCGACGAGAAACTGTGCTTCCCCCACCGTGGGCTCCGCGGATAGGGGATCGCGCCGAAGGGCCGCAAGGGCTGCGCGAAAAACCAGAAGACCCTTGCGCCAGTTCGGGACAATGGCCCGGGCGGAGACGGAATCGTGGCCCCGGCGCCGAACTTCTTCCCCAATCTCTGCGTAGATGAGGCGCGCCGCATGCATACCGGGGCGACATCCCCTGGGCAGGCATGCGATACCGCCTCGGGAGCGCTCATAAAAGGCATCGGCCCGGGACAGGAGACGGCGAAGGATGCGCTCGAGCTCGGGAGAAAACTGCGGCCGGGCGAGCCATCGGTCCGGGTCCAGGCCCTCGTCCTGAAACCATTGGCGAGGCAGGTAAAGGCGCCCCATGCGCGCGTCTTCCCCCACATCCCTAGCGACGTTGGAGAGCTGCATGGCCACCCCCAGGTCGCAGGCCCGGGCTAGGGTCTGGGGGTCTCGCCCCCCCATGACCAAGCTCATCATGGCCCCAACGGTGGCCGCCACGCGGGCGCAATAGGCATAAAGCGCCGCCTCGTCCTCGTAATGTCGTTCACTCATATCCCAGCGCATGCCCTCAAGCAGCGCCTCAGGGATGGCCCGGGGAATGGCGAAGCGCTCCACCACCTGGCTAAAGGCCCGATCCTCCGGCCGATCCTCAGGGCGGCCGGCATAAACCCTCTGCAAACGAAGCTCGAGCTGCTCCACCGCATCCTCAGCGCGCCCCTCTTCGTCCACTGCATCATCGACATCCCGGCAAAAGGCGTAGAGCGCCGTGGCGCAGGCCGCCATATCCTGGGGCAGGATCAGGGACGCGGCATAAAAACTCCTGGAGCCGTTCCGCAAACGCATGCGGCACGCTTGGATGTCCTCCGCCGACGGCAGGGGGACGGCGGGATTGGGAGGTTCAGGCAGCCCGCGGCGCATGGGGAATGAGGTGCTCCAGCACCTTAGCGGTGGAGAGCACGCCGGGGAGCCCGGCGCCAGGGTGGGTGCCCGCGCCCACGAGGTAAAGCCCCTCGACTTCCTCGCTGCGATTGTTGGGGCGGAACCAGGCCGACTGAAAAAGGATGGGCTCAAGGCTGAAGCCCGCGCCCCGATAGCTATCGAGCCGATCCCGGAAATCAAGGGGCGTCATCATGCGCGAGGTTTTTAGACGCTCGCTCAGGCCCGGAAGCACCGTTGCCTCCAGCGCCGCCGCAATGCGGGCCCGATAGGTTTCGGCCATGGTGGTCCAGTCCACCGCCGCATCGAGGTTTGGCACCGGCGATAGCACATAGAAGGTTTCGCAGCCCGGCGGCGCCAAGCTTGGGTCCGTCGCCGTGGGACGGTGGAGGTAGAGGCTAAAATCGTCGGCGAGGATTTTTTTCTTGAAGATATCGTCAAGCAAACCCCGGTAGCGCGGCCCCATGAGAATGAGGTGATGAGGTACCTCGGGATAGAGCCCTTCCGTACCGAAGTACCACACAAAAAGCCCCATGGAAGAGCGGCTCCGCGCCGCCTTCTTGGTCGTCCAGCGCTGCCGAGGGCGATCAAGAAGCTTTTCATAGGTGTTGATGGCATCGGCGTTGGAGACGACCAGGGGCGCATCGAGGCGCTCCCCGGAGCGCAGCGTTACCCCGGTTACCTTGCCATCCTCGGTGCGAATGGTCGCCACCGGCGCGTCGCAGCGCACCACACCCCCCTGCCCCTCGATGAGGCGCACCATGCCGTCGATGAGCGCCCCGGTGCCGCCCATGGCGAAGTGCACCCCGAAGCTGCGCTCTAGGTGGGCAATGAGAGTATAGATGGCCGTGGTATCGAACGGATTGCCTCCGACGAGGAGGGGATGGAAGCTAAAGACCACGCGTAGCCGCTCATCGGAAAAGTAACGACGGACGAGACCATAAACCGTTTGATAGCCAGAATTTCGCACCAGATCCGGGGCTACGGACAGCATGTCGGAGAAACGGTTGAAGGGCCGATCCCCAAGGCGCTCGAAGAGCCCGTAAATTTCCCGACTCTTCACCATGAAACGGTCGTAAGCGGGAAGATCCGCCGGGCAGAGGCGCTCCACCTCCGCCCGCATCTTCGCCGGATCGGCGCTGTAGTTAAACACCGTGCCATCGGCGAAGCGGATCTGGTAGGCCGGATCAAGCTCCACAAGCTTGACGTCATCCGCCAGGCGCCGCCCGCACAGGGCCCACAGCTCCTCGAAAAGAAAGGGGGCGGTGATGATGGTGGGGCCGGCATCGAAGATGAAGCCATCCTGCTTGAATACGTAGGCCCGTCCGCCGGGGGCGTCCAGGGCTTCCAGGACCGTGACCTGATAGCCCTTCGCCCCAAGGCGGATCGCCGCAGCGAGACCTCCGAAACCGCTACCGATTACGATCGCTTGCTGCTGCTGTTCCATGGCGCCCTCGGCGACCGTCACTTTAGAATGACACCTTAACCCGTCACCTCCATTAACGCATCCCCCAAGAACCACCCCGTAATCGCGGCCCCAACTTCCGCCGGAGCCTCCTCGTGGAGCAAATGCCCAAGGCCGGGAAAGGATCGCCAGGCGGCGCGGGGAAGGTGGGGCTCAAGGGTTGCCCGGGGCGGCCGGGGATAGGTGCGATCCGCGGTTCCCGTAAGGATCAGCAAAGGGTCCTGAACCTGGGGAAGGGCCGGGGTCAGGCTTCGCAAATCCCAGTGCCGCATCAGGGCCAGGGCCCCCTCCCCGTGGGACCGCTGGGCCAGGAGGTCCGCGTAGCCCTTAAGCTGCGCTAGCGGAAGGGTGGACCCGGTATCGGCGATCAGGCGTCGCGCCAGGCGCTCCGGGGTAGAGCGGGCGACGAGGCGGGAAAGCCATGAGGGGTAGCGGGCGAGCAGCTCCGCCGCGGCGGGAAAAAGCCACCGCTGTAGGCCCGCCAGGGGCAGCAGGGCTGGCGCCAGAAGCCCCAGGGGCAGGGGCACTCGGGCCCTCCCCGGCGCCTCGAGGCGATATTGGAGAAGAATAGCTGCACCGGCGGAATGGCCAAGGGCCAGGGCCCAGGGAATGGAGAGGGTGGAAAGCGCATCTCCCAGGCTCGCCGCCAGGGCCTGCCGCGTTGGGCGAAAGCCCGGCGCTAGGGGGCTTGCCCCATGGCCCGGGAGATCGGGGGCCCAGAGTGCCCAGCTGCCCTGGAGCTGCGCGGCCAAGGGCCGAAAGGAATGGGAAGAAGCGCCGGTACCGTGAAGCGCGAGGATCGCTCGGGGGCCTTCGGAGAGCTGGGTGAAGACCCAAGGCTGGCCAAGCCCCGAGACCCTAACCCTTTCCGTCATGGCGCCACTGCGCTGCGTGAACGGGAAGCAGTGACCAGCTGGGCGATGGCTGCAGCACCCTGCCGCGGAAGCGGCGCATAGGCCGCCCCGAGGTGCTCCGCCAGGGCCCGGGCCCTAGGTTCGGGGCGCCGCCCTGTGTCGAGTACGAGCCCCGCCAGCCCGGCAAAGGCAAAAGCTCGGGCGGCGCGCTCCGTGTCTATCTGGGCCTGCGCGCGATCAGCGCGCCCGTCCAGGGCGATATTGCCCCGCCCATCGGTGAGGAACACCACCAGGGGCTGGCGCCCCTGGCGTGCGATGTCCTGGGCGAGGGTCGTGGCATGCTGCACCGCCTTCGCCAGGGGGGTTGCGCCCCCACCGGGCACCCCCGCCAGGGCGCGCCGCGCCCGCACCAGAGCCCGGGTAGGCGGGAGCACAAGATCGCTGTGCTCTCCGCGAAAGATCAACATGGCGACCTCGTCCCGCCGCGCATAGCTGTCCGCCAGCATGGCCTCCACCGCGCCCTTCGCCTCCCCGAGGCGCTGGAGAGCTGCAGAACCGGAAGCATCCACCACAAATAGGGTGGTGGTTGCGGCCCGCGTTTCATAGCACTGAATGCGAAAATCTTCCGGGGCGAGGGCAAAGCGGAGACCCGGCGCGGGAGGCGGCCGCAGTCTCGCAAAGGGGGCCGCGGCGCGGAGGGTTGCGGGGACGTTTAAGCGATCCCCCGGGACCAGGGTCCCGGCCCGCACCCCCCGGGGCCGACCCCGTAGCGCCAGCCTCGTGCGAGCTCCAACGCGTCCTGCACGGGCCCGTTGGGCCTTCGCCACCGCGCTCGCGGCGGCTAGCCAAGCCTCCGGCACCGAGGTCGCAATGGCCTCAAGAAGCACTTCCGTGGAAGCGGAAAGCCCTGCGGGAGGGGGGTTCTCGGCCTGATCGCAGCCCTCGCTGGCATCCGGAGGCTCAGGCGCCTCAGCAGACTCCGGGGGCGCCGGCGCGGGAGACGGAGCATCAGCCGCCGGCGGTTCGCTGGCCAAGGCCTGACGCGCCCGGGGGGCGAGCACCAGCGCCGCGGCGGAGGCGAGGGCCTCGGGGGCCTCGAGAGGGCAATCGGCCCAGGCGCACAGGCAACGAAGGGTCAGGACCGCCTGCCCGAGGGCCCGGCTCGAGGGCACAGCCAGAGCGTCGGTGAGCTCTCCCAGCGCCCGAACCACGGCCCGGGGCAAGGGCCCCTGGGCCGCCAGGCGCGCCCGGGGCCGCCCTAAACCTTCTTCGAGCGCCGCCAAAGCCCCCGGGGCCAAGGGTTCGTCACCTTCCAGGAGTTCAAATATCAGGGAAGCCTCGGGCCAAAGATCTTCTTCCATGGGCAAGGGCGGTGGCGGCGCCAGCACCGCGGGCTCGAAGAAGGGAAAGGCGAGCCGCTCTAGAAAGCGCTCCGGGGCCGCTTCCCCCGGGTCCCCCTCATCTACCGCCAGCAAGACGAAACGGGCGGGATAGGTCCCCTGGAGCCCTTCCCGAGCCACGGTGACCACCCCCCGATCGAGGGCGTCCTGAAGCGCCGCCAGCACCGCCTCGGGCTGGCGCTCGGCCATGGGCAAAAGCAAGGCGCGGCCATGGGCCTGGGCCAGCAGGCCCTGCTGAAGCTGGGGCCGGCCGAGGCGAACCGTGGCGCTGAGGTCGAGCCCCCCATAAAGGCGATCATCGGTGATACCTAGGGGCACGCGGGGCAGAGGCTGCACCCCTAGGGCCGCCGCGGCAAAGGCCAGCCAACGCTGGCGCTGGGGCGAAGGGCGAGCCCGAAGAAGGAGCCCCCCGAGCTCCGGGGCTAGGCGAAGGCAGGCCAGGGCCGCGACGAAGGGATGCATGGACCCTAGCCCGCCTCACCGGCGCCGAAGGTCTCCTCCAAGGCCCGGCGAATGCGCCCCTCCGAACCCGTATCGTCTAGAACGTTACGGCGAAGGCGATGACGCAGCGCCATCGGTGCGATGGCCGTGATATCGCCCTCGGTGACCCCCTTTCCGCCGCGAAGGGCCGCTCGCGCTCGGGCGGCCCGCAGCACCGTGAGCTCGCCGCGCAGGCCATCGGTCCCGAGGCTTAAGCACAGCTGAGCGACCTTACGAAGATGCGCCGGAGGCACGGTAACCTTTGGCAGCAGACGCCGCGCCCGGGCGAGGCGCCGGCTGAGGGATTCCGTTTCCTTGGCCCAGGCCTTGGTGAACGCCTCGGGGTCGCGCTCAAAGGCGTCCCGCCGCAGCACCACCTCCACGCGGTCGTCGAGATCCTGGGGAGTGGAGACATCCACCGCCAGCCCAAAGCGATCCAGGAGCTGGGGCCGAAGCTCCCCCTCCTCCGGGTTGCCGGAGCCGATGAGCACAAAGCGCGCAGGATGGCGAACGCTGAGCCCCTCGCGCTCAAGTACATTCTCTCCGGAAGCCGCCACGTCGAGGAGGAGATCCACTAGATGATCATCGAGGAGGTTGATCTCATCGATGTAAAGAAAGCCCCGATGCGCGCGGGCCAAAAGGCCGGGATCGAAGGCCCGTTCCCCTTGGGTCAGGGCCTTTTCCAAATCCAAGGCGCCCACTACCCGATCCTCCGTGGCCCCCAGGGGCAGATCAACCACGGGCACCGGAGCCCAAGCGCGCTTTTTCTCACCCCCGGCTCGGCAGGCCTCGCAGGCCCCGCCCTGCCCCTCGGGATCGCAGCCGTAGGGACAGCCCTTCACCACTGCCATGCGCGGCAGTAGCGCCGCGAGGCCCCGCACCGCCGTGGACTTCCCCGTGCCTCGATCCCCGAAAACCATAACGCCACCGAGGCTGGGATCCACCACCGCCAGCAGGAGGGCCTGCTTCATCCCGTCCTGGGCGACGATGGCGGAAAAGGGATAGGGAACGGCCATGAAGGTCTCCTTAGGAGGCGCGGGCGACGGGCGCCACGATCGCCTCAAGACTGGAAAGCAGCGCCGCGGCAAAGGCCTCCGGCGCTTCAATGTGTGGCAAGGCCCCGGTATCAAGCGCGTGCACCTGCACCGGCCCCTGGCTCTCTGCTACCAGGGCCGAGGCCCCGCGATAATCCTGAAAATCTCCCCGGCATCCATGGATGATCGTCTGCGGAACGGAGAGCGTCCCATAGAGCGCTGCGGCGTCCCGGGAAAACAGCCGACCGCTTAAGAAGGCTAAGGGGGCATGCTCCGCCCCTCGCGCCCGGGCAACCTCGCAGGCGGCGCGCCACAGCCCTTCGTCAATCTCTCGGCGCCCAAAGGTACGGCGGAGGAAATAGCGAATAACCCAGGGGCGACGCAGCAAACGGAAGGCCCAGCGCCCGAGTGCACGCCCGTGGAGCCAGCCATAGACCCGCTCACTGCCCCGGTGGGGGACAGGTTGCTCCGGTGGCGCCAGGGCCTCGCCCCGCTGCACCGCCCGACCATCGAGCCCCGTGGGGGAAATCCAAAGCACCGCTGGCGGCTTTAGTGCCCCCCAGTGCACGGCCCGGGCCGCGAATTCCGCGCTCAGGGAGAGGGCACAGAGCACCGGTGCCTGCCCTGCCCTATCAGCCACCCAGCGCTGGGCTTCGGTGATGGCCGCCACGTAATCCTCGATGGCGTAGCGATGGCAAGGTCGAGGGGCGTCGCCAAAACCTGGCAAATCCAAAAGAGCGACGGACGCCTCGGCACTCAGACGCTGGGCCAGGGGCGCTAGCTCAGCGCTCGAAGCTGCCGCATTAATGGAGTGCACCAGGAGCCAGGGGGGCGCGGTGCTCCCCTCCGCGGGGCGCCAGCGAAGGGCGGCTTCAAGACCCCGAGCCCGAAGGCTGACCCGGGGCCAGGCGAGAGGTGCGAAGCGGTCATCCATGGGCGGGCACGCGCCGAAAGCGGCGGCGAACCTGGGCTTGGTGGTAAAGAATCAGCCCGAGACCCGTGCCCAGAGGAAAGGACCAGAGCACCGGGGACAGAGCCAGCTCGGGCATGAGACGCACGGCGCCAAAGGCTAGGAAGGCGGTGTAGACCGATATGCCCGCGCCCACGAGGGCCTTGATGTGCTCCAGCTGCCAGCCCCAGGGAACGGGATCCCTTTGAAACATGAAGTACAGGTTGGTGGCTGCGGCGGCGATACCG
>Ga0255780_10004298_pt1 | contig 12255 bp, 8 predicted proteins | sample 071ome_32_FD_179978 | JGI IMG/M metagenome (GOLD analysis project Ga0255780, IMG submission 179978) | Coastal salt marsh microbial communities from the Groves Creek Marsh, Skidaway Island, Georgia - 071405AT metaG (version 2) | ecosystem: Environmental > Aquatic > Marine > Intertidal zone > Salt...
AGCTGGACTAAATCTGCGGGCGACCGCAAAAATCGAGTTGTTAGATGAAGGAAATAACCCGCTTTTCGTACAAAATGTGAACGGTAATTCATCCGTGCTTAGACCTGTATCCGGTAATTCATCTGTGCTCAGGCCTGTATCTACTCGTTTACCTGATGAAGCCATGGCCATGCAAGCCCTAGCGGAGAGTCTTGCAGCAGAGGTGTCACTTTCCTTATTGAACCAAGCTTGGTGAAAAGAATATAGATTTTTTATGAAAAAGATTTTAGCACCCTCTTTATTAGCAGGTGATCATGGAAACCTGCGTTCCTCTTTGAACGAGGTTGAGTCCGATGGTCGGAAGTGGATTCATCTAGACCTCATGGACGGTCATTTTGTTCCGAATTTAAGTTTTGGTCCTCAAACTGTGGCTGACTTAAGACCTGCTTCTAAGTTGTTTTTTGATGTGCATCTCATGCTTGAACGGCCGGATCTTTACCTCGATCCTTTCATTGCTGCCGGTTCCGAATTAATAACGATTCATTTGGAACCCGAATATGATCATGCCGCCGCACTGCAAAAAATTCGTGCAGCGGGATTAAAAACTGGGTTAGCAATCAACCCGGATACTCCTGTGGACCTCTTTTTTCCTTATCTTGCAGAAGTCGATCTTTGCCTGTGTATGACTGTAAATCCTGGATTTGGCGGGCAAAGCTTTAAGGCCTATGTGTTGGATAAAGTACGAGAACTGTCCAAACGAAGAGAAGAAGAAGGTCACGATTTCCTGATCGAAGTGGATGGAGGAGTTGGTCCACAGCATGTCATAGAGTGCTTAGATGCAGGAGTGGATGTTTTTGTTGCTGGTACCTCCTATTATAAAGCAAACCCCGAAGAGCGGGCCGAATTTGCCCGCTCAATCGGGGAGTTAAAAGAATAAAGGTTAAGGCTTAAAGGAAGGGAGCCAGAACTAAGGCTACAACCGAAATAAGCTTTAACAAAATATTCAAAGATGGTCCTGAAGTATCTTTTAAAGGATCGCCAACCGTATCTCCTACAACAGCTGCTTTGTGCAGATCAGAACCCTTACCATGGCGTACGCCGTTGATTTCGTAGCCTTCCTCGACCATTTTCTTAGCATTATCCCAAGCACCACCGGCATTGGATTGGAAGAGAGCTAACAAGACTCCACTCACGGTTACTCCAGCGAGTAATCCACCGAGCATAGTAGGTCCACCCCAGAAGCCAATTACAACAGGCGAGGCGATTGCTACTAAGCCAGGAGCAACCATCTCCTTGATGGCAGATTGTGTGGAAATTTCCACGCATTTTCCGTATTCAGCCGAGTCAATCGCGTCGTCAAAAGATTTTTTGTCTTCATCAGACCAATCGGAGCTTGGTTTGCCCTCATTTTGATTCATCACCTCAAGGGCTTTCTTCAATGCAGGAATGTCACGAAACTGTCTACGCACTTCGTGGATCATAGACATAGCTGCGCGGCCAACTGCACCCATTGCTAAAGCACTAAAGAGAAAGGGAAGCATCGCTCCAACAAATAGACCGGCCATGACCTTTGGATGGGTCACATCAATCGAACCAAGTGGAACCTCGTGGGTTTGGTTGTAAGAAGCCGTAAAGGCAGCAAAAAGGGCGAGTGCTGTTAGAGCGGCAGAACCAATGGCGAATCCTTTTCCTATTGCAGCAGTCGTGTTGCCGACCGCGTCGAGTTTATCAGTTCTTTCACGCACTTCCTTGGGTAACTCAGCCATTTCTGCAATACCTCCCGCATTATCAGAAATGGGGCCATAGGCATCAACTGCAAGTTGGATACCGGTATTGGAGAGCATGCCTACCGCAGCGATAGCGATTCCATAAAGTCCTGCCATTTCGTGAGCCCCAATAACCGCAGCTGCGATTACAATTATAGGAAAGGTAGTCGAAATCATACCTACTCCGAGACCGGAAATAATATTCGTGGCGTATCCGGTAATAGATTGTTCTACAATGGCTTTAACTGGTTTTTTGTGAGTTCCAGTGTAATACTCTGTAATCATCCCGATGGCCAAGCCAGCAACCAAGCCAATAATCGTAGCCCAGAAAACACCCATCGCGGTCAAGCTGACTTCACCAAAAGTCCAAGATTCAGGAAGGAATTTATTGATTATGTAGTAAGAGGCAGCAATCATTAGGCCTGAAGACACAAATTCTCCTGTATTGAGTGCTTTTTGCGGATCTCCGCCGTCTTTAACTTTGACCAAAAAGGTTCCCAATATGGAAGTGATAATGCCAACTGAACCTAAGATAAGTGGGAGGAAAACTGGAGATAAGCCTCCAAGGAAATCTGAGAAATCAGATGAACCTGCAACCATCGCAGCCCCTAAAACCATAGTTCCAATAATCGACCCGACATAACTTTCAAATAAATCCGCACCCATGCCTGCAACATCTCCAACATTATCTCCGACATTGTCTGCAATGGTTGCTGGGTTGAGTGGGTGATCCTCAGGGATTCCAGCTTCTACTTTACCAACTAAGTCTGCCCCCACATCAGCAGCCTTCGTATAGATTCCTCCACCTACGCGGGCGAATAGGGCGATGGAAGATGCACCAAATGAAAAACCAGTCAATACAGAGAGGGTTGTGTTTAGGCCGTCTTTACTTTCGTATGCCCCAAAGAAATCACTAAAGTAAGCAAATAATCCTCCTAATCCGAGAATACCAAGCCCAACGACGCCCAATCCCATAACTGCACCACCGGAAAAAGCTACTTCCAATGCTTTCCCCAAGCTATCTTTAGCTGCATTAGCCGTTCTCACATTTGCTTTTGTGGCCACTTTCATACCAAGGTAACCAGCTAGACCGGAACAGAAGGCTCCTACCACAAAAGATACTGCGACCAACCCATGACTATTCGGATTGTTGTTTCCGCTCCAGTAAAGAAGGGCAGCAACAGCAACTACAAAGAAAAATAAAACTTTATATTCGGCACGAAGAAACGCCATCGCTCCTTCTTGAATACTTTTGGCAATCTTGGACATTCTTTCTGAACCTTCAGAGATTGCATTGATTGATTGAGTCTTCCACCAGGTAAAGAGTAGCGCTATCGCACCAATCGCGGGCAGAAGAATAGGAAGTTGTTCAAGGGTCATGAGTATCTTGATTTTTAGTTAGGCTGGAATCCGATCGGTGATCGAAAATGATAGAATGCGATCGTTTATGATCGAAATGATCGGTTAAATCAAGTTTGAAGTATAAAGAGACGCCAAGTACAACCGAAGCTTCAATCTTGCAAATATCGTTACAAATGTTTGGATGAAAGTATGATGAAGCAAATATTACCTGCCTTGCTTGTCCTTTTTTTGGTTGCCTCCTGCGAGAATAGATATCGACGGGCAAATGCACCTGTTCAAAAACCATCGGTTGATGCTAAATTTACGGGTCAAACGAGTGACGATGCTTACCAAGTCAGCCAATCAGAGTATGACGAAAATTTTGTCTCTCGCTATGGTTTACTTTACCTCAAGTCTAGTAACGACCCATTCTCAGGAAGAATATTGACCGTAGATATGGGGGAAAGCGGTGAGTTTGTGTCCTCGGATGAAAGCTGGAAGGAAGGCAGGAAACACGGGAAGAGTTCTAAATGGTTTTCTAATGGGATCAAAATGTACGAGAGAAATTACCGAGAGGGTAGGTGGCATGGTTCGGTTACCCGATGGTGGCCAAACGGACAAAAAATGTATGTTCGTGCCTACACCAATGGGGTCAGGCATGGCAGTGAAGCGACCTGGCGTTCCGATGGAACTCCCTTATCTCTTCCCTCAGATGGTTCCGTCCCGTCTATGGATGAAGACTTGAGTGCCCCTGTAGAGGCCGAAAATGGTCTGCCCAATGTGGAACTTTCTCAACCTGCAATCCTTCCCCAATCAACGGATGATAGCGGTTTTGATTTTACTACAACAGAAGAACCAGCAGAAGAATCCTTACCTGATCTTTCAATACCTGAATTGGATTCAGGTGTGGAGAATGAGGATGGAGGCTTTTCTGATTTGCCTAGCTTTCCGCCGATGGCGGATGAAGATTCCTCTGATGAACCAGCAGGGAACCTCCCTCAATTGCCATCTTCCGAAGAAAGCCTACCGATCTCACCAGAAGCAGCGGATGAATTGCCTACGGATGTCCCATCTCTGCCAGGGCTTCCAACGGATGATGCGAATGACTTGCCTGATCTCCCCGGTTTAGATTCAGATGCTCAGGGATCGAACGATTCCTCGATACCCCTTCCGCTCCCAGTCGATGAACCTGGTGATGCCGGTTTCCCTCCACTACCAATTGGCGATGAAGGCGGTCTTCCTCCACTTCCTGGTATGGAAGATGAGGGTGGACTCCCACCATTACCTGGCGATGATGAAGGAGGGTTTGGTGATTTACCGCCCCTTCCCCCGCTTCCATAAGATCATGTCCTAAGTTTACATATCCTCTATGAAACTTTAATAATAGAGCTTGAATGCATGGATGAGGAAGAAGATACAAGTCGCAGGAAATTTATTCGTGTAGCCACAATCGGAGCATCCGCAGCCTGTGGTCTTTTTCCAATAGCTGCCGGCATACCATCTCTTTTGGACCCAGTTAAAAAAAGTTCAGATGGTGGAGGTAAAGTTGCTTGGTCTAAGGTCGCTCCGATAGCATCTCTTCCTGAGGATGGATCTCCAGCTAAATTTGAAGTTATCCAAGAGAAAGTTGTGGATGCTTGGACAACTTACAAAGATGTTCCTGTAGGGGCTGTCTACCTTACAAGAAAAGGTGATGAAGTGGTGGCGTTTAATTTGAAATGTCCCCATTTGGGCTGTGCAATCGACTTCCGCAAGCAAAGCAACGATTACTTTTGTCCCTGCCATAATAGTTCATTTGCATTGGACGGCTCAGTAACTACGGAAAATAGTCCTAGTCCCCGACCGATGGATACGATGGAAACAAAGGTGGAAAAAGGGGATGTTTGGATTCGCTTCCAGCAATTTAGGCCAAATATTCCTGAAAAAATCCCACTGTCATGAAGTTGATCTTTGATTGGCTCGATGATCGATCCGGTTATCGGAATCTTTTGCACGAAGTGCTCTACGAAAAAGTTCCGGGAGGGGCTAGATGGAGGTATGTTTGGGGAAGTTGCCTTACTTTTGCCTTTTTCACTCAAGTCGTAACTGGAACGCTCTTATGGATGTTTTACAGCCCTAGTGCTCAAACTGCATGGGAAAGCGTTTATTTTTTGCAGTATCAGGTTTGGGGAGGATGGTTTTTGCGAGGAGTTCATCATTACATGGCTCAGGCGATGATTGTCCTTTTGGTTCTACACCTGATGCAAGTGGTAATCGATGGTGCGTATCGGGCACCTCGTGAATTAAATTTTTGGTTTGGTGCCATGATGATGGGGGTCACATTGGCGCTCTCCCTCACTGGATATTTACTTCCTTGGGACCAAAAAGGGTATTGGGCGACCGCTGTAGCAACAAACCTGATGGCCGAAGTTCCTTGGGTTGGACCTGCTTTACAAAAAATCGTTGTCGGCGGAGTCGAGTATGGTCATCACACCCTCACTCGTTTCTTCGCGTTACATGCAGGTGTACTCCCGGCGATGCTGATTGGATTGGTTGTGGTTCATATTTATCTTTTTAGGAAGCACGGTATTCATGTTAAAGAGCCACGTCCTAAAAAAGATTCTTACTTTTGGCCTGATCAAATCCTTAAAGATGCGATTGCTTGTTTGGCAATCTTACTCGCAGTAGTTGGTCTTACGCTTTACTTCCGGGGTGCTCCCCTCGGGCCCCCCGCAGATCCAGCAAATGAATTCCCGGCTCGTCCTGAATGGTATTTCTTGTTTCTTTTTCAGCTACTTAAATACGTTCCCGCTTTTTGGGGGGCTGTTATCATTCCTGCTTTTCTTGTTCTCTGGATCTTTTTGCAACCGTTTATCGGAATTTCCAAGCCTGGGCATCAGATAAATATCGGATTTTGGTGGACCTTGATCGCCGGTTCTGTAGCACTGACTTTACTTGCTTTTGCTGAAGATCGAGCCAACCTTAGGCACTCGGCTGCTCTTGAAGAAGCCAACTGGCAAGCAGAGCGAGTCCTAAGTATTGTACAGGAGCAGGGTATTCCTCCAGCCGGTGCGGTTACCTTATTGAGAAGTGACCGGGAAAATCGGGCACGCACATTATTTGCTTCTCATTGCTCTAGTTGCCACCGCTATAATGGCCACGACGGACGCGGTTATCCGGTGGATGAGCCTCAATCAGCACCCGAACTTGCTGGCTTTGCCAGCGTCGATTGGGTCACTAAACTTCTCGATCATAAGCATTATATTTCGGAAGAATATTTTGGTGGTACTGCATTTAAAGATGGAACCATGGCCAAGAAGGTTCTTGCGAAATACTCGGCCGAGGAGACCGCTCTACTTCCTAGAATTGCCAGGCTGCTTTCTGATATGGCGGAGTTACCCTATCAGGAGCCTCTGGAGGAGGAGGAGCGGGAAGAATTAATGGCTTTATTTTATAACGATGATTCCCTTTTTCAGGATGGTCTTGCCTGCATAGAGTGTCACGATATTGACTCCGAGGGAGATGGCTATGCTCCCGATCTCACAGGTTATGGGTCGAATGAATGGACGGTGGCTTTTATTGAAAATCCTGAAGACGACCGTTTCTATGGAGATGAAAATGATCGGATGCCTTGTTACGGTAGAGATGGTAAACTTACCGATGATGAAATTCAGATTCTCTCAGATTGGATTCGCTCAAAGCCTGCCGAGTAAATTTTAATGAGTCTCCAGTTTTCAGCAGGCCTTGCTGTAACCCGACTTATAAAATCCTTGGATTGGTTAAAGAAATATTTTATTGATGGATAGAATTAAGAATCAAAATCGGTTCTTTTTACCCATCTATTTTACGATTTCATGATTCAAGTCTATCTTCATCAAAATGGTCAGCAGGTGGGACCTTACCAAGTAAATGACTTACAATCATGGGTGGAGACTGGGCAGCTTTCAGTGGATCAGTTGGCTTGGTTTGAGGGTTGTTCATCTTGGGTTACCTTGGCAGAAGTCCCGGGTATTATACTTCCGCAAGGAGGGCAGGGTGACCGATCCGCAGATGTGCCACCCTTTGAAGCTTATGATGGGGAAGACCCATATCTATTTATAAGTTATTCTCATCAGGATGCCCATTTGGTTTACCCTGAAATTATCCAGCTTCATGAATCCGGATATAATATCTGGTATGATGAAGGAGTGGCAGCGAGCAATGAATGGCCTGAAGAGATAGCCAATGCTGTCCTAGGTTGCAGTGTTTTTATCTGTTTTGTGTCTCCCCGTGCAACCGAATCCATTAATTGCAGGAACGAAATTAATTTGGCTCTCAATGAAAACAAGCCATTTCTTGCGATTCATTTAGAGCAGACTGAGCTTCCCCCTGGCTTGCGTCTGCGCATGGGAGATTTACAGGCAATCCTCAAAGACAAAATACCTGCTGACAGATATTTTGCAAAAATTACCACAACACTGGATCAATTACTTGGCCGAAAAGTTAAAGCAAACCTTGGTGCCTCGGAAAAAGCATCTCAGTTATTTGTGTCGCGTGATGGCCAGACTTTTGGTCCCTACAGCTTGGCTCAGGCTCAACAATTTTTATCAGCAGGTCAACTCCTTGCCTCTGATTATGCTATGCTTGAAGGGCAGTCGGAATGGAAGCTTCTGCCCGAGGTGATTGCTCTCTTACAAGAGGCAGAGGCTCGCCATTCGCAAGCAATTCAAGCAGATCTGCCCAAAGTAAAAAGGGAATCGATTCCTAGATCCGAACCATCCAAGCAGAAGAAAGTGGCTGCCAAAAAATCTGTAAAGGTTAGCGGCATGAACACCAAAAAAACTACCGTAAAAGTAAGAGAAAAAAGCTTGGTATCGAAAATCTTTGCGACCTTTGCGGTCTTTTTTGTCACAGCACTTATTGTATCCGGATCCACATTAGGGGCTTATCTGGTTGCACCTTCCCAGATTGGTCCAATAGTCCGAAAGTTTGGAATCCCCATCGAGCAATGGTTTCCTGGGAGGGAAGCAGATTCGGTGGAAATTGTACAGGCTCCACCAGGTACCCTGCAGGATGTTAAGCTAGCTCCTGAGCAGTGGCACCATTTACGTTCCTCCGGAATCACATTGATGCCAATTGAGGGGGCGGATGGTCTACAAGTCATTTCACCGGTTGATCCTAAATTGGCGATGAATGACGATGACTTAAGAATTCTTCAGTACATCGCACAGCACTTGGTTATCCTTGATCTAACCAATTCCCAGGTGTCCGATGAAGGGCTGGCTGTTCTGCAAAAATTTCCCAACCTCAAAAAATTGATTTTAGAGGGATCGGAAAAGATTACTATTCAGGGAATCCAAAACATTTCCACGATACCGAGTATCGAGCTTTTAAATTTGATTCGATTGAAACTTGATGATTCTGCAGTTGATATCCTTTCTAAAATGGGAGGATTGCAACAAGTGTTTCTCTATCAAACCGGTTTATCGAGCGATGCAATTCAGAAACTAAAGGATGCCCGCCCGCGGATGTTCGTGAACGCGGGTTAAGACTTCTTCGTTTGCATTTTTGATTTTCGATTTGGGAAGCAGGTCCTACATATTTCGCAGTCCAACCCATAGCAACTTCGAGCACTGCAATGTTCTCTGCCGTAGTAAATAATTTGTAGATGCAGAGCATTCCATCGCTCTTTCGAAAAATGTCTTTTTAAGTCCCGTTCAGTTTGTACAACGCTTTTACCCGAAGTTAGTTTCCAGCGCTGAGCCAGGCGATGGATATGTGTATCCACCGGAAAAGCCGGGTGTCCAAAAGCCTGTGACATCACCACAGAAGCCGTTTTATGACCCACGCCTGGGAGGGTTTCCAGTTCCTCAAAAGTTCGAGGTACCTGACTGCGGTGGTTGCGGTTCAGTAGCTTGGATAAATCATGAATTGCCTGAGCTTTTTTGGGTGCAAGACCACAAGGACGTACAATGTTATTGATCTGTGAGACCGATTTCTTGGCCATCTCTTGTGGGCTATCTGCTAATTCAAAGAGCCCTGGGGTGACTTGATTGACACGATCATCGGTACATTGGGCTGAGAGTAAAACGGCCAACAATAGAGTGTATGGATCCTTATGGTTAAGCGGAACCGGAGGGTTTGGATACATCTGATTCAAGGTTTGATCAATATAGGCAATACGTTCCGAAAGCTTCATGAATTTAAAAGTGTAAGTTCAGAATCGCGGATACAAGCACCAATCCACAAATTAAACCTCGAAAAGATTATTCCTTCCTTGATCTTCTATGAAATACCTTCTTTTGCTCTTTGATTTAGTGAATGAGGTATGACATTATGACACAATAGGTGCGACCATTTGGAGCAGTTTTAAACTTTAGAGATCAGGAAATGTATTAGATTTCCAAGTAAATTAAGGGAAATGAGACTTTCTGTTTTCGGTACGCATCTTGCACTTACTCAAATATTATGAATGTTGACCCCGAAAGATTTACCGAACTTGGAATATCCGCAATTCAACAAATGGCCGAAGTTGCCAAGAGGAATGGTCAACAGGAAGTCGAAGTCTGGCACTTACTTTCTGCATTGATGAGCCAGGAAAACGGGATTGTACCAGCCTTAATGGATGAAATGGGAGTGGGAACTGCCCCCATTCAATTGGCTTTACAGCGTGAATTTAAAAACCTTCCGAAAATTTCAGGAAATGTGAACACCGCTCGATCTTACGCTTCTGTGGCCTTAACCGAAGCAGTGGAGAAAGGGCAGGTGATTTCTAGGGATATGGAGGACGACTATGTCAGCACAGAACACCTTTTACTTGGATTGGCATCGGTTGGTAAACCTTCCACCTTTCAGCAATTTCTTAAAAATTTTAATCTTTCAGAAAAGAAAATTAAAGACGCGGTTTTGAAATTACGTGGAGGCCAGAAGGTCACTTCGAAAACTCCCGAGAACTCTTTTCGTGCCCTAAGAAAATACGGCATAGATCTGGTAGAGCAGGCTAAATCCGGAAAATTGGATCCCGTAATCGGTAGAGATTCAGAAATTCGGCGTGTGATTAGGATATTGTCGAGAAAGACGAAAAATAATCCCGTGCTCATTGGTGAACCTGGGGTCGGGAAGACAGCGATCGTTGAAGGTCTTGCACAACGGATTGTTCGCGGGGATGTTCCTGAAGGTCTCAAAGATAAAACAATTTTTACATTGGAGATGGGTTCTCTGCTTGCGGGGGCAAAGTTTCGTGGTGAATTCGAAGAACGCCTGAAGGCTGTGCTCAATGAGGTAAGCAAGTCAGACGGCCGTATTGTCCTATTTATCGATGAAATGCATACCATTGTCGGTGCTGGAAAAGCGGAGGGAGCTATTGATGCTGGGAATATGTTAAAACCGATGCTTGCCCGCGGAGAGCTTCGGTGTATCGGAGCAACCACTCTAAATGAGTATCGTCAGCATGTGGAAAAGGATGCTGCATTGGAGCGTCGTTTTCAAACCGTTTTGGTCGACCAACCCAATGTCGAGGATACGATTTCCATTCTTCGGGGCCTGCGTGAACGTTTTGAGATCCACCATGGCGTAAATATCAGAGACGAAGCTATGGTGCAGGCAGCGGTTCTTTCCGACCGTTATGTAGCCGATCGATTTCTTCCGGATAAAGCGATCGACTTGGTGGATGAAGCTTGTGCAATGATCCGAACCGAGCTCGACAGTATGCCTGCTGAATTGGATGAGGTAAGCCGAAGAGTCTTACAGCTAGAAATTGAAGAAACTGCGCTGAAGCAGGAAAAAGATAAGACCAGCCAAGACCGCTTGGAGACCTTGCGCAAAGAGTTGGGCAATGCCCGTGACAAAATGGAGACAATCAAGCGCCAATGGGAAAATGAACGTAAGGGGATTGACGATGTTCGGGTATTACGGGAGCAGATCGAAGCTACCCGGGCAGAGATGGAACGTGCCGAACGTGCTTACGATCTTAATGTGGTTGCGGAACTCAAGCATGGAAAATTGCCTAAGCTTGAAGCGGAACTTGTGGCCTTGGAGCAGAGTGACAAGAAAGAGAATGCGATCCTCAAGGAAGAGGTCACCGCAGAAGAAATTGCTGAAATTGTCGCCCGATGGACGGGTGTTCCCGTGACCAAGCTGATCGAGGGAGAGCGTGAAAAACTTTTAAGGCTTCAGAATATTTTGCACGAGCGGGTAATCGGCCAGCACGAAGCCGTGGATGCAGTAAGTGAAGCAATTTTGCGTGCCCGTGCGGGCATCAAGGACCCGCAAAGACCGATTGGGTCCTTTCTCTTTCTTGGCCCTACTGGTGTAGGCAAAACCGAGCTTGCCAAGACCTTGGCTGAAAGCCTTTTTGATAGTGAGAATAATGTTATTCGGATCGATATGTCTGAATACATGGAAAAACATTCGGTTGCCCGTTTGCTGGGAGCACCTCCTGGGTATGTGGGTTACGAGGAGGGCGGACAACTTACGGAGGCGGTTCGGCGAAAGCCCTATTCGGTTATTCTTTTTGATGAAATTGAAAAGGCTCATCCCGATGTATTTAATGTGCTTTTACAGCTAATGGACGATGGCCGTTTAACCGATTCTCAGGGGCGAACGGTCGACTTCAAAAATGTTGTGGTTATCATGACTTCCAATGTGGGCAGTCGGTACCTACAGGATCACTTGCTTGAAGAGGAGATTCCTGAGTCTGCCCGTGAATCTGTGATGGCTGATTTGAGAGATCATTTTCGTCCTGAGTTTCTCAATCGTGTGGATGACATTGTTTTATTCAAACCTCTCTCCCTAGAAGAAATCACTTCCATTGTGGATCTGCTCCTGAGCAGTTTGAACCGAAGATTAAAGGATCGGAAAGTAACCATCATTTTTACCTCCGCTGCCAAAAAATGGATTGGAGAAAAAGGGTACGATCCTACCTATGGAGCCCGCCCTCTGAAGAGGTTCCTTCAAAAACAGGTGGAAACGCAGTTGGCTCGTGCCTTAGTTGCTGGAGAAATAGAAGAGGGGAGTGAAGTGACCTTTACGATTAAAGAGGATCAGTTAAATATGACTACAACTTAATTTTTGGTAATTTTACAAAACCTAGAGACCGAACTTCGTATCACCTGATCATTGATCCCAATAAAAATCGCTGCATAAAGAAGTGCGAAGATCAAGGTTCCCCAGCTTAATCCATCGCTGATTTCCAGGCCATATTCTATGACCT
>Ga0255780_10004300_pt1 | contig 12250 bp, 8 predicted proteins | sample 071ome_32_FD_179978 | JGI IMG/M metagenome (GOLD analysis project Ga0255780, IMG submission 179978) | Coastal salt marsh microbial communities from the Groves Creek Marsh, Skidaway Island, Georgia - 071405AT metaG (version 2) | ecosystem: Environmental > Aquatic > Marine > Intertidal zone > Salt...
TATCACTACTGCTATTACTATCACTATTACTTTTATTTATTCGAATGCTAGTACGAGCTGGTAATTCCGCGGGAATTTCCAAGTGCGCTGTGTTGTGAACTGCGTGCACTCCAGCGTCTGTACGAGATGAGCCGTATATCCTTTCTACTCTTCCATTCGTGAACAGAAAAAGTGCCTGCTCAATCGTGCCTTGGACGGTTAGGGATTGTGGTTGATTATTAGCGCACTGCTTTTGAAACCCTGAGAAAACGTTCCCTTTATATTCAAAAGAGATCAAATACCGATGGACTTTCCGCGTGATGTTTTGCATTTCACGTGATGTATTGCCGTGGGTATGGCAGTTGTGCAAACAGAGAGAGAGAGAGAGAGAGAGTAGAGAGAGTAGAGTTTTTTCGCCGAAAAATTTACAAAACCTTCGCCGAAAAATGGAAAAAGAAAAAAAGTTGCATCTCAGCATGCTTTATCATGATGTGCCATATTTTATTGTGATTTTTACTTTTTTACTTAACGACCCGAATGAAACGTCGTCCTGGTTCCTCTCGGTCCGGCGGTCACTCGGGCAGCAGAGGACGAGGCGAGAAGAGGACAGATTTCACCCTCGTCCTTCTCGTGTTGGTTGGTCTCGGATGTTTGAAGTTGTGCTGCGTAGGATTGTTCGCCAGAGGTTTTTTGTTCGTACGCGTTGAACTCGAGCAAAAATCATCGTCTCGAGCTGTGTCGTCGTCGTCGTCGTCGCCGCCGTTCTCGAGCTACTCTGATGGAAGAAGCTTGGCGGATGATGTTCCTTCTTCCACTGGTACCCGTACTACTTCTCGAATCGATAAACTCATCGTACTCATAGTCGATGCGGCGCGTTACGATTGGGTAGCTAATTATTCCTTTTCAACGTCGTCGCAGAAGAGGGAACGTTCCAACGAGAGCGTCGGCATCGGCTTGACGTCTCTGCGTGACTACTATCACGACACCGCAGCAAAAGCGAAAGCAACGGCGAGAAAAAGGAATACAGGAGAAAACAGTGACAGTGTCGATAACGACACGTCCGATTCATTGCTGTTTAAATTCATCGCCGACGCTCCGACGACGACATCGCAGCGTCTGAAAGGACTCTTGACTGGTTCTCTTCCAACGTTTGTTGACATTTCGAATTCGTTCAGTTCAAAAACTCTCGAGGAGGATAATTTGATACATCAACTCTGGCGAAACGGGAATAAGAAGATCATGTTCGCGGGAGATGATACGTGGGCGGAGTTATTTCCACCACCAAACGACTGCGACGTCGACAGTAGCCCTTCTTCGTATTATTTTAGTGATTTTGAAGCGTTTCCTTCGCTGAATGTCAAAGATACTGAAACGGTTGATGCGGGCGTTCGCAACTCGTGGAAGAAAGCGCACGCGTTAGCTTTAAAGAATAGGAATAATAGTAATAGTGATGATAATAGTAGCAATAATACCAGTAATGATAGCGAAGCCGCGGATTGGGACGTGTGGATTGGGCATATGCTAGGAGCCGATCATGTCGGCCACACGTACGGTGCGAAAACAAAAGAAATGAAAAATAAATTGGAGCAAAACGACGAAGATATCAGGAATATAATGAATGCTTTGAAGACAGAAAAAGAGGTGTACAAAAATTCGCTGTTTTTAGTTTTCGGGGATCACGGGATGACCGACGAAGGTGACCACGGCGGTTCCTCTGAAGTTGAAGTTAATTCGTTTCTCTTCGCCCATCGTCCTCACGGAAATATTGGAGCAGCTTTTGAGATAGACGACAACGATGACAACGACGATGCCGACAGTTCTGGCACCAGAACGAGTGAGAACGAAATGTTGCAAATAGATTTAGTTCCTACACTTGCTGTGCTCATGGGTATTCCCATACCATTTTCCTCGCTAGGTGTGGTAAACGAGAAACTTTGGAACTTATTTCGTTTCGACGAAAAGGATGACACAGGTGCTAATATGTACACTAACATTGGTAACGCAAGAGGGAGCGAGTCTTTTGCGCACGCTCTAGACCAAAATATACGTCAGGTGTGGAGGTACATCAATGCATATCATCGCGTGAAACGTTTTGAAACGTCAGCGTTTACTCGACTCGAAGAAATGCACATTAGGTACCAAAACGCTTCAGCACTGAAGAGCACCGGCTCACTTGAGAATGATAAGAAGGAGCTAGGACTTGCGTTTTTGAGAGAAACGCAAACGATGACGCGAAATTCGTGGGTTACTTTCGGAGTATTTTCTATGATATTTGGAATCATCTGTTTCTTTGGTGTTCTTTTGTTATACGCGTGCGGCATCGCGTACTTTACTTGTGTAAACGATATTCCCGATGCAAAATTTCAGACTGTGATGCAAAGAAAAAAAGTCGCGTCTACGAGCGTTAGCGGTGCGTCTAATTCGCATTCATTCACATCGCTTCCGTATTCATTTGTTACGAGCGTGGTAGTATATTTCTTGTCGCTCGCCGCGCGATGTTCCAATTCATTCATAGAGAGTGAAAGAGAAGTGTATCAATATCTCCTGGCGACTTTACTCGCGTCAACGTGCGTTGACAGATTGAGAGCTCTCAAGAGAAAGCACCCAAGGTATAGTCACGCAAGCTCGAATAAAATCTTGAGAGATGGAATAATTTATAACGCAATCTTAGCCATGATCTGCAACGCGTTCTTAGCTCGCATCGGGTATACGTGGGTGAAGATAAATTCAAATGAAAAAATTCCGTCTTCTCGAGAGAGCTTCTTGATCTTTGCAACTTTTTGCTTCGCGATGTCCCACCATCTTCAAAATTTTGAGATGTCTGTTTCCTGGATTTTTTGGGCGTTGAGCGCTGCAAACAGAGACAATCTTTGGTATCCCCGAATAGTCTTCGCGTGCAGCTGGATTTGGTTTCCTGTTACGCGTCAGTTTGAAAATTTGAGTCCGAGGCGAAGAATGAATTCGAGAGATTTCCTGTGGACGCTGCTGCCAGTATTTGCAGTCTTAACAGACTCAACTTACATTGGTGGAGTGTTCGTACTCTTCAGTGCACACATGATGAACTTTTCTGCTTCATCTATTGGTAATATGCTGGCGTCTTTTCCGATCACCTCGCGATCTGATGTGCGTCATTCGCCGCCGTTCAAAAGCCAAAGCGACGAAGAAGAAGAAAGAGAAAATACAACATTCCGCTTGGGAAGTATTTTTACCGCGTGTGTAGCAACTTTGTTCTTCTCGCAGGTAATATTCTATGGAGGAGGCCATTGGGTGAAATTTAATGGATTGAGGTTCACCTCTGGTATGACTGGAATGGATTCGTTCAACTGGTACCTGTGCGGGATTTTGTTAGGCTTGGATACTTTCTGTGGAGAAATCATTTCAGTTTTGATGTTTCCAATCTTTCTTTCGTACTTTTCATCGTCATCGTACTCGTTGATGCGCGGTGAACAGAAAGAGAGGAAGCGACAAGAACAGCAACAAGAAGAACAAAAGAAAAAACGCGCGGATTTGAACGTCAGGTGCATTGGCGTTCTCGCCCTCGCGTTCCTTCGTGGATTAGGCGTTTTCGTTTCAACCACCTTTGTCGCGTACGAGCGACGACATCTCATGACTTGGGCTATTTTTGCGCCAAAATTCATCTTTGAGATTTGCTCCCTCTTATGCTTCGATGTGTTTCTGGTTTTCAGCTTCGTTCTCGCATCAAAAACACGCGTATTCGAACCTCTTTCTAACGAAGATTTTACAAGATGAGAGAAGTGTGCACACAAAAAAGATGCGTCTAGATTTCATATAGCACAGCTGTGTTCCGTGCGGCGACTCGAAACAGGCATGTGTTGTGTAATAACCCCCTCATCATAGATTTTAAAAGAGATAGTACAGTTATTTAGATTTACAAAGTGCAAAACATATTCTACCTTGCAAAAGCTCTTTATATAGCTTGGAAAGACTCACCATTAACGAGCGTCAAGTGCAAATTCCTGCTTGTCTCCTGATACTTTCTTCGTTCCGCGGCGCTCCTATCGCTCGAATTACTCTCCGCTTCGATAATTTCTTTAAGTTTTCCAAAGCTTCTCGCCGTGTTTCTGTCGCTCAACTTTCCTCCACTCTTCGCGCCTACGCGCACTAATAAGTTCTTCACCTCTTGCGTTAGCTTACCAGAATACTGCGTCCTATCTATGCCGTTGTTGTCGCTACCATTATTTTTTCTACCATCCGTCGCTAAACTACTGTTCTCTTTTCCACTTTTCATGTTTCCGTGTTCGTCTTCGTTTCTGCTCGTGGTGGCTTTTTGCAGTCTTTTTTTACACTCATCCAACTCTGCGCGCGCGCGTTCGAGCGCAGTCGTCGTTTCTTTGAGTTTTACCTTCAACTCTTCAACCACCTCAACCGCCTCTGCGCGCTCAGTCTTTCTCTCGTGATCTTCCTCCTCCTTCTTTGTTGTACTCTGCAGCGCTTTTCTCTTCTCCCGTTCCTCTTTTGCTCTTCTCACCCACACTTCCAATTCTGTCTTTAACTTGTCGTTTTCATTTTGCGAAGCAGTTTTCCGTTCGATCAAAACGTCTTGCACGAAGAGTAAATATTCCACCAAAAGCTGTGCCACTTGAAACGCTTTCTCCTTTAACTTCGCTTTCTTTTTATTTTCTTTATTGTTGCCGCCATGATCGTCGTCGTTGTCGTCGACGAAATCCTCATCCTGGGGGGAAAAATTTCCGCGAATTATGTCTTCCACAATCAATTCTAAACCGTCCAGGTCGTTGAAACGAACGATATCTTCCGGCGAAGGCACTCGTTCGAGAAGATTCCAATCCACCGGATGCACTCGAGGGAAAGAAGAGAACGAGAACGAAGAGGAGGACGGAGGTGAATGAGGTGAATGAGGTGTTGACATGGTGTTTTTCTTATTTGGTATCTTCGCGGGTGAATTACTTACTACTCCTCTCACCAACGTCTCTCGATTGACGATTTCGTACAGAGATGCGTGTGCTCTGTCTGTCTGGACTGGATGGATGGATGCGTTTTTTTTGAAATAAGATTTTTTGATTTATGCTTGTCTGCTCGTCTGCTTGTCTTTAGCTTTGAGAGTGAGTGAGAGAACAAACGCGCGCGCGTTGTTTTGTGTCAGAGTCCAGGTGTGTTCGTGTGCTTTTCGCGTGGCACGAAAAAGAAAACGGGACAAACACACCAAACAACTTACCCACAAACCACAAGTCACACCGCGCGTTTTTTTTAATGAACTCCTCGCGATTGCTCTTTTCGTCCACGTCCTCCTCCTCCTCCTCCTCGTGTTCTTCGTCGTGGCTGTTGCTCAACAGAAGCAATAGCGGAAGCAGCAACATTCGGAGCAAAAGGAACGGCGCGTATTCTTTTTTTGCTCCCAACACCTCTCCTTCTTCTCTGACTCTGACGAGGAGGACGATGAAGAAAACGACGTCGACGGCAACAACGCACGCAGTCACCAAAAACGAAAGCAAAGCAACCGAAGAGGATGACGATCGAGGCAAAACGTTCGAAAAGATTCTTTCTGTGTTGCAAGCGCACAAGAGTCGACGGTTATCGGTCGCCGCGGAATGCAGAACGCTGGTGAGCAACGCTAGTTTTACCGGTGGCGTCTTGTGCACGATGGCGTCCTCCTCTTCTTCTGCAAAGAAAGACGGTGAAGAAGGAAAAGAACGCGAAGAAGACGGTTCGTCGTCGTATCCGGTTGGTTCTTTCGCCGCGTTCGCGGTGGGAGAAGGCGATGTGAAAGGAGCAAGCGAGGGAGTTGACTCAACTCGGTCCGCAGAGGCCGCCGCGGGTTTACCGATATTCGCGCTGTCGCAACTCTCCTCGCATACCAGGGACCTTTTGAAGAACAAAAGAGCGTCGCTTTTCTGCGCGGAGAGTGGAGGCATGAGACCGGACGCCGCTCGTGCGACGCTCGTCGGTTCGGTTGAGAAGATCGAAGACGAAAAAGAGAAAGCGAAAGCGAGAGAAATATATATGAAGCAGCATCCGGATGCGTTTTGGGTAGATTTTGGCGATTTCAGTTGGTTTAAAATGACCGAGTTGAAAGAAGTGAAATACGTCGGTGGGTTTGGCCGGGCGGCTACTGTGAGCGCGACGGAGTACCAAAACGCAAAAGTCGATCCGGTGAGAAAATTTTCGGGGCCGGTGTGCAAACATATGAACGAAGACCACGCGGAGAGTACTCTAGATATCGTAAAGATGGAGGTTTTTGGAGAGGAAAATATGCATTTACTTCGTAGCAGCGGCGGCAGCGTTGGTAGTAGTAGTAGTAGCACTAGTGGTAGTAGCGGCGACGACAAGAATAATAACGAAAATATGAAAGCGGAAATGTGTGAAATCGACTCTATTGGGATGACTGTCAGTTTGCGATTGGGAAGTCAAAATCTGGGCAAAGTACGAATCGAGTGGCCGGAACCAGCAAACGATCGAAAAGCGATCAAGGATCAAATAGTGAATCTCACAAAGAAAGCGGCGGCGGTGACTAAAGAGTAAAAGCTATCCAGACAAGAAATGTGCAATACTACAAAACGAAACTAACATCTAACATCTAAAATCATCAACCAGTTATCACTCATTTTCACCGAATAACGACAAATCTAAATATCCAAACTGTCTGAACACTCCATCGTTCAAAACTGGGGTAAAAAGTACACCTCTAAACTCGCCGTGGTACTCGCTACAAAACGCGTCGCCGGACAAGGAATTATACTTGATAAAAACAGCCTCTTCGGGAATCGGTTTCGGAACGCCGTCCGTGTCTAAACCGTGTAACTTTCCTCTGGGAAGATTCAACTCCTCCGTCCAAACTTTCAACGCGTCGATGCCTTCTCGACCGGTTTCCGCGCAGATACCAAACATAATCGACTCCGCGTTGTACGAAAGCGTACGAACAGCGTTGCAAAGCGAGCGTTCCGCGCACGTTGAAGACGTTCTCACCGCCATAGATGATGATGATGATGACGAAGAAGAAGAAGAAGAAGAAGAAGAAGAAGATAATCGTTTCCTTTGTTCGTCGTCGAATCGTCTCAGCACGACGTCCGCGTCTCGCAGACTCGGCAAACTGGACACGTCCACTGACTTTTTCACGAACGAAAACGTATTTGACGACGACGACGACGACGACGACGAAGAGGTGGTCGAAGCGGGTTTTAGAGGCGCCTCGAACGGATTCTTCGGTTTCCTCGTTTTCTTCGTCTTCGCTTTCTCCCACGCATCTCCTTCTTCTTTTCCTTGTTGTTGTTGTTGTTGTTGTATCTTCTGCACCTCTCGCAACGCCTCGAACGCTTTGGAATTTATATATTCTCCTCCTCCTCCTCCTCCTTCTTCTTCTCTCACTCCTCTTCGCGGCGCGATCGTCCTTTGAACTTGTCCTGGTCTTCGTCGTCGTCGAAATTCTCTCGAACGAAAAGAAGAAGGAGAAAAAGAAGGAGAGCGCGGCAGCGCAAACGACGACGTCGAGCGCGTCGCAACAGCAGGCGCACCCCCGTTGGCACTCATTTTCTTTTCTCTCCGTCTTTTTCTCCGGAGTGGGGAGAGTTGTGTGTTGTTGTGGTGCAAACAGAGTGCGTCTGACAGTGAAATATTATTATTATATTTACTCGTATACGAGTGTGTTGGAGAACCCACACGACGAGAGAGATGGATATTTTAAAAATTATTACGAGTATTGAACCCACCGAACCCCTACGTACACGTATGGTATACAACATAAATGGTATGTGCTGCTCTACGTCTGCTGTGGTGCGCGCCACAAGTCGCACCTTACCAAAACAAAGTCACAAAAATCTTACATGCTCAACAAATATTTTACGTAAAAGAAATAAGAAAAGAAGAGAAGAAACCCACGAGATGAAAGCGGCGGCGGGCAACAGCAACGGTGCGTTTCTTTCGTTTTTGCCGAGCGCGGCGACGCTCTCGTCACCACCACCGTCTCGGGCGAGACGAACGAAAAGCGCGCTGAGGAGAAAGAGAGGGGTTTCGGAGGACGAGAGGAAGATTTCTTTCTTCGTTTCTTCTTCTTCTTCTTCTTCCGGTTCCGGTTCCGGTTCCGGAGGAGGAAAAAGAAATGCGCTCAGGGAAAAAGAGCGAAGAAAGCGAGAGGAGGAGCGAAGGACAAAAACAACCACCGGTTCGAAGAGCGGGAGAAAACCCGCGCGACGAGCGAACGGAGGCGGAAAGAAAAGAAATTACGAGCGCGAGTTGGAAGACGCGTTGCGACGTCACAGAGCGTCTTCTTCTTTTTCATCACCTTCTGCTGCGTTGGAGGAGGGGAGCGAATTTGGTGAAAAAAAACCGACCGCGGCGGCAGTTGCGGTTAAAGATACGAAAAGAAGAGTAAAAAAAGCGCTTAAGAAAGCAAAAAGGTTTGCAAAAAGAAACGTGCAGAAAGCGACGGACGTGCTGTTACCGTCTAGATCTTCGTTAGGAGGCGGAAGAGGAAGAGGAGACGGAGGACCCGTGCGGTTTACTCCGTCGACTCCGTCGTCGTCGACTTCGTATTATGCGTATCGTCAACAACAGCCGAATATTTTCGGTTTGACGGGCGCAGCAGGGGCGATTGCCGGATGGAGCATGCTCATAGGTTTAGCGTACGTCGTCGTTAAAGTGATGAACGGTGAACGGGTAATACCGAGAGGAGGATTTCAGTTGAATATACCTGGCTTGCGAGGTTCTAATCTCAACAAGAGGAATAGCAACGAGGGAGGAAAGTGGGTGATTGATAGAAGTCTCGGCGGTCGCAAGGTTTGGGTTCCAGATGGCGATGCGAGCAGGAGAGGGAGTAAGTTGAGCGACCGAAGCGCCTTAGACGAAGTTTATTACGGTTCTTCATCCTCTTCTCCGACGTCGTCATCGACATCGACGAAATCAAGAATCTCTAGAACTATCGAAGACGAAGATGAAGAGAAAGAAAAACAAAACCTTCCCACGTGGTGGGTAGAGTCTCCTTTTCTCCGAACATCAATCGGTGGCATCGATAAACAAAGAAAGGCAGATTTGCTCCAAGATGCAAAAAGGAGCGCGAGTTATCTATCGGCCGCTCGAATCAACGGTGTGCAGTGGACGTCTGATATGATTTTAGATTTTCACACGGCGTGCGCCACCGCTTTAAAGTGCTATCCGTACGAAGAGAAAAACAAATATCGACTCTCGATTGCAAAATCTGTGGGACCAGAGAATGCGCGCGTGCAGTTGTATCGCCAGGCGTCAGAGATTGCCGTAGAAGATTGCGTTGGTAACCGATCTGGAGCGAGTTCGAGTTTTGGGATGGACGTCAACATCTTTGTGGTTGGATTGAGTTATTTCTTGAACATTCCTACAAAGGCAGCGATCAACATCGTTCGATCGTCGTGCGCGGTGAAGATTAGAAATTTGCTTCTCGCGAGTTGTTCCGCACTTCGGAAAGAACGCGAGGAATTGACCTCCCCGTCTGCGGATCTGTTGTTATCTTTATTCTCCATTGTGAGCGTCTTGAACGTTTTTCCTTTCACCGAAAACTCGGCTGAGATTGAAATGATCAACGAAGGTTTTAAAACTCGAATTACTGAAAAAGAGAGGAATAATTTACTCATGGCGTATAGACAAATTAGTGATGGCGTCGGGGATAGAACAATCGAAGAAGCACTTCGATGAAATGTAAAAACAAGAATTACTGTGAATTAAATGAATGCGCTCTTTTATTTTTTACCGCTTCCTTTCTTAATGGCCTTTTTCTTGTCTTTTTTCTTTATTTTTTCAGCTCTCTTCTGCGATTTCGCAGCTTTCACGTCTTTCTTGTGCTGTTTCCTTTCTCGCTTCTCGCGTTCGAGATCCTCTGGCGTCTTTTTTCTATCTACCCAAACCTTCTTCACCTCAGATGACGAATCGCTTTCACTGTCATCATCATCGCCCTTGTCATTGTCATCGTCTTCGCTACTCGAAGTTGATTCGCTCCCACGATCGCGTTCCTTTTCTCTCGCCATCGCTTTTTCATGTTGCGCTTCTTTGATTGTTCTCGGCGCCATCTTGTTACCACTTTTTTCTAAATCTGTTTCGTCATTTTCATATTCTCCCTTTTTCTTTGCCTCTTTCTTTATTGCCGCCTCTTCTTCTTTCTTTGCTAGCATTAAACTCGGTATCTCTCGCGGACCACTCAAATCGTAATTCATTCCCGTGATAGTCTGATAATAAATACCTTCGGAGCGTTTTTCGTCCTTGGCTTCGCTCGCTTCGCGTAGTCGTCTTTGATCTTTATCCGCATAATCTACCTCTTCCAGCGCTTTTGGGATGTGCGCTTGATGAAATACCGCAGCCTGTATTTCTTTTTCTGCTCTCAACTCGTCGTCTTTTTGTATCTGTGCAGCGTCGATGCCTTGACTGAGCCTCGATTTCATATCAATTTCTAACTTGAAATCCTTCGCCGCTTTTTCCGACAACAGCTCTAAGCATTGGTCAATGTTGGAAGCGTTTATTGCGGGATCCGTCACGAAATCGAACATTTCCTTAACGGATGGAACAACCACATCGTATGCACGATTCGAGAAGAACTGTTTTAAATGCAGCAAGTCTTCTCGTAAAAATTCAAGACATCTAGGATGATCGAGGTCAACAGATTGCGAAACATCGATAATCCACGCATTTCCGTTGTGATACAACAAGTTATACTCCGAAAAATCCGCGTGAACGAGCTTACAATCCTGATACATCGTTCGAATGTCTTTCAAAAGCTGCTCGAATAACGAACGCATCTTCTTACTGCTCAACGAAGACGCTGCGTCTTTTAATCTAGGTGCAGCTCTTCCTTCTGAATCACCAATCATTTCCATGACTAAAACGTGCGATTTCAGACATATTACTTTTGGAACCCGCAAACCTTTCTCTCTTAACCGGTTATAATTGCGCATTTCTTTTTCCGCCCACGTTTTGACCATCTTTCTTGGATTTTTTCGCGCGTATCCGTTTCTCCATCTCCAATCTCCAGACACGTATCTATCTCTATCTTTAAAAACGAGTATCGACGTTTTGTAGACCTTCACCGCCAAATGTTGTCGCATTTGAATTATTTTCTTGTCCTTCTCCTTCTTCATGTCATTCCCTCCAATTTCACTTCTCGTCGTAGTCGTGCTTGTGGTCGCTGCGTCATTTCCAGCTCTATTTTCGCTATTACTATCACCTTTTTTCTTTTCTTCTTCTTCTTCTTCTTCCTCTACTTCTATGACACGCACTGCATGATACACATTCGCTTCCTTCCCGGTGGAAACGCACCCGTTAATCTCAGAAAATATTTCTCTCGACAACATTTTGAACAAAATCATTCGAGTTCGCGGATCGAGCGCTTGCTCCACTGTCGCCCTGTCGCTTTTGTCCGTTACCTTTTGTCCACTACTGCCAAACCCACCGCCGCTGCCGCCAAATCCACCGCCGCCAAATCCACCACCACCACCACCACTGCCACCACCAAACTTGCGTTCCACCTCTCGCAACTGGTTCTTCACCTTTTGTGATATCCCAACCCACGAGGAGGAGGAGGAGGAATGGGAGGAACGAGTAGACGAGGTAGTCGCAGTCGCAGCGGAAACGGATGCCGTCTTTGCGTCTGCGTCGCTTCGTATTTCTTCTCCTTTTCTTTCGTCCGTTTCTTTGTTGGTGGCTATAACATCAACGCTTTCTTTCTTTGCCTTATTCCTCTTCGTTCCGGCGAGGCGAGAGAGGAAACTTTGTCTCTGTTTTTCTAAACGCATCTTGTTCCTCTCCCCCCCGTTGGCGTTTGGAGACGACAAGCCGCCCCCAGCGAGGAAAGAAGACTCGACCATTCCTCCTCCGCCTGCTCCGCCTCCTCTTCGAATGATGTTCGCGTTATTATTACCGGTAGTATTCCCACTGCTACTCCGAGCGTTTAAATCGTCTCTCATGTCCAGAGCTTCCAGCGCCCGGTGGATGATGGCTTCCTCGTTCGCTCTCGTTGAAGTCATCGAGGCCGTTCGTTGTTTTTTGTGTCGGCGCCACCTTTTTTTGTACCTCTCTTTTTCTCTCGAAACGTCTCGCGTCTCTTCTCGCGCGCGTTTTTAGAACAAAAAAATAAACCAAACGACGGGACGATGAGGGTTTCTCTTTCGCTTCCGAGTTCTCTGTCTGTCTATCTATTTATCTATCAAACGTCCCAGGGAGAAAAAGAGAGAGGGAGAGAGAGAGAGAGAAAGAGTTTTTAAAGAGTTTTTGTGTTAGTGTGTAAATGTGAATTTTTTTTTGTTTGTTTTTTTCTTCGAGAAAAGACAGAAAACAGAGGAGA
>Ga0255780_10004310_pt1 | contig 12235 bp, 10 predicted proteins | sample 071ome_32_FD_179978 | JGI IMG/M metagenome (GOLD analysis project Ga0255780, IMG submission 179978) | Coastal salt marsh microbial communities from the Groves Creek Marsh, Skidaway Island, Georgia - 071405AT metaG (version 2) | ecosystem: Environmental > Aquatic > Marine > Intertidal zone >...
AGCGACTAGTGAAGAGGGCTTTACACTTGCCGGCAGGAAGGTTGGACTTGCTCTGGGTGGAGCCACGATCATGGCAACCTGGGTCACATCCAACACCACCATGCTTGCTCCGGTCTTCGCCCTCAAGTTTGGTCTGTGGGGAATGCTGGCTTATTCCACCGCGAGCTTTGGGCTTTTCATGTTTGCCCTTTTTATGCCCAGAATACGACAGCTTCTACCTGAGGGAGTGACGGCGGGAGACTTTTTTTATCTTCGTTTTGGTCAGGCCGGATGGACGTTCTTCATGATCATAACCTTGGTCTACTCACTTTCCTGGTTGGTCAGCATGGCGATTGCTGGGGGAGACTTGCTGGAGGCCCTTGCAGGAATTCCCTACCAACAAGGAATGTCCCTCATTCTGATTGTATGCGTACTCTACACACTGTTTGGAGGAATGTATGCGGTGATTGGAACCGATTTCATTCAAAGCCTGATCATTTTGCTGGGTATTCTAGTGATTGGATTTTTGGTTTGGGACCAAGTCCCTGTGGCGAAGGCTCATGCACATATCGCTACACATCAACCCTCATTGCTTTTGTGGGTTATGCCTGCGGCTTTGCTTGCGGTATTCAATAATCTGCTCTTTGGCTTCGGAGAGGTATTTCACAACAATGTCTGGTGGTCTCGGGCATTTGCTGTGCGCAAGGAGGTGGGCGCACGGGCCTTCGCCCTCGCAGGCTTTCTTTGGTTTCCCGTTCCGATTGCCGCTGGCTTCATTGCTCTGGCTGCTGGTCCGTTGGGGATCAATATTGTGGATGAGAACCAAACTGGGCCAACGGTGGCGGCTGCCGTGCTGGGTAATGCCGGTCTCGGGGTTTTTGGAGGAGGTCTTATTCTGGTAGTACTTTTTTGTTCGATGGCTTCATCGATTGATTCACTGCTTGCGGCGACCTCTGACCTTCTTATGAAAGACTTTTCCGCAAGGGTGTTGAAGTGTCCTGCCCGCCCTGAAAATTTTCGTAGGGTGGGAGCGGGGGTCATTTTTCTGGTCGGTGGGGTAACCTGGTTACTGGCACTCCCTCATTGGCCCATCATTAATGTACTTTTCCTTTCTGGGCCACTGGTGGGAAGCCTGATTTGGCCGGTGATTGCGGGTCTTTTTTGGGAAGAAATCAACCGTTCAGTTGCCCTTGCTGGTATCGTCCTTGGCTCGTTGGCAGGTTTGTTTTCTTATTTTTGGATCGGTTGGTTCGTTGCCGCTTTGGTGGGTGCGGGAGTGTCCATGCTTTTCTCTATAGCCGCCAGGTATATCCGCCCATCCTCTTTTCCTTCCCTGTGTTCATTCAAAACATGATCAGCTCTTCTATTCTTGGATTCGTGATTGTCGGATCTCTGTTCTGGGTTCTCGCCGGACTCTCGATTCTGGTGGTTCTATTCATCAGGGAGCGAAGAAAGAAAAAACTTTGGTAATCCCACAAAATGAAAACTTTTTCCATGAATGAAAACCGTTCCACCGATGAACTGGAAAGCAACCAGATAAGCCCCAACCTAGATCCCCCGGACGATTCTGATGCCAAGCGTCCGGAGCCGAGCAACCTGTTTGATAACAACCCGGTAGATCTAAGTGTACTTCAGCAACTTGCCGGGGAGAATGTCTTGTTTGCCTCACAGTTCTCTTACTCGCAGGTCGCAGAGTTATGCAAGTTGGCCGCTATCCTCGAAAAGATAGAGATCTGGCCGTACCACCCGATGCAGGGAAAGATCATCCTGTCGGCATTTTTTGAACCATCCACCCGAACGCGCACCAGCTTCGAAAGTGCAATTCTAAGATTGGATGGTCGGGTAATCTCGATCGCGGATGGAAAAACAACGGGTCAGGCAAAGGGAGAAACGCTTGCGGATATCGGAGAGATGTTCAATGCCTACGCCGACATGGTGATCCTCAGGCACACGGATACCGATTGCCTTGATCAAATTTTAGGCAACCTTCGTATCCCCCTGATCAATGCGGGTAATGGATCGGGTGAGCATCCTACCCAGGCGCTGACTGATTGGTATGCCTTGCTCAAATGGAAACCTCATCTGGCCACCCCCAGGCAACCCAATGAGCCCAAGTTACACCTTGGTATACTAGGGACACCAGGTTCAATGCGGGCGGTGAAATCCTTCCTCATTATGTCTCTTCTCTTTCATAGCCATATTGGAAAAGTCACCGTGATTTCCGAAATGGCTGACCCCCTGGGTGAGAACTTGGTACAGAAGCTCAAAGAGGCCAATATTTCCTACGAAGTGTCCAACGATTTACGGGAACACCTCCCTGATCTCGATGTAATTTACATGAACTCGATCGCATTCCTGGGAGATTCCTACAAAAAAATGGATGCCCGGTTTAAGTTGACTGAAGCAAGTCCGCTCAAAGAGGGAGCCGTAATTTTACATCCATTTGCCCGTTTGGATGAGCTTGATACTACTCTCGATAAAACCATCCATAATTTATATTTCTCACAGGCCCATGGATCGGTCTTTATCCGTCAGGCTCTCATGATCGCGGTGATGGGGAGGCTGGATATGCTTCCTAATCTCAACGAAATCGACGCGGGCTAATCCCTTTTTTCCCAACTTTTTATATGTGTGGTATTGCAGGTATCTTTACTTCTTCAAGTCTGAGCGATGGAGTTCACTCTGAACTCGAAGCTCAACTTAAAACGATCGTTCACCGGGGGCCCGACGGGAACCAATGCTTCGTGGACCAAGGGAAGGGGGTTGCGATGGGGCATGTCCGCCTGTCCATCAATGACCTCGAAGGCGGGCAGCAACCGCTTCATTCGCTCGATAATCGGTTCGTCTTCACCAACAATGGAGAGTTTTACGACTTTAAATATTTGCGGTCTAATCTGATGGCCGAAGGGGAGAGATTCTCCACGAAGTCAGACTCTGAAATTGCACTCGGTTTGTACCGTAAGATGGGTGTGGACTTTACTAAGCATTTGCGGGGAGAGTTTGCCTTTGCCTTGTACGACCGAACCGAGGACGAATTGCTACTGCTGCGCGACCGTTTTGGGGTAAGGCCAATGTTTTACTGGATTTCTCCTGATAATAAGACCTTCATCTATGGATCCGAAGTCAAAGCGATTCTTGCTCACCCGTCCGTCTCTGCACGACTTGACCGCAAGGCGGCCCTCCACCAATTAATGCAAACAATTGCTCCGGGAATGAGTGCATTTGAGGGAGTCCATTCCCTTGCTCCCGGGCATTTCCTACGGATTCGCAAGAGAGGAGCAACCTTGGATATCCAATCCAATCGGTACTGGGATTTTGATTTTCCCGCGGATGAAGAAAGAAAGGAAAACCTGCTCTCCCAACAGGACTACATTGAGCAGGTCAGGCATGAACTGGTACGTTCCATTGTTTTGAGATTGGAAGCAGATGTACCGGTGGGTTGCTATCTTTCCGGGGGTATTGATTCCTGTTCTATTCTTGGTCTGGCAACAGGGGCGATGCAGTCGCCTACTAAGGCCTACACCATTGCCTTTGATGATGATGCTTATGATGAGTCTCCTATTGCCCGCGAGATGGCGGAGTCAATGCAAGCTGACCAGGAGTTGATTCGTTTAAAGGCGGAGGATCTCTATGGAGAAAATTATATCAAAACGGTATGGCATGCCGAGCGTACCTTTTACAATACGCTAGGAGTGGCTAAAAACCTCATGTCCAAAACAGTATGGGATTCGGGTTATCGCTGTGTGGTGACGGGAGAGGGAGCGGATGAGCTTTTTGCTGGATACCCTGCTTTTAAGAGGGATATGTTTTTGCACGGTCTTAAGGATGAGCCTCCTGAGGTGCGTGCTAACTATCAGGCAGCCCTGGAAAAAACCAACCGTTTATTTAAGGGGGCAATCCTTGCGGAAAATCAGCGTAGTCATTCTGCCTGGGAGAAAATTTGCGGATTCACTCCATCCTGGATTCAGCCCTGGATGGACACCCTTGACTTGGCCCGTCCCCTGCTTTCCGACGAATTGCAGGAAGAATTGTCTGGTTACGATCCGATTGAGGAAATTGCCAGCCGTATCGATGGGTCTATGCTCGAGGGCAGGCATCCATTAGATCGAGCTCAGTACACCTGGAGCAAATGCCAACTAGAGGGACAAATTCTTAATTGGGGGGGCGACCGGGTAGATATGGCGAACTCTATGGAGTCTCGTCCTGCCTTCCTCGACCACCATCTTGCCGAGCTTGCTGTCCGGGTTCCTCCCAGTATGCGGATTCATGGAAATGTGGAGAAGTATGTGCTCAGGGAAGCGGTCAAGGGCGTCCTTCCCGAGGTGCTCTACAAACGAGAAAAATTTGCCTTCATGGCTCCACCTGCCCATACCGATGAGTCCAAGCGCAATAAAGTGGGAGAACTGATTGGAGAGTTCCTCAGTCCTGCAATGATTGAGGACGCCGGTATTTGTTCGCCCAAGCGGGTTGGGGAGTCTCTTCGCGACTACCATGCGGATAGCGATCCGACCAGTCTGGTTCGAAAGGATACCCTGCTTAACCACCTACTTTGTTTGCACATCTTGCATCATCAGTTTGTTCGGGGAGGATGAGTGCCCGGGTAAACATCGATCGCATAAGGGAGGATCTTCTTGAACTCTCTGAAATAGGCAGGAATCCCCGGGACCGGGGGATTTACCGTATGGCCTTCAGCGATTCCGATTTAGCGGGTAAAGATTGGTTAGAAAAGAAAATGCAGGGAGTTGGACTTTCCACCAGTCGGGATGGTGTGGCCAATGTAACTGGATTGCTTGGTCATTCCAAGGGTGGTCTTGCTAGGGTGGTAGTCGGTTCTCATATTGATACCGTTCCCTGTGCAGGGATGTTGGATGGATCACTTGGAGTGATTGTGGGTCTGGAATGTTTGCGGGTCATGCAGGAAAAAAATTCTTCCCTTCGTCGACCTATAGAACTGATTGCCTTTAGTGATGAGGAAGGTAGGTTTGGAGGGACAGTTGGTTCCGAAGCGTATGTCGGAGACCTAAGTCGTGAAAAACTGGAAAATGCCTGCGATCTTAATGGCGTCCGACTGGTTGACCTACTTCGAAAGCAAGGATTAAGTGTAGAGCAAGCTTTGGGTTCCGTTCGAAAACCTGAGGATCTACATGCTTACCTCGAGTTGCATATCGAGCAGGGGCCCGTCTTGGACAAGTTAGGTTTGCAAGTCGGAGTGGTAGACAGGATCACGGGTCTGCGTTCCTGGGCAATTACGCTGCAGGGTGAGACCAATCATGCGGGAACTACACCGATGCATTTCCGGAAAGACGCTCTTCTTGGCTTGGCAGATTTTGCTCATGAAATTGGACGAATTCTTGATGAAGTCGGTTCGCCGGAAAGCCGGGCAACCGTGGGCAAAGCGGAGATCCTTCCGGGAGCCCCTAATTCGGTTCCTGGGCGGGTTGATTTTTCCCTGGATTTTCGGGATCCCTCTCCTGCAGTGCTCGCAGAATTATCCACTGCATTTGATCGCACACTGTTGGCGATTTGTCGGCGCCGTGGACTTGCCAGTGAAGTGCACTCGCAGGGCGAAATTGCCCCGGTGGAGGCAGACCCAATGATTGTTGGTTTACTTTCAGAAAAAGCCACAGCCCTTGATTTAAAGTTCCAAGTGATGCCAAGTGGAGCGGCTCATGATGCCCAGTTGCTTGCCAAAATAACCCGAATGGGAATGATTTTTGTACCCAGCAAAGGGGGGCTTAGCCATTCTCCCGCAGAAGCCACAGATTGGGGAGATGTGGAAGCCGGTGCGAATCTATTGTTGCAGGCTCTGCAGGAATTGGCCTGTAGTTGAGGACTCATTATGACCGTTCCCGACTCCATTGATCCACTTAAGCCTGTTTACCGGGAATCCTTTATTGAGAATCCCAAGCATCAGGATGACCTAGCCAATAGAGATACCGCTCTTCTTTGTATAGACATGCAGTACTTAGATGCGGCGGAAGGACATGGACTTTTTAGGGATGATGCTTCTTCTCCGATCCCTCTCAATCAAATGGGTTACTATTTTGATCGCTTGAAAAAGGTTGTCCTTCCCAATGTGCATAACTTGCAAAATTGCTTTCGTATGCATGAGCTTGAAGTCATCCATGTTAGAATCCAGTCTCTCACCCGCAATGGGCGGGACCGTTCCAAGGGGCATAAGCGTTTGGACTTACATGCGGCTCCAGGTTCGGCGGAGGCTTGTTTTTTGGAAGAGGTGGCTCCTTTTGGAGATGAGATCGTGATAAACAAGACAGCCAGCGGAGTTTTCTCCTCCACGAACCTGAATTATGTACTCAATAACTTGAATGTCAGCTCGCTCTATGTGGTGGGTGTTTACACCAATGAATGCGTGGAAACCACGATTCGGGATGCATGTGACCTAGGTTACTTGGTGACCATGGTTGATGATTGTTGTGCTACAGTAACGGCAGAACTGCACCAATCCAGTATCACCAATTTGAAAGACAGGTATTGCAAAGTAGTCAATGCAGTCGAAGCGATGGAACAAGTGGAAGGGTTACTGAACCCCCCAAGCGAATCTTCGATCTTACCCGGGCTTCAATAAAGTGCAGGTCGTGAGACATTCTATTCTTACAATCCGCACTTTATAATTAGCTCCTCTCAGCTAAGGTATTGCCTTATAGGTTTGGAGTGAAAGAGTTTCGTGAAATTAAAAATATCTTCTGGGATGTGGACGGGGTCTTAGCCAATCTTAACTATGCCTACTATCATTTTCTCACCGGTCACCCCAAGTATCGCGAGCAGTACGAGGGTTTGAAATGGGAGCAATTACCCGAGGTTCTTCCGATCCTGCCCGAGTATGGTGCTTTGGAATTGAAGACTCATCCTGAGCTCGGAAAAGAAATGGACCAGGACTTTTGCGCGGATCAGAAGTTTTTCCGTAATCGCCCCCTCTATCCTGGTGTGATCGAAGCCCTCAAAGAATTGAATGAGCGGGGGTACCGCCAGTTCACCATGTCGGCCACCTTTGATGTGGAAGCCAAAAGGGTTTATTTAGAGGATGTGCTTGCCCCGGTGGCAGACTTCCTGACCATTGAATGTGTGGAGCATGGAGAGTTTATGAACGACTCGGCCAAAAGGGACAGCTTGTTAGCTTGCTACCGCAAATACGGTCTTCTGCCTGAAGAGACGATATTGGTGGATGATCGTATTTATAACCTCTATGCGGCGATTGATTCAGGGGCCCACCCTGTACGGATGCGTTGCGAATTTACTACTGATTTACCTGATGATCTCTCCTGGGTTCCTGAATTCCCCAACGTTCCTGCAGTCAGTGATTGGTTAGTTGGTACTCAATTGAAATTATCCTAAGATTTACTTAAGTTTAAAATAATCGATCTACATAATATAATTATTGAAAAACAATAAAATATAGTTGATATACAATAAATAAATGTTCAGCTTTTGGGTTATGAGTAAAAACCTAGCAAGCTTATCTAATCCATCGGACCGTATCCGTTCTTTATCTAAAAGACTCATCCCAATTTGTTGGGTGGCGATCTTCTTCATAATCGCTGGGGTGGTCTTGGCAGGAGTGAAATTAAAAAGTCATGAATCGACCTTTTCTCTTTATGAAGGAGTAATTGGATCGATGATCATTTCTGCTACCTTTTGGATCGCTCTTACTTTGCTGATTATTCGATTCCTGAAAAGCTGTGAACGTGACGGTGTGTTTTCTCAATCGGGTGCCACCAGCATTCGATGGATTGGACTTCTTATTCTTGGGCAAGCAATCCTTTCCTTAATGACAAAATCTGGAGCCCTCGCTTACCAGTACGCGACCGGGAGTTCGCAACTGGCTTTTTTAATTCCCTCGACCACTTCCTCCATTACCAAAATTATCCTGGGACTTTTTCTGCTGATAATTGCCAGAATTATTACGGTGGGTATGAGTTTGGAAAAAGATGCGGAACTCACCATATAAAGGGAACTCAACAATTTTACTATGAGTATAAATGTTAAACTCGATGTTTTGCTGGCCCAAAGGAAAATGAGGCTCAATGAACTTGCCGCCCTTGTTGGGATAACCAATGCCAATTTATCGATTCTTAAAACGGGAAAAGCCAAGGCGATTAAGTTCTCCACGCTTTGTGCTATCTGCAAGGCTTTGGATGCACAACCTGGAGATCTGTTGGAATTTATCGATGATGAGGAAAACTCAAAATGAAGGAGTTACCCAGTTTAATCATTCCTTTACTATTTGATCATCTGAATTTGAAAAGCTTATCCTTTTAAAGAAACCCCGCGATCATAATGAAAATTCTATCCCTTTCTTTTTGTTTGGCTTCACTCATTCTTGTTAGTGCAAGTTCTTTGTTGGTGTGTTCCCTTCATGCTACTCCACCTCCACGCCAACTGTTCCCGAAATTTGAAGCACCGGGGGCGGAGGTGCAGCCAGTTGCTTATGCCAAGACAATCCCGCTTCGCAGTCTTATGAAGAAAGTCCAGCGTCTCGCCAACGAGGTGCAGCCTGAAAATAATCAGGCTCAGCTATTGCCCATAATCGTTGGGGGTTTTCTTGGCGATCCCACTCTTTCTTCTGTTTCTCCAGATCATTCGAGTACCGTCATTTTTTTTGATGATTCACAGGAAAAGAATGCTACCATTCTCGGAATCTTTAGATTAAACCCCAATAGCCCGATACCTGCCCAAATCAAAACTCAGGGATTATCCGTGAAGGAAATTGAGGGCTGGGTCATGGTTACCAATAAGCCTGGGTTGTTGGAGCAAATAACGGACTGGTCATCCATTATCAGGTTTGCTGAGTGGCAGCCCCCCACTACGGTTGAGTTTGGCTGCTTACTTAAAACCTTCCATGATGATTTGTCCGATCAAATGAATCACCATGTTCCCTCACATTCCAAAGATGAAGGCCTTGTTATAAATCTTCTTTTGGAAGAGTTTACCAATTTGGAAGCGATTAAATTCTCGCTGTCTCTTCTGGAACAAGAGATTGTTTTTAATTTAAGGGTATCTGCCCGGGATGGCACGCAATTGGATAAGCTTTTCTCCTCTTTGCCCCCTTCTCAAAATCTTGACCGGGAAAAAGGAGTTTCCCAGTTTGTGCAGAGCGGTGGGTGGATGGAAGGAGTGATGAACCTAAATGTTTCTTCGCATGCAGCGTACCTCGAACATCTTTTCGTTAAATTGGAAAAGGGATTGAAGGACAAAGAGGTCAAGCAATTGGTGTCGTCTGGTTTGTCCATGATCCGAAAATCGACCAAACTTTATTCGGGCGATTCGGCTACAAGTTATCGTGACCTTGGAGATGGGGATCCTCTAGGGTATGTGCAAGTGGGATCTACCACAGCTTCAATTGGTGATTTCAAGGATATAATCGCTGAAACCAATGTTTTTTTTGAACAACTTTTAGTTGAGATTGCAACCTTCTCCAGTGAGGGCTCGGCTGATTTCAAACCAAATTTCGTGGTAAAAAAATCCAAGCCAATCGATGGCACGGAAGTATTATCTGTAAAAGTAAACCTTGGACCACATACGAAGGTTGCCAAGGTTCTTTCCTTCGCCAACCAGACCGTTTATTATTGTCTTCATGATGGGAAATACATTGCGGCAACCGGCAGGAAAGCTCTGAGGAAAAGCTTGCGGGCTGTGAAGTCGGGCAAGCCATTGAAAAACAATCTGTCCAAGAAACTTACCTTAGGGCCTAAGCATGCGGCAGCATGGCAATGGGATCTTTTGGGTTATGGGAAGTTGCTTGGAAATGAGTTAAAGGGCAGTGGCTTAACCTTTAGTCACTGGACTCAGCTAATAGATCAGGCCAAAAAGATGAAAATCCCTCCAATTTCTGGCAACGCAGGGCATGGAAATGGTCAGTATTTTTTACAAACGAGCATTCCTGTAAAAACAATCCGTGCAATTACTGAACTAGGCTCTTCTGCCTACATCAATAAGGCAAATCAGATACGGGAAAAATCAAATGCCCGAGAGGCTAAGCAATCCATCCCTACTGATGAAGTGAAAAGGGTAAAGTAACTCCTGTAAAAAGGAAATATTCATGGAAGCTACATTTCGTGAAATTCTCTGGCGGAATTGCCGCGACCCAAAGCCCCTAAAAGGAGCACTTACCAATTTTACCAAAGAGCAGGGGTTTCCTCCTCCGTTCACAAAGTTCTTGGAAGATAATTTTATCTTAAACGATGTTTGGTTAGGCGGTGTTGAGGTTTTTGGTGAATATTCATTACTCAGTTCTTTAAAGGATGAAGAATGTGGACTTCACCTTCTGAAACTTGGTTACTTAGAATTTGCCAGTTGTGGAAATGGGGACCTTGTGGTCGTTAACATCAAGGACAAATATGGAAATGGCTTTGGGGAGGTTGGATACATTTGTCATGAAGAGTGTGCTCCAGGTAATGACTTTGCCAATTTGACCGAAAATCTCCGTGTAGTGGCTCCCTCACTTCAAGAATTTGCCCTTGGTCATGAGAATGAATCCATGCCCAACGATTATTTTGATCGCTGAGAAGTTGAAATAAATCAGCCCAGAAAAGCAAGCGAGCGACTCAGAACGGTAAAAAGAATCAACGAAAAAGAATACATCAGTATCTAGTTAGGGCAGGGCAGGCCTTAGCTCCTTCTTACTTGTATCAAGTGCATACTGGGCACCTTCTTCATCGAGTTGAGCCATCATTTGCTCGATCAAGGTTTTGAGTTTGTTTGGTTTTTGGTCGGCAAGGTTGGCCTTTTCGTAGGGATCATTCTTCAGGTCATAAAGCTCATACCTTGGCAAAGCTTTTTTGCTTTTGTTTGCACGCTGCTCAGCGTTGCCGGTGGTTTGATATCGGAAAATAAGCTTCCAGTCTTCGTTACGATAGGTGGTGAAATAGGAACTCCTATGACTGTGGGGAAAGTGACAGAGGAAATGATCGTGGCGGTCGGGATTCTTTTTTCCCTGCAATTGTGGAATCAGGGTGGTGCCATCGATGGTGTGGTTGTTTGGATTTTTCGTTCCAGTAGCGTCGAGAATGGTGGCATAAATATCCATTACTGTGCCGATCTGTTGGTGATGCACTGCGTTTTGAGCGATTGAAAAGGAGTTCGCTTTGCCGGGTTTCGCCCATCCGGCGATAAAAGGAACGCGCAAACCTCCTTCGTAACAGGTTCCCTTTTTTCCACGAAGAGGGGCTGAGCTAAAGTACCCGTAGGTATCACCCAGCGGGGCGTCTGATCCATTGTCGCCGACAAGAAGGATCAGAGTATTCTCCGCCACACCCTTTGCTGCCAAATGATCCATTAGATCACCAAGTGACTTATCTATACCTTCGATCAGGGTGGCGAAGGAATTTGCCGGTCTGGATTTGCCCGAGTTCTTATAGTTATCTCCAAATCGTGGATCGGTCTGGAAGGGACTGTGGGCAGCATAGTGGGACATATAGAGAAAGAAGGGTGCTTCTTTTTGTAAGGACTGATCGATGGCAGTGATTGCTTCTCGGGTAATCGCCTCCGATAAGAAGACATCGGTTTTGTGATATTTTTCCAATCCGGGAATAGCACGTTTTTTTCGCTTTGGGTCGAGATTACCGTATCCATCCTCTCCAAAATAACTCCCGGGAGCACCAAAGGCACAACCGGCAATGTTGACATCGAACCCAAGGTTGGTCGGGTCCGCTCCTTCATATTCAGTGGGAGCAAAGTGGGCTTTGCCGGAAAAGATCGTATAATAGCCATTCTTTTTGAGGAGGGCAGGTAGGGTGACATCTTTGCTCGTCAGACCTTTCCAGTTCCAATCATCTGGGCCTGCATTTTTAGTTTCCGGATTAATCCATTGGGTAACCCGATGTCTCGCAGAGTTCTGCCCAGTCATTAACGATACGCGGGTGGGAGAGCAAACCGACTGGGCATAGAACTGAGAAAACCTAACACCCTGTTTGGCCAGACGCTCCATGTTTGGGGTTCGGTAAAATTGGTTAAGATGATGCTTCTGAGGCTTCCCTTCTTTATCCACTAGCATGGGTACAGAGGTGTCCATCACTCCCATATCATCGATGAGGAAAAGTATGATGTTGGGCTTATTCGATTCGTTCTGGCCGAAGAGGTGGATCGAAAAAAGCAGGTAGGCGAGTAGGGCAACGGTACGCATAAATATTGGTAGGATTTCCTTTAGAGTCCGGTTGCAGCTTTTGCGGCCTGGGCATTAAATAATGGTTTATTTGCTTTGTCCCAAAAAGGATTTGGGATGTGAGAATCTCTCATCATT
>Ga0255780_10004323_pt1 | contig 12228 bp, 7 predicted proteins | sample 071ome_32_FD_179978 | JGI IMG/M metagenome (GOLD analysis project Ga0255780, IMG submission 179978) | Coastal salt marsh microbial communities from the Groves Creek Marsh, Skidaway Island, Georgia - 071405AT metaG (version 2) | ecosystem: Environmental > Aquatic > Marine > Intertidal zone > Salt...
ATCCTCGTCACCGTCGACGCGGCAGGGACGACGTTGACGTGGAGTCGACGCGAAGAGACGGGGGAATTGGACGACGCGTGTCATCTCGACGCCGAGACGCGCGAGGCGATCGTACGAGAGGTGATGGATGAGAGAGAACGGAGCGCCGCCGCCGCCGCCGCGCGCGGTAGCGGTGGCGCGAGGTCGCTCGTCGAGGGTGAGAGACACGTCGAAACGTCGAGCGATGGTGAACGCGCGGCGTTCGTCGACGCCGACGGAGCGCTCGTCGTCGGTGTCGTCGTCGGTGATTCGCAACTCATCACCGAACGCGTCGAGACGCCGACGCGCGTCGACGCGTCGACGTCAACGAAGAGTGTCACGATGCGTTGGTTCGACGCCGGCGGTGGCGTTCACGTGCTCGCCGTCGCGGTTGGAACGGACGTTTCAATCTACGCGCCGTCGTCGTCGTTGTACGCGTCGACTGGGAAATGGTGGCGGCGCGTCGCGAGCGTCACCGTCACAGAACGCGCTAACGCGGTCGTGTCTGCGATGACGTGGAGCGCGTTCGGTGACGTCGTCTACGTCGTCATCGATCGCGAGATTTTTGTCGTGGGATTCGAGGATAAGAGCGTCGCCGCGGTCGCCGTCGCCGAATCTCGCGCGGCGCCGTCGTATCACCCGACGACGCTGACGGATTGGATGAAACGCGGTCGTGTCGATCGCGCGCGACGTTGCGTGCGCGCAATGTCGAAATATTTAGAGAGCAACGATGCGGACGGTTTACGCGCGTTTTCGCTCCCGAACGTCTTGCTCGACGCGAACGAGAAACCGAAGAAATCAATGCCAGCGAACACTTCAGCGCCGGCGCCGCCCGCAGTTCCGGAATTTGATATGTCCGCGTTTGGGTCGTTCGGTGGAGGTATGCCGGCGACGCCCGCGCCGGCGACGTTTTCGTTCGGTTCAGACGCAATCGAAACGGCGACGTCGTTGTCGCCATCTGCGACGCGAGACGTGCGGCGCGCCGCCGACTCGGAAGACGACGCGTTCGGTTCCGCTGAGGCGGAAGCCGTTGCCGAACTCGTGAGCGCGCGCGCGGATCGGTTATCTCTCACACCGTCGGAACGCGTCGAACTACTCGGTGTCATCGACGCCCTGAGACGTGTCGACGAACGCGGCTCGTCGTCCTCGACGATGGACGATGCGGGACGTCGAGTCGCGGCGTCCTTCGTCGCGGGACACTCGAGACGCGGCGCTGGTGCCGGCGACGCGGCGCGCGGTCGCGACGCGTGTTGGGCGATGCTGAGCGACACAAAGAGAGAGTTGTTGGACCACCTCCTCGGCGACGCGGCGAGCGGCGTCGATTGGTCCACGGTGAAACGTCTCGGCACGCCGTTATGGATGGATGACGACGACCAATTGCGCGAATTGATTGAAAAATGCGCCAAGGGTGAATTCGCGAGGACAAAGAACGCCGACGATTGCGCCTTGTTTTTCATCGTCGTCGATCGCGTCAAAGTCCTCGCCGGTCTGTACAAGGCGACACAAAACAAACCTCTGTACGAGTTTATGTGTCGAGATTTCTCTGAAACTCGTCACCGCGAGGCGGCGTTGAAGAACGCATACGCATTGCTCTCGAAGCATCGTTACGTCTTCGCGGCGGCGTTTTTCATTCTTGGAGGACGAGCGCTCGACGCGGCCTCAATCGTGTGGAAACACGAGCGCGACGTGCACTTGACGCTCATCATCGCGCGTTTGGCCGCCAGCCATCGCGACGGCGCGTCGGTTCACTCGTCACCGCATGGACATTTGAGCCAGGACGCCATCGTCACGCTCGAACGAGACGTCGTCCCGTCGACGACGGATGCGTGGACGCTCGCCGCCGTGCACTGGATTACCGGTCGACGAGACGCGTTTTTGGATTGCGTGACGACGTTGATGGACGACGCGAGAGACGTCGACGCGGCGGATCTCTTGACGCGCATCATCGAGCACCGCGCCGCCGCCGCCGCCGACGCAGAGTGGACGTCCCGGGCGAGAGACGCGTTGCGTCGCGCATCACCGCGATTGGCGCATTCGCTGCGAGCGCTCGGCGCGCCGGTCGCCGCGCTCGAACGCGCGGCGTCTTCATCGGCGTGGACGTTACCGCGCGCCGACGTCGCGAGACTCGCTGTCGCCGCGCTCAAGGGCGACGACACCGACGACGATTCCATCGATACCCTCGCTCGAGACCCGTACAACGTCGACGCCGACGTTCTTCGAGCGTCTCTCTCTCGAAGAGCGCGCGTCGAGACGTTTGAAGGATTTCCGCGCGCTTGCGCGCGAAGCGCGCACCGTTCGCCGCCGCCGCCGCTGCCGCCGCCGCAGACACCGACGCCCGGCGTGAAAACGCACGCGCGCGCACCGAGCGCGCTTCCGGCGGAGATTCGCACCGTGCGCATTCCTCGCGTTCCGTCGGCCAAGGACATCGCCTCGGGATCGCCGACGGAGAAAGTGGCGTCGGCGAGAAGCGCGTTTAGTAAACTGCGCAAAATCGCGGTGAAAACGAAAACGCGCGTCGGGGACGATTCACCTCGAGTGGATGATTCCCCGAGATCAGCCGCCGCGTTCGATGACGTCAACGAAGGCGATCGTCGCGTGTTTCGAACCCCCGTCGACGTCGCGTCGCTTCGAAACGATGGATTTTACGACTTTTGTTTCAATCACGAGATTCCGTACGAGTTGGCGTGCGCGAGCGTGCGCCAGGGATTATCCGTAGTGAATCTGCGCGCGCTGAACGACGACGAAAAAGAATCAGACAAGGACGCGTGGGCGTTACTCTTGCGCGCGCAACCGCCGGCGGCGGGGTTTAAATCCTTCTCCAACGCGTGGCTGCACACCGACGAGAGCGAACCGCCGTCGCCGACGACACCGCACGCGGGGCACCACGTGCGCGAACACGAGTGGGCGACGCACGCGGGTTTAGACATGACGTCGCTCACGGGCATCATTCCGCAATCGCCGAGCGATGTCGTGGGACGAAACCGAACGGTGATCAAGCGCGAACCGGCGAACGACGTGGTGGCGAGAAGCGTCGCCGCGCACCCGTCTCGAAGTTTCTTCGCCGTCGGGACATCCTTCGGAGGCGTGCAACTGTGGGATTTCCACGGCGCGAATGCCGAACACGCCGCCGCCGTGTTTTCGCTCGGTGGTAAAAAGTCAACGTCTGGGACTGGGGCGAGCACGCGCGCGCTCGCGTGGTCTCCGCACGGCGCGCGTCTGGCGGCGTGCACGTCGGACGGGAGGGTCACCCTGTGGCTCGGCGACGCCCCCGACGTGGAACCCGCGGCGAGTAAGCCGTGTGGATTCACCAACACAAAGACGGAGGACGTCTTATTCTTATCCACGAACGTCATGGCGATCGCGAGTTCCACCGGTTCGTCGTCGTCGACGCCGCCCGAGAGCGTCGCGCTCTGGGACGCGCTGCAACCGGCGCGCGCCAATCTGGGCGTCATTCGCGCGCACGCCGGCGGATGCACCGCCCTGGCCCAGCTCTCGTCCCTGGCTGCCCCGCACGGCGTCCCGTGGCCGTTCCTTCTCACCGGAGGCTACGACGGCGGTGTCGCCGCGCACGATTTACGCATGCTCGGCGGCGACGCCGACGCCACCGTCCTCTGGCGCGCGCCTCCGCGCCAAGACGCCGCCTCCGTCACCTCCATCGCCGCCATGCACCGCGACGTCGAACCTCTCGTCGTCACCGGCGATCTCTACGGCAATCTCACCGCCCACGCCGCCCTCGACGGTACCATCCTACGACGCGTCACCGCCGCCCACGCACCACAAAAATTCCTCACGCCTCGCGGCGGCGGCGCGCTCGCCTCGCTCGGTGTCTCCAAAATCCTCCCGCTCCACGACGGCGTCCTCACCGCCGGCGGCGACGGCGTCGTCCGATGTTTCCGCCTCACCAAACCCACCGCCGCCTTCCAGTAAAACACGCACAGTAGAAGTAGAAGTAGTCTCATTGACCGTAAGACGAGCGTACACGCGCGTCGTACGACCGAGCGTCCTCGCGTCCCGCGCGTCCCGAACCGGCGATTTTCGAGCCCACTTTCTCAAAATCCACCCCACTCATCGATGAGACGCGACCGGTGAAATTGCGATACATCGGCGATCACACAAAAGAAACCATCCATCGAGGACGAGGTCGTCGCTCGTCGTCACACCGCGGCGACTGAATTCGAAGCGAACATGTCCGCGGCGACGACGGGCGCGAAGATGGGCACGGCGTACTGGCGCATCGCCGGTATGAGCTATCTCAAGTACGCCAACGCGTGCGGAGAGATCGTGCGACAGAGCCTCAAGGAACCGTTCCTGGCGCAGGTGCGTGACGACGACGACGGGCGCGCGGGCGATCGATACGAAATGAGCGATCGACGTGGGCGCGGGACGCGACGACGATGACTGACGGTGAACGACGCGCGACGCAGGCGAAAGCGCGAGAGACGGTGTATTACAAGATGACCAAATACGCCGAGGGGAAACCCGGACAAGCCGGTGCGGGAGAGAGACGCGCGCGCGCGGGACGATGAGCTAGGGTCGACGCGCGGGACGGGCGGGACGGGCACGCGGGGACGCGCGATGTGCGCGCGGACGTGCGTCGCGGTGTGTGCGTGTGTGTGTGTGTGTGTACTTTTTCGTTTCACGGTGTACTGACGCTCGGTTTTCATGTTTCGTTCGCGTGCGCAGTGATCACCGAGGTGACGCCCAAGTGAATCGGCGAGCGCGCGCTCGCCCGAGTCTGATAAAACCTTGTAATGTGTAGTTGGCAACTTTAGATATCCACCGTCGCGTCGTGTGAAATCGCTATATATTCGTAGTACTACAAGCGCGCGTCTCTCTCGAGTTCGATCACTGCGTCGTCTCGGTGCGTTTGCAGCTCTGAAACGCGTCAGCGAGCGTCTGGCACCGCTGCAAGTCGTCGGCGTTTTCGCTCACGCACTGTCCGAACGCCTTGGCCGCGGCTTCGCACGGGTTCACCGCCGCGCGAGATTCTGCGCTCGGCGCCGTCTCCGTGGCGTATCCACCGCCACCGCCCGAGCCACCGAGGATGGAGGCGGTGGCCGCGCGACCGAGAGAACTTCCGACCCCCCAGCCGAAGCCTTGGTAGATCATCCCGGCGAGCCCGCCGACGAGCGAGCCGCCGGATTGTTGCTGCGAGCGCGCGGGGGGCGGGGCGCCTCCGAATCGCGCGGACGGACGGGGCGGGGGCGCGGAGCGACGACGTCCCATGGTTGGTGCGAGTCGCGAACTGTGGTTTGCGGGCGGGGCGCGAACGCGGGACAGGCGGCGTCGCGGGAAAGAATGTATTAAAACGCGCGCGCGTTTCGTGGAGATCTACGCGAGAGGTTGCGCGAGGTTTTGAGTGAAACCGTCGTCGTTGGTGAAGGATGGGAAATCGTTCGAGACGTCGTCGTCGACGTCTTCGATTCCGGAACTAAATTCAACCTCAAAGGTTCGCGGCGTCGTGTCGGCGGCGGTGGTGACGGAGATTAATTCCGTGGTTTCGTCGTAGTCGAACGTCACGGTGTCTCCCGCGCACGCGAAACCGTCGAGCATGCACTCGGCGAGATTGTTTTCCAGTAAGCCTCGCACGCATCGGCGCATCGGTCTGGCGCCGAATCGCGGAGAAAATCCATTCGCGTAGAGCAAATTCTTGTACGCGTCGCCAAAGTTCAAAGAGATGCCCTTGTCGAGCGCGCGTTTGGACACGGACTCGAGCATGAGATCGGCGATGTCGCTCACCTCGGTGCGTTCGAGCGGCTTGAAGATGATGATCTCGTCGAGACGGTTCAAGAATTCAGGTCTGTACTCTTTGCCGAGCTCGCGCTTGACTTGCGCCTGAAGCTTTTTGTACTTTTCTCCCTCGTCCCCTTGGCCCGTCATGGACTCTAAAATCTCTCGACTGCCGATGTTGCTCGTCATGACGAGCATGGCGTTGGTGAAATCTACGGTTCTACCCTTACTATCGGTCAAACGACCGTCCTCTAAGACTTGAAGCAAAATGTTAAATACGTCTGGATGCGCCTTCTCGATTTCGTCGAGGAGGATGAGCGAGTGCGGATTCGTGCGCACAGCCTCGGTGAGTTGGCCACCCTCACCGAATCCGACGTACCCAGGAGGTGGTCCGATCAATCGACTCACCGAGTGTGATTCCATGTACTCGCTCATGTCGATGCGCACCATCGCCTTTTCGGCTCCAAAGTACGTCTGCGCGACAGCCTTGGCGAGCTCCGTTTTACCGACGCCGGTGGGACCGCTGAAAATGATGCTCGCCACCGGCTTGGACGCGTCCGCTAAACCGGCTCTCGCGCGGCGAATGGCCTGCGAGATCGATCGCACGGCTTCAACTTGGCCGATGACGCGCTTACCGAGCTCTTGCTCAAAATTCATCAAGCTCAGCGATTCGTCTGCGCTGAGTTGTTGCACTGGAACACCCGTCCATTGCGCGACGACTTCGGTGACGTGCGTCTCGTCGACCGTCGTCACGTCGCCCGGCATCAATTGTACGAGCGCACCGGCCTCGTCGATGACGTCGATCGCCTTATCCGGCAAGAATCGATCGTTGATGTACCGCGTGGAGAGCGCCACGGCGGCGCGCAGCGCGTCATCCGTAAAGGACACGCCGTGATGCTCCTGATACGTCTCCTTGAGTCCTCGCAAAATCGTGAGCGATTGTTCAGGACTGGGCTCGACGACACGCACGGGTTGAAATCGACGCTCCAGCGCCGCGTCCTTTTCGATGTGCTTTCTATACTCGTCGATGGTTGTCGCTCCGATGCACTGCAACTCTCCTCTGGCCAGCGCCGGTTTCATCAAGTTCCCGGCGTCGAGCCCGCCGTCCTCTCCGGTGCCACCGGCGCCGACGAGCATGTGAATCTCATCGATGAATAAGATGATGTCGCCCGCTTGCTTGACTTCGTCCATGATGTTTTTCATCTTTTCCTCGAATTCTCCTCTGTACTTTGTGTCGGCGAGCAACAATCCGATTTGTAAACTCACGACGCGCTTCTCCTTCAATCCCTCCGGCACCTCGCCCTTACTTATGAGCATCGCCAATCCCTCCGCGATGGCCGTCTTCCCGACCCCGGGCTCACCCACCAGGCACGGATTCGACTTGCGTCTTCGAACCAAGATGCGCATGACGCGCGTCACCTCCTCGTCCCGACCGAGCACGGGATCCAATTTCCCTTCGCACGCCTCCGCCGTGAGATCGATCGAACACTCCGCCAGCGTCTGCTTCTTCGCCTTTCGATTCTTCTTCCCAGCCCCGACGAGTTCTCGCTCGTTCGCGCCCGTTATTTCCTTTCGCATCACCTTGACGTCCACCTCCAAATCTCGCATCGTCTCCGCCGCGCCGCACGTCGCGTCGTCGATCATCGCCAACGCCAGCTCTTTACTCCCGACCTCGCTCGCGCTTCCGCTCGCCCGTTCGAACACTCGTTTCAATTCATCCCGCAGCGGGAGCAATCCCTCCACCGAGGGCTTATTAAACGGATTCATGAGCTCCAACTCGCTCACGCCCGCGCGTTCGCCCAACGCGCGCCTCGTTGACTCCTCCGTCACCCCGCACTTGTGTAATGCCTTGGACGTGCGATCTCGCGCGCGCGTCAGCGCGAGCAGGACGTGCTCGGAGCCGAGTTCGGAACTGCGCAATTTCTTCGCCTGGTCCATGGCGTCCTTGACGGCGACGACGGCGTCCCCATCGAATGTTTCGAAAAATCCCGCCCTCGTGACGGTTCGTTCGCGCGTCGCTGGACGCGCGCGTTGGAGGCGACACGCGGTGTGGGAAGCGCGGTGGATGCAAACGTATCGCTCGACGCGCGCGGAGGCGGCGAGCGACGCGCGGGCGTCGGCCGTCGCGCGCATGATGGGCCGCGAGTCGCGCGCTCGAGACTGACGTCACAAAAAGGCTTCAGGCTCGAGTCGACGCGCGACATGGACCGACCGTCGTGCTCGGCGACGCTCGATCGCGATAGCGGCGTCGCGGTGCTTACCATGTCGCGCGCGACGCGTTCGAACGCCATCGACGCGCGCATGTGGCAGGATTTGCGCGAGTGCATTTCTTTCATCGCTCGAGCGTCCCCGCGCGCGGTCGTCGTTCGCGGCGATGGAAAGAATTTTTGCGCCGGCATCGACGTGAGCGATCCAAAGACGTTGTTTTCGACGCTCGGTGACGTCGGGGCGTCGTGCGAGGGACGGCGGAGGGAGGCGTTGGCGAGACACATTCGGTCACTGCAAGATGTTTTCACCGCGCTCGAGACAGAAATAGAGGCACCGGTGATCGCGTGCGTGCGCGGAGCGTGTTACGGCGCGGGCGTTGATTTAATCACGGCGTGTACAATTCGGTTGTGCGGAAGAGACGCGCGGTTTTGCGTCAAGGAGGTGGATGTGGGGATTACGGCGGACGTCGGCACGCTGCAAAGGCTGCCGCCCATAGTCGGCTTCGGTTGCGCAAACGAGCTCGCGTTGACGGCGAGAGTGATCGACGCCGAGGAGGCGAAGAGGATAGGACTCGTATCCGAGGTGTGTGAGGACGTCGAAGCGAGGGCGATGGCGTTGGCGATGATGTTGGCGTCGAAATCGCCGCTCGCGGTGCGAGGTACGAAGAGAGTGTTGCTTCGCGCGAGAGACGAGCCGGACGTCGCGAGAGGGTTGAATTACGTCGCTACGCACAACGCGGCGGTGTTAATGAGCGATGATTTGAACGAAAGCCTCAAGGCGCGTTTCGAGAAACGCGCGCCCGTGTATTCTAAGCTCTAGGCTACTTTGTCACAATATCTCTGCTAGTTTTCTAACCGACTCGCTCGCGTTCGTCGCACTCCGTGTCTCCGCGCGACGTTCGCGTCTCAACCTCGATGAATGAACGACGACAAAACGGGTGTTACCGTCACGAGGGTGGCGCGTACCAACCTCCATCCACGGGTAACATCGCCCCGGGGCCGTTAAAACTCGCCGTCGCCGGATCTCGCACCAAATCGAACGCCAACAACTCCAAATCGTCATCCACGTACACCCTCCCGTCGCTTCGCGTCTCTAACCCGCTCCACGATCGCGTGGACACCCCTAAAACCTCCCCTCGCGCGTACATCGCTCTCACCTTTCTGCCGGCGGCCGTCTCCACCATCACCTCGAGGTATCCGAAGAGCGTCTTTCCTTCGTCGTCCCAATACATCTGCGTCACGCGATGCGACGCCTCGCTCGCGCGCACGTCGCGAAACAACGATTCCTCCGCCTCGCTCGGGTGTTCCAACCGTCCGTACGCCCGCCCCTCGCGCACCGCGCCGGCGTCGTACGCCGCCACCTCGCGTTGTAAGATTGATTTCGGATAGATGCGCTGATTTCTGTTGACGCGATCCGCCCTCGCGAGGAGTCCGTGGAGGATCAACCGACCATCGTTCGCGTCGAGCGAGCGCGTGAAACGCTCGACGCGTCGCTCGCGCTCGATCTCGGCCTCGTCCGCGAGCACGCGCTCCACGGTGTGCACGGACACGCAGACGCCCATCGAAAAGTGAAGTCGGGAAGAGCGCGGCGGCGAGGCGGCCGCACACGTCGACGCGAGCGAAAGACGCGAGAGACGCGAGTGCAAGACGCGAGAGACGCGCGCGCATCGTTCGGACGCGCGAGAGAGATGTCGGCGCTGGAGGCGATCGTATACGAGCGCGGGGCGCTCAAGTTGCTCGATCAGCTCAAACTCCCGCTGGAGACGACGTACGTCGACATCGAGGATTGCGACGCGTGTTGGCGAGCGATCAAGGATATGAACGTGCGCGGTGCGCCGGCGATCGCTATCGCGGCGGCGTTGGCGCTGGCGGTGGAGCTGGAGAAGAAAAAGGGCGAGCTCTCAACGTGCGAGGCGGCGGAGGCGTTCGTGCACGAACGGTTCGATCACATGTACACGTCGAGACCGACGGCGGTGAATCTTGGAGAGGCGAGAAAGAGAATTAAATCGTTGGCGACGTCCCTGAAGGCGAACGGGGACGCGGGAGCGATGATTGACGGAGTGATTGAGGCGTGCGAGGCGATGTTGGCGGAGGATGTGGCGTCGTGCAGAGCCATCGGAGCGAAAGGGGCGGAGGCTCTGTTGAGAGCGGTGAACGCGAAGGATGGACAAAAAATTAAAGTCATGACGTGTTGTAACACGGGATCGCTCGCCACCGCGGGATACGGGACGGCGTTGGGGGTGATTCGCGCACTTTGGGAAACGGGCCGTCTCGAACGCGCGTACTGCTTGGAGACTCGTCCGTACAATCAAGGCTCGCGTTTGACGGCGTACGAGCTTGTGTACGAAAAAATTCCGGGCACTTTGATTTGCGATAACATGGCAGCAGCGCTCATGGCGCGCGGAGACGTCGACGCGATCGTCGTGGGTGCGGACAGAGTCGCTGCGAACGGCGACTTTGCCAACAAGATTGGCACGTATTCGCTCGCGGTGAACGCAAAACACCACGGTGTTCCCATGTTCACAGCCGCACCGGTGACGACGCTCGATCCAGAGACCTCAACCGGGGCCGATATTCACATCGAGGAGCGACCGGGGGAGGAGGTGACGCATTCGCTCGGTCGTCGCGTCGCGGCGGAGGGCATCGACGTGTGGAATCCATCCTTCGACGTCACGCCCGCTGCCCTGCTCGCCGGCGTCATCACCGAACACGGCGTCATCGAAAAGAACGTCAGCGGTGTCTTCCCCGTCGCTGAGTTCGTCGCGAAGGCAAAGAACGGGGAACTCCAGGCGGCCAAGCCCTCGGGTCCGCCGGGATTCATCGCCCTCGACTGCGAAACCGTTCTCGATTATGCAGCGTCCAAGGATAACGTCGCCGCCGTTCTGGGCGGCGCGTCCACGCGAAGCGCGTGGTCCGCGAAAGAAATCGGTGATGGAAACATCAATTTCGTTTACATCATCACCGGCACCTCTGCCGATAAATCCGTCATCGTCAAGCAAGGCTTGCCCTTCGTGCGATGCGTCGGCGAGAGCTGGCCGCTGACGCAAGAACGCGTGCGGTACGAAGCCGAGGCGCTCATCCAGGCGCATAAATACTGTCCAGCGCACGTGCCCGAGGTGTACGTCTACGATCCGACGATGGCGACAATCGTGATGCAATACCTCGAGCCCCCACACATCATCCTGCGAGGCGGGATTATCGAAGGAAAGTTGTATCCGAAATTAGCCGAACACGTCGGCGAGTACTTGGCGACGACGCTCTACAAATCGTCCGCCCTCTGCGTGGGCGGCGCCGCGCTTCGTCGCGCACGCCAGGCGTTCGGACAAAATGAAGACATGTGTGAACTCACCGAACAGGTCATCTTCACGGAACCGTACGGGAAGGCGGACAACAATCACTGGACGACGCCGCAACTCGACGACGTAGTGGGGCAGATTCAATCCGACGCCGCTCTCAAGCGCGCCATCAACGCGTTGAAGGAAAAGTTCATGACCGAAGGTCAAGCGCTGTTGCACGGTGATTTACACACAGGATCGTTGATGTGCACCGAGACGACGACGTTCGCCATCGATAACGAATTCGCCTTTTACGGACCGATGGGATTCGACGTCGGAGCGTTTTTGGCCAACTTGTTGCTCGCGTACTTTTCGCAGCGCGGTTGGGCCGAGTGCAAGGGTGAAGATCGCGGCGCGCAGCGCGCGTGGCTGTTGGACACGTTCACGTCGACGTGGAACGTCTTCGAGAAGCGTTTCTTGGAGCAATGGAACGAACAAGGTGTGCGAGACGACTGCGGAGGATTGTCGCCGGCTATTTTATACGGCGCGGGCGTAGACGACGGAGTGAACGCTTTAAAGGCGCTTCAAGAGGCGTACATGAAACAGATTTGGGAAGATAGTCTAGGATTCGCGGGTGCGAAAATGATTCGTCGCATCATCGGCATCGCGCACGTGGCCGATCTCGATAAAATTCCAGACGCTGACGTTCGAGCGCGATGCGAACGTGCGGCGCTCACGTGCGGACGCGAGCTCATGCTCAACGCGAAGACGCTCACGCCGGCGTCCATCGTGAACGTCATCACGAGCCAGGAACTTTGAATTTGCAGTGTAGTGTGAAAGAGCAAAATTACAACAAATTTAAAGCGTGCTGTGTTATGAGTAATAGTAGTAACTTCGCTAACCGCTCACCGAGTCTTGCGTTTTTGATCGAGCCATCGAGACGCGGCTGATTTTTGCGAATCGCGCAACGGAGAGTTGACCTCGACTTTCGGTCCGTA
>Ga0255780_10004334_pt1 | contig 12207 bp, 11 predicted proteins | sample 071ome_32_FD_179978 | JGI IMG/M metagenome (GOLD analysis project Ga0255780, IMG submission 179978) | Coastal salt marsh microbial communities from the Groves Creek Marsh, Skidaway Island, Georgia - 071405AT metaG (version 2) | ecosystem: Environmental > Aquatic > Marine > Intertidal zone >...
CCTCGATGCCGCGTTCCTTGGCGAGCATTTGCCACGGCACAATGTCGCTGTGGTGCTCCATCTCGGTCAGGACGATCGCGTCCCCTTCGTTGAGCACGGCGCGGCCCCATCCGTGTGCAACGAGGTTGATCGCTTCGGTCGTGCCGGAGGTCAGCACCACCCGTTCGGCGTTGAACCACGTTCGCAAGGTCGCTCGACAGGCTTCGTAGGCATCGGTTGCTTCGCCGGCGAGCGCGTGCACCGCTCGGTGCACGTTCGCGTTGCTGTGCCGGTAATAGGCGTCCATCGCGTCGATCACGACCGCAGGTTTCTGCGTGGTCGCTGCGTTGTCAAGGTAAACGAGCGGCTGGTTGCCGTGCACCGTCCGCGAGAGGATTGGGAAATCGGCCGGGTCGACCATCCTCACCACTCCTGGGCACAGTCGAGGTGAACGATGAGCCGGTCGCGAAGCACGCCCACGAGGCGGTCGTGGTTGAGTTCGCTGAAAGCAGCGGCCAGGAAGCCCTCCACGACGAGGTCTTCCGCTGATGCACGGTCCAGGCCACGGCACATGAGGTAGTGGACTTGCCCTTCGTCGATGGCGGCGCTCGCGGCACCGTGGGCGGCAGCGACATCGTCGGCCAGCACTTCGAGTTCTGGAATGGCGTCCGCCCTCGCGGATTCCGACAGGAGCAGGTTGCGGAACACCTGCCCAGCGTCGCTGCCGTCGGCGCCGGGGGCGATGACCAGCCTGCCCGTGCCAATGCTGCGGGACGCGTCGCCGCAGGCCGTGTTGGCGACCAGTGAGGAGGTCGTGTGGCCGAGGTGGTGATGGATCTCAACGTGATGGTCGTCGTGGCGCTCGCCTCGGCCATGCACGCCGATGCCGATCCGCACGTCGCCTCCCGTCGCGTTCAGATGATGTCGAAGGTCGGATTTGCGTCGGAACCCTCCCGTGGAAAGGGTGCCGCTGATGAGTCGGGCGTCGCGGCCGATGTTCCAGTCGTCGCACCGCAGAAAGCGGGCGTGCTTGCCGAGTTCGTCCGTCACGGCGACCGCGAGGTGTGCGCCGTCCGTGACGTCACCGGTCAGGTGCAGGCCGCACCACGACGCGTCGCCCGAGAGGTGGAGGTGCAGGGTGGCGTGGCCCGTGCAGCGCACGTGGAGGCGTCCTGCGACGGCCTCCCCGTTGGCCACGAGGTCGACGTGGATTACCTCGGCGAGGTCACCGTGCAGGTCAAGCTGATGGCCGCCTTCGACGGCATCGTCCAACGTCGCTCGAGCCACGTCTTCAACGTCCGGCCGCGTGTATTCGTGCGCATGCACCATGGTCGAAAAACGGTCCTTGCCCGCGGCATGCAGGTGGACCCCTCCGCCGTCTGCGAGGCACGACGGGGAGGGAGGGTGAACGTTGACGTGGAGTGATTCAACAACAGCCGCGTCCGGGGCCATCCATGTCCACGGCGTGTGCCTCCAGAGGTGAATGGAGCGGGGCGGTGCCGGGCGGGCGACCGTCATCCGATCGACCCCTCCATGTGGAGGTCAAGCAACTTGTTGAGTTCGGTGGCGTACTCCATCGGGAGTTCCTTGGTGAAGGGTTCGAAGAAACCGTTCACGATGAGGCCCATCGCTTCGGCTTCGGTGTGCCCACGGGACATGAGGTAGAACAATTGGTCGCCTCCCACCTTGGACACCGACGCTTCGTGCTCCAGGTCAGCACTGGCGTTGCCAACCTCCATCGTCGGGTAGGTGTCGCTTCGGCTTTCGGGGTCGAGCATCAGGGCGTCGCACACGACCTTTGAGCGGCAGCCGTGGGCCTTAGGGAGCACCTGCAGCATGCCACGGTAGGTGGACCGCCCGCCGTCCTTTGAGATGGACTTGGAGAGGATGTTCGACGTGGTGTTTGGCGCGAGGTGGTGCACCTTCGACCCCGCGTCTTGGTGCTGTCCTTCACCAGCGTACGCCACGGAGATGATCTCTGCGTGCGCGCCTTCGCCCTTGAGCAAGACCGCGGGGTACTTCATCGTCAATTTCGAGCCGAGGTTCCCGTCCACCCACTCGACCGTGGCGTTTGCGTGGGCGATGCCACGCTTGGTGACGAGGTTGTAGACGCTGGCGGACCAGTTTTGGATGGTCGAGTAACGGATGCGGGAGCCTTCGAGGGCGATCAACTCCACCACCGCGGAGTGGAGGGATTCCTCCGAGTAGGTCGGCGCCGTGCAGCCCTCGACGTAGTGGACCGAGGCGCCTTCGTCCGCAACGATGAGCGTGCGCTCAAACTGGCCCATGTTCTTCGCGTTGATGCGGAAGTAGGCCTGAACGGGCATCTCAACGTGCACGCCCTTCGGGACGTAGAGGAAGGAGCCCCCGGACCAGACGGCGGTGTTGAGGGCGCTGAATTTGTTGTCGGTGTAGGGGACGACCGTGTTGAAGAAGCGCTTCACGAGATCGGGATGCTCGCGAAGCCCGGAGTCCATGTCGAGGAAGATGACGCCTTGGGCTTCCAGGTCTTCACGCATGCTGTGGTAAACGGCCTCCGATTCGTACTGCGCCGTCACGCCACCCAACCACTTCTGTTCCGCTTCGGGGATGCCAAGACGCTCGAAGGTGTGCTTGATGTCGTCCGGTACGTCGTCCCAGTTCCGCTCTGTTTTGTCGGAGGAGCGCAGGAAGTACGTCACGGCGTCAAAATCGATCTGCTTGAGCATCGCGGCGTTGCCCCACTCCGGCATGGGGCGCTCCATGAAGTGGTGGTAGGCCTTCACGCGGAGTTCGGTCATCCATTCCGGTTCGTTCTTCAGCGCTGAGATGTCGCGGACGACCTGCTCGGACAAGCCTTTGTCAAAGCGGATGGTGGCGTGCTCGGGGTCGTGAAACCCGAACTGGTACTCGCCGACCGCCTGCCGTGCTTCGTCGCCCATGTCCTCACCTCACCGCGCGACGATGCCGTCGTACCCATGCTGCTCCAAACGCTCGGCCACGTCCGGCCCGCCGCTTTCGACGATGCGTCCGTCGATCATCACGTGGACCACGTCCGGGACGACAAGTTCGAGCAGGCGCTTGTAGTGCGTGATCAGCAGGATGCCGCACGTGGGGGGCAGGCTGTTGATGGCCCCGGCCACCGCACGCATGGCGTCGATGTCCAGGCCTGAATCGGTCTCGTCAAGCAGCGCGAGTCGTGGTTGAAGCAGCATCATTTGGAGGATCTCCAGCCGCTTCTTTTCGCCACCGCTGAAGCCGTCGTTCACGTACCGTGCGAGGAAGGAACGGTCCATGCCGAGTTTGTCCATGGCGGTCTTGAGTTCCTCACGGAAGGCGCGGGCCTTGGGTGCTTCACCACGGACGGCCGCGACGGAGCGTCGCAGGAAAGTGCCCACCTGCACGCCGGGAATGGCGGACGGGTATTGGAAGGACAGGAACATCCCGGCACGCGCGCGTTCGAAGACCTCGAGGTCGTCCAGCGGGGCCCCGTTGTACTGCACGGTGCCGCCCGTGATGGTGTAGGCGGGGTGGCCCATCAGCACTGAGGCGAGCGTTGACTTGCCTGCGCCGTTCAGGCCCATGATGGCGTGCCGCTCTCCGGCCTTGATGCGCAGGTTGACGCCGTTGAGGATGGGCGTGCCCTCCACCTCGGCGTGGAGGTCCTCGACCACGAGCAGGTCGTCGGTCATGCGGCAGGCTCCTGCCCGGCTCTTATCAAGGAATGTACGCGCGTTCCCGATGACCGGTCATGCATTCAAAGACCGGGCCGTGGTCAGGGTGGCGTGGACGACGACCCGCTTGTGGCGATGTACGCGCAGCAGGCCGAAGCAGCCATGCGCGCCGAAGCAGAACGCCGGATGGCCGATGTGCTCGACCCAGAGGAAGAGGAGCGGCTGCGAAACCTCCCATTGGTGAGCGCGGCCGGCGGGGCGCATTTTGTCCCCGCACTCTTGTCTCGCCTCGGCCCGGTCCGCGCGGCCCTTGACGGCCACGGGGGTGGGATTGAGGTCAGCGCATGGACGCTGGACGACCTTGGCCTTGACCTCGTGCTCGACCTCACGGGCGCGTGCGTGTCGTGCGGGGCTGCACCCGGCACGCTTCAAGGCGTTCGTGCCGACCTCGAGGCGGACAGCGAGGTGGTTCGCGTGCGGTTCGACGCACGCCTGCTCGAAGGCTTCGATGACCTCGGTCGTGATTTCGTGCTCACCCATGGAGGCGTGGAGTTCGTCACGGTGGAGGATGCGCCATGAGGGAGGTTCGGGTTCGCTACCCCCTTGATGTCCTTCGTACCACCGTGCTTGCCCCGTACGTGGCGCTTTTTTCCGAACTCGACCTCCTCAACACGCTCGGCCGTTCGGAGGACGATGCCGAGGTCACCCTGCTTGTTCGGATGCGGTTGGCGGAGGGCGTCGACGAGGCCGCGGTTGAGGGCCTCCCCAACGTGAGCCTTCAGGAAACGGTTCGCCGAGACGACTCGGACGACGGCCTCGATCTCTACGTCATCGCCAGCCTTCGTCATCCTCACCTGACCTTGCCGCTTCGCCTTCCGGACGCCGCTGTGACAGGGTTCAGCCTCCGAGAAAACGGCATCTCCATCACGATTCGTGGCTCGTCCGACGGGTGCAGCACGCTCGTGACGGCCCTGCGCTTGTGGGACAACCGGTGCTCCGTCTCTGTGGGTCGCACGAGCGGTGACGAGGACCCCACCTCCGCCCTGCTCACCGAACAGCAGCGCCATGCTGCACAGCTCTCCATCAGCATGGGGTACCATGAGGTGCCCCGGCGGTGCACCTTGGCCGAAGTCGCACAGGCCGCGGGCGTCTCCACCGCGACCATGTCTGGCCACCTCCGCGAGGTCAACCGGGTCGCGCACGAGCAATTGCTGGAGCGCCTTGGGGAATGAGCAACGAAGGCTTCTTGACGCGCTCGTCCGAGGGCAAACAGGTGTTGGGATGAAGGAAGTCCGAATGCGCTACCCTTCGCACGTCATCCTCGCGACGGAGTTTGCGCAGCAGGTTGAGGTGGTGATCGCGACGACGCTCATGGCCACCGTGCAACGCGATTACGTCGAGATGGTCAACACCCAAATCCTGCAGATGACCCTCGCCGCAGGGTACACGTCGGCGGACATTGACCGGGTGCCGTGGTTCAAGGTGGAGGAGGTCATCGCTGAAGAAGTGGAAGGAACTCATCTGAAGGTGACCGCGCTGGTGCGCAACAGCCACCCTCTGAACGCCTTCGGACGGAGCATCGGCAGCGCCGTGATTGCCGTCGGCTCATCGATCGGGATCGACGGAGCGGAGATCATCATCCGAGGCACGCCGACCGGATGTCAGGCCATGGTGGACGGCTTTCGTGCATGGAACCCCTCCGCAACCGTAGCCGTGGTTCGCCTCAGCAACAACGCCGGTGACGCGGATGTGGGGTTGACGCCGCACCAGACGAAGGCCTTCGAAGCGGCCTGGCGGTTGGGGTACTACAACCGCCCCCGGGGCTGCACGCTGCACGACGTGGCCCAAGAGGTGGGGGTGTCCCGCGCCACCGTGAGCGGGCACCTCGGTTCGGTCGAAGTCGTGGCGCACGCTCGCCTCGCGGAGCGGCTCGGGCTTCGTTCCTCAGGGTCGCCTTGAAGACCCCGGGTCCCGCCCAATCAACATGGCATGGTCGGACGCTGGCAGGCCCTCGCCGAAACCCGCACGCGACGCCGACATTGGGCGCTTCGAGGTGAAGCACCGGGACGGACGCGCACGGCTTGGTGTGCTGCATACGGCGCACGGTGCGGTGCAGACGCCCACCTTGCTCCCGGTCATCAACCCGAACATCCGAACCATCGAGCCCCGTGAAATGTGGGACCGGTACGGCATTGAGATGCTCATCACGAACAGTTACATCATCTGGAAGCACGACGAGCTGAAGGTCAAGGCCGTGACGGACGGCGTGCATGCGCTGTTGGATTTCCCGGGGGCCATCATGACCGATTCAGGCACCTTCCAATCCTACGTGTACGGCGACGTTGAGGTGGGTCCAGAGGAAATTGTGGCCTTTCAGCGTTCCATCGGCGTCGATGTTGCGACGATGCTCGACGTGTTCAGCCGTCCTGAGATGACCGAAGAGGAACTCCAAGCGGCCGTGGAGGAGACCCTCGCCCGCGCCGGTCCAAGCGTGACCGCTGCGGATGGAACGATGCTGAACGGTCCGATTCAGGGCGGCCACGTGCACGCCCTGCGACGACGCAGCGCGGAGGGGATGGGCGAGCACGGTTTCGCCGTCCACCCCATTGGAGGCATCGTTCCCGTGATGGAGCAACAGCGCTACGCCGACCTTGCCCGTGTTGTGATGGGCAGCCTCCCTCACCTCCCACCGGACCGGCCCGTCCACATGTTTGGCTGCGGCCATCCGATGCTCTTCCCAATGCTCATCGCGCTTGGTGCGGACCTGTTCGATTCTGCCGCGTACGCGCTCTTTGCCCGCGATGGCCGCTTGCTGACCCCCACGGGGACGGTGCACCTCGATCGCCTCCAGGAGTGGCCGCTCCTCGTCCCGTGCGTGGTTGGATGCTCTCCGGAGGACGTCCGTCGCATGAACGACGACGATCGCACCACGTTGCTGGCGCGGTTCAACCTCGAAGTGACCCTCGGGGAACTCGCGGCGTGCCGACAAGCCGTCCACGAAGGACGAATATGGGAGCGCGCTGAGCGCCGAAGCCACGCCCATCCCGCGCTGCGGGAGGCCTTCCTCTGGTTGACCACCTCCCCCGCACGAGGCAGCGCGCCCATTCCGGGCTCCGAACACCTGCTCGTCACAGACCGGGACGCGGCCCGTGACACGTCGCCCGCACGTGGCGAGTGGGAACCGGCGTGGGACTGGATCGTTGAGGCCCAGACGACGCCCGGCGCCGGCGCCGTGCTGTGGGCCGGCGAGGACACCTTCGTTCGACCTCAGGTCGTGGCGGCCCGCCGGCGCCTTCACGCGGCGTGGAGGCCCCGAACGACGGAGGGTCCCGTGCTGATCGTGCACGGCGCCTCGGCCCCGTGGCGCGACCGCGTGGGTCGGCAGGTTGAGCGAGCGCTTGCTGCACACCCGAACCTCGAGGTCCTCGTGCTCTCGCCCCTTGGGTTGGTCCCATGGGCGCTTGAGGACATGCAGCCCTTTGCGCACGTGGAATCCCCAGCCTGGCTCTGGGCACGCCCCCTTGACCCGGCTTGGGTCCGGCGCGAGCTGGAACGCCTCCATCTTGGGGGCCGTTCCTTCGCGGGCCTCAACCTTCGCACCGGAGAGGTCGGCGAAGCGGTGGACGACGCCTTGGCCGACCTCGGGCTTGGCCCCCGTGCGGCGCATGATGCGGCTGGCTTGGCGGACGCAGCAGCGGCCATTCTGGCCGAGCAAGCGCGGTCGAAGGCCATGGTGGAACTGAACCTTGACCGCGCCACGGCCGAGGCCTTCGTCGACCGTCCAACCTTCGTCATGAGCAGCACGGGGCGGATCCGGAACGTCCTCGATGCCGAAGGCCGGCACATCCTCTCCCCTCGCCTGACCGACGGTGGGCTGTCCCTGACCGACGAAGGGGCCCGCCGCTTGCACGCCCTCTGCTCCCCCGGCGAGCAAGGCCCACCCGTCGTCACCGTCCCCGACGACGCCGTGCCGTTCGTTGGAGCCGGGCGCAACGTCATCCACGGCTTCCTGACCGGTGTCGAAGGCGCCCTCGTTCCGGGCCGAACGTGCCTCGTGGTCGATGAACGCGGCGGTTTGGTGGCGCACGGCGTGGCCCGCTGCACCTCACGCGAGGCCGTGGCCTTCCGCAAAGGCATCGCTGTCCGCGTTCGCGGCGGCCTCCGCTCCTCCTGAACGCGTTGGTCTCGCGCTCTTCGTGGTGGACTTCAAGGGCCCCCGCATGTACCCGCAGGACGTGACGGACGCTCGCCCTGCTGTCGTGGAAACCTCCGGCCTGACGAAGGCCTACGGTTCCCATGTCGCGCTGGACGGGCTCGACCTTCGCATCGAAGCAGGGGCCACCGGGCTGCTCGGAGCCAACGGGGCGGGAAAATCGACGCTGCTCAAAACCCTCCTTGGCCTCGTTCAGGTCAGCGCGGGGGAAGGCAAGGTCCTCGGCCTCGACATCCGAACCGACGGGCCGAGCATTCGCCAGCGGATTGGTTACATGCCCGAATACGAGGCCCTGGACCCTCGGATGGACGGCATCCATCAGGTGCGGTACGCCGGGGAACTGCTCGGCATGAACCCCACCGTGGCGATGGGGAGGGCGCACCAAGCCCTGGAGTACGTTGGCCTCGGTGAGCAGCGCTACCGCCCCATCAGCAGTTACTCCACCGGAATGCGGCAAGCCACGAAGCTGGCATGCGCCATCATCCACGACCCCGAACTCATCATCGCCGATGAGCCGTCCAACGGACTGGACGCTGCATCACGGGACTTCATGCTCCAAACCCTGGACACCACCGTGCGCAACGGGCAGCGCAGCGTCCTGATGGCCAGCCATCTCATGGACGATGTGGAACAGGTCTGCGAACGCATCGTGCTCCTGCACAAGGGCCGCTTGGTGGCGCAGGGTCGGATTGAGGACCTGAAGGCGATCGACCGTGAATACGAGGTTCACGTGTGGGGGGCCGCCGATGCCATGGCCACCGGCTTGGCCGACCGTGGACTGCACGTGCGTCGGGAGGGTCGAGTCATGCGCGTGGCGCAGGAGCGGGACGGCATCCCGACGGAAATCCTCGAAGTGGCGGCCGAGACGGGGGCGCAAGTCCGCCGACTCCACATGTACGAAGCCTCCTTGGAGGACCTTTTCATCGCCATCATGGAACGCCTCGGCCACGACGTCAAGTCGAGCGACGACCTGTACGCAAACGCTCCCAAGGGAGGTGCTGGGCCTGCCTGAGGACGCTGATGCCGGCACGGAGGCAGCGGACGACGTCCGGTTCGATGAGGCGTCGCCGGTCACGGGTGCATCGCGCATCGAGGCCGCGTGGACCGGGCAAGACGACGGATCAGCCAGCGTGGCCGGGGCAGGAGACGCCTCAGGGCACGTGTTCACCCAAACCTACCTCCCATGGAGCGGGACGCTCAACCCGCGGTGGGCGAGGAACTGGGCCGTCTACCGTCACCACCTCGCTGGCCTTGTTCGAAGCGGCCACCGGCCGTGGCCGGTGCTCGTGCGCCTCTACCTGCTGCTGGTCCTCATCGGTGCCGCCGCCGACATGTTCCCCATCCTCCTCTCGTCCATCCTCGGGGACGGCGCCTCCATTGTGAGCGTCTTCGGCGTCAGCAGGAATTCCCTGTACGCGCACGTGCTGGGCTTCTTTCCACGCAACATCCTGTACTACCCCGTGGTGACGGCGCTCATCGTCGGGACGATGATTTCCGAGGACCGCCTGAACGGAACCTCCGCCCTGTACTTCAGCCGGCCGATCTCGCGGCTCGATTATGTGGTGATGAAGTACCTCGCCGCGGCCTCGGTGCTCGGGTTGCTGTGCATCGGCACCCTGGTGCTGTTCTATTTCGCCGAGGTGCTCGCCATGGGGCGGGGCTGGGCCTGGGTCGTCGACACCTTCCCCCTCTTGATGGCGGCCGTTGCAGCCGGGGGCCTGCTGGTCGTCACCTACACCTCACTGGGGCTGGGGCTGTCAAGCGTGTCCACGAACGGCTACTTTCCCGCCATTGGTTTGCTGGCCCTCGTGTTGGGCACCAAGTCGCTCGCCGAAATCGTTGGCCTGCTCTTCGAGCAGGACGTGCTGTACCTCTTCTCGCCGTACGATGCCTTGGCGAACGTTGGCCAGCACCTGCTCGGCATTGAGTCGAACTACGACCTCCCGTGGACGTGGTCGTTGGTCTCGGTTGTCGCGATGAACGCCGTGGCCCTGTACGTCCTGGCCGGGCGCGTCGCCTCCATGGAGGTGACCCGTGAATGATGCCCGACCTGTCGCAGGTGGGGCCCGCCGTGGACCCCGCTGCACCCGTGCCGGTGGACAGCAAGGTGCCCGCCGTGGTGTTCGACCACGTCTCGAAAACCTACGGACGCATCCATGCCTTGAGCAACATCAACCTCGCCATTTCCGGTGGCGTGACCGGCATTCTTGGGCTGAACGGCGCCGGGAAATCCACGCTGTTCAACCTCCTCATGGGGCGCTGCCGGCCATCGAGCGGTGAGGTGCGGCTCTTCGGCATCGACCCGTGGAAGGACCCGAGCCCCTACGCGCGGGTCGGCTTCGTTCCCGAATCGGAAAAGCTGCACGACTGGATGACGGCGGGGGATTTTGTCGCGACCTTCGCCCGCCTGCATGGCCTTGGCCGTGAGCAGGCGCAAGCGGAGGCCGAGCGGGTGCTGACCTTTGTCGGCCTGCAGGAGAACATCCACTCCGAAATTGGACGCTTTTCGAAGGGGATGCGTCAACGCGTGAAGATCGCGCACGCCCTCGTCAACGACCCCGACCTCATCGTGCTCGACGAGCCGCTCACGGGGTGCGACCCCTTGGCACGAACGACCATCATGAACGTCGTGCGTGAACTTGGTCGGATGGGACGAACGGTCCTCGTGAGCAGCCACATCCTGCACGAGATCGAGCGCATCACCGAACAGATCGTGCTGCTCCACCATGGGCAGGTGCTGGCGCTTGGCAACGTGCACGGCATTCGCGCCCGACTTGACCGCATTCCGCACCGCATCCTCATCCACACGGACGACGCGAACCGCCTGGCGAAGACGACGCTCGACCTCGAGCACGTGCACGGTGTGCTCCTCCCCGGAGAGGGCAAGGTGGAGATCTTGACGCACGACCTTGGGGCGGTGCACAGCGCCTTGCCCTCCTTGCTGGTGAACGGTGGCTTCAACGTGCATCGCATCGACAACCCCGACGACGACCTTGAGTCGATCATCGGGCACCTCGTTGGCGGAGGTGGCGCGTGATGGCGGACGAGGCGACGAAGGCTTGGGCAGCCCTCGACCGGAAGGCCACGGCCGTCGCCGAATTCACCCTCCGTCAGTACCGGACCCGGCTGTCCACCTGGGTGGTCGTTGGCTGTGTGGCGGTGGCCTTGGGCACGATCCTGCTGTTCTACCTTCAGGCCATGAGCGAAGAGGTGGTGGCGGTGGACAACGACGGCGATGCGTCGGACCCGGACGGGGACGGCTACCCGACGGGCCAGGAGGTGTCGCTGGGCACGGACCCGTACTTTGCGCTCGACCATCCGGGCAATTTCGATCCTCCTGTGGCTCCTGACCCGCCGGAGCGATGGATCGACGAAGACGGCCCTTCGTTTTCCAACGCCGTCGTCCTCGACGGAAGCACCACCTTCGGCGTGGACGACGACGGCGACTGCAGCGGAGCGGACGTCCCGGAGCGCAGCAAGGACAGCAACGGCAACGGCGAGGCGTGTGACATCGTCCTCCGCACGACGTATTCCGGGGCCTCCTACATGCTGAGCGACGGAGCGGTCGACGAGGACCCTTCGGAAGCGGCCCTCCTTCCGGAGGTGACCCACCGGGCCTTCCTGCTTGGCTACGGGAAGTTGGGGGTGGTGTTCATCGTGGGCATCTTCGTCCCCCTCTTCCTCGCGTCCGGACTGATCCGAACGGAAATCGCATCGGGGACCATGCACTACATGCTGGCGAAGCCGATTGCTCGCGGCGAAGTGCTGCTGTACCGCATGCTGGGCTACCTCACGCTGGTGTGGCCGGTCAGCGCTGCCTTGGTGCTCCTCTCCGCCGTGGTCACGGGCCTGGCCGCGCCGGGGGACGGTTGGCTGCGGGTCTCTGACCTCGGGCTGTGGCTTGCGATTTTGCTTGCCACGTGGCTTGCGCTGCTCGTGTACGGGATGCTGTTCATGACCTTGGGCGTCATGTGGCGCTTCGGCATCGTCCTCGCCATCCCCTTCGCAGCATGGGAGTTTGGCATGGCCTTCCTCTCCATGGGCCTGCCTTCCTCACCGTTGCTCCGCGTGTCCGTCATCGGGTGGTGCCTCTCCATCATCGACGCCGCGACGAGGCTCGTGTGGAAGGACCACGACCTCTTCGTTGCGTACACCTCCGATGGAACGGTATGGGGTTCCGCAGGGCCCCCGGGAGAGGCCTTGGCCTTCCTCACCTCCAACGCGCCGTTTGACCTGAGCCCCACGTGGAACATCGCCATCGCCGTGCTCGTCCTGTTGCTTCAAGCAGGGCTCATCTGGTTGGTTGGCGCGGCACTGTTCAACGGGAAGGAGATCGCGTGACCCCTCCGGACCGGTTCCTCG
>Ga0255780_10004352_pt1 | contig 12168 bp, 8 predicted proteins | sample 071ome_32_FD_179978 | JGI IMG/M metagenome (GOLD analysis project Ga0255780, IMG submission 179978) | Coastal salt marsh microbial communities from the Groves Creek Marsh, Skidaway Island, Georgia - 071405AT metaG (version 2) | ecosystem: Environmental > Aquatic > Marine > Intertidal zone > Salt...
GGCGACGGGGATCTGTTGGATGACTTTATTCTCGCGGCGACCCAGATGGACAGGGGAGACGACGACCACGACGACGACGACGACCACGACGACGACGAAACAGAGGGCGACGGCGACGGCGATCTGTCCGAGGGCGAGTCGTGGTTTTCGGATTCGGGGTCGATCGCGGGGCGGTCAGTCCTGACGCAGACTACGGACGAAGTTGAAGGGAACTCGTCCACACGCGATCCGTACAGCGCCCCGAAGAAGAAAGTGCCTGGTCCGGGGTCTATTGCGTCGACGTACTGGCGAGAGGAGCGACAGGACCGTAAGAAACTGCTGTCGGTGATTGACGAGCAGTTTGAGCAGCTGGCGCTCGAGTACGACGAGGAGGAGCTCGGGGAGATGGACGAGCTGGCGGACGATGGGTACATCCAGGGAGGCGCTGACGTGGAGGACTTTGAGAGCGTGCTGGATGAGTTCATTCGGGATCATCCGAGGCGAGAAGAGCTTGGCGGCCCCGGCGCGGGGCTGCGGGGCAAGCTGTTCCTCGCTGAGGACATGGAGAGGCACGGTTTCGGCAATGACCACGCGGCGTTGAGCATTCAAATGGCCAAGGAAGCGATTCGGAAGATGGAGGCCGCCGCCGCGGAGCACGAGGACGGCGAGGACGGCGAGGAGGGCGACGGCGCGGCGCCCGCAAACGCCCACGTCGAGATTGACCGTCGCAAGTTCGAGCGGGAGGACGCTAAGTGGGACTGCGAGTCGATCCTATCGCTTCGTTCCAACCTCTACAATCATCCCGGAACCATCACCGAGCCGAGCAGCAAGCCGCCCAAGACCATCAAGCTGGGCAAGAACGGGCTGCCCGTGGGCTATGGGCCGAATGGCTATGTGTCGACCAAGACGGCTGGGTTGGAGAAGATCGGCGAGGACGACGGGAGCGAGGGAGACAGCCATGACAACGACGAAGACGACGAAGACGACGAAGACGATATGGTGTGGTCCAAGCCGTCGACGGGCCCCAATATCCGGAAGAAAGGCGAGACTGCCGAGGAGAAAAAGGCCCGAAAGGCAGCGGTCAAGGCGGCCAAGCGGGAGTCCCGGGCGACGAAGAAGGAGATGAAGGTCATGTTTGCCCAGGAGCGCACCAAGGCGAGCATGCGAGAGTCGCGGAATCCTTCAGGATTGACTGAAATCAAAATGTAAGCTAATCGTTTCGATCCAACCGAAACTGCGAGCCTTCGGCGTTTGCGCCGAACATCGGCTTTCACGCGGCACACCCCCACTCGCCTTCACTTCCTCTTGGGCGCTCGCTTCTTCGGTCCGATCACCAGGCCTTGCTTATCAAAGGCATCCATCATCATCTGACGCTCTTGCTCCACCTCGACCCACTCCTGGTCGTCTTCACGCTGCGCGCGCATCTCGCCGATGACTCGGACAATCTGGCGCCGCTCCGGCACGCGATACTTCTTCGCGAACGATTTCGACTTGAAGCCCTTTTTCTTGGCAAGAACAGGTGCTTCCGTCGTATAGATCGGGTGCTCCTCGTGTTCCTCGTCCTCCTCGACATCTGTCGACTCGCCCTGGCCGTCGGCGTGGGCCGCCACCGTCCACCCCTCCCCCTCTCCCAGCTGCTCCCTCGCCCTCCGCTTCCGCTTCTTCTCCCCGCGCTCCTTGTTATCATCGCCGACGTGACGCACCAACCCGCCAGTCTTCCCGTCGAGGAGCGCCAACCGAAGGTCCTCCAAGAGGCAGTACGCACACGCCGGCTGCGGCAGCAGCCGCACATCCGCCTGCTTCCTCAACACCATCAGCGGCTTTCTCTCCTGCCTGTACTCGCACCCTCTCACCCACTCCTCGATCCCGTCGCGCCCTTCCAACGCATCAACCACCACCCCGAGCCGCCGAGCCGCCTTGACCAGCATCCCCGACACCTCCCTATCCCCACCCCTACCCTCTCCGCCCTCGCCCTCGCCCTCCCCCTCGCCCTCCTCCTTGCCCACCACACACCCAAGCCTGTAACACCCGAGCTCCCCTCCCTGCAGCCTAGTCCCCACCTGCTCCAGATCATACCCCGCCACGTCCACCGGCACCCCGCCCCGCCCAACCACCCGCACCCCATACGCCTCCTCACACGGCACGCTCGTCGTCGCCCGCCCCGCGTCCAACCACGCCAACACCCACCCACCCGTCACGACCGGCACGCCCTCCACCATCGCGAGCAACACCTCATCCCGCAGCGCACACAACGCGTCCCCCACCACCACCACCATCCCCACGCCCACACCCCGCTTTCGGAACCCGAGCACCTCCACCGCGTCCTCCACCGCACGCGGCACCGCGCCACTCAAGCACACGCCCATCGCCATCCGCGTCAACCGAAACGGACTCATCTGACCCAACATCATAAAGTACCCGTGATACGCACGCCCCGTCCCCTCCTCCGACAGCTCCTTCAGCTTTTGCGCCTTCAGAATGTCCCGCATGTCCCGGCTCAGGTACGTCCGCCCGTGCGACGACGTGTCCCGCACGAGCACGTGCGCCGTCGTTGTCGGCGTTGATACCGTCGTCTTCCCCGTGTCGGCCGCATCCCCAGTACGAGTACGACCATTTGTCATCCCCGCCACCACCCGCAGCGTCGCATGCGTCCGACTCACCGTAATGTCCTCCTTGACCACCACGTCGGCCGCCTTTGGATTGGTCCCCACCACGTACGTCCTGTCCGGAACCAGGTACGCCCTCAACTCCGTCGCCTCCTTGGAACGCACGTCACCATCAAACGGCCTCGCGCGCAGCAACCAGACGTTGGAGAGGTGGGCGTCCGAAGGTTCCAGAGACAGAGAGGTCGACTTCTGGACGTCGTTGGCAGCCTTCCTGTTCGATCGTGCCGCAGACGGAGCCCGATTCCCGGCACCCGAGGAGGCGGTCGCACCCTTCCGCGTTCGCTGCGGTGGCATACTGACCGAATGACCGCTGGCTGCCTGGACGATGTTCAGTAGACGTTCGGCGAACGCGAAAAGCCCCGAGTGAACTCTGAACGTTCAAAAAGTAACTGATGACACCGACTCAGTCACTCATACTCGTCTTTCCGCGCTCTCTTTCGCGTGCCTGCGTATGGTATATATATAGCATATGAGCCACTGTCTTGCCTTCGAAGCGGGCGGAGACTGATTTTTGAGCTCCCGAAACCGAACATTTCCGGAATTATTCGACACCGTTCGCTCCGTGCACCTCTTCCGGACATGCTTCCGCGGTCGACAACGTCCACGGCTTATTCTATATAGTGCGGTGTGAGGCTCCGCCCGCCAGGTGCTCCTCTTCTCTACGTCAACAAGTACTACAACAACGAACATGACGTGGGAAGTCTCGAGGCTCGCAGTGGACGGGCGGTTGGTCCTCGTCGTCCGCGCCCTCGTGGTGTTTGCGGGCTGCGTGGTCGTCAGCCTGTCCACCTCGCGGAGCATGATGGCGATTTCGTCGATACCGTCGATACCGTCGATTTCGTCGGCGTCGGCCGAGCCTCTGCTGCCTGGCCGCCGGCTGTTCAACGTCGAGCTGGACAATGCCTCGTCGCTGGTGTTCGACTGGCGTACAGGGATCGCGATCCCGATCTATCTGATCATGTCAATGCTGGCGGTGGCGTCGGGGGTGGGCGGGGGGCTGTTCTGGGTGCCGCTGTTCACGGCGCTCCTTCAGTTCTCTGTCAAGTCGGCTGCGGCGCTGTCGCAGTCGTGTGTGGCGGGTGGGTGCATCGGGGGCACGCTGTATTCTATTATGCAGCGTCATCCGCACGATCGGCTGCGGCCGGTTATGGACTATAACCTGTCGCTGGTGCTGATGCCGGCGCTGGTGCAGGGCATCTCGTTCGGGGTGATGCTGAATTACATTCTTCCGAGCCTGGTTCTGAGCTGTCTGCTCGTCATAACGCTGCTTTTGATCTCGGCGAGGACGCTGCATCAGGGGATTAAGATGGTGCAGGCGGAGCAGCGGGTGAAGAGGATGGCGCGGGAGGCGCGAGCGCTTGAAGCCGCGTCCCAGGAGTCCCAGGACGCGGATCGGCTATCGCTGTCGCTCTCGCCGCCCGTGCTGACGGCGTATACGGACGACGAGACGGTGACGTTGGACGGGGAGAGCATGGGGAGTCGGCAGAGTCCGGCGGCCGTGCTGGATGAGGGCGGGAGCGGGAACGGGAAGGACGCGAAGGGCGGTGCGCGTCCAGGTGCAGGGAATGAGGTCAACCCGGACGTGTTGGCGGCCAAGCTGAGTCTGGCCGAGCAGGGAGCGTCCGACGATCCCGGGGAGTCGACGCCGTCGAGGATGTATCGGGCGTCGATGACGCTGATCAAACAGACGAGCTTGACCGTGCACCGGCATACGACCAAACGGGTTGTTCGGGTACTGGGGAAGATTCAAAAGCCGGTCATTCCTTGGTTGCCGTTTTTGAGCAACTGGGGGATCTTTTTGGTCTTCCTGGGTCTGCAGGTGGGAAAGAGCTTCTTCTCCAACTGCTCGTGGGAGACGTGGACGATGTTCGCCGTGCAGATTGTCTTTATGGTCTGCTCGAGCGTGTATTTCATCTGGTTCCAGGAGCACCCCGAGCCGATCAAGCACTCTCACCACGGGCTGGAGGGCGGAAGCGGGAGCGATGTGGAGGATGTCTGCTCTTCGAGCGCCAGCGATGGCAGCGACAACGAGGGCAGCGCCAGCGAGGGCGGCGACAACGATGGCAGCGATTCCGGCGGTCAAGAGTGGAAGCCGAGTCGGCTGGCGCTCATCTGGACGATGACGCTGCTGCTGGGGTGCCTCGCGGGCATGGTCGGCCTGGGCGGGGGCGTCATGATGTCGCCGCTGCTGTTGGAGCTCCGCGTGCATCCGCAGGCGGCGGCGGCCACGTCGACGTTCATCACGGTGTTCGCGTCGACCACGGCGGCGGTGACGTTTGGGCTGCAGGACCGTCTCAACCTGGAATATATGGCGTTGTTTGCGCCCATCTGCCTGATCGGCGGGTTCCTCGGCGTGTACGTCCTCACCGGGCTCATTAAGAAGTACAAGTGCACGAGTGTCGTGAACGTGCTTGTGGGATCGCTGATTCTCCTCTCGGCCGTCTTGGTCGGGGCGTTCAGCCTGCGGGACGAGGCCGTGGCCGTCGCCGACGGTGGGTATTGATCTCGACAACGTGCGCTCGCGCGCCCCGACGCTCTCACTCGCGCTTCGCTCGTTCGCCAGGCTCTCCGCTCGTGATATCGAGCTGGTGCAACGCCACCTACAATTGATGATTATGATATTGATATTGATGATGACGGTGATCACGAAGGATCCGCGGGGGGACTACTGAGAAAAAGCGCTGACGGTTGGTTGGGAACAGCAAGAACCAACTCTGACGTGTCCATCCACCCACAATGACTGATCAATACGCCGTACCGGCTTTTTTGCATGATGATATGTAACGAGCAGATCACAGGGATACGTCCTCGTTCTCGTCAAACGCCAGTCCGTAGTCGTCCTGGTCCAGGTCCTCCTCCAGGTCCTCGTCGGAACTCGAAAGCATGCCCGACTCCTCCGCCTTGGCAAGCGCCTTCTCCAACGCATTGGAGCTCATGGCCGCCTCCTCGGCGGCCGCCTGCGCCCGCGCGAGCGCCGTAAACACCTCGGCCACCGGATCGTCCTCCCGACCAAACACATCCGTCGCCATGTCCGAGACTGGCAGGAAGGGATCAAACTCTGGCACCACAGCGACGGTATCGTTCATGTCCCGCAACGCCTCCACAGCCCTCGTGATCACGTTGGGCTCTGCCGTCGCGCTCTCCCCGACGTCTCCGCCCATGCTCGACAGGCTCGAGAACGTTTCCGAGAACGACTCCACCTCCTCCTCGGGACGCCCACGCTCCCGCATCGACGTCCGCATCCGCCACCGCTCGATCCAGTTCCGGGCCTCCTGCTGCTGCCGACCGATGTACACCAGCCGCTTTGCCTCCTCCACGGCCTCGTCACTCACGCCCCGAAGCCCCAATTGGGACGCTACCTGGTTGATGGAAGACCACAGATTATTCGCCACGCTCGTCGTCTCCCGCACAATCCTCCTCGAGAACCGCGCCGTCGACTTTTCTGCCTCCCTGGTCACCGACGACAGCGCCTTTTCGACCACCGGCTCCCGAAGCGGCCTCGTCACCGAATTGAACACGACATTCAGCTGCTTACCCACGAGTTCAAACTCCTCCGACGCCTTCTGAACCTCTTTCATCGTCAGCGGCAGGTCGGACTGCATCAGCAGCGCCGTCCGCTCCATCTCGATGGCCGCCCGCTCGAGGTCCCGCGCCGTCTCTTCGGCCTGCTCGCTCGCACGCTGCACCGAGAGCAGCACCGGCCGCATGACGACCAGGAGCACCGCGACCAGGGCAGAAGCCGACGCGAGCGAGGCGAGGAGGAGCGACAAGACCACGGAGGACGAGAGGCTGACCTCGTACTTGACGAGGTTCTGGCCCCCTCTGACGTCCACCCGTTCCGAACGCCGCACGACGACATTGTTCGTGCCGTTTGTATCCGTGGGTCGCGTGGCTGCGTCCACGGTCGCGTCCGTGTGGCGGAAAAAAGCCGAAACCCGGGTGCAATTCCGGTGGTCCGGCCGACAGGACGACGTTCGTCTCCGTTTCGAGCTCACCTGTGGTCGACAGGGTGCCAAGACGTGCATTGTGCAGTACAAGATCATCTGGACGTCGCGGTCGTTCCTGGAGAGCTGAAACCTGCTTGTCGAGGAAGAGGAGGAAGTCTCGGGTGGGCGCAGTCACGCAGGGACGAGCAGGGTCGTCATTGTCGTCGTCGTCGTCATTGTCGCCCTCGCCGCCCTTCTACTCCCATCCCCCCCTCCTCCTCCCCCTCCTCGCTCTGGCAGCGCCTCCGGCGAGCCCTACGCTGCGGGAACGCCGGCGAGGTGAGCGGCACTGGGCCGCTCTGTGACCGACGACGAGCGCGGGTTGACGCGGTGGATGATACGACGTTACTGCTGAAATACGATTCAAATATGATGGATGAAAATGTGTCTCGGTACTGAGTGTGGCAATGGTACTGATCAAAAGTCTACTCCCGACACCGTGAAGTGGAGTGTCTGCATGGGGGAGACGCCGTGTCGGCGGCCGAGAAGACGCACGACGTACTTGAACGTGTACGTCCCGGGCGGGAGCCCCCACAGCTGGATGCGCCAGGTCTTCCTGCATACTGCAGGGTACGGGGTGGCCTGGCAGGCTGCAGGCCGCACGTGCGACCTGCCGCCGACGCCGTTGCTCGCCACCGCCTGCGCCTGTCGTCCAGCATCCAGCGTCCAGCGTCCAGCGTGTGGCGTCTAGTCTCCGTCATCGAGATACCGCCGGCCTGCCACACACAGTAGTACGCCATAACAGCATCGAAGCGCGACGCGTACCTGAATCCGTCGCTTCTCGTCGTCAAGTCGAACTTGTGGGAACTCCGAACGTTCGGGCGGTTGCTGGGCTCTATTCGATAGTCCGTAGTTTTTTCGTTCCGTCGAGGCTTGAAACATTATCTCTTCTCCGAGCATACGTTTCATTACAGGACACTGAAGCGCGTAGGCCAGGTACGATTGCTGCCTTCACGGGCGGCGTGGCAAGCGGTGGAATCCCCCCAACGAAATTCCGTTTAGGCGCCACGCTCGCTCGACTCCGCGTCGCTCGCTCGACTCTGGCCCGGGAAATTTGAGAAAGCATACAATTATGACCGTTCTCATTACCTCGGTGCCGTGGTGTGCCGTTCGCGCCGAGTCTGAATGTTGGTCGAGACGACGACGGGTCGGTTGGGGTATTTTCCCTGGGGGTGACACTTGGACTGAGAGCGAGATAGCGATCGCTCCCTCGCTCCCTCGCTCCCCCTCCCCGCTTCGATGTCTCTCTGTATCTCCATGAAGACGCCCGCCGCGCCCCTACAGACCCTCACCTCATCTCACCTGCCCGCAGACGCAGACGCTCGACGATCAGCCATGGCGACGCACACGCAGCATGGGAACGACGGCGCAGGGGCCACGTCGCAAGTAGTGAACAGCAGGAATCCGGAGGATCACGATGCGTTCGACATCAGTACCCTCTCGCCGGACGAGCTGGGCAACCTCCTGGACAACGACTACGACCTGGACGTGGATCTGGACATTCCCGACAACCTGTTTGGGGCTGACTTTGACGACGCCGGGGATGCGTACGCGACGATGCACCACGCCAACTCGGCGCCTGTCCACTCGCCGAGGCAGGCAAACATGGACCCCGCCAAGAGCGTGCTGGCGTCCATGGACTCGCACCCGGCCGAGCACTCGATTCACATGCACCACCACGCGCACAGCGCGCCCACCAACATGTTTTCAAACCCGATGGTCCAACAGGCGGTCTACGTCAAGGACCAGTCGGGCAATTTCGTGCAGATCATGGTCAACCTGCCGGTTGCCGGCATCGGCAACGTGTTGGGCATGCAAGGGGTGCAGGGCATGCAGGTGGCCATGGCCCCGATGCATGCTCCTCAACAGACAGTCTTGTCTGGCGTGCCGTTCCAGCCGTCTCAAGGATCCGGGGAGGTCCAGTACCGCGTCCAACAGCCGTCGATGATGCCCAACCAGGACCCGTTCCAGCAGTTCATGCCGATGGGCATGCATTTGATGCATCCAGAGTCCGGAAGCGTGCAGACCTCGCCGGTGAAGGAGCAGCCAAAAGCGAAGAAGCCGAGGAGGAAGAAGGCCGCCCAGAACACCGAGACGGCCCAGCAGCAGCGGGTGCGGGCGGACAAGGGGTACACGGAGCACCCCAAGAACTTCCAGTACATGCGACATGGGGAGGCGCTCAAGGCCTACATGAAGGACAACAAAGAGATCCCGGCGATCAAGGACATCTTTGCCACGTTCGCCAAGAACGACGGGTTCTCCCGGGCACCGGGTGCCATCAACATCGAGGCCCGGGTCGGCGGTCCGCTGTGCTCGAGTTTGGTCAAGCAGCAGCAAGAGTCGGAGAAGCGGTCTCAGGCGGAGGCGGAGACTGCCAAGTTGGAGGCGGAGGGCAACAGGCTGATTGGCGTCAGCCGCGAGGAGTGGTCTCTGTACTGGAAGGCACACGTGGATCGCGCTGCGAGTCCCGCAGGTGCCGACGATTGTGGTGGCGATGGCGACGGTCCTGGCACTGCCGATGCCGACAAGGCCGCCGGTGCCGACGGCGACAAACCCAAGGACCTCGTCTATTGTGGCGACTACCCCTCCATGGAGCAGGCGGCCAGGGGGCACGACATCGTGGCCCTCAAGATTCACGGCGAATCGGCCCGGCTGAACTTTCCTGTGGACCAGTATAAGACGATCCTGCCCGTCGTCAACGGCCACACCGAACAGGAGCTCATCAACGCGGTCCTGAAGGACGCCGAGCTGGCCATGCAGAGGACTTCAAAGTTCAAGGGCGTGAGGAAGACGGGACCTAACCATTATGAGGCGACATTGGACAAGGACATGGTGACTCGGGCGTTGCAACAGAACGCCAAGCACGAGAAGAAGGCCGCGGCCGGCGGCGACGCGCCGGCCGTACACCACAAGGTCAGCACCTTCCACTGCGCGTGAGCGGACTCCAGGGCGAGGGTGGATACGCACGACAAACCAACGCTTTTTGTATAGATACAGCCATAGACGTAGATACACAGATACACACGACCGTCTTCATCCTTCATTTCATTTTTAACGCGGCGGCGTTCTCGGGAACTCCAGGAGGGCATCTCGCCGCTCACAGCTCGAAGCTCGGTGCCTTCCGGTTCTCTGCAAACAACCGGTTCTCGTACAGTATGCGGGTTCGGAAGTCGGCGTACGGGTCGGTCTCGCGCTTGGCGAGGAGGTACGCGATCTGCGTCTCGACGGCCGACTTGACTTCCGCGTAGACGGCGTCCACGCGCTCCCTGTCCTTCACCATGTCCGCCGAGGTCTCGATGGGCTGACCAAAGAGGAAGTACAGGCGATTGGGCGGGAGCCTCGGCACCGCCAGAGGGCTGATGAAGTCTTCCTCGCCGCCGAGGCGGGCCTGCGGGGCGTTCCTGGCAGCACTGGCGACCCACTCACCGACAAAGGGCAGTTCCTTGAGCTCCGAAGCGTCGAGCAGCATCTCGAGCGAGTCGTCGACGCCAACCCCCGCGAACGGCACGATGATCGCGTTGTACTTGGCGCACATGCGGACGAACTCGGAGCGTTCTGTCGGCCAGAAGAGCTGGTACTCCTGGTTCTTCTTCCTGTACGCCTCGCTGACGCCCCCTGGGTACAATAAAATCGCCTCCTTGTTCGCCAGCAACCGTCCGAAGCTCTTGCCCCCGACCGGTGTTGCTCCAAACTCCTCGAGGAACGTTCTGAACGAGGAGCTGTCGTTCGTCGAGCCGCTGTTGCTCCCCTGGTTCCTGAACGAGTTGATGACCCACGGCATGGCGTCCGCCAGCTGGCCGCCGCCGCCGCCGTTGTTGTTGCTGTTATCATTCGTTGCGCCGTTGGAATTCTCGGATTCGTTCTTCCCCGCACGCCGCTGAAAGATCGCCGGGTGGGCGAGCCCGCGAAGCATGGCCTCCCGCTCTTTGAGAATCTCCTCGACAAAGATGCCCATATCGAGTGCAAGCGACTGGTGGTTGCCGACAAAGACGACAGGCCGGTCGTGGCCAGAGTCACCCGGCAGCGGCACGTTGCCGAGGCCGATCGCCCGGGATCCGTCGGCGGCCGTCGAGATGAACACCGGAGACGTGAGCCTCCGCGATAAGTTGGTCAACTCGCCGGATCGGGCGAGCTCGAGGGAAGTAGGCAGCTCGATGGGATACGGCGTCCCCCACGTGCTCTTGTTGCCCCGCCTCTGCACGGGTGCGGAGAGCCGGCGCTCTTGCGCATAGAATCCCTCCTCCTTCAGGATCTGCACCAGGTCGACGCCCCCCTCCTGTAACAGAGCATGCGAACGGCCGCGCTCCACGCGGATGTGGCACCGCGCGAGCTTCCGCTTCAGCTCCTTGGCCTCGTCCGCCGACGGCAGCAAAAAGTCCGAGTCCCCGACCAGCGCAAACACGCGTTGTTCAATATGCGGGTAGCGCTTGTCCACCGCCTCGCATCCCTCGGCCAGCAGCTTGAGCTTATGCTCGAGCGTGTCTCTCGGCAAGATCTCGGCAAGTATCGGGAGCTGCTGGAGCAGATCCAGGGCACCGCTGACGAGCCGCATTGCCTGCTCGCCCAAGTCCCCGGCCTCCGCGCCGTCGAGTGCGCTCGAGAGGAGATTGATCGGATTGCCCAGTACCGGCGCCAGCAACACCGGAAGCAGACCGTATGCCTCAGGCGGGGTCTGCAGGAGCACCGGGCCGATCTGCGGCCACAGCGACTTGGTGTATGACGTCGCAGGATTCACCAAGACGACGCGATCGACCAGCCCCGGGTTCCGGGCCGCGAGCTCCAACGCCAGTAAGCCGCCGAACGACTCGCCCATCACGTAGACGGGGGTCGTCGGCGGCACGTCCCGCACGACCTCCTGGAAGAAGGCGTCCAACCCGGCGGCGAGGGCCTCGAACGAGTCTCGGTTCGTCGGCGGCACGACGTACGTCATGAAGTTGAAATGCCGCATCAGTCCGTCGAACTGCTTGTATGCCGCCAGACCCGTCCCGTCTATGCCCGGCAAGTACAGATAGAGCGGGGTCGACGGAGAGCGGGGCGTCTCGAGCGGCGAGAGGGGGAGCGGGGAGCACAGGTATGCGTCTGGGCGGCTCTCGTACCCGTCCATCGCTTCCCGAAAGTCCGACAGCGGGAGCGTCGACGTGTTGGGCGACGACGCCCGTGCCGCGAGACCGGTCCGATTCTGGTTCTTCCGCTTCTTCTCCCCGATCGAGTTGGGGGCAATGGGAGTGCGCTGGCGCCTGGCAGCCGCATTGCTGCCGAGGCCTCTGACACCTACCATATATATACGCGTGTGAATACCGTATACCTACTCGTATGTCGTATACCTACTCGTGAAATTGCAAGTTCACGCCTGAGTGGTTGCCCTGAGAGCTCAGTCATCATGATCATCAACGATCCGCTTTATCCGTTTCCGCCGCTTCTCCAAAAACTCGCGCCGCTCCTCGTCACTCGTCTCCCGCACCCACCGACGCAACGACCACCACGACGCCTCGCCGTCCTCCTCCACACCCCCTCCCCCCTCCCCGTCCCCGTCGACG
>Ga0255780_10004355_pt1 | contig 12163 bp, 8 predicted proteins | sample 071ome_32_FD_179978 | JGI IMG/M metagenome (GOLD analysis project Ga0255780, IMG submission 179978) | Coastal salt marsh microbial communities from the Groves Creek Marsh, Skidaway Island, Georgia - 071405AT metaG (version 2) | ecosystem: Environmental > Aquatic > Marine > Intertidal zone > Salt...
CGATCAGCGTTGCTCGAATGGCCTCGATGAAGTCGGCCTCGCTGGGTATGACGGGGAAATGGTTGATTGCGGCCGAATGCCTGATTTTTTCGAGGTGCGCCTCGAGCTTGAATATTCGATGATTGATGAGCCTTGGCGCGCTCCACACCTGTTTTCCATGAAGAAACCCGGCGTCAAACAACGACAACGCGGATTCGTACTGAGAGACAAAGCGGCCGTTAACATAATGCCTAACCGATCGATTTCGAGCATCACTGATCATGACAGGCCTCTGATTTTATGTTCGGCGATGCGCTGATAACTGGGTAGACAATATTCTAAGACGGGTTTCAGCTCATCTGGAATTCTGATGGTGCGTGCTTGGTACGGTTGAAGGCCTTCCGTTGCAAAGACCGATTGATACCATTCATCAGCCCAAGCGCCATCATTCGGATGTTTCCCTGGCGCCCATCGAATCGATGCACTCGGATCGAAAGGTAGATCCACTCTCTGACAGAATTCAGCCAACACGGCGCTGGGTCGTTGCAGCACATCATTGGCGTCGATGACGGTGGGGATGCCGCCTTGAATGCGAGTGGCTTCATTGAAAATTCGTTCGAGCTGAGGAATGCCCACCAAATAGGCTGCGGCAGCCACATCGGCATTTGTTTTGGGCTTAAGCGATCTAAAGGCAGCCATCGATGCAATCACCTCGGCCGGGTGCCGAATCAGAAAGCAATTTTGCAATTCCGTCATGAAACCGATGTCAACCTCGGCGAGCATGTGGATCGCCATATGCTTTTGATAACTTCGTGCGTTTGCGCTGCGGCCGGCAGCAACGACCATTTCGGCCACGCGGCGCCAATCCGTCTCGTGGTGTGCCAGCGTCGCTAAGTAGCCGGGGTCGTCTTCTTTCTGGGTGGCCTTAAGCCAATAGGCGTAAAAGGGCTCATCCATCACCTCGCAGCCCAAGGCCTCAAATACTCGCATCATCATGGTGCTTCGTGCTCGGGGTGGGGACCACATGGCAATGGGTTTGGACTTCAATGAGAGTGAAGGGGCCACGGTGTTAAGTCTGGGTAATGGATGAAAGCCAATCAATGGCCAGTTGGTTGAGGCTTTCAGTATCAAGGTGATGGTTAAGGCCGATAGCGACCAGCTGTTGACCTTTACGTTGTATCTCGGATCGTTTGCGCAATGTGCGTCGTGCGCCGACCACTTGAACCTCCAAAACGCCCTGATCGGAATCGATCAAACCTTTGAGACGGATTACTGAGGGCGGGAGGTGCTCCAGAAAGCGCGCCAGTGATTCACGTGTGACGGCGCAAGGTGTTTCCCAGGTCCAGCGGGCGAACGTGGGGTGGGCGGGATCAATTTCCAAAGATGCGTGGTCTAACGTAGTAAGGGATTGTTGTTTGGCCGTCGACTCAATGCCCAAAGCAATCTCGATCGGAAGTGCAGCCTGCATAGAGGGCCAAACGAGGCTTTGCGGACTTTTTTCATTCAGCCAGACCCCCAGATCCCTTCGTTCCTGCTCTGAGATCAGATCCTGCTTGTTAGCGACGATGAGATCGGCTGCTTGCAAGTGTCGAAGCACGGTGTTGCCCACGTATCGATCCTCAGCCTGTTGGCGAATTGTCTCGCTGTCTATTACGACGATAACGCCTGAGAGTGACAAGCCGGGATGGTGGCCGTATTGGGCCAGGGTTTTAACATCTGCAACCCCACTGGCTTCGACCAGCACATGATCTGGGCGAGGATTAAAGTTGAGCAGGGAGGACAACGCTTCGTCGAATCCGTCACTGAGGGAGCAGCAAATACAGCCATTGGTCAGCTCGACCGTGTTGTGGTTTGCGTTTGAAATGAGCGCTGCATCGATATTGATTGCACCGAAGTCATTGATTAAAAGTCCGAGACGTTGGCCTTCAGGGTGCTCCAGGAGGTGCCCAATCAAGGTCGACTTGCCTGCGCCGAGATAACCTCCGATGACTGTGTAGGGTGTCACGACCAATCGACACCAGCGGCCGGAAATTTTTGGCCAGCAAGCACGGTACCCAGCACTTGGATGTCTCGAATATGATAAGGATCAACGGTCAATGGGTCTTCTGCGAGCACGGCTATATCGGCCTTTTTTCCCGCCTCCAGTGAGCCGATCTCGTGATCCAAGTGCATTTGATAGGCCGCATCGATGGTCACGGCTTTCAGTCCCTGGTAGGCACTGATTTTTTCGCTCTCCCCGAGCGTTCGTCCTGAGGGGGTCAGCCGGTTCACCGCGCACCAGAGTGTATGCAGCGATCCGAGCGGTGTGACCCCGGCATCGCTGTGAACTGAAAACGGTACCCCTTCACGAACTGCAGACGCGCAGGGCTCCAGCTGGTGGGCTCGCTCTGGCCCGACCGTAATCTCGTAATGCTGATCACCCCAAAACCAAAGGTGGTTAGAAAAGAAGTTCGCGCAGATACCGAGCTTGGCCATCTTCCGTAATTGCGCCTGGGTGGTCAGCTGAGCGTGTGTGATGGTGTGTCTGTGGTCAAACCAGGGTGATTCCCGAAGCAGCGCATCCAGTGTTTGGATCGCAAGCTCTTGCGTCGCGTTGCCATTGCAGTGCATGTGGATGTTGACGCCTTTCGAATGAAAGGCCATTAACATCGATTTAAGTTGTTCTGGAACGACCAACAACTGGCCATGGTCTTCACCTCTAAAGTAGCCAGGGCTGTTGAGCAGCGCGCTGAATCCTTGAATCGAACCATCCAGAATGAATTTCACGCCTGGGAAGCGAAGCTTCTCGTGCGCTTGACGTCGGATTTGGATGAGACGTTCGGCGGCCGCCTCGCAATCAGCCTGGCTCCCGGGAATGGCGCCGATGTTGTACTGCGCCACCCTGAGGGGATAGTCGTCGTTCTTCGTGACTCTTAGCCATGGTTCAAGGAACTTATCCGAGAGGAGCGACAACCCGCCCAGATCCGTGCAGGTGGTGATACCGCAGTTGGTCGCTTGCCGCGCAAACTCCCACATAGCCTCTTCAGTGTTATTCGCACGTTGGACCGTGCCATAGCCGGACCGGCACAGGGCCATAGCCGGAGGTTCCCGCAGCTCGCCATCGAGCTCTCCATCGGCATCTCTGCCCAAACCTTCCACTTCGAGATCGCGTGTCACATCGTGTGCGTCTAGCATGGCTGTGTTCACCGTCGCGAGATGACCGCTTGCGTGGTAGATGAATATGGGGCGGGTCGTCGATACCTGGTCGAGGTGATGCCGAGAAAGCCTGGGCTGGTCCGCAAAATAAATGGGATCAAAGCCAACGGCGACGAGCGGCTCGTTGGGGTCCGAAAGCTTGGATTCCTCGTCGCGCAGGGCATCGATTAACGCGTCATAACTTTTGATCCCTCGCGCGAGGGTGCCATCCCCCCGCATGCGATCGAAAAACCCCATAAACGGCAGCAGCAACATACCGCCCGCCATCACGTGAGCATGTGCCTCAACAAAGCCTGGCACGAGGACCTGGTCGGCGAAGGTTCGATCTAATTCATAAGGTCCCCAGCCTTCGAGCTCTTCAAGTGGGCCAACCCCCAGAATGATCCCATCACGAACCGCGATATGCGTCGCAAAAGGATTGCCTGGATTCATGGTGATGATGTGCTTGGCTTCGAATATTGTGATCATGCGCGAGGTATGCCCCCCATGAGGTTCGATAACGAGTCTGACAGGGATTGACCGCTCTTGGTGCCAGAAAGTGCACGTAGCTTATCATCGCCCATCGCCCATCGCCCATCGCCCATCGCCCATCGCCCATCGCCCATCGCCCATCGCCCATCGCCCACCGCCCACCGCAGCTAAAGGTTTGGTCTCGCTAGTGGTTTGAGGGGCTGCCTCAGTAGCGAGTAGGGAAGTTGCACAACCCGAACACATCGTTAGCGAAAAAACGTAATTTTTGATCGAGTTGGGTTTGCAGTCAGGATGTCGGGCGAATAGTGTGAACGGAAATTCAAACGTCGTTTCCTGTAGAACTGCGCTATCAGAGCTAAACGATTCTTCAGCGCCGTCTGGTTAGCTTATGAGCGCGCTCGTTTGCGTTTCAGGTTGCTAGTAGTGCAACAGGCGTAGAGTTTTCTGTTTTTTTGTCAACGGTTCTGTTCTATCGTGAGTCCAAATAGGGCTCGAAAGGCATACCATTGATTGATGCTCGAGTTGTCTGATCAACGAGCTTAGGGTGCTGATTTTTATATCCGGAGGGAATCGCGAAGTTCTTAAAACGGTTCCGCTCGTTTGGCGATGAACCCAAGGCAGTCGCTCCTTATCCTAGAGTCGTGATCGGAACCGAGGGCTGCAAGCGGTGTGTTGAAAACTGGTGACGGTCAGCGACGGGTAATGGCGACATGCACGTAGTATTAGATATGGGATTCATTCGTTCGATCATTTGGTGCTGCCTCGGCGCAGGGTTAATCATCCTGCTGGGCGCTTGTGGTGGCGGGTCAGGTGGGCAGTCCGCTGAGCCCACCTCTAGCCTTCAACCGTCAGCGCCGGCAACCAGCGGCAGTTCGACGGGCACCGTGCCCACCACATCTGAGCAGGATCTCTCGAGAACAGACCGTGTCTCTGCGGCTCAGTTCCTGCAATTAGCCACATTTGGTGCAACCGCGGCGGAGATAGACGCCAAGACGAAAGTTTCGGTCGATGAATGGTTGGAGGCGCAGTTTCAGCTACCCATCGCTAGACACACCCCCATTGTAAATCGGTATTTGCAGACCTATGGTTATGACATCGATGCCATGCCTAATCCGGGCACTTTCCGTCGTTTTGCCTTCTGGGAGCGCGCGATTGGGAGTCCAGACCAGTTGCGTCAATTGGTCGCCTACGCCTTAACCCAGGTTTTTGTGGTCTCAGATCGTCCCACGCCGATCTTCGTCAATCCCCTCGCCTTATCCAGCTACTACGACACATTGCTCGAGCACAGCTTTGGCAATTTCGAGGATCTACTGCTCGCTGTCACCTTGCATCCTGTGATGGGCTTTTACTTAAGTCATGTGAATAACGCCAAGTCGGACCCGGTGGCTAACACCTTCCCAGACGAGAATTATGCGCGTGAGGTCATGCAACTGTTTACGATTGGTCTGTATGAACTGAATCTTGATGGCTCTTGGGTTTTGGATCCAGCCGGCAAGCCTATTCCAACTTATGACAACCAGGTCATAAGAGAGTTCTCCAAAGTTTTCACCGGGTTGAGTTATGGCGAAACCGGGTATTCGCCCGATCTGATGTTTGGAAAGAGAAACCCTGCATTTAACGTCCCGATGGTGATGTTTGAAGAATTTCACGAGCTGGGCGAAAAAAGACTACTGAACGGTGAGGTTCTTCCCAACGGTCAATCTGCGATGGAGGACATCCAAGGCGCAGTGAAGAATCTTTTCCAGCACGCCAATGTGGGACCTTTCATTGGCAAACTGCTTATTCAGCGATTGATTACATCGAATCCCTCACCCGCCTATGTCGCTCGAGTCGCGTCGGCATTTAACGGAGAGGGTGAGGCGCCGAGAGGTGATATGAAAGCGCTGGTGCGGGCGATATTGACCGACCCAGAAGCTGCCAGCGCTGAGCGAATAAGAGAGCCTTTCAGGCGTTATGTTCATATGATCCGAGCGCTCGAACCCACGTCGGAAGACGGATCTTATCCCGGGCTCGGCTATTTGGCACAATTTTTGACGGGTCAGCACGTCCTGAGTGCGCCAAGCGTTTTCAACTTCTACTCGCCGGCTTTCACCCAGCCTGGAGAGCTCGAGACGCTCGGCTGGGTCTCTCCAGAGCTGCAAATTACAACGGAAGACACGATTGTTGGCATCACCAATTTGGTAGCCGCGACGCTCTATCGTGAGCAGGGCCTCGACACGCCAATCGATTTTCCCGATGTCACGTTTAATCTTTCTCATTATTTCGCACTCGCCGATGAGGGCGAAGCGTTGGTCGACGAGATCGCCATCGTTTTTGCTGGCGATCAACTAAGTCAGGCTGCGCGTTCAATCATTCTGGATGCGGTTGAGGAGATCCCAGCGACGAATCGCCAAGACCGTGTCAATCTGGCGTTATATCTCACATTAATTGCGCCGAGTTATGCGGTGCTCGGAGAGGACGCATGAGCGCGTTTAGACGAAGGGACTTTCTTCGGTCAGCCTCGAGACTGGGCTTGCTTACAGGCTTGGGTGGGGCTTTGCCCTTCATTCATCAGAGTGTCCTCGGCGCAGATGACAGCGACGAGGATTATCGAGCCTTGGTCTGCGTCTTGCTGGCCGGAGGTGCAGATTCCTTTAACTTGTTGGTGCCAAGGAGCCAATCCGCCTATTCAATGTACAAGGCTAGAAGAGGTGATTTAGCACTTGATCTCAACCGTTTGCTGCCCATTGGCACAGAGCAGGGGGCAACGACGTTTGGTCTTCACCCTTCGCTGACTGGACTCCAGGGGCTATTTGAGCGCCAACATGGGGCTTGGCTCACTAACATTGGTCCTCTGGTCGAACCCACTAGTCCTGATGCCTTCAACGCCGGGCAGGTCGACCTGCCGCTGGGTCTTTTTTCGCATGCGGATCAAATCAGTAGTTGGCAGACCGTCGATCCAGGTACCAGGACCACCACGGGGTTTGGCGGTCGACTGGGGGATCTTTTGATCAATCAGAATTCGCAGCAACCGCTTGCAACCAGTATCACGCTATCTGGATCCAACGTGTTTCAGTCCGGTCGATCCACGGGTAGCTACAGCATGAATGCCAACGAGGGCGTCAGAACGATAGGGGGCTTTGACGATAGCGACGTCTTCAGGTCTGCGCTGATCCGTCTCATCGCTGACGACCGGGGGAACGTGCTAAGGCGCGCTTATGCAGACAAGCTCGATTCTGCCATTGAAACTGGCACGGTCTTTCGTGAGGCGCTTTCACAAGCCCAAGCGCTAAATACTGCGTTTGCTGCCGATCCGTTTTCGTCCGCTATGGCGCAGATTGCTCGAGTGATGAGCATTCGGCAATTGTTAGGCGCGAGTCGCCAGACGTTTTTTGTGACTTACGGCGGCTGGGATCATCACGAGGACACGCTGGGTCAAATGGATAACATGTTGCCCGCTTTAGATCAGGGTTTATCTCAATTCTTTACTGCTTTGGAAGAGCTGGGTATGAGTCATCAAGTGACGACCTTCACTATCTCGGATTTTGGTCGAACGCTGACATCCAATGGTAAAGGATCTGATCACGGCTGGGGCGGGCAAGCCTGGGTAATGGGTGGTGCAGTGAATGGTGGTCAAATCTTTGGCCAATATCCTGAGCTAGATGTAGATAATCCCCTGGATGTCGGTCGTGGTCGCTTTCTTCCTACAACCAGTGTCGACGCGCTCTACGCTGAATTCAGCCGGTGGATGGGGGTGGAGCCGCTGGACCATCCCTCACTGCTCCCTAACTACGCCAAATTCGTGGGGGAAAGCCAAGGCATCGGGCTGGAAGCGCTGCTGGCCCGCTAGTGCGCATGAGAACATCAACGGGCTGAGTGCTCGCCTCGCGTAGGCTCTTCCCTAGTAGAAATTTTGCACCAGATCAAAGGCTAAAAAATTGCTTGCGTTCGATTGGCTTGGATCTATGATTCGCTGGCCTCGTCCGCGGAATTGAAGTTGACCTTGTTCATCCCGAGAGATCGTCCGAATCGAGATCAATAGCTGTCTCTCGGCCAAGCCTTAAGGTCTTTGAAACGCTACTTGATTCGCTGAGCACACGATTCTCTCTTCGCTCATGTCGATTGAATAGATGAAGTTGCTTGGGCTTTTCTCTTGGAGCCTTGGTTAGATTCAGGGCGGCGAATGCTTGGTCGCAACTTGGGTGGTGGATGGTGAGCGCTAGAAAAGGGCGCTAAATGGAGAAAGAAATGGCAGACAGTTTTGGACTTTGGGCGCTGGTACCCACCGCAGTGGTGCTGCTTTTGGCCGTCACCACCCATCGTGCTCTGGAGTCTCTGTTGGTTGGGATTCTAGTCGGCGTTTTGATCATTGACCCGAGCACCATATTGACCCAGCTCGCCGATAAATCACTGGCCGTGATGACCGATGAGGATGTCGCCTGGATTATTTTGGTGTGCAGTCTGATGGGCAGCCTGATCGCGTTGTTAATTAGGACCGGTGCGACCCGCGTGTTTGTTGATCGTGTTGCGGTCAAAGTGACGACGCGAGCAAAAGCACTCTTGATGAGTTGGGGACTCGGCGTTGCCCTGTTTGTGGATGACTACCTGAATTCGCTCGCAGTGGGCACATCCATGGGGCGGATCACGGACAAGTTCAAAACGCCACGAGAAATGCTGGCCTATGTGGTGGACAGTACGGCAGCACCGATCAGCGTGATCATTCCGATTTCGACCTGGGCGGTCTTTTTCGGCGTGCTGCTCGAAGATGCCGATGTCGTGCCAAAGGGTGAAGGGATTTGGCTCTATGTTGAGGCGATTCCCTACATGTTTTACGCCTGGATTGCCGCATTGATGGTACCGCTTGTGGTCAGTGGCTACGTGCCGCTGATCGGGCCGATGCGTCGTGCGCAAATGCGAGCGGATGAGACCGGTGCCTGCATTCCCCCTGGCGCAGAACATATCGCGAAGACCTACCAAGCCATCCAAGAAAAGGAGGGTGCAGAATCCAGTCTCTGGCTCTTCATCGGCCCGATGGCTGCCCTCGTAGGCTTTACTTGGTATTTCGATTTGGATTTCTTGAAAGGTATTTACGTGACCTTGGCTATCACGGTCATGCTCATTTTGGTGCGTCGTACCCTAACGTTGGAAGACACCTTCAACACCATCATCGACGGTGTGAAGACCATGATTGAACCCTTGGCAGTGTTGGTCTGCGCATTCCTTCTGAAGGAGGTCAATGATGACCTGCAGTTAACCGAACTGGTCATTCACTGGGTTAGTCCGATAGTCACCGCCGAAACATTGCCCTTGATGGTATTTCTGGTGATGGGCGTGGTGGCCTTCGCAACGGGTGATAACTGGGGTGTGTTCGTGATTAGCATTCCCATCGTGACCGCCTTGGCGGGGAACCTGGGTGCCGATATGGTGCTTGTGGTTGGCGCAACTCTTTCAGGCAGTACCTTCGGCAGCCATGCCTGTTTTTATTCAGACGCCACAGTGCTGACTGCCCAAGCCACGGGTTGTACACCGTTTCAGCATGCTTACACGCAGCTGCCCTATGCGCTCATCGCGGCAGCGTTGACTGCGCTGCTGTATTGGCTGATCTAGCATCGTTTGGCGAAAGGTCATTGTTGAGCAGCCAATCAGCATGAGCCGAGATCAGGGTCCGTCCATTTCGCCCGCACGCCTAAAGAACGTTTTGCGCAAAGAGCAGGCTCGCTATGCCGAAATGAACCCTCGATCGAAAGCCGCATTTGATCTGGGGTCCAAGGCCTACCTTGATCGTGTGCCCATGCATTGGTTGAAAGATTGGCCGATGCCTTTCCCGCTGGTGGTGGATCGTGCATCAGGTGCTCGAATTTTTGACTTGGATGGTCACACACTGAACGACTTTTGTTTGGGGGATACAGGGTCGATGTTTGGTCATTCCCCGCCCCCCATTGCGCGAGCGATCCGACGTCAGTCAACCCGTGGGCTGACCTATATGTTGCCGAGCCACGAGGCAGGGGAGGTCGGCGAGGGTCTGAGCCGGTTGTTTGGGCCCAAGAAATGGCAGATTGCGGCAACCGCCACGGACGCCAATCGGTATGCGATTCGAGTGGCTCGAGCGATCACGGGCCGACCTAAGGTATTGGTCTTCAATGGGTGCTATCACGGCACGGTGGATGATGTCATGGTCGAGCGAGTCGCCAACCAAACGGTGATGCGCCAAGGCCTTTTGGGTCAGGTTGCAGATCTCTCCCGTTGGGCCGTTGCGATTGAATTCAATGATCTCGCGGGTCTAGAAAAAGCGCTTGCTCGAGAGGATATCGCAGCCGTGCTCGCTGAGCCGGTGATGACGAATGCGGGGATGATTCTCCCTCAGCCAGGGTTTCTGAGCAGCCTGAGAGCGCTGACCAAACGCCACGGGAGTCTCCTGATACTCGATGAGACGCATACGTTGTCCTCAGGGTTGGGCGGCTATGCGCGTCAGAACCGATTGTCGTCGGATATTTTGGTGGTCGGGAAGGCCGTGGGCGGCGGTGTGCCAGTGGCAGTTTGGGGTGTCTCCAGTCAGGTTGCGCGGCAATATCAAGCGCACAATCACGCGCGGCCGGAAGGGCACTCTGGGATGGGCACCACATTGTCTGCAAGCCCCCTTCAACTGGCCTGCCTGAAGGCAGCGTTGGCGGAAGTTATGACAGAGGCCAATTATGCGCGAATGCTGGCCGGAGCGGCGCGATTAGAAAGCGGCTTGAATGATTTGATCCAAGGGTACGCTTTGCCCTGGCATGTCGTTAGAGTCGGCGCACGAGTGGAGCTGGTGACCTCCCCAACGCGTTTGTTGAATGGCGCTGAAGCCAAAGCGCTGCCTCATTCGGCGCTCGAGGCAACGCTCCATCTAGGGTTAGTCAATCGAGGCTGCTTGGTCGCGCCTTTTCATAACATGATGCTGGTGAGTCCGGTCACGCGAAACACTCAAATCGTTGCGCTGGTCAACGCAATGGATGACATGGTGGGTGCGCTCGTTTGAGAGGACTCACTGCCCTTAAGTCGCTATTAAGCTCGCGCCAAGTTGAGTGAGCGATCTGCGGCGTCCATCATGAAGCCGCCGATATCCCAGTTTTTACCGTCATCCTTTAATGTATGCTCACCAGATGTTCAGCTTCAGTTTACAAGCGCACGCGCTCCCGCTAGTGGTCTTCTTGGCAATGGCAGCCGTCGGCTTAGAGCTTCAATGGCGTCATTTTCAATCGTTGTTTGCACGACCGAGAGTGCCCGTTCTTGGCACGCTGGTCCACACGTTAACCTTTCCTTTTATTGCGATGACATTGATTTTCGCCGCCAAATTCGTCGGGCTTGCTATCAGTGATGCCACGATCATGGGTATTCTGCTGATTGCTGCTTGTCCAAGCGGCGGGTTTTCCAATGTGTTAGCGCTGATGGCGAAGGTCAATTTACCGCTCTCGGTCATGCTCACGGTTGTCTCATCTCTCGGGTCTTTTCTGACGGTGCCGCTCCTGATGGGTGGTTTTGGTTTGCTTGTGGCTGAGCTGCAAGAGCCGGTTCGTTTGCCAGTAATCCAAACGTTGGTCCAGTTGTTTCTTCTGGTCGTGTTACCCATCGCGGTTGGAATGGGGCTGCGACAAATGAAACCTCGCTGGGTCGACCAGCATATGGTGCGACTTCAGCAAGTGACGCAGCTGGCGCTTTACGCGGTAGCAGCCGGTATTGTGGTGGAGAATTTTTCTGTTATGCGGGCGGGTTTCTCCGAAGCCATTCCTTGGTCGATTGCGTTGTGCGCAGTCAATATCGCTGCCTGTTTCGTTTTAGCCAAGTGGGTTGGCCTTACGCTCGACGATGCCGTGACCGTCGCACTTGAGGGATCAATCCGTAATTTGGCGGTGGCATTTCTTATCGCCGGTGTTGTTTTGGATCGCTTGGATATCGCCGTTTTGCCGACGGTTTACTTTGGCGCGGTATTGGTGGTCGCGATTTTATTCGCCAAGACTTGGCGGCTCTATCTGCGTTAGTGCTATCGGTGGAATCTCGCGAACGTGGGCGAGCGCAGTTCGGTGTTCAATTTCTCTTATCTAGCTATCTGTCTATCTAAGCTCGTCTGGTTTTGGGCGAATGCTTCCTCTGGTGAAAGAATCATTCGGTGACGTGCATAGAAGCCGAAGTAGGCAAGGCCTGCGAGGAACCACAAGGCGACACCGACGACGCCCGTTCGGAAGTCAGCGTTTGTGAACAACATCACCAAGGTCACAAGCGCAATGATGAGCGCGACCCAAGCGCCGAATCGTCCGAGCGGTGAGACAAATGGGCGGGCCAGATGCGGAAACCGTGCGCGCAGTGATAAAAAGGCCCACATTTGTATGGCGTAGGCGATGACAGCCCCGAACACGGCCATATTCAGAATAATGCCGCCAAACGTGCCTTGATCGCCCAGCCAAAAGAGCAGCATGAGCACAACAAAGCCCATCATGGCGCCAGTGATGAGTGCGACATGAGGGGTCCTTCTGGTCGGGTGGGTGACGCTCATCCAGGTCGTGAAGTA